>Ga0209541_10014514_pt1 | contig 11862 bp, 16 predicted proteins | sample RifCSPlowO2_01_FD_184027 | JGI IMG/M metagenome (GOLD analysis project Ga0209541, IMG submission 184027) | Groundwater microbial communities from Rifle, Colorado - Rifle CSP2_plank lowO2_0.1 (SPAdes) (version 2) | ecosystem: Environmental > Aquatic > Deep subsurface > Groundwater | place...
TTTCAAGCTCTTTTTTTGTCATTTTAGACTTTTCCTTTTTTGTCATTAGAGCAAGAAACCTCTTTGCATCGTCTCTATAGAGTTCTGGTGTAGCTCTTATTGGTTTTGCCATGTTTACCACAATTGTACTTGGTTGTTAAGTCTTCTTAAGCCAAGTCAATATATATAGATTTCGAGCCTTTTTGGGTAATTAAGCATTACATGAGCCATTTCTTTGCTATTTCTCAAAAAATTTCTTCGCCTCAGCATCAGGTTTGTCAGTTACAGTGAACTCCCAGTCTCGTGGAAATATCCTGTTATAGTTGCTCCACAGAAATCTTTCATCCGCAAAGACAATCACACCCCTGTCATGCTCCGTTCTGATACAGCGACCTGCGGCTTGCATCACTTTTATCATCGCGGGGAAGTTATAACCATAATCCCGGCCGCGCTGGAAGCGTTGCTCGTAGTAACTTATCAGTGCATCGCTGGAGAGGTCAGGTCTTTCAAGCGGCAAACCAATAATTATCACACCGTTCAGCAGGTTACCCGGTAAATCTATTCCTTCGCTAAATGAGCCGCCCATCACGCCGAAGAGCACCGCGCCTTTGTCAGCGTGTGCTCGCATATCCTCCTTCACATGGTCCCTTTGCTTCTTTGTCATCTCGCTTTTTTCAAATATAGAATGTTTGTTAGTGATAATACTATTGCATATCTTGTCGCGCATGTCATAGCTGGGAAAAAATACAGCAACATTACCGCGAATCGCACGTATGCATAAGCTCGTCATGTTCGCTATTCTCTTCAGGTTATCTTCTGTCCTCTCAGTGTACTTGGTAGTGATGCCGCGCACAATGATGTTCTTTCTATTTTCTTTAGGGAACGGCGACGCATAAGATTTCATCGTCGTTCTTTCCTCTTCCAGTCCCAGCAAATCGCGGTGCATTTCCATAGGTCTCAAAGTGCCGGACATAAGTATCGTTGAATGAGATCCGCTTACGATCTCTCTGGACATTATAGACGGGTCAAGGCAGTTGAAACTCAGTATTATCTCCTTCTCGCGCCTAGACAGGATTCGGGAGTAGCCAATGCCCTCGCGCTTCCACATGTTAAGGAATTCGGCTATCCTATCCACAAAGGAGATTTTCTTTTCCTCAAGCACTTTCTCGCCAACACGTGTGAGCTGCGCTATCAGACGATCGTAATTGCCCACAGCAGCTATGGAGTCGATAAATTCTTCACGCTCGACGAACATTTCATTTTTGTTAAACATTTTTTTCTTGGACATGGATAATACTATTTTACCGATATCCGTGACGATGCTTTTCGCTTCATATTCGACAAAATTCTGCGCTTCTTTGGCAGCGAGCGAGCATGTCCGTTCGGATATACGGGAAGAGAGATGGTTTCGAAGCCGTGAGGAGAGGTTGTGTGCTTCGTCAACTATTATTATGCTATCAGAAAGATTCTTCGCCATCCTCTTCAAAAATTTCTCATGCATTCCAAAAAGATGAAAGTAATCGCCAACAACAACATCGGCATGCTTAGCAGCATCCATGAGCATCTCGTAAGTGCAATATCGAGAGGAGGCTATCTTCATCGACTCCTCCGTCGTAGGTATTGAGTTGGATAGCACCCGCATGATGCCCGCCCGTTCAGTGATAAGGTCGTTGCTGTAAGCATTTTTGTAGTAGCTGCACCTTTTGTCCTTGATCATGGCGCTGCAGAAGTTGTTGAACATACCGGAGTCCATATCAGTAACATCATGCGAGCAGAGATGCCGCTTGCCAACAATATCAACGGCCTTGAAGTTGTTGCCAGTATTTTTCATGAGCTTGAGCGTTTCGATAGCGGCCTTGTGCTGGCTAAGCCGCGAAGTAAGGAAGAAGACGGCCTTGCCATTAGCAACAGCGTATTCAACGGCCGGATGCAGCACGGCAGCAGTCTTGCCCAGCCCAGTGGGAGCATCAGCAACAAGATGTCTCCCGCTTCTAACCGCGTCGGCAACATCATTGACCATTTGCTGCTGGACGGGCCGAACGACATCAAAGGGGAACTTGAAAGTAACCAACTGATCAGGTATGGGCGTTTTGCGGGTAAGGTCATCAGTAGTTTCATCCTGATCCGAAACGGGCATCACCTTGGTCCTTGGCTCACCGCATTCAGGACAATTTGAGAACTCATAGTAAACATTGAAGCCGCAGTGCTCGCAGATAATTTTCTTGGCAGGTTCAGCTTTGATCTCGGTCCGGACACCATGCAACATCTCAGCGCGCCGCTTCTTGTTGCAAGGCAGGCAGAACCCGCGATGAGTGATAGTCCGGCCGCAGGCTTCGCAGGCGTTAGATTTTTCCATGACTGTAAATGTATAGAAAAGTTAAAAAGAAGAATCTAGATAACTTTTGAGATTTGTAAAATTTCCTTATTAACTTCTTTCGCTCACAGCTTCTTCTTTGTCTCCAGTGTATGTGTTTCCGCAGTCTTTACACTGCATTTCTACCATGTATCTTAGCATTACGTATCTTTTGCTGTTGTATTTTGTTATGAATTTCTTACTTATCTCTTTCGTTTTGTGTGAGCCACATTTTGTACATTTCTGATAATTTTGAAACAGTGGATCAAAATGTTCGCCTAAAGATTCCCAAAAACCCATATTATCACCAATTAAACCCTTAGATAAAGAGTTTTTAAGCGCTCAAATTCTTCTTCCTAGTCTTGAACTTAGCCTTATAGAGCCCTTCAATAAAATCAGTGCCAGCGTAGCCAGCGAGAACAGCAAACCGGGGATCATTGCCAACATAGAGCCCAGCGACAACGCCAAGCAAACCAGCAAGAAGTACAGAAGCAACAAGATAATGCAGCGAGAAGTTCATGCGCTTCTGAGTAGGCGCACGTGTCTGCCACTTGAGCATGCCAACAGCCGCGCGAACTAGGCCGCCTGCGAAGCCTGCGCCGACCGTGATAAGCAACTCATAGACCATGATAGTACTTGGAAATCGCTGGAAATAAAGGTTGTGGTATGTGGAGCTTTGCACTAGAAGTCAAAATAGACCTACTTATTTATTCCATGTTCTTTCTTGAATCTATCAAGCATAGGAGGAAGTTCTTTGTATAACCAAGAAGAAAACTTGACAAATTCTTCAGTTTCATTTTCTATGTATTTTATTATTTCAGTATAGTCTTTTTTAGCATACCATTCGGGTACCATATTGCCTGGTCTGCTCTTTCCTGTTATTTTGTCCAATCCTGACCCCTTGAACTGACCTTTGTTCATTACTATACCAAAAGGTATCAAGTCTATGAAAGGTCTTTTCAAAATATCTACAATCTCTAATTTGTTTATTCTTGTCCTTTCTATTAGAAAATTATGTTCAAATTTTAGGTTATAGCCGACAGGAACAAAAGAAAACGGATAATCACCTGTTATTTTGGAACGTTCAATAAATTCCTTTAGTATATCACTTTCCGAGGATTCCCATTCTTTTAAAATAGTCAGCTTTCCATTTGGCTTGGATGTGATAGAGTCCAACTCCATAAACTGTATTGTTATTATCTTATGATCTTTAGGCTCCAGTCCAGTGGTTTCTATATCAAAGTAATAGTTTGGCATAATCAAAAGCGTGTTCTATAGTCTTTTTATGTCTATTTTTGACTTTTTGGGCAGTTATTGTGTAAGCCGGTGACCTTGAAGGTAAGTTATTTATCCTTCGCCCCACATTCATCGCAATATCGGTGATACTTCTTTGTGCTGCTGAATTTTTTGCCGCAGTTAACGCAGGTAGATACGCCCTTAATTGAGTAATCGACAGCATCACCCTTACTAAGAACTTTCAGAACAAAATCAGACCCCATAGTATCCATGATAATTTTTTCTATATGTTTCTTTTCGCTATCGACAATGGCCAGTGCCTTCTCTTCCGTCTTGTGGTTGGTCTTGTTATTGTAACCAGAAACATGCTTTCCGCGAAGCTTTGGCATGACAAGCCTCGCCTGAACAATGAATTTAGCGGAGCCGCGTCTTATGAGATCGATTGTGCCGTGCGGATCGCTGTCAGTCTCGCCAAGCTCCCAAGTGTTGGGCATGTTTTCGACCCAGTTAAAAACAAGCGTGCCGTCCTTCTTCTCAAAGAATGTCATGATAGTAATTCATATGGAAGAGATAAAAGAGCTAGAAATTGGAACTCTAGAGTATATAATAAATAAAAATAGGAGTTTGAGCTAACTTAATTCATTCACTGGCGGCACAATTATAATTTTTATAATTCATTTTCTTAATTGAGGGAAATTGTTAAGGTATTTTTCTATGGGAATGTCATCTTTACCCTTCTTTGTAAGAATTTTCCAATTATCTTTTTGTTGTATTACTATTTTCCAGTTGCCATTCTTATCAGTCCAGATGTTTTTTATATGTTTCTTTATATCAAGCGATGGAATTACAAATATTCTGTGTTCGTCTAGCACAAATGCAAGGTAAAGACCATTATAAGCTCTGAATGTTGATTTGCTTATTCCAAACCAGAAATAATTATGTTTCTCATAAAATTTTGAATGTTTTACTTGTACATCTTTATGGTTTACAGAACCCTTAGAGTCGATTCTGATTATTAAGTCTATTCCACGATCGTCGACTATATTGTCATATACGTCAAAACCGATTTCTATCAATTTCTTAGTTACTATTAACTCTCCTACCCTACCTCGTCTTGCTCCGGATAATTCCATTATTTTTGCACCTCATGCATTTCAATATTTTTCAATCCCAATCTATTTAAGAATTTTTTCTTATTGTCCTTCTTTTTTAAATCATGTTCCCATATTCGTATTACATTATAATTATTTTCTTTGAGTTTCTTTGTGACGTAAATGTCTCTTTTTTTATTTTTTCTTATTTTATTCTCCCAGTATTCTTTTCTTGTTTCTGGCAATCTGCAATGTTTAGCACAGCCATGCCAAAAGCAACCGTCTAAGAATACAATCAAATTTTTATTTAAAATAATATCAGGTCTGCCATAAATTTTCGGGTGCATTTTATGTTTAATTTTTTCCTCCCCCAAAAAATCATGAACCTTGTATTCCTGTAGTGTCCACTCGCTTCTTATTTTTGACATTATTTCACTTCGTTTTTTCTTTGTGAAAACGTCAGCCATAATTATCACCGTGAATTCTCAAAAAGTTCTATAGGATTAATTTTGAATTGTAGCATTTTTGCTGTACCTCTGCCAGCATCGCCGCCTTTTCTTTGCATTGTTATTCTGCCTATTTTCATGCTTCCTCTATGAGTGAATCTCACTTCACCTTCCCCAAACAAGTTCATAACCTCGTTTATATTTTTAAGGGTCCATTTGACTTGTCTATTAGTTTTCAAAATCACAAGCATCCATCCAGCTGATATTTTTCCTCTACCTTTGAGGACATCCGACACTATGAGAATTTTATTGTCTTTGAAGAATTTGAGTATCTTGTTCTGTTCTACCTTTGTCATTTCGTCGAAAAACATACGTCTTGAGTCACGTAACATTTTTCTTCTAGGTTTTGTTTCTCCAGTATAAAATTTCATCAATTGCATTATTTCATCTGGCATGTTCCAGAGGTCTTTGTAATTGGCGACACGTCTTTTATCCACTTGATTAAAACCATGTGGATTGCTGACGAGTTTTATAGAAATATTTTCTATTCCTATAGCGGAATTTGTTAGCACAATAATTTTTACCTGCACTTGAACGTCGGTTTTTCTCCATATGTCACCGCTTTTGTAGACCATCTTAATGGCTCTGACTTCTTTTATTTCATTTAGCGGGTAACCCATTATTTCCAGCCATTTTTGCACAGTTGTATATGTTTTCCAATTATTAAATTTTTTGATTACATCATCTTCGTTTCTGAAACCGCCCTTTGCGGTTGATGAACCGAGTGCGACAAGGTCTTTTGGGCACAATTCACATCAACTCCACATGTTTTTATTATCTGTTCTACTATTTTTTTGACTACTGAAACAGCCACGCTGTTTCCAAATTGTTTGTAAGCCTGCGAGGTGCTTACTGGAATCTTGAAATCTTCTGGAAAGCCCATTATTCTGGCACATTCGCGAGGAGTTAGTTTTCTGATACGTCCGTTGATCATATAGGCCCCTGTTTTTGAAGCCGCCCCACCGCCGTAAGCTGAAAGCGTTATAGCATGCCCATTAATACTATATATTCTTTCTCCCTGACCGCCGTTGTTTATTGTACCTATTTGAATCGGTTTGTTGGCAGCTGCTTGATTCCCCTCTTTGGTTATTTTGATGTCTTTTCTCTTTATCTCAAAGTTTTCCGGTGCGTTTTTTTCAAGAATATCCTTTACATAAATTTGTTCTTTTAATGGGTTAGGGAACGAAAAATTTGGAACACCCAAATCCTTTTTGAAGCAGACGAAATATATTCTTTGGCGTGCCGTTGGGGCTCCGTAATTGCTTGCATTCAAAACCTTGTAAAAAACATTATATCCGAGCTCGTCAAGAACTCTCAAAACTGTATTCAGCGTCTTCCCGTCATTATGCTTTGCGAAATTCTTGACGTTTTCAAGAAACAAAATCTTTGGTTTATGATATTTGGCGATTCTGGCAATGTCAAAAAACAACGTCCCTCTTGTATCATTGAACCCTCTTTGATTGCCTGAAATAGAAAAAGCTTGGCAAGGAAAGCCAGCACATAAAACGTCATGAGAGGGTATTTCTTCTTCCTTTATTTTTGTTATATCGCCAGCAGAAACTTCTCCGAAGTTTTCTTGATAGGTTTTTTTAGCGTGTTTATCCCATTCAGAAGTAAAAACACACTTTATTCCGAAAGATTCCATGGCAATTCTAAATCCGCCTATACCAGCAAACAAATCGATAAATGTCCTCAATTTTACTGGTTTCATTCTTTTATTTGGGTTCGCAAAATAATGAATATTTGACATAACTACGTTCGCTCCCTCACAAATTCACAAACCCCGCATTCCTTCCCGGGCTTTGGTTCAGGACCTTCCAGGCACTTAATAGCGCTTGTGAAGATCTTCTCGGCATTCTTTACATTGACGTCTAATTTCTTAAGGGTTCTTTCGAAGGCAAAATCATTTCCGTTTATGTGGGTAGGGTGGAAGAACAACAAGTATGCATAGTCCTCCGTCTCATAGTCGTTCTTCCTTAGCAAAAAGTTGTATATGTCTAGCTGGTCTTGGTAATGATGGTGCGTATCATCCTTGCATGGAAATCCTCGGGTCTTGAAGTCCAGAACAATCAGTTTGCCGTCCTTCTCTAGGATGTCATCTACGGCTCCATGAAGCTCGTTGCCCTTTTTGTCAGTCCAGCGGACGCCCTTGAAATTGCTTCTCCAGACCTTCAGCAGATCCATGTTATTGAAGAGTTTTGCGCCTGTGCCTTTCAGCTCTTCTGGGATTGTGCCTTTCTCCCTGAAAGCATCAAAGTGCTTCTTAAGTACCAAATCCATGCCCGAAGGTAGCGAGGGAAATATGCCGCCAGGCGGGCTTATCTTCTTGTTGAAAGCCAGCCAAAAGCAGAGCGGGCAGTCTTTCAAAGTGCTTAGGGAGGAGGGGGAGAGCTTTATCATAGTACCACCTTAGTCTATAGTTGATTATACAGAGTTAATCAAGAATAAAGCTTTTTGTCCTATAGTACGGGCATGGTAGACGCAACATCTTGGTTAATTTGTTTTTTGATGAAGAAAGCTGTTACAGGGATAATTGCAGGAGCAATAATAGGTTTAATACCGTTTTCTATAACAAGAAGTATCAAAGTGTTTGGGTTTACGGTTCCTGTGTTAACCATTTTGAGTATAATGATTGGTTTTGAAATAAACGTATGCTAACCAACACTCCCATTCAACAATTTCCCACCCAGCATACAAAACTCAACCCGGGTCTTTGTGAGTTCTTCCTCTAGTTCCTTCTTTTCTTCCCTTGCCTCTTCTAGTTGCTTTTGTGTTTCCTTTATTTCCTGCTCGAGCATGGCAAGCTTGTTTCTTTTCTCCGAGACCAACTTATCATACGCCCTCTTTTCTTCTTCGTAGTTTGCCGATTCATCCAGCTCCTTCTTCATTACTTTCTCCAGCTCCTTCCTTTTCTCATTCAGCAGCAGGCGCCCGCGGAGTATTGCATCTAGTTTGCTCTGGTTCAGTTCCGAGAACATCTTTGACGCCTCTTCCACGTAGTCTATTATCTTTAGGTGTTCATCCATTATCAGTGCGCTGCTTGGCGAATCTATGTACTCCTCTATCATCGGGTCTTTCAAATGTTTAGCGTAGGCGTACTTTTTGAGCAGTTTTTGTACTGGCAAAAAGGAGTTTATTTCCTGTCTCAGCTCTTCGAGGGATTTTCTTATTCTGGCCAGATGCTCGTTCTTCGGTTCGTCTATTGTCTCGCCTTTGGCTGATTCTAGCCTTTCACTCATTTCTGCTATGAATCGTTCTAATGGCTCTACCGGCACGTCCTCTCTTACTTCCAGCGATTTTATTTTCTGGTAGAGCTGCACGGCATGCCTGTGGTCCTTTCCGGACTCATCCATTTTGAGCAGTTGTTCAAGCTCCTTCATTTTCCTTCCTATCGGCGAGAAGTCATCCTTGAAGAATATGTTTATGTGGAGTATCTGGCGCTGTGTCAGGCCGCCGAGAGTATTAAGGAGGTTGCCCGCAGTATTGAGAAGCTCGCCCGGCTCTTCCGGAATATTGTTAAGTTGCCTTATTGCTATCGTGCAAAAGCGCTCTTTGACGTTCTCCGATCTCTTGGCAAATTCGGGCGTTGGTTTAGAAGCAAATTCCTTTACTAGCTGGCCAAGCTGATTCAGTTCCTGGCGTACGCGAGCTGCAGCAGCTTCCGTCTGGGTCTTGTTCTTGTTCTGTATCTCGTCCAGCTGCTTCTGCAACTCGGTGGCTGCCTCGTCTATACTATAGGTTTTTTCCTGCTGCTTGCCGAATAACTTGTCAAATAAGCCCATGATATGAATACGAAGGTAATGTTCAAAAAGGGAACCATGACCCTAAGAACTGATTCGATGTTTCCTCTTGCTCAGCCTGTAGGGCACTGCCCCTCGGTATAGTAGAGGACGTTGTTGTTTTGGCACGCGAAGCAGCTGTTGCTATACGTCTGCGCACACGAGTATCTTATGCATTGCACTTCAGGAGAAAACCACCCGCATACCGGCTTATAGAGTGTTATGCACGCGTCAGCGTTGCGCGATTCAGAAGTACAATAAACTGCGCCTGGCTCACTTGGACATGCCGCAAATTCACAATTTGGTCCTGTTCTGCCCACGTACGAGCCGTCCGGGCATAGTTTTGCTTCCAGTGTGCAGGCAGTATATGATTGTCTCGGTATCAGGGTAAACGCCAGTCCTCCGGCCATCAGGACCAGAATAACTAACAATAACGGTTCTTTCATTATCATAATTAGTAAAATGAGAATAAAAAGTTAGAAAAAGTTGAATGCCTAGCAGTTGCAATTGCATCCACAGCTGTCCATCTTGCTCTTTGTTGACATTTTTTTCATAGGTTTCTTTGTCGCCTTCTTCACTGTCTTCTTTGCCATAATTATCCCTCCAGGATCTGAATTTACTATAATGTTATGTCTCGGGTTGTATATATTTATAGATTAAATTTTATCTAAAAAGAACAATAACGTCATTAAGTGTGCTTATCAAATGATCTGGATTCTGTTCTCTTAGTCTTCTGGTAGAAAAATAGCTGCCGTTAAGTGCTATAGTTCTCATTCCGAGGGTCTTTCCAATTCTAATATCCTCAGTAGAATCACCTACAATGACTGCTGATGCTGGTTGGATGCGATTCGCCTCTAAATAATTGGCCATTCTTTGCATTTTATTATTTCCGACTACTGTAGCCCCTCTTTCTGTATTTGCAAGTACTTCGTCAAAATAATCAGTTAAGTCAAGTCTTTCCAATTGCGTAAGAATAGCCTCTTGTATGTGATTGCTTAGGATAATCGATCTAGTAGACTGTCCTTTGAGATATTGCAGTACATGTCTTGCACCTTCTCTGGTATGACATCTGGCGGCTCTATTTTCATAAAAATTATGGAATGTTTCCTGTACACCAGCCTCAAGTGTCTCTCTGTCACATCCTTGTCCGCAATAAAAATCAACTGTTGGAAAGTCAAATACTTCAGAATATCGTCTTCTAGGAAGCGGCGTACCGCCATAAGTCTTGATCACATGATTGCCGGCGTCCATGCATGCTTCGTATCGGCTAGCAAAGTTCCGTTCCAATCCCATACCACTAATTGAATCATACTAACGAGATCTATGCGAAATTTATAAGCTTATTTCCTTACTACCTTTTCAGCCCGGGCCTGCTTCTTTACAGCTTCAGCTATCTTCTTCGCCACGCTCTTGTCCAGCACGCCCGGTAATATCCTTTCAGCTGTGGGTTCTACGCATGCGGCTAGCGCACGCGCCGCTGCTATCTTCATTTCATTTGTGAAACGGACGGCTTTTGCGTCCAGCGCGCCTCTGAAGACGCCCGGAAAAGCTAGAGCATTGTTTATCTGGTTCGGGAAATCGCTTCTGCCTGTACCTACTATTGCCGCGCCTGCATCTTTCGCATCCTGCGGAGCTATTTCGGGCGTCGGGTTGGCCATCGCAAAAACTATCGGATTGGGTGACATTGATCTTACCATGTCCTTTGTCAGCACGTTGCCCTTTGACACGCCTATGAAAACATCAGCGCCCTTTATCACCTCTTCCAGCAGTCCTTGAACTTTTTTCTTGTTGGTGACTTTTGATATTTCTTCCTTGTAACTATTATCCAGCTCACGCCCCTCGTATATTGCGCCTTTCGTGTCGCATAAAATAACATCTTTTACCGAAGTGCATACGTGGTCGGCTATCTCAAAGCACGTGAGTAGCTTCGCTATGGAAAGACCCGCCGCTCCTGCGCCATTTACCACAACGCGCAGCTCTTCTATTTTCTTGCCAACAACTTTTGCCGCGTTCGTGAGAGCCGCGTGCATGACTATTGCCGTTCCGTGCTGGTCGTCATGAAAGACTGGTATGCCGATGTCCTGCAGCGCCGCTTCCACTTCGAAGCAACGCGGCGCGGCTATGTCCTCGAGGTTGACACCGCCGAATCCGGGAGCAATTCGTTTGACAGTATCAATTATTTCCTGCGTGTCTTGCGTTGCTAGGCAGATCGGGAACGCATCTATCCTTGCCAGTTCCTTGAAAAGTATTGCTTTTCCTTCCATAACAGGCAGCGCAGCTTCCGGCCCGATATTGCCTAGGCCAAGTACAGCCGAGCCGTCTGTAACTATCGCTACGCTGTTGCGCTTCATCGTGTAATCATAAACACGCTTCTTGTCTTCGGCTATTGCAAGCGAGACTTCCGCAACTCCGGGAGTGTAAGCAAGTGCGAGATCAGCCAGGGTCTTTATAGGTACCTTTGACTTGATTGCAAGTTTCCCTTTTTTCTTCCTGTGAAATTCCAACGCCTCTTCTTTTAGTGTCATACTGATCAACTTTTGCTAATGTTTACTGGGCATTTTTTATCCGAATAGTCGCATATAACGCAGCATGTTTTTGCTTTTATTATTTTATGACATTTTTTGCATTTATGAAAGGCAAGGCATTTGTCTTTCGGAACGACAATTTTCTCCATGTCACTGCATGAAGGGCATACAAGATTTGCAATCATATATAATCACCTTGTTAGCAAGCAATAGACTGACCGATATTTTCATTTCGATTATTTTTTTGCTTTCAGTGCCTTTTCAATAGCAGGCCGGTTGAACCCGACTATTATTTCGCCGTTTACATCTATCACCGGCACGCCCATCTGGCCGCTCTTCTCTATCATTTCCTCTGCCGCTGCCTCATCCTCTTCCACATTTATCTCCGTATAT
>Ga0209541_10014515_pt1 | contig 11862 bp, 17 predicted proteins | sample RifCSPlowO2_01_FD_184027 | JGI IMG/M metagenome (GOLD analysis project Ga0209541, IMG submission 184027) | Groundwater microbial communities from Rifle, Colorado - Rifle CSP2_plank lowO2_0.1 (SPAdes) (version 2) | ecosystem: Environmental > Aquatic > Deep subsurface > Groundwater | place...
CGGAACATATATCACATTAACCCGTTCGTGTTGTGGAACTGATGGCTCAGCCCAAGCACCATCTAAAACAGCAATAATCTCAGTGTCAGCCTCAATATTCTTTAAAGCATCCTCAATGGTATTTTTGAGGAACATCTCATTTCTGGAAGGCACCAGTATTGATAAATCCGTCATAGGGTCTCCAAATCTTTATTGTATTCTTTGGTTTTTCTTGGACGTAAGGTAAATTTAATACCTTTATCAACTGAAATTTTATACCAGGGTTTGACGTTGTAATCTGCATTTCCTGGCCTTTTGGGCCTAAAACTATGATGACGGTTTACGCCTGTAAAATAATCAAACGTATCGGTTAGAAATATTCGCTTATGTGTCGGGTCTGCTAAGGCTCCCCTACCGCCTTCCCGTGGCACTTTACCCTTTAAAATCCCCTCTGGTTTTAACACTCTCCACATCTCATTCATGACATATATTAAATTCTCCATGTGCTCCAGCGTTTCATAGCAGGCAATCTCATCTATGCTGTTATCTTTAAAAGGTAATTTTTCTTTTTCAATATCTACTATGACGTCGGTATATGTATTCCCCTTTTCATCGGTACATTGGACATAATCAACATTTGTAAAACCATCCATTCGGGTAAGCCCCGACCCTATATTAAGTTTGATTTTTTTCATGTTAAATTTTGATAAAGCTTGGCGATATTACTAATGTGGTATTTATCTGCCTCTTTGATTAATTTATCCGGCCACTTATCATACTCCTTTTTGTTCCTCATTTTTATTACTTCTGTTATTAATTCATCCATATTATTAACCTTTATATAAAAATCATCTACATCCCTGTACCCCAATTTTGGCCCAGCAATAGTCGGAACCCCAAACGACATAGCATCTACTATCTTTTTATGATGATAACATGGAACATCAGTATGATAATTAAAGTATCCAATAACTTGAATATCTATTTTTTTATAAAAATCGATTATATCTTGCCGTGTTGTAAAATTAAATAATGGTATAAATTTGAAACCTATTTCAGCCAATCTTTTTTCTACCTCTTCATTGATTCTCTCATGGTAAGAATTATAAGCTCCGACATAACCACACGTTGTAATTTTTTTACGGTTTCTGCGAGCATTCTCAAAATTCATGTGTTGGTGAGGAATATGAACGATCTCGTTTGGCAGAATACTTTTGAGCCAATCATAGTGAGGCCCAGACATAGCGATTACTTTAACTCCGGGTCTGGTTTTTATTCGTTCGGTAGTATAGACGTCATCAAGTACATCGACATAATCTCCATCATTAAGGTTTTCCACATTTCTGCTTGCCTTAACATAGACACAAACATCATTTTCAAAACCACTGGTTGGATTAAGTTTAGCTCCTAGATATTCTGCTATTTGTTCGGCTCTTATGATCGTGGATACTCTTTGAGGGAACAATCTCCCTTTGCTATCTTCCAGGAAATAAACATGTTTTGCAAATATTGATATACCCATTAGTTAATTAATATAATCGTTAATCATGTTTTTACAAAAAACCACGATGGGCATTTATCGCTTTTATTGATTGCATTTGTCCTATCGGTAAGATACCAGGGATCGATTTTATGTATTGCAATGTAATCGTCAACAGCCTCCTTAACATTAATATCAAATTTGTGACGATAATCTTTTGGACCTATATAATCGTGCCCGCTGACTATTCCACCCTTACGCACTCGCCTACTCCACAAGATAATGTCTGTCATCACATAATCATACGAATGGTCAGCGTCAATATAGACAAAATCAAGCGAGTCATACGGAATTTCTTGTACTGCTTCCTCACTAAAGTTCTCGATTATAGTTATGTTTCTGTCTTTCAATCTACTCAATGCCATCATTCTGTTACGATCGTAACGTGGTTCATTTTTGTGACGTGTTGAATATGGCTGGTCTGCATATGCTTCAATACCATACAGTTTTAACCCTGGGATGGATCTAAACATAGTCCTCGCATTACGTCCTCTAAACAAACCCACCTCACACCCTATAGTATATCCCAACTCGGCAAAAAGTTCGTACATATTATGCCTGAACATTCCCGGTATTATTTTTGGCGAACCGGTCCCATATTTATTAATAAGATATTCGTTTGTATTCATTTGAATATTTCTAATTTTTTTTTATTACTAACCACCGAAGTCCAGGGAGTACAGAATTTCCAGTGATAAACATACTTAAATTTTGACCAGATTTTACCATATTTATAATTTTTATCTTGTGTATTGTGTATAACTATATACTTAACACAATTTTTTAGCCTCAATATATCTTTTGTCCTTCTGTTTACTCCATGGTCAATTAAGACAACATCCCATTTTGTCTTGTTAAAACTTTCCTTATCCCAGTCGGTAACAAAGTTAACCTCATGAGTATCAGTGCGAAATTTTCTGGCAAATTTATAATATTTTTGGTTATCCTCATAAGTAACCAATTTCCTGCCCTGTTCTGCACAAAGCCAATGAAGTAAAGGAGTGCTAAACAAACCTGCCCCAAGCTCCAAAATAGGTCCATCCGTATTTTGAACGGCCTTAATTAAAACTGGAAAATATGATGACCAACCTAGTCCAAATTTCATAAGAATTTACTTCTTAAATTATTAACATCTCCCCAATATGGTAAATTGCTACTAATATTTTTACTGCCATGCAGAATGCCAGCAGAAAAGGAAATACTATTCCCAGTCTTCATGGAAATACATGGATTTTCTCCGTTGATAAAAGTATAGGATTCATTACGATAAGGACCGATATGTGATTTGAGTTGTTTATAGCTTTTATTGTACCAATTAAGTAATGGCTCAAGATATTTTTCCAATACATCCATAAAATAATCTCTCTTAAGGATTTGCGCTCCATTAAAAGTTCTTTGTTTAGGATAGTTAATCACCTTTTTTAACATAATTGTCTTCGTCAGTAATAAAGTACTTTATTTTGTGTATTCTAACATAATCAGCCACTGCTTTCCTATTACGATCATAACGTGATACTGTTTTATGACGTGTTGAATATGGCTGGTCTGCATATGCTTCAATACCATACAGTTTTAATTCTGGAATAGATCTAAACATTGCACTTGCATTACGTCCTCTAAAAAAACCCACCTTACATCCAACTTTAAATCCCAACTCAGCAAAGAGTTCGTAGAGATTATATCTTAGCATACCAAGTATTATTTGTGGCGATCTCGAGCTGTATTTATCTATGAGATAGTCGGTGGTGTTCATAAAAATTTTTTCATTACCTCTTCTGGTGTCCCCCAATAAGGAAGTATATTTTCTACACCACTAGTTTCGTGAATACTATGCAAACCATTGCCTGTTTTAATATATAATATAGGCACTTTAGGTGTATATATACTAAACATTTCGTAACTAGGAATCATTCTGGGAAGAGATGAGCCATGTTCTAATACTGGATTCCACATTCCCCGGCCACTTAAATAAGATTCTATATGCTTTATAATATATTCCCTTCCCACTACAGTAGATGCCTCAGAAGATCGTTTAAAATAAAACCGATCTTTTTTCCGACCCCTGTGGTTTAAATATATTAAATAAACTGGTGCTCTATAAATTCTATCTGTTACTGGTGGTATATGTTTAAAATATTCTTTAGAATATAATGTGTTGGCTTGTGCAAAATGAATAAATGGGGTAGTGGCAGCCATTGCACCTATTTGTAATTGCCTATGCATGTTTTGATTTGAAACCCCAACATCACCTACACAGATATTCTTGCCAAAATCCATTGGCTTTTGAGAAACAGAAATAAGCGGAAGGTTTCCGATATCCTTTAAAAGGTTTTCTTTTATCTTTGCCTCAAATTTTTCATCTTCCCGATTTGATGTATAGTAAACTACTGTAGTTTTTTGATTTAAGCCCATATTATATTACATTGCAGATTATCGTATAACTTTGCTACTAGGTAGCAATATATTATCTGAACTGGCTACCAGATTTTAAGCACAGAGCGCACATCACTCCGGGTGTATCATAAATGGTCCGTAAATTAAGAGGCAAAATAGTTTGATAACCTAGCTCAGTAATTAGATTAACCCACTGTTGCTTAATTTTTAAGTTAATATGCGTTTCATCTCGGTTGGAGATATCAAGTACAAATTTCTTGCCATCTTCAGAACAAGGAATCCTGATTATCATCATATTAGATTTTAAGTTGGTAAAAGTTTCAAAAATCTCTTGGTCGGCCATGTGCTCTAAAACATCAAGGCAAATGATGATATCAAAAGACAGCTCTTCGATTTTTTTTAAGATATTTAAACCCTTCTCCTGGGCTTTGCTCACAGCCCAACTTGAGATATCCCAGCCGTAGATTTCTTTATAGCCCAACTCTCTAAATCCTTCCATTAGAAAGCCAACAGCACAGCCAAAGTCTAATATTTTAACATTATCATGGACCAATCTTAATTTATCTAAAAGTTCATGCAGTTCTGAAGCCAGTCTGAGGTAGCGGTCACGACGATATAGGTAGTCGGTGTAATTTAACTTTTTGAAATAATCCTCATTATATTTCATGGGAAGTTTTTATCTGGCATCTCTCTGGCGACAGTATGCAGCAACCTATTGTTATTATAATAAAAGCAATACTGGCAAGTCTCGCTCCATCTTTGCCCGCCATTACCGTTAACTTCATAGGGATGACCTGTTTCGACAAACCGCTCATTTAATCTTTGATAGGTCGAAGTGATATCTTCCACTTTGCATAAGGCGAAATCAAGATCATACGTTCTTCTATTTAAAACATGGCTAGTACAGATATAAACCATATAATCTTGGCTGTCAGGTATTGGGGAGGAGGTGATGTAGGGTCTGGTCATACCAACATAACAGCCGTCATCAAAGGCCGAATCGTTAGTATCAATATCCTTAATGAAAAACTTACCGTCGGTATCAACTTCATCAATTACCGCTTGGTATTGTTGCCTTGCGACGGCGTTGTTGCCCTTAATTAGACAATTGCCAGCCGTCCTGACAAATTTAACTTTAGGATGTAGCCTAACCAACTCCACAATCCTCCTAATTGTCTCCGCATTAGTACCTTCATAAGCTCTGCGAGTTTTTGAGAGTGGATCTGGATTGCCGTCTGTTTCATAAAAAATATAACTAAAGCCAAGTTTGTCTTCTGGAAAGCCGTTAAAATTATAATCTTGCGGGTCAACTCCCTCATCTAACTTAATTAGACTAACCCTAATCCAGTTAATATAATCATACAGATTGGGGTCTAATCGACTAAGATCGTGACTATTAGTAATAATTCCGATATCTAAGCCTAAACCAGCAGCAACTTCGATGATGTTATTAATATTTTTGCCTCTAACTCTATCCCGATAGAGCATGGGGTTGCCACCACCGGTAATTTCAACACTTTTAGCACCAAGAGAGCGGAAGTCTGTGAGGGTTCGTTCTAACGTATCAAATGGCATAACATGTTTCATTGGACGCCCCGCCACTGAACAAAATGGGCAGTCACTATCGCAAGCTTCAACTGGAGCTAGTTGGACAGTAATCGGTTTAAATCGCCTGTCTTCTTGGATGGAATTTAAGACATCAGTATGCTGGAGCAACTTATCACCCCAGGTCGAATAGTCTTGAGTTAATCGTTCATTTCGGTTCATTTTTAATGATTATAGCATAGTCAAAAATTATGCAAATAAACTGGCAAAACCTCGAATTTTTCATCCTCTCTATTTGATGAATAGTATATTATTGTTTTTTTTGCAGTTTTTATGAAAATTTTGCTCTCAACGCTTCAACATCTCCCCAATGAGGCAGACTTTTACTTGTCCTTTCATCAACTGCCGTAATGAATGTAAGTCCCAATCTAGTCTTTATAGAAACACATGGATTTTCTCCATGAAATAAAGTTCGGGGTACTCTGTGGTACGGAGAATGACGGGGGTCAGTCTCATCATTGTTTTTTAGAGTCCATTCGGGGTATGGTGCGAGATATCTTTCTAATAAAGCAATCAAGAAATCTCGTTTAACAATTTGGGCTCCGTCGGAAGGTGCTCTTTTGTGCTTAAAATCTGGCCGTCTTCTAGATGATAGCCACATAATCCAAATATTATCATAACAATATATATTGTCTCCAGATGGATTGAAGTTAAAGTACTCAGGAGCATAAAGAAAATCTGATTCAGACATTATTACATAATCTGTTTTAGCTTTCTTGGCAGCTATGAGAATTTGTTTTCGTTCATTTAGATAAGAAAATCCCACATCCCCAATACAGATATTCTGACCCAACTTCATTGGTTTTTGAGAAACGCTGATAATGGGCATATCCCCTGCTTTAGACTTCATATCATCAATAATTTTCTGCTCAAATACTGGGTCTTCTCGATTAGCTGTGTAATAAAGTATTGTCTTATTCATAATTATCTTTTATATTTAGGCTCCTTCCACGTTAGGATATATAGCTTCTAACTTTACCCATAACCATGATGGGTAATAATCATCTTTTCTCATAAAATCATGATCCTCATTGGTGGTATACAACTCAATACCATGAACTCTAACATAATCATTCACTGCCTGAGTTACTTTTGCCCGTCTGGATGACTTATTCTTATCATCATAATAATCATGTCCACTAATAATGCCACCTTTCCGAACCTTTCTACCCCAAAGAATCATATCTAATATCACAAAATCATAAGAATGATCTCCATCTATATAAACAAAATCAAGTGAATTATCAGGAATGTCGCGAACTGCATCTTCACTAAATTTTTCTATAATTATGGCATTTTTACCTTGCATCCTGTTATAAGCTTGTTTTTTAACCGATGCATGGTAAAGATCATCCATATTACGAGAAATGGCCGTAGCTTTATAACTACATTGAGGATGTTCTTTATACGCATCAACTGCGAAAAGCTTAAGATTTGGAATATACTCAAACATTTTTTGAGCATTTTTACCTCTTGCCAGTCCTATTTCACATCCCACACGATAACCTAACTCTGCAAATAACTGATATAACTCTTCTCTCTGTACGCCCTTCAAAACATAAGGCCTTGGATCAGTGTCTTTGATTTTAAATTTAGTTTTAATATATTTAGTCGTATTCATGGCTTTCTAACTATGTAGTAAATATCTTTGGCACATACTTAGTATCCAATTTAGAATTCCATACATCATCTAAAAATTCATTAAATCTATCTTTAGTCTTCCCCCATCCTGGTACTCCATCAGCTTCTGTCCACTCTCGACAGCTTCTTTCAGACCTAAACTCTGATTTATTCATTCTCTGTCGGGTAAATGCCTGAGGATGCCTGATGTTTACATTAGGGACTTTCGACATATAAGTAGTGTAATGACCAATTCTCTGATCTTTAGGAAGCATCTTTGGAGGAGAAAATCCATATTCTCTTTGAAAACCATATTTCTCCATATTTTCAAGCACTTTATAAAAGTGTCTCAAGAACAAATCTCGCTTTGCACTCATTTGAGATAGGTCGTTATGAAGATAATAAACAGCCTTTCCATCAATTGAACTTACATTCCAGAAATTTCGATTATAGTAAAAATGATCATCTCTCTCGGGGGTGAAATCAAAGTGAGACGGATGAAAGATAACGTCGTGTTCGAGAAAAAAGATAATATCAGTTTTACATTCTTCCAATCCCCTAACTACTTGTTTCACTAAAGAAAGTACCGAGCTTTCCAAGTTCATCACAATATTGATTCCAAAATCAATCGGTTTTTGGGAAATAGCATAGATTGGAAACTTATGAATTTCCATACATTTGTTAAGTTGCCTCTGGCAGGTCAAAAACAATTTTTCCTCAGGCGTATTATTTGTGTAATAGATGCAACCTTTTGTCATATGTTTCAAAATCCCACTATGTTTGGATAGACATTTTCAACCTTTACCCAGAACCATGACGGGTAGCAATCTCCTTTTTTAACGTAATGGTCTTCATCGGTAATAAAAAACATAATTTCGTGTATTCTAGCATAATCATTCACAGCTTGAGTTACTTTTGACTGCCTACCAAGTTTATTTTTATTATAAAAGTAATCGTGCCCGCTGACTATTCCACCCTTGCGAACCTTTCTGCTCCACAGGATTATATCTAACATGACGGAGTCATAGGAATGATCACCGTCTATGTACACAAAATCTAAGGATTGGTCGGGAATTCTTCTTACTGCATCCTCACTGAAATCTTGAATGAGCTTCCAATTAAGTCCTCTTAATTCTTTTATAGCTCGATGTTTAACTCGATGTAAATATAATGGACCCCATTTAAGACCATCAGATTCTGAAATATAGCTTGAATCCTGATGTTGCTTATAGGGATCAACGCCATATAATATCAGTCCAGGAATATTTTCAAACATCACCTTAGCATTCTTGCCACTTTCTAAGCCAACTTCACAGCCCTTGATATATCCAAGATCTTTAAATAAAAGATAGAGCTTCTGTCGATTTACCCCTTTGAGTACACGTGGATTCTTGCCACTTAATTTATACTTTTTATCGATATATGTAACGGGATCTATCATATGATTTTATACATTGCATCATAAAAATTATAGGTAATTGGGTCGTCTCTTCTAAATATTCTTTCCCATGTACTTGGAATTGGAAAAGTGCCTTCAGAAAAGACGGTCTCATTGACAGGATTATGTTTCTTCTTCCAATCTTTAAAATAGAGATATTTACCAGTCGCAAACATTTTAAAATAATCTGCAATCTCTTCATGAGTCAATTCAGTTAGAATGCTTATTGCAATATATAAGTCAGCATTGGGCGCTTTCTCTGGTGCACGAAGAAATGTAAGGTCGGCGTTTGGAAACTCTATTGTGAGATGTTCTTTCGCCAAATCAAGCGCAGGGGGAATATCAATGATTGTATATTTTAAGTGTGGATATCGCTTCAAAAGAACATAAGCTGTTCTACCGTACCCAGCACCCACCTCACATACTGATTTTATTGAAGAAAAATCAATATCCATTGCATCTATTTCAAATATGCTATTAATTAAATCCTGAGATACATTATGACCGTTTATTTCCGTTGTAACAGGATTGCCAAACATACTATCATCCATATCGATAGAAGTAACATTTTGTGCAATTCGTCGTATATATTCTTCATTATCATGCCATTTGTCAGTAAAATAGCGAGTAGCTACAGTACTTCTGAATCCCTGTATTCCATTTTTTAACATCTCCTTGTGTTTTGCAGATAACACGTCCCAAAATTTAGACATAATGTAGTTTTTTTGCTAATTTTCTAATATATTCACGACTTTTTTCTCTTTCTTGAGTACCCCCACTGTAATTACATCCGATATGAGCATGAGCATACCACGTATTTTTATTTATAATGACTCGACCACCATCGTGTTTGCATTTTATAACAATCTCTAGGGCTTCACTACCCATCGTACCGAAATTTTTATCATCTAATATCCCCAGTTTATTGAAATAATCTCTTCGCATAAAATAACAACTTCCTTGAAATATCTCTGTATCGTCAATTAACTTTTTTTTAAGTTCAGGATCGCGATTTTTTGCGTTATCTTTATGCCCCTTAAAACTACCACCTACAAACATATAATCAATGTCAGGACTATCCATATCTGTAAGTTCCCACTTTACCGGATCAAATCTTTTCCGTCTTGGTGCTTGAATCCAGTTGTTTTGATGAACAGCTATTAATTTTTCATCAATGCCCGCGTCTAGCATGCAATGAGCGTCAAGTTTCATAATATAGGTTCCCTTTGCAACCGCTACCGCTTGGTTAATTGCTGTTCTCATCCCTTTGGCTACTTTGTTATAAATGTAATGAACTCCGTTAACTGGCTCTGCCCATTCACCGTCTAACACAACAATAATCTCATAGCTTCTTTTAAACTTCTTCTGTATATCTAAAATAGTCTTATCCAAAAATTTTTCTCTTCTCGAGGGAATTATTACGCTTGTTTCCATATTTTTTTTATCTCATTAAAGTAAGGTCTCCATAAATCATGTGCATATTTTAAATTTGGATAGTAATCGGTATTTCCATAACGATGAGTGCGGGGAAAACTGACATGCTTATGTGCAAACCACGTATTTTTATTTACCATCAATTTACCTCCTGCTTTCCAGGTTTTAAACACCATTTCATGTGAATCCTGATACATAGGACCATATCCCTCAGTCTGCAGAGGCCCAATTACTTTATCCCACCATTCCCGCATCATCACCCAACAAGAACCCTGCATCGCCATAGTTTCATCAATCATAATGTCTTTTCTCTGTTCCTGTCTCTCTACCCATGGGATACCGGTAAACTTCTTCGTATCTTTAACGGTCTGGACGCAAAGTTTCTCATAATCCACATATGGTAAGTCCATTACCTTCCATTTAACTGTATCTAGAAAATATCTACGAGCAGTCATTATCCAGTTAGGCTGACAAGAGTCTGTCATGACGCGATCAAACCCTTTGGCAAACATACAATGTTCATCAGTCCTCATAATAAATGTTCCTCTTGAAACTGCAACTCCTGTATTTATTGCTTCTCTCATCCCCCTATTCTTACCGACATGGACATATCTCACTCGTGGATCGACTCGCAACTCAAACTCAGGCCAATAACCATCTAACACGGCTATTATCTCTAGCTTGTCACCCAACTTTGAACTGCTCAATAAAGAATCTATAGTTTTGATCAATAATGGATCTTTATAACAGGGAATAACGACGCTTAATCTTATATGTGACATATTTATATGGATATATTTGCTATTTCAGATGAATTAATTTTATTTACAGTAGACATAGTCTTCATCGCTGTATTTTATATTTATTCTGGAAAACTTCAAGAGGTATAATCAAGACCTAAAAAACACTACTAAAGTAGTCGTATTTGAGTTTTTCTCGGTTTGCCCAATTTTCAGAAAAATTTAAATTCCCTTTGCTATAACGGAAAGATCCAACGTCTGTATCTTGTTTCATAATAAACCAGGCACCTTCTTTGTTAGTAAACCCGTAAAAAGCGATCATATTATCTTCGACCTCGGAAATTGTATATCCGTCTGTTGGCCCACTTTGTGCTGGATTAATTTTATTTCCTGAAGTATCTTCAAGAACAACCCTTCCTGAATTTCCCGATGCAGGGAGATTTTTGAAAAATAGATTTTTAGCCCTCTTATTAAAGATCGAAAATAAGAAAAGAGAAATTCCTGTACCTCCAATTAGTTTTAAAAAAAATCTTTTGTCGATATCAGAAACACCCAAATTCTCTCTTTTGCCATCCTCGACTTTTTGTTCCGATCCCATAAACGACTGGATTGGTGTGATAATTGGATTTTTTAAGGGTGTAATCATTACCTTCCTTGGAAAAACTTTAAAAGCAAAATAGACAAGCATGGGATAAAGAAGAATAGCAACAGCAAGCTGTAAATATGTTGTGGCTGTTATAAATGCCATTATCACCACAAAACAGGCAATTACAAAGCTAGAATATGTCAATAATATTTTACGCATTATTTATATTTTTCCGTAATTGCTATATATTTGGCTGATATAAATCCGGTTGACCCACTTGCCAATTTAACCTCATACCAGCCTTCAACCGTTGAAACTACTTCGAAGCTATCACCATCAACGGCATCGACAATTTTATCGGAACTACTATTCGGTTCTGTGCGGATGTTAACACTTGAGGAACCATCGCTGATTTTAATTGTCACCATTATTTTAGGTTGTATTTCCTCTGTTACCATTGTTGTCGGGGAAATAGATGGGGTTGGAGAAAGACTGGCACTAATAGTAGCGGTATCAATGGTATTTG
>Ga0209541_10014516_pt1 | contig 11862 bp, 20 predicted proteins | sample RifCSPlowO2_01_FD_184027 | JGI IMG/M metagenome (GOLD analysis project Ga0209541, IMG submission 184027) | Groundwater microbial communities from Rifle, Colorado - Rifle CSP2_plank lowO2_0.1 (SPAdes) (version 2) | ecosystem: Environmental > Aquatic > Deep subsurface > Groundwater | place...
CGATAAAAGACCATTCCGCACTCCCCATCACACTACTTCCCGTATCGGTCTCATAGGAGGCGGCACTCATCCGGCACCGGGGGAGATATCCCTATCTCATCGGGGAGTATTATTTTTGGATGAGCTGCCCGAGTTCCCCAGATCGGTACTTGAGGCGTTAAGGCAGCCTCTGGAGGATGGGAAAGTTCAGATATCAAGAGCTGCGGGGAGCATATCTTTTCCCTCGCGTTTTCTGCTTCTGGCGGCGTCCAACCCCTGCCCCTGCGGATATCTGGGACACCCCAAAAGAAGCTGCCGCTGTATGCCGGGATCGATCATCAAATACAGAAAAAGGCTCTCGGGACCACTATTGGATCGAATCGATCTACACATCGATGTTCCGCCTGTCAAAGAGGAGAGTCTTTACCAATCGTCAAAGGCAGAGTCAAGCGGCAAAATGAGAGAAAGAGTGGTAAAAGCCCGCGCTTTACAGCAGGAAAGATTTAAAAACCTAAGGATAAAGAGTAACGGCGAGATGAATTCGGCGCAGGTTAGAAATAATTGTAGGATGACCAAAGCAGCAGAGGATCTCTTGAAACAAGCCATTTCTCAGTTATCTCTATCTGCCCGCAGTTATTTTAAAGTGATTAAAGTTGCGCAAACAATCGTCGATTTGAGCAGTAAAGAAAAAATAGAAGCGGCCAGTATAGCTGAGGCGCTTCAATATCGAGCAAAGGACGAGTGATAAGATAGAAACGCATCACTTATAGTAGGGGTTAATTGCGTACTAGTTTAGCCCTTGACAAACAAAATTGGTTAGAGTAGGATGAAATTATCTTATGTTAAAAAGACTTATTTCTGCAGCCAAATACTATCAAGGTTTAATTTATCTTGCTTTAGTTTCCCCAATTTATGCCCAGGATCCGACTATCCAAGTTGACGAATCAAAGATCGGATTTAAGATCCCGACTCTGGGAGACATCTTAACTTTTTTAATCAGAGCCTTTTTCATCGTGGCAGGTTTAATGGCTCTACTTATGTTGCTTCTTGGCGCCATGGCTTGGGTAACATCGGGCGGAAATAAGGAAAATGTGGATAAAGCCCGAGATAAAATTACTGCCGCTGTCCTTGGATTAATCCTCATCGTTGCCGTATTGGCGATCATTGTCACACTTGAACAGATTGTCTTCGGTAGTAATCTTTGTCTTGGCTTATCTTGTCCGATAACCATACCGGCTTTATTACAACCAGCAGGACCCTGATTCATGTTAACTTCTTTTGTGGTCAATGCCCAAATCAGAAATTGGGGAACCTGCGTAACTCCTGAAGGGATTCCTACTTTTAAGTGTCTGGAGATTGTTTTTGGCAATATACTTTTTATGTCGTCTGCTCTGGTCATACTGATTCTATTCATTATGTTTGTCGTGGGCGCATTCAGGTACCTGACTTCATTCGGCAACCCGGAGAACGTCAAGAAAGCCCAAGGGACACTGAGGTATGCTCTGATCGGATTTATTTTATTCATAAGCGCTTATTTGATACTTAACGTAATCTGCTTCCTCTTCTTGGGAGGAATAGGCAGCAACTGCAGGTTGTTTAAACTGGAGATACCCGGCCCATAAATATAATACAGATTGCGAATCTTATTCGGATGATGCTGGACGTCAAACATCCCGGCCACGACTGACGGCGCGGACATTCGCATATCAGTTAATCGGCATTTCATCAGTAGATCCGTATCACTCCGCAGGAGTGACGAAGATGACCTTTACTCCCTCTTCCTCAGGAAGCGGAGAAACCAGCCGATTTCTTTCCTGGATGAAATTGTAGGCTACAAATAAAAGCAAAGCCAATCCGATTGAGATAAGGATCAAACCAATTAATTTCATATCCGGAAATTAGAATAATAGTTATTTGAAACCGGAATCTAGTTTGGAATTAGAAATTGGAGAATTGTTTTTTTTAATCTAATTTCTAATATCCGTCTTCCAAACAAATTTCAATTCTCTAGCAACCAATTTCTAGTCTAGAAGCTATTTCAATACTCGTCACTCTGGCTTGTCCAGAGTATCTAAACCTCTTTTAGATTCTGGACGCGCCGTCGGCTTGCCAGAATGACGTAAGTAGCCAGGTTTTGAAATAGGCTCTAGTATTATATTAGAAATTTATTCTTTCTTTTATCAAATACTTCGGACGATTTTGCACTTCCTGGTAGATTTTGCCTACATATTCGCCAATAATGCCAATGGTAATAAGCTGTACTCCGCCCAAAAATACAATAGAAAAAAATAGTGAGGCCCAGCCGGGCAGCCAGTCACCCTGGTTGAAGATAAAGTGCTGCACCGACTTGAAGATAATAACCAAGATGCTAAAGCCTGAAGTTAAAAAACCGAGGTAGATTGCCAGTCTTAGCGGTTTGGTGGAGAATGAGGTTATTCCCTCCAGTGCGAAATTAACCATCTTGGAGAAAGTATAGTGGGTTTGACCAGTGTGTCTCTTTTCTCTTCTAAAAAAGACATAGTCGGTAGGAAAACCACCCCAGGCTGTTAATCCCCGTAAAAAACGTGAATGTTCAGGTAGAGCATTAAGATAGTCGACGACACTTCTATCAATCAGTCTATAGTCCCCGACATCATTAGGTACAGGGCTATCAGACATGAGATTGATATATTTGTAAAATAAAACGGCGGTTACCCTTTTCAAAGGATCGTCAACGTCTCTTTTTTCCCGTTTAGCGTAGACAATCTTAGCCCCTTGTTGCCACTTATCAAGCATTTGGGGAACAATCTCTGGCGGGTCCTGGAGATCGGCGTCCAAAGAGATGACGCAGTCGCCCGTTGAGTGTTCGTAACCTGCTGTTAACGCCATCTGATGGCCGAAGTTACGCTGAAAAGATATAAGTTTGACTTGAGAATGTTTGGAGGTGAGCTTTTTGACATTTCCGGCAGTTTTGTCGGTTGAACCGTCATCGACAAAAATGATCTCATATTTATAGGGTTTTAGCGCCTGTTGGAGTTCGTCGAATAAAGGTCCGATATTATTTTCTTCGTTGAAGACCGGGATGACAATGGAGACAAGAAAAAAATTGGCCATGGAGATATTATAGCGATTTTTGAATTTTTTTGATTCCTTTAAGAGTCAATTAGTGTCATGAATCAGAGCGAAGCACGGTTCATGACCATATACCGTGTCCGACTTAGTCGGACTCTGGTATATGGTTACGGGGCCGGGAGTTGAACCACGGTCTAGGAGATTATGAGCCTCCTGTGCAACCGTACACTACCCCGTAATATTAAAAAGTACAGAAATATTATACTATAAAATCATGAAAAAATGGCGGAAACATGGCTATTTTTTTAAAAAAACACCTGCCACCATTGCAGATAATTAGGCAGGGGAGTGGGGGTTATGATAACGGGAGTCGGGGTAGGTTGTTTGAGGATGATTGCTACTTCCCCGGGTTTTAGTAAATTAAGTTTGTTCCTGATAGTTTTTTCCAGTTCGTTGGGATCGCTTTTTTTCAGAAGCTGTGTCTTGAGCTCGATATTTTTCTTTTTTTCTCTTTCGTATTCCTCAAAGTATTGTTGATAGAAAGACAGATTTTTTCGGTAATCAAAAAGGCTTTTGGTGAGGGCGGAAAAGAAGAAAAGTGTAAGCAACAGCAACACAATCCTTCTGACAAGTTTCATCACTTAAGACCTTGTTTGTAGAATATTTATAATTTTGGCAAATAAGAGTTTACGATCACTAATTGCTTCTGATATTCGGAAACAAGATCTTGCCGGTCGCCTTTTTTAAAAGCTGCAATTGATTCGATTAACTCTTTGCAGATTTTTCTTAAAACTGCGACGACTTCTTCATCGGTTAATTCTTGTTTATCGTGAGTTGCGTCAAAGGATTTTTTATCAATCTCTTTATTTTTGATTTGTGCTAAAATATATCTTAAGGTCGAAAGCCTGTCGGCTTCCCGATTTTTTAGGGCCCGAATCTGGTCTTCGACAATTTTTTTTCTTAACATAAGTTTATTATATCACTACAAAAGTTATGAGTAAAAAAAATAACTCTGACGCTATAGACATATTTAGTAAATTGAAAAAAACCTTGGCAGCCAAGCCGTCGCTTGAGACAATGTATCAGGAGGTCAGGATGATGCGATTCAAGATAAGACCAATATCAGGAGATATATCACTGCTTAAATTGAGGGACCATCGCTTGATTGAAACGCTTTGGGGTTTGGGAAAACTGGATGAGGTATTTCAACGAGAATACAATAGTCTTTCGCGCGATCAACAAGAAGTATTTTTCCGTCTAATCGACAGTCTATACCAACAATATCAGATGCAGTTGAACAAAATTCCCGTTTCGTCGGAATATAAGTCCAGTATCCCAAAATCTGTCGAGATGGAGATCTTTAAAGAAATCCTGCCTAAAAAAAAGAGCAACTAATGAAAAAATTCCCGGTCATACTTGATCTTGAGACAAAATTCACCTTCAGACAATTTAACGATCCGCAAAAATTAGAAGTATCGGTGGCGGGTATCTTCGATTATCGTAATCAAACGAGCAAAAGCTTCAAAGAAGAAGATCTTCCAAGCTTATTTAAGTTACTTGAGACAAGCTCCTATATCATAGGTTTTAATATCAACAGTTTTGATCTGCCGGTATTGCAGAGATACTATGCGGGGAAGCTAGACAGTTTTCCGACATTTGACCTTCTGGATGATATTAAAAATAAATTAGGCAAAAGACTGTCGCTGAACGACCTTATATCTGCGACCTTAGGAAAAAAAAAGTCTGGACACGGGTTGCAGGCAATACAACTATATAAAGAGGGTAAGTTCGAAGAACTTGAGAGGTACTGTTTGGATGACGTGCTGTTAACCAAGGAACTTTTTGAATACGGGATTAATCGCGGCGAAGTCTTATACCTTGACGAAAAAGGCAAAAACGCAATCAAAGTACAATGGAAAAAATATCTTGAGGACCAAGGAAATAAGGAGTCTTACCTGACGCTACCTTTTTAGTCATCGAGCGTCTGCTCCTCCATCATCAGTTCATCCTGATTATCCATATCGTCGCGCGGGTAGCCCCTAACTTTAACCTCTTCTTTTATCTGCATTATGCCTTCTGGAATCATCCGATTAAGTTCTCTTGTCTTGCGATAAAGAAAATATTCTCCAAACGACAACAATAAGAAGGCAATAACAATCAACACTGTGACGAGCATTGTATGCTGTCGAAGATACTTAGCAACATCTTTTTCCATAATAAATTACTCACCTGCCTTTCAATTTAATCTTATAGTTAAAAAAATAAAAAAGCAAATAACTCTTGACTTTTTAGCACTCGATATGATAGACTGCCAAATAGGGGATGATGAGCAGGGTAAGTTATTAAGTTTTAACAAAAAATGAAAGCGGGGTGACAGAATATGGTACATATGAGACTGACTTCACCATTGGCTCGCTGGTTTTAGCAGTGCCAGGAGTTCCATCCGACAAAGTCGAGGTGACTTACGAAGACGGAGTTTTGCGAATCCGGGCGAAAGTTGAGGAGAAGATAGAAGAAAAGAAAAAGAAAAAAGTTGTCTATCGGATGGACAAAGTAGCTTCGTTTGACTACAATACGACCTTGCCTCGTAATGTCGACACAAAGTCTTTAGAGGCAAGCGTCAAGGACGGAGTTGTTGTGGTATCAGCTAAAGTAGCAGAGGAAGCAAAACCAAAAAGAATTACGGTGAAGACTAGCTAAGATATTTAAAAAGACCGGCCGGTCTCAAACAGAGAAGAAATTATTGATCGTCAGGAACTCCGTATTGTTTCTTGAGTTCTTCAAGATCAAAGCTTGGAGCTTTATTGTTTTGGGGTAAATCTTTCATGACCCCTTTCATCATTTGGTTAAAATCTTCAAAAGTCACGTCAGAAGGCGGGACAAAGAGAGAATCAGAAACAGAAGCAGCCTTACAGGAGTTTTTGTATTTTTCAATCTCTTTGAAAAATTCCTGCTCCTTATCAACATTTGTTTCTGATTCCTGGCCGGTAGCAGATTGAGCGGCTTCCTCGGGAATTTCAAAAGTCATACCTTTTTTGCTTGTGGGATCCCAAGAGTACATCCTGCGATCCTTGAAGATGACCTGTGAATAATTATCTTTTCCTTCGATCGTTGTTTTGGCGTCAACTCTGATTGCTCCTCCTTTGATAAAGGTAGTTGTTTCTACACCTTTTTCATCTTGATATGCACACTCAAGGCTTAACGATTTTGTCAGGGCGTCTTTGATCGAATCAAAAACTCCACCTCCTTGAGATTTATCAGGCACCATGTTTGAACCGGGCAGAGCAGGTGGGATTGTACCCTTTTGGAATGTAAGATATGCGCCGCCTCCAAGAAGCAATAGCAAAACTAAAATTATGATCGGAAGCGATTTATTCATTACCCGATTATATGAGCTCAATTTCTATTTGTCAATCTGAATCAGACTTCCTATATTTCTGTTAAGTTGGTGAACACCGGTTTTTGGTTGCAACGGGGGTAGAGCATCTTGACAAACTCAACTGTATAAGGTGCTTCGCTATGATTCTTTTGGGCTTCGTCATCTTTAAATTTCATGATATGAACGAAATCAAAGCTGTTTTCTTTTCGCAAGGCCTGGTAATGAGTTTCTGGTTCATTTATCTTAACCTCGTTGATAAACAACTTAATCGCAGAAAGTACATTTTCCAACTCCTCTTTTTTTATTGAATATTCAACTATTATTTTCATATTCCGTTTTTTTTCCGATATTTCCCCCCCTTTTTTTAATTCTAATATAGTCAGCGCAAAACAAAATGACTGGTTTTGATAAATGTCATGCTGAACTTGTTTCAGCATCTATACCCCCTCTTAGTTGATTTTGCAAATTGTCAACTAAAGTCATCTTATCAAATCAACTAAGGAGGGGTATATACTGATTGCGGTTTCAATTAACAGAAGTATAAACAACAAGATCCTGAAATAAATTCAGGATGACAAATATGACATTTCTTATTGCGGTAGCTATAGACTGAATAATTAAAAGTAAGATAAATAAAGAATATCGGGTTAAAAGACGTTTATTTTTTCAGCTCGTCTTTTAACAAATAATAGGTTTGATTCATCGCCTCTTCTGGCGACTGCCCCCAGGCGGCAGCAGCTTTTGCGAAAGCTTTCTTAAGGTCAGCATTTTTGTCTGCGGTTTTATTGACTAAAGCGCTATAGACTTCTTGTTTTACTTCTTCTTCAGACTTTTTCCACTTGCCGGCTAGATTTTTGAAGGTGAGGTTGGTGAGATTGTCCGGATTGCCCATATCGTCGTCAGGGTTAAAACAACCGCAGTTATAACACATAAAGTTAATGGTATTTCAAAAATTTTAATTTAGTCAGATTCTGTCGCGATTTTCATTCCCGCAAGTGCTCGAACCAGCGGCAGGCTGGAAAAATTCTGCGCGCTTGCGGGATCCCTTTCAATCGCGCCACCTAACGAGATACAGATTTAATTATACAGGCTGATGGTGGCTTTTTTCGTACTCGTCGGCTTCGGCTTTAGTTTTGTGAATGGTGCCGTCGGGATGATTGGGAGGAGAATAAAGCGTATAAAGTTTTAGGTCCGCATCACCGTTATTGATTACATTATGTTGGCTTCCGGCGGGAACTACTACCGCGTATCCGTCGTAGATCTTAGTCCGTTCTTCTTCGATAATAATCTCTCCCTCTCCCTGATCGACCCGAAAAAACTGGTCGACTTTTTCATACACTTCTATACCGATTTCTTCTCCGGGTTTAAGGCACATCACGACTAATTGGCTGTGTTTACTCGTATATAATACTCTGCGAAAAAAAGAATTTTTTTCCTTGGTAATTTCTTCGATGTTATCGACAAATCCTTTCATGGGATTATATAACTTACTTCAACTTATTATACTTCTGTTAATCGAAATCGCAATCAGTATATACCCCTCTAAGTTGATTTGATAAGACAACTTTAGTTGACAATTTGCAAAATCAACTAAGATGGGTATATATTTTTTAAAACTCTGAATTATTATGACACAGATCACTATTTTATAAGCGCAGATTTTAATCCTCCCAGATCCAATTCGGTTCTGACGTCAATGATGTTGCCGTCGATTTGGCTGTCACCGTTGACCCAGACTTTTTCCGGGACGAATTTATAGACTCGGCTGGGAATTTTTTTTAGTTGAATCAAGAAAATAATTGATCGATATTATCTCGATATTCTTATATTTTCCCAATTTTAACAGGTCTTTATCACCAGTTACGATAAAATCACAGTTTCCCTCAAGTGCAGTTTCCAAGACTCTATTGTCCGGCTCATCTTTTAAAACCCTCATCCTTCTCTTTGGATAAACTATCTTGAAGTTCTTTTTCATTTTAGTTTCAATAAAGCGCAGTTCTTCCGCTGTTAAAAGAAATTTTTGTTTCAAAATCCGCAGCAGCTCGGCTAACAAATCAGGAGAAGTATAGGCCGTAATTGTATTTTGGACAATGAGTGCGGTTAGGACTCTGGGTTTCCCTCCGAAGACAATATCTGATAACATAACATTGGTGTCAACAACCACCTTTTTATGGCTTTTTCTCATGCCGATATTCATATACTATCTTATTGGCGTCTTGTTCGCTTTTAATACCAATTCTTTTACCCGCTTCTCTTCCAAACCTATAAATTTCTTCCCAATCTTCCAAATCTTTTAAGTAAATCCTAACAGCTTCTCTTATAAACTCGCTTCTATTGCGATATTCTTTCTTTGCAAAACTGTCTATTCTTTTCACTAAATCCTTGGGGAGAGAGATATTCAGTGTCTGGGTTTGCATATACACATATTGTATAGATAATGTATAAATTGTCAAGAGGCAGAAGGGATTGTTTGTTTTAAGTTATTCCGATAAAATGAAAATTTTGCAAAATTTTAAGAAAGACTCTTCGAAAATAATTCCCAATTCTTTCGAAGATTAACAATTTCTTTATTCGCTTCAAGCATAATTTTTTCATCCGCATCCATCAGTTTCCAGTTGCCTCTTTGGGGCGCGCTCAAAGCTTTAGCAAAGCGGTCGCGGAAAAAGCGCGGAGCAGCCAATTTTGTATCGACTATCCATCTTTTATCACCGATGGAAAAATAAAGGTATTTGCCTAATTTATCATAGACCTTTTTCAAATAGGAAAAATCCGAAAATGCCGTAAGATTTTCTTTTCCTTCCGGCACAATTTGGGACGGAATTCCGTCAAAAGGCAATAAGTGAATATGCGAATGGAAGACGGTTTGTCCGATTTTACCGTGTTCAAACGAACTCACTGAGTTATAGATTTGTTTTAGGAATTTGGAGAATTTTTCAAATAGTTTTACAAATTCCTCAAAAAAAACCTGCGGATATTCGCCGATACAAGACAGATGTCTTTTGGGGATGATAAGAATATGGCCTTCGATTAAAGGATGGACGTCACAGACGACCCGAAAATTATCTCTTTCTTCAAGCGGATATTTTAGAGCAAATGAAGTTGGGTCACAATGGGGACAGTTTTCTTTAATTTTTGCTTCACTAAAATCGTTCATACAGATTAGGCCATTATTTTACCTTGCCAGTTTTTCCGGTGATTGGTTTTTGTAGGTATTTATGTATTTCTGAATCAGCGCCTTATCTGCCGATTTAAGCTTCATAATCCTTCCCCAGGAGACGACGGCTATTTTACTGTCATTAACCAAGCGGGGAGAGACAATTACGCTTTGCGGATTTTCTTTTCCGATCTCCTCTAATATTTTCTTTTCCTCGGCGGATATACTTTTGTAGGAGATCCAGACCCCTCCATGTTCCAGGTTGTGAACGGCAGCTTTGTCGTCGATTTCTTTATCGAAAACACCCCAATTCTCTGCCTGCGCCAAGTGACCGCCGGATGTTGGCGGGTTTGTTTTATATTTCACATCATCCTGGGGGGATACATGGTCTGTGCCTTCGATAGGAAACTCTTTTACTTTCCCGCTCAAAGACACTGGTTTGATTTGCCGCTCAGACTCAATTTGTTTGGAGGATTCTCTTGCCAGTTTGGCGTAGGCAAAAAATCCAATAAGTAAAACAACGAAGACTAATCCCCAGTTATAAAACCGCTTGACTCTCTCGGTTTTGTTCTCGTGTTCCCGCCTGAGAGCTTTAATTTTTTTCCTGCGTTCGTGTCTGGGAAGCTGATTCCAGTCTTTAGGATAATCCAGATTAACCATAAACTAAAATTATACTACAAAAAGTAGTAGGTCAGATTTATTATTGTCTGAACTTCAATGTAAAGGCAAAACTTCCCAATTTATTCAAAAGATAAGCCGAAAATGCTGAAAAATTGTCAGTAAGCAAAAGAATCCCAAAAATTATCATCACTATTCCCGCTATTCGGGATAAGAGGAGCGAGTGTTTTTTTATATTTCCCATAAGCGGCCAAAATTTATCAAAAGCTAAACCCATAAAGATAAAAGGCAATCCAAGACCTATGGCAAAGAAAAAAAGCAGCCATAAACCCTCGATTAAGCTATTTTGAGAGCTTACCCAAAATAAGATTGCCGCAAGAACCGGCCCAACACAGGGCGTCCAGGCAAATCCAAATGAAGCTCCGAGGGCAAGGGCCCCCATATCCCGAACTTTTTTTTGGAAAGAGAAGGTTCTACTTAATATAGGCAGGTTGACAAATCTTCCTAAGACCAGACCAAAAATCAGCAAAAAGGACCCGGCAATTTTATTGATAAGCGGCCTGTAACTTCCGATTGCCCTGGCAAAAGTATTTACCGTTAAACCCAAAAGTAAGAATACCGAAAGAAATCCCAAAGTAAAAAGCAGAGCGTTTTTAAGAAATATTGGCTTATGACCTGTGTCAATTTTATTAGCCGCAACCCCGGCCAAGAAACTTACATAAACTGGAGCAACAGGGGCAAGACAGCCTGCAAAAAAAGTAAGAAAGCCTGCCAGAAATGCGATAACCAGATTAAGCAGATTGAGAGGAACCATTAATTATATCAGCTTTTGGCAAGCATTTCATCGATGGCTTGTTTTAGCTGTTCATAGGGAACTGCGCCGGGTATAAGTCTTGTTTTGCCGGTTTTGGTGTCCAGCAGGATATTTCCCGGAGTACCAGTCACACCCGCTTTAATACCAGACTGGTAGTCGTCTTCCACATGCTTGGCAAATTCACCGGAAGCAAGACAGTCGGCAAAGACGGCTTTGTCTATGCCGACACTTGCCGCCAGATCCGGCAAAGTACTGTTATCCAAGCCGTTGTTTGAAGGAGTTACTTCAAAAATTTTGTCTACCAGACTCCAAAAGCCGTCATTGCCTGCAAGTTTGCCGGCACACTCGACAGCTTCTGCTTGTTTATCGGCTTTAGAGTGAAGTTGGTCAAGAGGAAAGTGTCTGTAGACCCACATTAGATCATTAGGGTATTCGTCTATTGCTTGTTGAGCCGTGGGATGAAATGCTTTGCAAAAAGGACACTCAAGATCAGAGTATTCAATGAGGGCGATTCTGGCATTTCTTTTACCCCTGACGTGGTCGGCTTTACCAACCGGTGCCACTTCGCCGGCTTCAGGCGGGTTTTGCGGGTCGGCTTGAGCGGTGTCGGCAGCATTAGTATCTTTACCCTTTTCCAGAATCTGGACTTTCTGCCAAAATATACCTGCTGCAAAAGCAAGGACGACAACAAAAACTAAAAGAAGAGGGGCAAGTTTCTCCAAAAGCTTTTTATCCTTTTTCAAAGACATACTACAAAGTATAGTAGATAATTGGGTTGATTGTCAAGTAGCTGGCTCAACCTTATTTATGGTTTTGCCACCGCAGTGTACTAAACACTGGCGGGCCTCCCTACAATTAATGCTAATA
>Ga0209541_10014519_pt1 | contig 11857 bp, 13 predicted proteins | sample RifCSPlowO2_01_FD_184027 | JGI IMG/M metagenome (GOLD analysis project Ga0209541, IMG submission 184027) | Groundwater microbial communities from Rifle, Colorado - Rifle CSP2_plank lowO2_0.1 (SPAdes) (version 2) | ecosystem: Environmental > Aquatic > Deep subsurface > Groundwater | place...
GAAATGAGTCGTCTGTCATTGGAGATCGTGCGAATCCAACAATCGCGTACTCCTTGGGGAGACGTTTTTTAAGCGCAAGAACATAGAGCGCAGGGTAGAGCTTGAGCGTGGCTAAATGCCCGGAGGCACCGAACAGTATGAGCGAGAATGGAGAACCGGTCTTGAGCATGTATTGTGATTGTAATGGGTTATTATGTACGATCAAAACATGATTGATTTGGAGTTCAACACGCAGACCTATATCGACAAGGCGCCCTTTGAACAGGTCTGGATGGGTAAAACCCATCGGCAGAACTTCTACCGGCTGCTGTGCAAAGTACTTACCGAAGATGTGGAAGGCGATATCGTGGAACTCGGATGTGCTTATGGCGGGATATCCGCATTGATCATGCATGTATTGCGCGATACCGGCTCGTGTAAGTGTTTTCATGTTTATGATTCATTTCAGGGCATGCCGGAACCTTGTACAGTAGATGAACCGCAGGATAATATTTTGCAGAGAGGTGATTTTCGTGTTTCTCCTATGGTGTTTGGTGCAAATATACGGAAATTTGCTCCGGGATGTTCTTTACCGATTGTGCATGAAGGATGGTTTGAGAATATCCTGTCCAATGAGTTACCCAATCGCATTGCCTTTGCATTTTTGGATTCCGATTTCTACGAATCCATTCGTATTAGTCTTGAGCATGTATATCCAAAACTAACAAATGGTGGTGTTATGCTCATTGATGATTACTGTCATCCTCGTCTTCCGGGTGTGGCAAAAGCGGTTGATCGTTTTTTTGAAGATAAGAACGAGTCTCCAATGCTTATTCCCCCCGATCCGGGATATGTGCTCGATCCGGGGAAACCACAATGTTTTATTTTAAAAGGGGGTCGTACACAATAGTGGACGTAGCATGTGTTAGTTCTTTTGTGGCGTAGTTGCAGGCGATTTCTTGGAGTTCATGTGCGGTCATAGGTTCAGGCGCTTTGCATCGGTCGTACAATTTTTCCCAGTGAAATGCCTGTCCAGTTTTTCTTTTTGGATTCGCACGGTGTCTTTGCCATCCATCGATAATTTTGCGGCGAAGTTGTCGTTCGGAACGCACTGGAAAATGAGCAATAAACACACCATTTAAATGGACGGCGGGAATTTCCACTTCATATGCGTTGGCATTTCGATAAATGCTGTGACCCCCTTCCGTAATGCGTATATGCGGATCACGAACGAAAACGGGAGGGATCAGTACTTTCGAAAACTGAATGGGTTCCTCGGATCTCCGGTGTTGTATACGGCGTAATACATGAGGTTCGGAGGAATGATCGGATGGCGTTGGAACATACGTTCGCCACGGAGTGGTATACGTTGTATCCGGTGCGCATTTTGTAAGGAGCTTGTGGAGAGGATCCCCTGTCGTACAAAGAAACTCATCGGCATCCAGTGGAATAATCCAAGGAAGTGATTCCTGTTGCTTTGCTATCTCTTGTATTAATGCTGTCAGGGCTTCTGCTTGGCGATGGTATGCCGACGAATCTCTGGAGAGAATGATTGGGAGACCGTTGGATTGGAGTTTTTTGAGAATGTTCCATGTTTGATCGTTGCTGTTATTATCAATGATGTGCATTTGTTGCACTATAGTACAGTGATAGCGTACGAAGGTTTCAATAATATCTTCTTCGTTGCGAGCCCATGTGATGGAAGCGATTTTCATGATGTGTTAGGATGACTTTCAATGAAAAATAGTACCACGAATTCGTCGATTAATAAGGTATTTGGCATCGGTCTAAGCAAGACGGGAACAACCAGTTTGAGCGTAGCTCTGACACTTCTTGGAATTCGAACGATAGATTTTCCACACGATTCGGAAACACAGAATTATCTCATGCAAGGAAAGTATAACCTCCCGATTCTCGATCACTACCAGGCGATGACAGATACCCCGGCTGCCGGTTTCTACCCGCATTTTGACAGACTCTATCCAAGTAGTAAGTTCATTCTTACAATTCGTCCCGATAAAGAAGATTGGTTACAATCAGTAAGAAAACACTGGCATAGAGCTGCTCTGTACATTCCTTACCTGCAATTTATTGGTGCTTCTATTTATGGTTGTTATGCATTCTCACCTGAGCGGTTTGCGTATGTATACGATCGACACGTGCAACATGTCTGCGAATATTTTCGTGAGCGCCCTCAAGATCTTCTTGTCCTTAATATTTGTGGTGGAGAGGGGTGGGAGAAGCTATGCCCATTTCTTGACTGCGAAGTTCCGTCCGTTCCATTTCCTTGGGAAAATGCAGCACCCGTATCGGTGTTATCTTAAGTATGGCATCAAGGAGCGCGATTCTTCGCTCGCCCTTTGAAAAAAGTAGGTATATACGGACTGATGTAATGCCTTCTTTGGAGAACACCATTGATAGAGCCCCTTCTCTTTTTTTAGATCCTTTTGCGGATCAAATGCATGGTTTTTCAATGGCACGCCACGTTCTTTGGAGAGTCTACTGCGCATGCTTCCATGCCAAAGGTGAAATACATCGACAGGAAGGAAGCTTGTTGGCAGTCCCTTTGGGATGCGCGTGGCCCACTGCAGGGCATCTTTTTGCTGAAGTGGACTGTACCAGTCAAGAAAAGGACTGTTCTTTAGCTCCCCAATGACAGCATAAGCGAATATATGGTCACCACTACCGACCGGACCCCTCTCATAGAGAGGGTTGCCATAAAAGTATGGCTTTGCAAATGCCCAGCACCCACCCGGTGCGGATGGAGCACGAGGAGTGCGGGAATGGAATGAGTCTGGATCAATGAAGTAAGAGTGCATCACACTCTGAGTGGATTGTTCGGCATACTCTTTTTGGAATGGGCTCCCTTGCGGCAAGCGGTGGCACGTTTGAAAACACTGAATAATGTCGTTCTTTTTTATGAGTGCTGTTAACCGTGATAACCAATCGGTTTCTTCAAAAAGAAGATCGCAGTCCATGCAGATCGCAACATCGCATGAGATCGGAAGCAGTGAAAATCCATAATTCAGCATTGCTTCCTTATGCCAAAGAACATCTTTGGATTCGAGTGTTGCAATATGTCCTAATTTGGGGAGCCTTCTTGTTGTCCATGGGTAGAGTAGTTCGATAGTAAGAAGCCGCACACCAGATTTGAGAATTCCACGCGCGAATATCTCAAAATTGCGATAACGCAGTTCTGATTCAAAAGGTGCAAAAAATGCGGTGACGCACCAAATTTCCATAGATAAAGAAGAGATAGGCATTTTACATCTTCCATCATTCGTTTTACGATGTTACGCCTATGTCTTATCTTTTCACATCAGAATCAGTGACAGAAGGACACCCGGATAAAGTATGCGATCAGATTAGCGATGCGGTTCTCGATGCCGCACTCCGGGGAGATCCGCAGAGCCGTGTTGCATGTGAGTGTTTTGCAAATGACGGCATTGTTGTTGGAGGAGAAATGACAAGTAAGGCCCGACTTGGTCCCAAGCGTATCGATGCTATTGTCCGGCAAGTACTAAGAGATATCGGGTATACCAACCGGAGTTTTGGCATTGATGCTGATTCGTGTACGATTCGTGTGGAGATTGGACAGCAAAGCTCTGATATTGCGATGGGTGTCGATGTAAATGCTGTACATGAGCAGGGAGCGGGAGATCAGGGGATGATGTTTGGGTATGCATGCGACGAAACGCCGGAGTGTATGCCACTTCCCATTCAATTGGCGCATCGACTCGCCAAGCGTCTCGTAGATGTTCGTAAAATCGGTGTTATCCCTTTCCTCCGTCCGGACGGGAAGAGTCAAGTGACGGTGCAATATGGCGATAACGGTAGGCCCGAGCGTGTTGATACTGTTGTCGTGTCCACACAACATCAGGAGAACATTCCCCATACACAGATTCGTGAGGAAGTGCGACGTCATGTGATTGACTCCATTTGTGGAGAATATATGGACGCCGCGACCACGGTGCATGTCAATCCCACGGGACAATTTGTGCTGGGGGGTCCTGCCGCAGACTGCGGACTGACCGGACGCAAAATCATAGTGGATACATATGGAGGAGCGGGACGGCACGGGGGCGGGGCATTCTCTGGGAAAGATCCAAGCAAAGTCGATCGCAGTGGGGCATATGCCGCGAGATGGATCGCGAAGCACATGGTAAAAGGAGGCCTTGCCAGTCGATGTGAAGTACAGGTTGCGTATGCGATAGGGATTGCAAAACCGGTCTCCATCCACGTTGATACGTTTGGATCCGCCATGGTGAGTGATCGTCTTCTGGAACAAGCGATCGAAGAGATATTTGACCTCCGACCGGCAGCGATTATCAGCGAACTCGATTTGCAGCGTCCGCAATACCGTCAACTTGCTTCCTATGGGCACATGGGACGCGAAGATCTAGGGGTAAAGTGGGAAGAATCACCCCACATCAAGGCGCTGCGTGCGACGGTGGAAGAGATGAAATGTGTATCAAAGCGCAAAATTCTCACTTAAGATGCGACACTTGCTTCTTCCTTCTATAAAGCCAATAATACAGATCCTGTTCTTTGGATGGTCGCCCACCTTCGCTCTTTGCTTCGCAAAGAGCTACGGCGGGCAAGCCCCTTATTTATAAACCGAGGGCCTGCCCACCGAAGCTGCGAACGAAGTGAGGAGCGCAGGTGGGAGGAACATCCGGGCATCATCGGAACGCCATGCGGGTAACACCCGTCGCTGCGTCATATAATTCATAAAGACGCAGTAGGACCAGTGCCACAGAGACGAGCAATATGAAACGCCACGCTCAGCGTGGATCGTGGAATTCACGTGAATCCATGATCGGTAAACTCATGGTGATGCAAGGAGGGTTTGGGTGTGTGGGATTCTTCCTGGTTCCAGGAATCCTCGCGCTCCTCCGCACAGTGCCCCGTAGCGATTTACAATCTGCTACCGAGGTCGAGGCATACGAGCAATCGGTGCCCCAGATAGATGACCATCGAAGTCCCTTTACGGGACGGAACAGAACCCGGAGTACAGAAGAGCAGGACAAAGTGGCCCCTTCAAAGGGCCATTTTTTAAATAATTGTCCATAACTTGTGGGTCTCGAGGGTCCCGCAGATTATGGATACCTTAGAGGGAAAGGGGAGAGGTGAGGGGGAAACCGTATGTGTCTTCCTAACAAATTATCGTATCATCCGCAACGGAGGATCCTTCTCCGCGCCAGGTGCCGTCACCGTCACTCGCCGGTCGTTACCCAGAGAAATAAAGTAGTTCGTCCCGCCGTTATCACTGGCGGCCAACGGATCCCGCGCAATCGTCGGTAAATATTTTTCTTGCAGAGATACCAGCACGACCCCATCACACTGCATGTCATAGACACAAATCTCCCGCTCGTCGGATAAAAGTTCCGGAGGAAATTCCCCCTCATGATCAATGGCATACTGATACACAGCGGTCAGCACTTCATCGAGATCCGCCCAACGTTCGGCATCCCGCGCGGAACCCATTTGTTTTGTCGGATTAATCGCGACGATGACAATCAATACAAGGATCGCGATAATCCCAACGACGAGGAGCAGTTCAATGATTGAAAAATTTGAGCGTTCCATATGAAGAAAATATACCATACTCACCAACCACCATAGAAGTACGCAAGTGACTTCGGGGCAAGCCAAATCCATGATATTCTATTCCTGATGAAATATGCCCTTGTCTCTGTCTCCGACACTACAGGGATTATTCCATTTTCACGGACATTAAAGAGAGAAAGATATACGATTATTGCGACGACAGGAACCGGGAAACTGCTCAAAAAAAACCGCATTTCTTTTATTCCTGTAGAAACATTTACGGGCGTACCGGCGCTTTTTGGCGGGAGGGTCAAAACTCTCCACCCGCGACTTCTCGGCGGCATTCTTTTTCGAAGAAAAATAGACACCAAAGAAGCGGAAATAAATAATATTCCCCCCATCGATCTTGTGATCGTCAATCTCTACCAATTTGCCGATCAACCGACAACAGAGAACATTGATATTGGAGGAGTGACACTGCTGCGTGCAGCAGCCAAAAATGCGGATGCGGTTACCGTTATCTGTGATCCACAGGATTATGACCGGATTGCCTTCGAGCTGAAAAAATTTGGACGAACCTTCCCCAAAACCCGTAAAGCATTGGCGACAAAAGTATTTGAACTCACGGCACGCTACGATTCCCTCATCGCAGAGCGACATTCCGAAAAAATCCCCCTTCGATACGGCGAAAATCCCCACCAACAAGGATGGTTTCATTGTTTTCCCTCCCACGGTTTACCCATCGAAGCCTTGGCGAAGTGGGGCTGGGGAGGGTTAGGAAGAGGGGCAATTCACCAATTACAAGGAAAGATGCTGAGCTACTGTAATATCATCGATACCGATGCGGCATGGTCGCTCGCGCGTGATTTTTACAAACCAACCGCCGTGTGTATCAAACATGCAACCCCCTGCGGGGTCGCTTCCAATAAAGACATCACTCAAGCATTTCAGAATGCCTACGATACGGACCCCCTTTCTGCGTTCGGGGTCGTGATCGGACTCAATCGACCATGCTCACTATCCATCATTCAACGGATCATCGATCACAATATATTTGTGGAAGTGATCGTTGCGCCGGGATTCGGAAAGGGAGTATTGCAGTTACTCAAAGAACGGCCGAATGTACGAGCAATAGTGATTCAAAAACCCGAAACCCCAAATACGAAATCCGAAATTCTTCGATCAGCATTAGGAGGAATGTTGGTTCAGACACCCAATATACATATTCTCACTAAAAAAAATCTGCGATGTGTCACGAAAAAAAAGCCAACACACGCTCAATTGAATGATCTCCTCTTCGCGTGGCACGTCGTCAAACACACTCTCTCCAATGCAATTGTGTTCGCCAAGAACCAAACCACTCTCGGGATTGGCTCCGGGCAAACGAGCCGCATTGACGCTGTGAACATTGCTACGCTCAAGGCGGAGCGCTCCGGCAAAGAATTGGTCGGCGCGGTTATGGCGAGTGATGCTTTTTTTCCGTTTCCCGATTCCGTCAATGCGGCAGCGGATCTTGGTATCACCGCCATCATTCAGCCGGGGGGATCCAAGCGGGATGACGAAGTCATTTCCGAGGCGAATGCACTGGGAATTGCAATGGTGTTTACGGGGGTTCGAACTTTTCGTCACTAAAGTGCCCGTCGCCCTTTGAGTGCCTCCCCCAAGGTAACTTGATCCGCAAATTCAATGTCCGCCCCCATCGGGAGCCCATGGGCTAATCGTGTGATCGAGGGGACGATGTCTTTCAGCTTCTGCTGAAGATATACCGCCGTTGCCTCTCCCTCGATATCCGGATCGGTCGCGACAATCACTTCCCGAATCTCTCCGCTGACACAACGATCAATCAATTCTTTAATGCGCAGTTGTTCCGGTCCCATCCCGTCGATGGGGGATAGGACGCCATGAAGAACATGATAGACCCCCTGATATGCTGTCCGTTCAAAGGCAATCACTTCCAAAGGTTCCTCAACAACCAGTATCATCCTCCGGTCCCGAGATAAATCATCACATACCTCACACCGCTCCCGTACCGTCACCATCTGACAGCAGGTGCAATACTGCAGATCCTTTTTTAGTTCACTCAATGCTTTTCCTAATCCTTCCGGTGATGCACGGCGTGATCGCAAGAGGTGGAACGTCAGCCGTTCCGCTGATTTTGGACCAATACCGGGGAGCTTGGTAAATTCTTCAATAACTTTTTGGATCGAGGAAGGGAGGATCGACATGGATCGCAGCATACCTACTGGTTCGTTTCTTGAGAACCGGTATTTGACATATGCTTTGATAGGCGTAGAGTGCAGGTTTCGATGGAGATCAACCCTCTACCCGAAGCCGAAAAAAAGCCCATAGTCCAAAAACCGCTAAAGGAACTTTCTCTTATTCAAAATTGGACGCGCGTCGCTGTCCTCGGACTCGTATCACTCGGTATATCCACTGGAACAACCGCACTTTTCGAAAAATCCCACCGTCCAGTCCATGCTGTCACTAAAAACGAGACAGACCGGAACAATATCCCGGGGACTTTTGATGAGGAACGCGCGCAAAATCCCGACCTCACAGAAAACGAGTATCTCAACCTCCTCGCCTCCCGTCTCACCACATCAGAGCTCCTTGATTATTTTTTTCGGGAAAAACTGGAATACATGGATGACGACTCCGGCGAACGATTATTCTCCCTCGCGATAGGGGAGAAGAACGATTACTGGCAAACACCGGATGAAACCGTACGAAGAGTCCAAAAGGTGATGAGAATAAAATCCGATGATTATGGGATGAGACTCAAAAATCGAAACGTGCTTGCTATGAGGGGAGATTGTGAAGACTATGCACTCCTCGCGCAGGAAGTTCTGTGGCGGCAAGGAAAAGTTTCTCACGCGGTCACTATTCCGGAGAGCTCAAAGGAGCGCCATGCAGTATGTGTTTGGATTGAACGACGGCCGGGTGGTCGGTTTGATGGATACGCATTGGATAATTTTGGAGTAAATCGAAACGGGACACTCATCAATCATTCCATTCAGCGAACAACAAACCGTGATGATGATAAAGGATTCGATTCGCTACAAAAGGCATTCAACGCGGCAGTCCCCGGCTCCGAAAATCCTAAATTGGAGGATCCCAGTTCACTGTTTATTCCTATTATTCGGTTACGCAGATCTGTCCCTTACTACGATGCCGTGACAATCCAAGCGTTCGACCCAGATCCTCCACACATCCCAAGTTATGTTGATTTTTTGGCGGCAATGGGAGTATGCGCGACCACGTATGGCGCATACCGATTCGCTCAACGTCATAAATGGAGAGAGACCTGGAAAGAATACTTCACTAGGTTGCGATTGGTATAAGGAGCCGGCAGTCAGGATAGCACTCACAATCATTCCTTGCCTTGCCGCAAACGTCGCGCTGTTTCTCGATCACGGATCCGATCGCGTTTATCATGCCGCTTACGACCGCGCCCAAAACCAAGAAGTATTTTAATAAATTTCCCCGCACGTACCTCCAATGGAATAACCGTCACCCCTTTTTCCTGCAGTGCTCGTTTCATTCTCTCACCTTCACTCTTATTCAAAAGCAATATGCGATCGCTAATCGGCTCATACCCTTCTTGCCGCGCAAAGGGGTATGCCGCGATGGTAGCATTCTGCAGTACGGCATTCTTCCCTCGCATTGAAACGTATGATCCCGCGATATTCACTTTGCCTTGCCGGCAAGATTTCACTTCCGGCCCAGAGAGAATGAGACCCGCCTCAACGGTTTCCAGAATCTCATAGTCAAACCGGGCACGGCGATTGGTGGCGACAGTCTTCATGAGAGTAGTGTATGGGGATGAAAGCGATAGAACAGCCTCATTTCACCAATACACGCAATTGACAAATGGCGAAGTTTCTGTAGAATGACCAACGTCAACTTCTTCTCTCCTCGATCTCCCTGCACTGAAGATTGTTTCAGTATAGAGAGATCGCGGAGGGCCGCCTCCCGTGTGGTGGTGCGAATTATAAGAGTGTTGACAAAAATAATCGGGCTTTTTGCCCTTCTACCAAAGTGGCAAGAAGCCCTTTTTATGTTCTGTTTTTTCGGCGCCACAAAGAAATTACCCCTCCAGCGCACGCCGCCAGAATGCCAAAAGATATCGCCACTCCGGACTGCGGAAGCGTCGGAGTCTCTACAGTGGAATCAATGCCTTCGGCAGGTTCCACTCGCTCTTCCTTTGTGGATAGAATCGAAGAGGCTGCCTCCGCTGTTTTGGGCTCCTCCGGTACGATACGCATAAGTCTCTCCTTAAGAACATTCAGGTTGTGCTCTTCATCAAGCCGTTCCACCATAGTGCGCGTTTTACTGGCAATACGATCAAAACGTTCCTGTGTTTGAGGAGGAACATACCGACGATTGGCGAGTGTATTCTTGGAGATAGTCTCACGCGGCACAAGATAAGCTTCAAAGCTTGGAACAACTCCTTCGTACACACCATAGATTGAGAGGGCCACCAGAGCACCAGTTCCTGCACCGAGTAATTGCTTCCATGGAGGGGGAGATGTATTTGTCATATGTTTCCTATTAGTATAGCAAAAACAGGTCTTTATGGCAACCCCCTCCGACGCAGGCTGCTTTTATATTTGCTAGGCTCCATGGCGCAAGAGCGTTCTACCGGACAAGAGAAATCGGTCTCTTGTATGCCCTGAGGTAAACGTTGATCATATCCAAAGATAATAAGATCAGGATGAATGCTCCTCACGGGGACGAAAAAGTCTTCGCGGTCTCCCATAATCACCCGTGCATCGGGAAATGCTTTTTGAACAGCTTCCTTCCGTTTTTCCTGTGACTCCACTGCCGATTGACCTTTGATGCGTTTGACGTTGATATCGCGTGCAATCACAATGTACAACTCACCACGCTTATGCGCTTCATCAAGAAAAAAGATGTGTCCCGGGTGAAGTTGATCGAATGTCCCAAAAACCAATACTTTCATAACCTACAGAACCTACCATACCTACTTTACCTACCAAACCTACAAATCAATCACATACAACCTCTTCTCATCGAGCACATACAACCGCGTATCATCGGGATCGACGTAGAGATCCTGCAATACTCCGACTTGATCGCCTTCCAGTACAAATTGCTTGAGGTACGTTGCTTCACCGGAGGCTCCGCTGTCGCCAACCACAATAATCCGCGCATTCTTCGGGTCAAGGAAGTAGAAGTTCCCGTCAAATGACTTAAAAATCTTCGTGACATCTTCAAAAACCCCTTCCGGCGCCTGACGAATGGCAAACGGCTTTACTTCGCCACGCAACAACTTGAGTACGTGCCCGCCATTTTTGAGAACATACACATTTCCGTCAACCGTCATATCCAATGCCTCACGCACGTCCCCGTTCACATTGTACTCACTGGGAACAGAATACCTATTACTCAAGCGTTCATATTTGTATATCTGATTATTTTCCGGCGAGAGCACGTAGAGATATCGCAGATACCCTTCGATATCCAATCCTGCCACCCAACCCGCCGGATCCTCGGTCTTCATCAGAACCGGCTGATCGGCAATCGTTTCCACCACGCTGTTATCCATCGTCATAAATACAGCCGTCTGATACCGCGAAAAGTATGTTCCGTCCCGGATAAGCTCTTCATCCAGAAGGGTTTCGGGATCATCCAACGCATTCAACAACACCCGGTAAATACTCCGTCGATCGAATACCACAAATTCCCCGTCATTGATGCCGACGAGCCCCTGTGCCAATACCGATGTATTTTTTGTTGAAAGGTTCACCACCACACGCGGTGTAAGTCGCGAAATGTTCTGTATTTCTTCCTGCTTGCTGTGAATGCGATCCAGGAGATCGAGCGCCTCGGTACGAAACACCCCACTTTCGTTGTTCATCACTTGCTTCGCCTGTTCTTCCGCACGGCGCAAAATGGCATTGGCCGCCTCCGTATCACCGGCTAGACGCCTTGTATCGGCTGACCGGACTTGTTCGTCCGTCTGTTCAACCAATTCTTTCAGTTCTATTCTTGTCCGCCCCCGTTGACTGGATGTCGTCAGTTGTACAATTGCCCAGACAATCAACAAAACTCCAATGACGCCTGCCAAAAGAAGCATGTGCGCCCGTTGTTTTTTTTGAGGATGGTTCACCTCTTTCCACCATCGCTCACATCCGGCATAACACGCCTTGAAAAAACTTATCCGTGATATTCGTGACCAAACAACCCCGCTCGCTCTCGATACGATATTCGTTCCCCACGATCTTCTTCGTTCCCGCCCCGTGGGTCCACTACGAGCCGCGGAAGTCGGCTTTTGTTCTCCCTTGACGCTGATCGTACCGATCAC
>Ga0209541_10014520_pt1 | contig 11857 bp, 12 predicted proteins | sample RifCSPlowO2_01_FD_184027 | JGI IMG/M metagenome (GOLD analysis project Ga0209541, IMG submission 184027) | Groundwater microbial communities from Rifle, Colorado - Rifle CSP2_plank lowO2_0.1 (SPAdes) (version 2) | ecosystem: Environmental > Aquatic > Deep subsurface > Groundwater | place...
AAACGCAATAAGCACACTAAAAAACAAAGGATTGATAGTAACATGAGCGAGCCCGGAACTATTAATCCGCAATTACCTATTTCGGTTATTGTGAAGCGCTGGGTTTAAAGTGCTTCACAATTCGAAAATTGCATCAGCGATTTTTTTTATTTGCAATGTCTGCAATTATTCACACTGTTAAATCTCACCGGAATCTTACTGTGGCTTAATTACGATGTGCCCAAGAACATCAACTTCGATTTCGACATATTTTTGTCTCCTGAATTTCGGCGCTTTTCGTAGTATTTCTTTTGGTATTGTAACTGCTACAGTGTTATATTTCATGTTATTGCTCGGAGATTTTCTCAATTTTACTAACATTTTTACTGCACCATTTACTTAAGTAATACTTAAGTAATATTTAAACTTTTGCATTGCGCATTTAGCAACGAGGTTAAGTCTTAATATCCAAGGCCTACGGCCGAAGGCCAATAACCAAATAACTAAAATAACAGTCTACGGATAATTAATGGCAATTTCTTCCCCAAATCCATTAACCAGCTTGTTTTCGTTTACGTAATAATAGATGCTGCGCAGTAGTCTACTTGTCACATCAACTGCCTCGCTCCTTTCCAGATTCCATGCCACGATGCAGTAAAGCGTCCTGTTTTTTCCCGAATACATTATGCCGCAGGAGCGGAAGACGCGCTTTGCCGCATTGTCATCATAGACGCCGAACTTGTGTGCGATTTTTGTGTCTGGCGGCAGGCCGGCAAGCTTTGCAAAATCCAGTGTCGTGTTCGCGAGCAGCGTAAGCAGGTATTCAGAGTTTTTCGGCTTAAGCAGGGTTGAGTAGTATAGGCTAGACCAGACATTTGCAAGCGCTTTTGCTCCGAGCAGTGTATTTTCCTTTCCAGCAAGTGCGTAGTCATAGCTACCATAAGGGTCAACACTGAAATAGTCATAGAGGGCGATTACCTCTTCCTCCGTAACAAGCGATGATAAAACCCTGAAAGCGTTGTTGTCGGATTTTTGGAGCATGCTTTCAACCAGAAAACGAAGGGGTAGCGCGCTGTTCTTCTCATAAGCCGCAATATCGTCACGCGATACCATTAGCAGTTCTTTATTTGTTGAGCTGAATATTGCAGAATTAGACTTTACATTTGCAGGGTTGATTGGTATTTTTGAGTCCATTTTCAGCTCACCAATCTCGACCTTATGCATTATTAATACGGACAGAAGAACCTTGTTTATGCTCGCGGGGTATGCGCCCTCATATTCATTTATGCCGAAGCTTGCGCCATTCTGCAGGTTTTCAACATAAACCGCGGCATCCAGATTATTTTTTTTTAGGTAATCCTGCAGGGCAATGCGCAGCGGTTCGAAATTGTAAAGTGAATCCTTTGCCACATATGTTGATTGATATGCCGTTGGCGACAAATAACTGCTTCTCTCGCCGTGTGATTTGGCATGCAACAAATACGTGCCAAGCATCGCGGACAAGAGCAAGACAATTATGGCGAGCTGAACGAGTGCGAGTATTTTTAGTTTGTCCATGAAGCGTATGCCTAAAAACGTATGCTTTTAAATTTTTGCAGAACCTAAAACTCCGAATTTTTGTTATTTATGTGCGCCTTGCCTGTGGTTTAGGTGCATTATGTGGTGCTTTTTGAGTTCTGCTGTGCCTTTTGTTTCAAGGAATTTATTTTTGAACATTAATATTCCGATCGCCAGCGATAAAAATCCGGAGCCTTTCAAAATAAGTTCGATAGTAAAATATTGAGTCAGCCAGCCACCAATAAGTGCGGCGAGCCCATATGCTACGGCAGCGCCAGACATCAGCAATGCCCAGCCACCGCCATGCTCCTTCTTCGGCGTTATGCGCGCGAAAATTCCGATTGCTGGCCACCAGCTTGCATCCGCTGCCACGCCAAGTATTGTCCGCCCTGCAAGGTAACCATAAAAGTTCTGAAAGGCAAAGAACACCATGCCGCCGAGCCAAAATGCAAAAAAGCCCGGAATTAAAATCCATTTCGCAGGTTTTATGTCAATGAATTTTCCCATTGGGTGCTGCATTACTGCTGCTATGCCTCCCATAGCAGTTAGAATTAGGCCGATTTTTTCTAGTGGCATGCCTGCGTTATCAAGATAAATGGGCATATAAATATACCAGAAAGTCCAGACAAAATTTGCCAAAAATATTACTGCGAAAATTGTTTTGAAGCCTTTGATATGTATTATATCATCATATTCTTTTTTGAAATCAGTAATGCTCACAGAGCCTTTAACGTGCGCTGTTTCTTTTACCGAATTTACGAATAACAGGCTTGTGCCAATTATGCCCGCGCTTATTAAAAATAAATAGTTGAAGCCCATGCTTTTTGCAATAATGCCTGCCAGAACAGGGGCAAGTGCGCTTGAGGCATAGGCTATTACATTTTTGGTGCCGATTTGCACGCCTTCGTTCCCCTTTCTGATTATGTCAAAAAAATACGCTGAAAATGCAGTCCAGAAAATGGCAGCTGAAAATTCCATCAGAAGATTGAGGGCGGCAAAGTGGGCTGTTTCACTTGCCGCAACCAAGCCAAGCGCAAATGCGATGTAGCCGATGATGCCTGCCAGAATGAATTTTTTTCTTCCAAATTTGTCTGTGAGGACACCGATTGCCAGCCGCAGGATTGCTGCTGAAAACGCACCAACGGCAAAAATTGTGCCAATGCTTGCCAGCGAGATGCCAGTCCTGTTCAGGTATAGCGACAGCAGGCTTACCGCGAGGCTGGCCCCAAAAACTACATTAAACATCATCGCAACTGCGAGAACGAATTGCTTTTTCATTATGGCCTCGAAAGCCTGTTTTTTGGTGTTTTTATAGTTTGGGTTAGGCATGGCTTTGCAACAATTGGCAATTGCTCGCCCACAACTTCAGAACCTTACAAAACTTTTCTGTCGTTGGGAAAAACTAATGGCAACGATATTAGTTTAATTTTACGCCAGAATTATGAAAAAATCCAAATATTTTTCCATTCCGCAAACTCACACGAGTTTGCGTTATGCCCTCACTAGTTTTCTCTGGTTTCAACAAAGCCCAGTATACCAAAAGCTTTAAATACGTGGAGTAAATTACACCAACCGAGGGCGTAAAATATACCATGACAAGCACAGACCGGCACCAATCGCTGCTCAGGCAAAGCCTTGACCTGCTGGATTTGGCAATATCAAAAGGCATGCTTGACAATTCGCGGGCAATAGCCTTCGCAGCCAGCTCGGGCGCTGTTGACCTGCTGTCAATCCTCCTCCATAATCTGGGTAAGCTTTCATCAGGAAAGGTAATTGAACACCAGTGGTTCAAGCGCCCAAAGCCGGAACAGAAAAAAGCGCCCATTTACGAGAAGAAGCTGGACTTTAACTTTCCGCATAAAAAAGAGATTTTTAGTTTAATGTGCACAATTGAAGAGCATCGTTCCAGCTTGGCTTATGGCAACCCAACGGAATCGGATGTTATGCGAGTTACCGAAGCCTTCCGAAAGCTGAGGGAAATTATTGAAAAGGAGTTGGGGCATGGATAGAGATAAATATATTGCTTACGCACAGTCCGCCCTGTCATTTGTTTTTTCAGACGAGGGGCTTTGGAAAAAGCCCATCATCAGAAGAATTGTGTTTTTCGGCTCGGCTGCAAGGGGCGAGGCAACCGAAGAAAGCGATGCCGACTTATTTTTTGAGCTGTTTTCAATGAATGATAGGGAATTTGCCAGAAGCAGAATAGAATTTGCTTTGGATCAGTTTGCGAAATCCCGGCAATACAGGGAGTGGAGCCTCAGGGGCATTAAAAATGAAATAAGGCCGTTTATAAGCATTTTAGGGAAAAGCTCGGATTTGCAAAAAAGCCTGATAGCTGACGGCATCATCCTTTACAGCGAATTTACGGTAAAACAGGAATTTAAGCACAACTTACTGATTTCTTTTTTGCCCATCCGGAAAAAGAGCAGGCGCTACAGACTGGACCGCTACCTTTTCGGCAGAAAAGAGAAAAAACGAAAATATGTGGGCGCCGTGGAGCAGGCCGGTGGCATCAAGATTGATTCCAGAACTCTAATTGTGCCAAGCACACATGCACCGCAAATAATAAAAAAACTGCGCGAAGGAAAAACGGAGTTTTCAATCAGGGATTTCTGGGCGGAATAAAGGGTGTTTTTATATTTTGGGTTAGGCATGGCTTTGCCGAAACTATGTTTCGGCTCTGGTTTTACATATGTAAAAATGCTTCGCATTTTGACATTCCGCAAAACCAAAGGTTTTGCGTTATGTTGCGCTAACAACATTCGCAAACCGAAGTTTGCGTTAAACCCTACGCTTCACAATAAGAACACACAGCAGGCTAAGTGATTTTACCTAAACTTTACCTAAAATTTACCTAAACAGTTATGGCGCAAATATTGATAAAAAGCCCACAAATATCAAAACGGGAGAATCTGTTAAACTTTAAAATTTTCAAATAACTTGAACCAGCCTTTCTGTGTGTGGTGCGTAACCAAAGGTTTTGCGTCAAACCCTGCGCTCCACAACAAGTCAAACTCTTCCGTGGTTTGGTGGGCAGGTAAAAACCATAGTCTTCCAACCAATAAACCTTATAAATGATGGGCGCTTGGAAATAACATGGCAAAACTAGTTTCGTTAGCTGTGCTTTTAACTGTGTTATTTGTCGCCCTCGCCGTGCCGGTTTTGGCAAAAGATAAAGACACCGATGATAGCATAGATCTCGAGGCGGACAGCATCATAGTGGATCCAAACTTACAAACATTTTATGTAGATAAACAATTACAAGCGGAAGCTGGCAAGCCAACAGAGTTCATACGCCTTGGATACGCCCTCAATCTCGGTACAGAAAATTTGGAGTTCAAGACTGTTCTCCATAAAAAAGCAAAAGTAAAATCAGTGGTTATTGGCGCAACATTTGAAGAGAGGCCCACTATTGAGGCCGACGGCTGGGACGGCATCATTCCTGATGGCGTTGAATACACCAAAACCGAGAAAGGCATAGTTAAAATCAAGAAACATCAGGTAACCGTAGCTGCGCCAGCGAATGAGATACGCTATTTTGAGATACATTACCTGATGCCTGCGCCAAAATTTACATACACCACAACAATAAATACTGCTTCTGATTACAAGGGCAAGTACACAGAAAGCACGAGCTACGACATTCATACTTTCAATGTGTTAAGCGCGGCAAGCGTGCCTAATGTGCCTGGTGACTGGGATTATGGCGTTGATGTCGTTGACGCAACGGGCGCAAAGCAGGGCCTCAGGCACTATCAAGTTGACCGCGATGGCGATGGCAAGATAGATGAGATTGGCTGGCTTACACCGAAGCTTTCCGAAGTCGGCGGTGAAGTCGGCGGGAAGCCTGTGGAAATACCGCCAACCAAAGTTGCGAATTACAATTTCCAGCTCGTAAGGGCAGATAATGCATACGTGCCTGCCGGATGGGTTTTAAGGCAAACGCTGGATTTGGAAGTCGAGGACGTGCTGCCATGGGAGGTTTCGCCATACGCAACGGTCTGGCCGTATTCTCCGTTCTCCGATGAAGGCTATGATGATAACAGTTCTTTGAATGTGCGCCAAGTTAATTTTTACCCAATCTTCGCCGTTCCGGTTAACTTTACGACATCGCTGGACTTGAGTTTCAAATACAAACCACAATTCTCTGGCTGCGATTGGCAGGCAGGCATTGAAATAATGTTCCCAGAAGGCCCGTACTTCAGCGATACGACTCATATGTTCGTGTTGCAGGAAGATGGCAGCATAACTAGTGATGAATTTGTAGTCAGCAGCACTCCGGACGTCAATGGGTGGTACGGCATAAGCATTGCGAAAGTGTTTACATTGTTGGATGGGCCACGTGTTGCAAGGCTATTCTTCCCGGCGGCAGCTGGCTGTCAGCAGGGCATGGAGTTCTGGGTTGATAACGTGCTGCTCAATGCAGATACATTATAATTAGTGCGCCAGAGCAGCAGCCTAAAACCTGAAAACCAGCAGGCAAGGCGTGTACGCCAGCGCCTTGACTATAGTCTTACTATAGTCTTGTCCTGCTACGATTTATTTACAAAAAAACACGCACCCTAAGTACAATATTCGGCAAGAAACCAAGCATACTAAAAATTTATATATCAACAGTCTGATAGCAGTTTATGGCCGCACGAAAAACAAAAATAAAATCACGAAGAGCGCGCGGTTTAAAGGCCTGGATTGCTTCCGCACGAAAAGCAGGCCACAGCAACAGGCGCATAAGGGCGCTGCTAAAAACTGCAGGGTGGAATGAAAAACAGTTTGATGCTCTGTTGCCAGCGGGCCAAACATCCAAACCCGATTTCGTTTTTATCGGCGCGGTTTTTGTTGCGCTCATAATAACTTTTGCAATGTATGCGAGTGTTAGCCCCGATTTACAGGATTTTTTTATAAGCGGGCTAATAACTGGCTCTTCAGTTTCCGAAGCGCCGCAAAAAGAATTTAGGCTATCTGCAAGCCAGCCAAAGGCAAAAATAGATTTTACGCCGCGGCCAGATAACAAAGATTTGCCAATTAATTGGTTCATCAGCGAATCTTCAAATGTGGATGGTGTTGACAAAAAGGAATGGACATGGGTTCCATTGGATAGCAAAAAGCCGGATTCGCTTATCGTAAACTTGGGCGAATTACAGTTGCCAAGTTCTTGGGATCGCCTGCCAAAAGCAATGATATTTTCAAAACCAGTTACAATTACCGGCAATTCAAAATACAATATTTCGATGGTTTATGTTCCGGAATTTTCAGGCGAGTGTATGCAAATTGGAATGGATATATTGTTTGACGATGGGACATCTGATACGACATATATAATGAATCTAAATGAAGCCGGAGAAGCAACAGCGACAAATTTTGACATAACTGCGCAAACGATTGGGAGTAAAGTTATTTTAAGTGCTGTAAGCCTCGAAGCAGTGTCGCGCAATAAGATTATATTTTACATACATTCGCTTTGCGGCAGCGGCGTTGTTACTTTCGAAGATTTTGCTGTTGAAAAAGTGCCGGCGTAACAGAAAATTTATAAGGGCACCAACAATAGTAATTGGTAACATAGGAGGTATGTGCAGTGAAAAAGGCCATATTTATTTTCGTTATTTGTATAGCCGCTTTGCTAATTCAAATGCCGGGCAGCGACAGCATTGTCATACCAAACTCTAATATAAAAACCGTAGAATTCTTTATAGGTCAGGCCACGACACAATTAGTGACCACCGCCACGCAATCATTTACTTTTAGTTTTGATATTCCGGAATCTTCGCCAGTAGTAAGGTATGCTGCGATTGAGATTAATGGCGTCTCGCTTGGAGTAGCAGGCGATGCGAAAATTACAGTTGGCCTTAATGGTGGATACAAAAACGTCTTCTTTCTGGGTGACGGCACTGCCGAATCACAGCGATTTTCACTAAGGTACCCGTTCTATCCGGAAATAAGGCAGGGCACAAATGGCCCATATGTTTTGAGCATAAACCATGTGCTTGCCACAAATTCGTTAACCGCACTGAACGCAAAACTCATTCTGACTTACGAATATGATTCAACGTCGCAGAGGCAGTTAAAAACAGTCAAGTATTTTGCGGGACAGACAAATACCTCCTTTGCAACGGGCGTAAAGCAAACCCTGAATTATTCTGTTTTTATACCTGAAACCGGCGTAAATGTGACATCAGCATTTCTTGAAATCAATGGCGTGAACAGCGGAATAGATAATATGGTCTTGGGGGTGCATCAGGAAACTAAAGATAGTGGTAGTGCTCCGCAGGCCATAATAATCGATGATGCCGCCTCAACAGTTTCCTTTGTGCTTCTGTATAATGCCACGCAGATTCACAAAATAAAATCGGCAGGTAATTATGGTTTTAATGTCAGCGTAAATGGTACTGTTACCAGCGGCGTAGTTTCTATATGGGGGGCGTCAGCCATAGTAACATATGACTACGATAAGTCGGAAACAAAACAGCTTAATACGGTGAGATATCTCATAGGCGCTGGCAACAGCTCGGTCTCAACTGGAACACAGAGAGGCTTTAACTTTGTAGTGCCGGTAGCTGAAAATATGACAGTGCAGTCCGCTTTTATCAAATATACTGAATGGACAGGCGCGGCAACAATTGCTGACCCATTTGTAAATTTGAGCATAACGGGTGGCGGAAAGGGGATGCAGTCGCTTATAGATCTAACTACTGATGGCACTAATTTTGTGTTGTTGTATAATGCTTCTGAATTGTACAATATGACTGGCAACCGCACTGAAGGCCCTTATACCTTTAACTCACGTGTTACTGCAACAGGCCACACAAACCAGCTTGCAAATGCAGAGCTTTTTTTGACCTATAATTATTCAACAACAGTATCTGTGACAAGAACAAAGACGGTTGAGTATGGCTATTTTAATTTTAAGGCACCGATACAGGGCGGTGGGCCATTAACCACAGATAGCGGCTTTTTCATCATTGCGCCCGAGAACAATGTCAGCGCAAAGAGCATTTACGCAGAAGTTAATTTAGTTGATAGTGTGGGAGCCGCACACTCGTTAAACATTAGCAGTAGGGGGACGAATATGGCATATCAATCAGGCGGAACGTCAGCCGAATCGAGTTATGATTATATGTTATACAACCTCTCGCACGTGGCAGAAAATATGAGCACCGGGCTTAATGGCATATATGATCTCGCGTTTGGCACCAGTGGCCTGGCTGCTATCTTAAATGGGAAGGTGATAGCGACCTACTTTTTTCGCCCGTAGCCGGCGCGGCCCCTCCACCCCCGCCAGGAGGCGATACAATACGGCCTGGTTGGGCAAACCAAAGCCAGACTTCAAATTCTGTCTCGCAGTTTGGGCAGGTAAACCTTTCCGCAACAGGATTTGACGAAACTAACTTGGCAATGGCATGGCTGGCAACAAACGAAACAGGTGAATGGTTTAATTACACAAATGACAGGCCGAAGTATGGCTCGCCAATCAATATCACTACAAATCCCATAACCGGCGCAAACATTACGAACTTTACGTGGTCCAATTCAACATTGGAAGGCAATACCACAGTCCAGTGGAAAATTTACTACAATGACTCGTCTGGAAACATAAATGAAACGGATGTATTTAACTTCTCCATTACGCCGACTATAAGCATAAGCACTTTGATAAGCACAGTGGAGTTTGGCCCGTTGACAGCAGGCATATCGAATTACACTATGACAATAGACGGCTCGCCTCTGCCATTTGTCATAAGAAATGACGGCAACTACCGCGCTAACCTCACGATTGAATCAACAAACCTTTTCCCTGCTGGCAATCTAAACCCAACATTATTTTTTATGTTCAATTCATCGCTGAATGAAACTGGTTCTGTGTGGAATACGGCAACTGATTTAATAAATCCGTTCACGCGGGTGGCTGCGTCTGGCAGCCCCGTTAAGTTTGCCACGAACCTGAACTGGACAGATATTAATGATGAAATACGAGGCCACTTAAATATTACCATCCCAGTAAACGAAAGCGCGGGAGGAAAAAGCGCCGAGATAACGTTCACGGCAAGCCAAGGATAAGATGAAACTGATTATTAATTATGGGTTTTTGGTTTCTCGCTTAGTTGTATTTATTTTTTCGTTCATATTATTGCCTGCTGCGGCACACGCATTGGCAATGGCACCCGCGCAGGCAGAAACGGATTTTGTGCCAAACTCACAGGCAACATTTGATTTTGAACTGATAAACAATGAAAATTGGGCAGTAAGCGTGGACTTGTATGCGCGGGGAGGGCTTGCGGAATATGTTAAACTGAACGAAGAGAAAATTTCCATGAAGCCGCACGAATCGAGGCGGATACAATTTGCAATTAACTTCCCAAACAAAATTGCTCTGCCAAGCAGCGCGTTTGTGGTGGCAAGGACTGCGGCGAGAACCCAGAAAAGTAATGCAATAAACGCATATGTTGCTTTGGAATTTGCAGTAACAGTAAAAAATATTGGTGTCAAACCCCGAGGAACAATAGGGCAGTTTTCTGCCAAAGGATTTGCAGGCGGGCCTGCAGATATCGAAATAGTTGACGTGCGCTTTGACAACGTCGGCAGGGAAACGGCCAAGCTTATTATTGATGTTAAGAATATAGGCTCTGAAGACACTGACGTTTCTGCTGATATTAAGCTTGGCGACGGCAAAATAATGCGCTATGCAAAAGTAGATCCAGTTTCAGTAACCGGCAGTGCAACGAGGCGGCTTATTACTTATGTTGACGTGAAGGACATGCCTGCCGGCAGCTACGACGCAGAAGTATTGTTAAAATATGCCGATCAGATTAAAAAGCAGCTTGTGAAACTGCAAATCATAGAAGCCGGCAATTATGGCCGTGGCGGCGAAAAGCTATATTTATATATTGTGGTCGGCGCATTAATCGCATTTAACGTAGTTTTTGTGGTCTTAATAGCCAGCCGTTCGAGGGGCAAGCCACAGGATTAAAAAGATTTAAATAGTGGTGTTAACATTGCCACACATGGCTGCGAAACTGAAGAAAGATATTTTTGTCGTAGCTATGGCAGTGTTGGTTGTCGTTGCCGCGGTATTGCTCCTGTACTCGCAGGATCCATTTTTATTTAGTTTTGGAAGCACCACAGAATCCGGCGGGACTGGTGCGGTCACATTAAACGTGCTGCCGCATGATGCACCTAGCAATGGTGATGATGTTAATAATAATGCGCCAGTCGGGCGAAGACAGGTGCAACATGGCTTATAATTTTGATGTGCGCTCCCCGCACAGGCTTGTGGCGTTGGCAGTGGTGCTCGCGATAATTGCAGGGGCAGCCGTAAATCTTGTGTCATTGCACGGCGTACCAATAACAGGCAATGCCGCAGGTTTTGTTTATGTAAATGTTTCGTGCACAACATCAATCACGCTAGTTAATAATACGCTGACTTTTGGCAGCATGGCAACAGGTACGACCAATGATACAACGGACACATTCCCGCCGCCATTTTATGTCAGGAATGACGGCAATGTTGAAGTGAATATATCAATCAGGGCAACAAGCCTGTTTTCGGCCAGCAATCCTAACCCTACATCGTTTTTCACATTCAGGTGCGGCAACGTATCCACAGAGTTCAACTGCACGTGCCCTGCGGGTTATAATACCTCGCAATGCACGACCTTTGATCAGCTAAATGGCTCGCAACTGCAATGGGCAAGGATACCGCTCAACTCAACTACGGCTGCTTTGGCTGCAAGAAATCTGAGCTACATAGATACCAACGATGAAGTAGAGATAGAGATAAATGTTTCAATTCCGGGCAATGAAAGCTCTGGTGGCAAGAGTTCGGTAGTCTCCATAGAAGCAGTAGGCAATACAGAAGCAGGGGCCTGCGTGTAGGCGAGCTATGGGTATGAGGTCAGCAGCCGGCGGCTATAGCGGCAGGCAATATTAATTAACGTAAACCTCAATGCTCAATTCCAATATTAAACCTCAATGCTCAAACCCTGAATATTCTGACAACGCAACATATTAAAATAGATAAAAAGAGTAATTTACATGGCCAAACTGCGTATTTGCATAGTGTTGTTCCTATTCCTGTGCCAGATTTTAGGTGCCGCGTATGCCATTGGCATCAGTCCGAGCGCAATGGAGATGACATATGACTCTGGCAAAGAAGTGCGCTTAAGATTTGTTGCGATAAATACCTTGGCCGTACCTCTGGCAGCAGATATATACACAGAGGGAGAATTAGCAGATTATGCCTTGCCGGAGAAATCAAAATTGATTTTGAAACCAAGAGAAGCCAAAGAATTTTTTGTTAATTTTAAAATGCCTGTGGATTTAGAGCCCG
>Ga0209541_10014521_pt1 | contig 11857 bp, 18 predicted proteins | sample RifCSPlowO2_01_FD_184027 | JGI IMG/M metagenome (GOLD analysis project Ga0209541, IMG submission 184027) | Groundwater microbial communities from Rifle, Colorado - Rifle CSP2_plank lowO2_0.1 (SPAdes) (version 2) | ecosystem: Environmental > Aquatic > Deep subsurface > Groundwater | place...
GACGACAACAAGCCGTCGTCCTGCGTCAATCTGGGGTGCAGCCTTCATGCTTTTTGGAATGCGCGGAGATTTATAAGATTGCGCTAAAGAGTTATCGTAGAGTAAGGAGGATTGAGGGTTGCTGATTATGGCGAAACATTTATATATTACAATGGTATACTTAGTATAACAATACGATACTAGATAAAATGACCCTAAAACTGATTGTGAAAAAACTAGAGATGATAGAAGAGAGTTATATAGATAGTAAACTCCTCAAAGAGTATTGTAAAGAGCTTAAACTTGATTATTATACAGTTATTCGTTACTTGTTATCTAATCGATATTTATACAGAATATTAAGGGGGGTATTCTACAAACCTTCAATAGAAGAGAGAAAACTGGGTATTCTGAGAGTAAACCATTTAGAAGCTATTAGTCATGCACTTAGAATAAAGGGAGTAAAAAACTGGTATTTTGGCTTAGAATCTGCTTTAAAGATGAATAACCTTACCCATGAGTTTTTTGCTATGGACTATGTGATTAATGATACGATATTCAGGCCCCGCCCCATTACTATTTTAGGCAATAAGGTGAGATTTATCAAACTCAAAAAATCGCTCACAAATTTTGGAGTAAAAGGGAATGGAAATTTAGAATATTCTGATCCCGAGAAAACGGTTCTTGATATGGTCTATTTGTCTAAATATGGAGGTTTGGACGACGGAGAAATCAATGAAAAAGTTTCTGAGATAGCAAAAACCTGTGAAAAGGCAACATTGATTAAGTACTCCTCTCACTACAACCATTCTGTGGAAAGCTATGCGGAGGCCTTATGAGCAAACTGATTGATTATCTCAGCGCAAAGCTCAAGATAGCAAGCAAATCGTTGCTCGAGAAAGACTTGCTCCTCCATCGTATCCTCTCCAAACTTTCACAGGATGCCTCCTTTGCTGCACAATACGCGTTCAAAGGCGGAACGTGCCTCATTAAGTGTTACTATGGGTACTATCGATTCTCCGAAGATCTTGATTTTACTTTGATTGACCAAAAGGAATTTGCAGGCAAAAGCCAAAAAGAAGTGAGCAGGGTTATCTCCTCAAAGCTAAGCGGGGTCTTTGCGCTAGTAGGAGACATTGCGGGCAAGCTTGCGCTTGATTTTAAAACTGAGAAGTCCAATACACGCTACATCGAGTATGGGGGAAGTAAGAAGTTTGCTACCTTGAAACTCTGGTACCCTTCCTCAGTCCGGGGGGAAGAAAGTTTTGTTAAAATTCAGTTCAACTTTGTGGAATGCCTCTTCTATCCCGTTCGTGTACAGACTGCGCATTCGCTTATTCGGGGCATTGATGAAAAGGAGTTCTCATTCCTTTTCCCCGAAGAGAGCCTGCTCATCAACCCACTCAAAATACTCGCATATGATATCCGTGAAATTTTACTCGAGAAATGCCGGGCCATCCTTACGAGAAAAGGAACAAAAGCAAGGGACTTTGTGGATATCTTCCTGATTTTACATCGAGAGATGGTTGACCTTAAGGGCTACAGAAAGCAAATCATCGAAAAAACAGCGTTCATGCTCACGTATGAGAAATATCTTAAGAACCTCGCTTCGTTCGACACCAAGAAGTTTGTCTTAGGGGAAGAAGAGAAACTACTACTAGAAGAGTTGCCTCAGGGGCTTGAGAAAAGCGTTGCTGAGGTAACCGCTTTCCTTACTTCGATATCTCAGGAGATTCAGGCGAAGAAATAAGGCCCCTATTGCCGAAGGGCTGCCCGTGGCGTTTGTCAAGAATCATGAGATTCTTGAGCATGCTCAGAAATGCCTTGCATTTCTGACATGTCGATGAGGAAGTGATGATTTCTGAGGTTAAGTTGATGTGGTTATTTAACTATAGCCAATTGATTAAATTTATGAACAATGGAATCAATTGGCTAATAAGCAAGTTGAGTCTGAAACGCTCTACGATGCCCGGCATCAAAAGTTCCATTATTAACTCAACTTGCTATATTTGCGGTTTTACAGCTAAGAAGGCGGCACAATTGGACCGAACAAACTGCCTATTTGGTAGCCAAAGTCGTCTTTGGTCATAGCGGGGCTCCACTTTTGCAATCAGGAACTTCACGTTGCTGTTTTTCGTCAATGCCCTCTTCTCAATTGCCCTTTACCCTGAGGTGTCTTTTGAATTCCTTCGCTATCCTTTCCTTATGGACCATCTCCTTTACTGTTCTGAGAAGTGGATTATCCATCGGACCGGTTACGGCACGAGAGCATAAATAGGTTCGAGGAAGGCTTAAATATCAAGAGCTTGTGAAGCTACCAAAGGGAGGAATGCCCCATGAAGAGGATTCAATGAAGCGCGAATTTGACAGCAATGGACGTACGATCTACAGATTCAGCCATTCTGTCTGCCAAGGGGGGACCGTCTATATCCATAAAGTGACTGGGGGGAGTATACAGAATAAAGGGGAATTAAAGGACGTGCTCAAGACGATTGCCCTGGAATTCAAGCTTATTGACACGACCATAAAAGTGTATGATACGCTCTTCTTTCTCTTCTTCTTTATCCCGAAATCGCTGACCCCTCAGGTGCTGATTGACGCTATTCAAAGAGATATCAGCCCGTTTGCAACCTGGGATGAGGAATATTTTTACACGGGGACGTATGACTTGCAGGAAAAGCAGGTTAGAGAGGATCTCCTCAAATGGGGGTTTGACTATGAAAAAGGATGAGATACTGCAGCTAAAAATAACCCTAGAAGGGATTACACCAAAAATCTGGAGAAGGTTCCAGGTGCAGAGGGAGATGACCCTCCATCAGTTGCATAGTGTCATCCAGGCAGTTATGGGCTGGTCGAACTCTCATCTGTACGGGTTCACCATTGATGAAAAGAGGTATCAAGATGACAAAATTAACCAGATAGAAGAATTTGATAACGTAAAGTTATGTTCATCGAGGACGTACAAATCGAATATGCTGAAACTAAAACAGAAATTCTGGTATATGTATGATTTCGGCGATGGCTGGGAGCATGCGCTCACTGTTGAGAAACTATTACCAAAAGAGCGTGGTGTTTCGTATCCTGTGTGCCTTGCTGGAGAGCGTAACTGCCCCGTTGAGGACTGCGGAAGCTATCCGGGGTATTACCATTTGCTAGATGTACAAAAGAACAAAAAGCATCCTGAATACAAAGAACTCATCGAGGACTGGCTTGGTGGGGAGTATGACCCGGAATATTTCAACGCGCAAGAAGCCAATCTTGCATTAAGGCGCATGTTCCCAAATAAAGGCGAGAAGAAATCCACGAGATAAATAGGATTGACCAAAGAGGAAAGAAAAGAAGTTTGCTAAGCAGTCTGTGAACGATGCCATGATAATGCTAAGAGCCCGGAGGGATGAAGATGCCAAAAAAGCTTATGTGGGTTGATATTCACGAGAAAAGGAATAAGATAACGCCCATCTATTATTTTGATTATGACTTGCTTAATCAACTTGGCTTCCCAGACAGCGAAATGCTCAAATTTATAGAAGAGACAAAAAGGTTTGCTGAAAAGGAGATAAAGGAGAGGGAAGAGAGCGATGAAAAAAAAGAAGAGTAACTCTGATATCACACCTGCAAAGAAAAAGGTGTACGAGAGAATTGCGGAAGAAGCGACTATGGACTGCTATGGTGAGTATGAACAACTCTCTGGCTGGGCTTGTTTGCTTGATGAAAGCATTCCTACCCCCTGCGAATGCCTTCTTGGAAAGGAAAAAGCAGTTCTAGAAAAGATTGATACAGATGATAATGGCTTATGCATTGTAGGAAAAGTGCGTTTTGGGAGATTAAGACTGAGGGTGTTATTCCAGGATATCTCCTTTGAACAGCCTGGCGCTATGGATTATGCTAATGCGTACAGGCACTGGTGCAACAATGGATGACAAAGAGGCAAGATAAGTGGTATTCCTAGATGTGCACGATACGATCTGGAGCTATCTCAAAGAGAACGACATTCTGGATGACATCATAGATGAATTCGAAGACTTCTTCGGTGGGAAAGTGCTCGATGAATATGATGGCACCCCGCTTTTTGCGGATCTTGTCCTTGAATTCGGCTTATTCTATTTTTTTGTTGAAAAAATACGCTTGCTGGAGTACCTGAAAGAACATCTTTTCAAAGCGCTGCCTGAGAAAGAACAGGAGGCGTTTACAGAAATCTCGAAATCGAAGAGGCATGACCTCACCTATCTCAAGAAAGAGAAAAAAGGCAAGCTAGATACATATGGGAGGGACCTTTATGACGTTTATTTCCAGGACAATAAAACGGGGGAAACAAAAATAATCGTGAGCTCAAGCAATCTTACCGCGAACGGCAAGAAAGTCAATGCGCGGCTAATGCGGCATCCCTTGTATGAGGGAAGTTTCCTGATTATTGGGCTAGTTTACGGAGAGAAAGGCAGGGGGGCTATTGAGTCTTTAGAAGAATATGCGACAATGAGGAAGAATTACGGTAGGTTAAGCAGCAGAAAAGATGAGCTATTCAGTTTGAGCAAAACCTTAACTCTTGATGAAATCGAGAGCTATGAAGAGAAAAACTCTCCGTTCCCTGAGCAAGACAGGAAGATTATGAAGGCAAATAAGCTCTTTTATGGCAAATTCAGCATGAACCTTGATGAATTCGCAAACAATGGGTTTGCGCTGTCAAATGACAAAGCTGCCTTCGCGGCTATGGCCCAGTTCTATTTATCCGACATAAAGGAATTTACCAATGCCCTCTTTGATACTGACTACGCCCTGAACATGAAGCTATTCGGCTATCCACCTTTTTTGAAATCTTTTCTTGGGTTCATTACTGAGGACACCGCGATGTTGGAGGAGGGCATACATGAACTCAGAGCAGAATCAAAAAAGGCGTTTGAAGAGGACAAGCTAAATGCAATGAATATGAGCAGGGAGCAGATTATCCTCAACCAGAAAAAAGCAGTTGAAACTACCGCGCAGGATCTCCGAAAGGAAGGCCAGCCGAAACTCGCAGAGGAATACCTTGGCTTTCTAAATGAAACCGAGAACCTCACTGCAGATGAGATAGGGACTTTCCTTAGGAAACTCCGCAGGTTCATAGAGCAGAAGAGGCATGTGCTGGATTCGGATGAGGATTCTATCATGGCCTATATCATGTTCCTGCAGGAATTGGAAAGGGAAAGCGAGAATCTCCCTTACCTTCGCTCAGTAGAGGGGGAGTATCGCAACATAGTTTATGACCCTGAACATTTTTATGATTTTCTCACAGGCATGGATGAAGCATTTTACAATCTCATGAAAGTGATGCATGCCTCGCTTCTTTTTCACAAGCAAGACTACCAGAGAGCGTATCAGCTCGTAAAAGGCATGAAGGCGGGGAATACGGGATGCTATCAGGAACTCTTTTTTGTTGGGAAGGCATTGAGCCTGTTTGAAGATGACGAGGCCAAGTCTTATTTCAAGAAAGCAAAAAAGATAGACAAAGCAAGATACAAAGGTGAACTCGAAGAGTTCCTTAGGAACAAAGAGGGATTAAGGAGGATGTTCCTTACACCACCCTGATGAGTTCTTCGAAATTATCCGCCCGAAGAAAGATGAGCTTTCTCCCTGAATACGTCTGTTTGAGGAACCCTTTCTTTACGAGATGCAATAAATCAGCACGCGCAGCATGGCCTTTGTGAGGTTCATAGAGACGTGAAATAGGGGGTTGCGACCCCCTATGACCCCCTTCCGCGGGGTTCCTCGCCAAGCCCTCCCACGGGTCGGGCTTGTCGCATCTCACCCCGCGGTGAAGGCTGAGAGCTTCTGCTGCCGATCGTCGACGATAACGATGTTGTGGTGCTTCTGCTGGTTCCTGATGTACGCCGCTGATCCTTCGAAATCTTTCAGACCTGCGCTTTCGTGGTGCTCATAGCCACTCCAGAAGCTGCCTCGCGGATAGCGCTTGCGGAACCCGGGGTGCTCGGCGAACATGCGCCGCGCGCTACGCGACTTGAGAAGGGTCTTCGCGTCCCGTATCGAGTACTGATCCGGCACGTCCACCTGGAAGTGGACGTGGTTCCCGCCGAATCCGATAGTGCCAAACCGGAAACCAAAGGCCTCGCACTCATGGAGCGCCGACGTGCAGGTATCGATGTGTGATTGCTTGAGAAAGCAGTTGTATCTGCACTTCGTCGGGAACATCATCGTAATCCAGTTGTTGCGGGTGTCGCCTGCTGCGCGGGCGAAAGGTTTATTACCAGAGCTCACACTATTGTTTTCTAACATTTTGTTCTCCGGAGCGCTCCCTATGGGGCCGGGCTTCGCCCGGCCGCGCGCTCCGGAACCCTTCGGGGGATTCTCAAAGAAAAAGCTTGCGGCGGCCTTTCACCCCCGGGTCCTCTTTAACCGGACCACGGGGTACTCCCGGCCGCACATAGGAACTTAAAGTTCCTATATCGGAACTTAAAGTTCATATGACAACACTCACCGAGAAGGAAAGCGACGCGCTCCTGCTGATTTTCAGGGATTTCACGAGGATATACAATGCCAATTCCATCTCCAGGGAGCTCGGCATCACACCCCGGGGAGCGCTAAAACTCCTCAAGCGTCTCCAAGAAGAACGCGTGCTGGTGAGCAGGGAGTATGGGCATGCGGCGTTCTATAAGGCGAATCTAGAAGATGCCTACGCACAAAAGCTCATCGAAACGCTCCTGATCAAGGAATCCCGGGACACGGCACCGAGATGGATTGAGGAATTCAAGGAAGTCTATCCTCATGCCCACATCGCCCTTATCTTCGGATCCGTCCTGCGGGATGACAAGAAAGCCAAAGATATCGACCTTCTCCTCGTCTTCGACAAGGAAGAATTTAAGAATGTCATGAAACTCCTGGATAAAAGAAAGGCAATTTTGCCCAAGCCGATCCATGACCTCACTATGACCCTATCTGACCTGAAGACGAATCTCATGAAAAGGAACCCTGCGATGGTAAGCGCAGTGAAGCATGGCTGCATACTGCATGGCTACGGCACTTTCGTTGAAGTCATCAAACAAGTACAGAATTCACAGGGAGTTTTTGGCATCCCTGAACCGGGGGAGCAATGACCCGAGCGTCAAATAAAGTAAGGTGGTGCCTCAATAAGGCGAAGAAAGAATTGGAAACTTCAGACAGGCACCGGGGGCTGGTAGAGAAGAATCCTAACGAGGCCTTAGCCAGGCTCCATATCGGGAAGGCCGAGCACAATTTTCACGCTGCCCTTTTCTTTGCCAAGAACGGCTACTCCGACTGGTCGGCCAGCGCCTTCTTCTACTGCATCTATCATTGCTTCCTCGCCATCATCTCCCGATTTGGATACGAATCATCGAACCAAGAGTGCACCATCGCGGCTATAGAGATGCTCAGGGAAGAAGGCAAGATCGCGCTTGATGAACGATTCATCAATACCCTGAAGATAGACATGAAGGATGAGGTTGAGCAGAGCCTGATCCAGATTCGGGAGGACTTCCAGTATGGCACTGACTAGGAATTCAAGGAAAAAGAGCGGCTTGATTTGCTGGGGGAAATGTGCAAGAGGGCGATTGATCAAACACGGGGGATTATTTATCCTCGAAACAAGTGAATTACTTGAACACCTTTCCTGTCTCGTGGCTCCAGATGGTGAGATCAATCTCGTCTAGCGGGATGCCTATTTCGTTGGAGAAATTTTGGAACTTCTTCTCAATCTTGAGATAGGTTTTAGGAGTGAGCGACTTGGGAAGCTTCTTGATCACCTTCAATTCCATCAGGTGCTTCAGGATGTGCCGATCTAGAATTGCAAGGCCTTCATGACCGGTGTTTCTCAGGAAATGGCTTGCTTCCTTCAATCCCAATCCCTTGACATTCTCGACTAGGAAGGTGCGCTTCTCCGCAGGAGTGGAGAGCGTATCGAGCGACTTTCTGATGTTCTCGTAGTTTTGTTTGAACAATCCGAGATGCTTCGCTTTTGTCCGGTGGAAACGAGTATATTTCCTCAGAATTTTAACAAGATTCTCTAATTCTTTGTTCCTGAAATCCTTCGTATGCAATTCCTGAATACACGCGTCGCAACGGAAGGCGTTGGATTGCGGGGTGAGGAGGCAGAAACAGAGTTCATAGAATGGATTCCCAACGCGCTTGAATTCCTCAAGCCGCTTCCTGATCTCGGCCTTCCGGGATGCATGCTCCCTTTTGAGCGTCTCGACATCCATCAGGGCCGCAAATGCTTCTCCATCTGCCGCTCGACCTTCTGGATTGCGCTGTGGAGGCTCTTCTCGGCGCCGAAATCCTGGCTGTCAGCGTGGAACTTGCCCTTGTCGGTCTCGACGAAGAGCTTGACATGGTGCATCGCCCTCCCTCTCGAGGTTTCCCGGTGGAGGTCGAGGGTGACGTTGATGAGCATCTCGGTGAAGAACTTGCCGTGCCTTTCGATGAACTTCTCGAGGCGCCTGTTGAGATACTCCTTCTCCTCGTCGTTGACCCGGCTCAGATCGCCCCGGAAACGGATGGTGTTCATGCTTCTCCCCCGACCAATGGCACAAAGCGGACATCGGCCACAAACTGTTCCCTGATGCCTTTCTCTGATTTTTCTATTTTAAGTAGTTTTTGCTCGTACTTTCCTACAGGAATGACCATCACGCCCGGAGTCCTGAGCTGCCGCATGAGCGCTTCGGGCACCTTTTCAGCCGCGGCTGTGACGATGATCGCGTCATAGGGCGCCTCGGGAGAGTATCCTTTCGAGCCGTCGCCCGTGACGAGCTTGAGGTTCTTGTATAATTTGAGCAGCTCTTTCACTCCCTTTTGTTCGACGCGCTCGATGGAGATCACTTTTTTTGCGAGCCCCGCCAAGATCGCGGCCTGGTAGCCGGAGCCGGTGCCGATCTCGAGGACTTTTTCATCCCCTTTCAGCCCCAGAAGTTCGGTCATGGAAGCCACAACCCAAGGTTGCGAGATGGTCTGGCCATGCGCGAGCGGAAGCGCGCCGTCATCGTACGCCAAGCCGCGATACTCTTCAGGCACGAAGAGATGCCTCGGCACCTTGAGCATGGCTGCGAGGACTCTCCTGTCGGCGATGCCTCGCGCCTTGAGCTGGAATTCGACCATGTCCTGCCGCTTCGCGAGATACGGATCCATGTTCCCCCTTTCAAGATCGAGGCAGGAAGCTTTATAAGGCTTCCGCAAGGCTGGTTTTGGTTGGTATGCATGCCAGAATGGGGGAATACGCGTATTGATAAAGTGGATAGGAGAGATTTACATATTTTTCGAGGATAATTCAACTATCTTTTTCCAATCAAGTTTCCCTGATGAATCGCAGTAATTGTTGAGAACCTCCCGAGTAAAGACGTTTATAATTTCCGCCTTACGCTTATTAAATTCTTCATTTCTTTCTTTGGCATTATGGCCCAGGGGTATAATTATCTCTTTATATAGCTCTGTATTGCCGCTAATCATTGCCCAAAACGCTTGGCCGCAGATTTGTTTAATAGCCCCCTTTTTTGTGGTGGTTTTAGCATTTCCATAACATACCCCTAAAAACGGTTGAACATGCTTAATTGATCTTGATTGATGAAGAATCTTGATTGCAGTACTCACATCTCGTTCTAATGCTTTCCACTGACTACTATTGCCCCAATTGAGCCCAGATTTTATAATGAACAGATACCGAATATTTCCCGTTGTATATTCAAAATCTATACCTTGTGTCGCAGATTTTGTTGCGTTAAGAAACTTATGAGCTACGAAGATTGCAAGGTCTTCAAGAAAACGTCCAAATATTTCTTCTTCAGAAGAGGATAAGCGTGCTTCAAGAAACGCTGATACGAGTTCTTGAGCTGTCAAAATATTTTTAGCTCTAAACAAATAAGGATTTTTTCTTTTGAGTAGGTCTTTCAAGTCTGTGTTTTGAAGACAGTTGATTCTGCTGTCGTGAAAAGTATAAATATTTTTTTCTATATACTCTGCAATCTCCTTTAAAGAGTCAGTTCGAGCAACTTTCTTCTTCATAGGTTTTACCTGAATCGAGTTCTGGAATGTAGGTGCATAGTTTATTTTTTAGTTCATTCTGTATGAATTCAACATATTCTTTATTGATTTCTATCCCTACAAAATTGCGAGACAGTTCCATTGCAGCAAATGCTGTAGTCCCAGAACCCATAAAAGGGTCAAGAACAACATCCCCTTTTTTCGTAAAGAGTTTAATAAACCAAGAAGGGAGCCCTATCGGGAATGCTGCACTGTGATTCTTATTTCCACATTCAGTCGCGAGGGTTATCACATTGGTTGGGTTAACCATTTCACGTCCAACCCAGTTCTGAATTTTTTTTCCAAAACCACTTCCCACTTGCGATTCCTCTCTTTGTTTATCTTTTGTGCTTAAATTAGCAAGGCGAGTTTTGGCCCAGTCCCCGACTGGGACCATGACATTTTCTTGATACATTTTGAATTTTTTATCTTTAGTGAAGTGCAAACAGCGTTCCCAGGCATCACGAAATCGATTCGGCCATTTTCCTGGGAAACAGTTTTTCTTGTGCCAAATATATTCTTCAGTCCATAGCCAACCCTGTTCCCTAAGTTTGAGAATTAATTCAAGAACGTAGGTTTGACGTTCTCCATTGGCTCCTTCTTTTATGTTCAGTATGAATGAACCATCTTTTTTTAGAACTCGATGAAGCTCTTTTGAGATGGGTAAAAACCAATCAACATATTTATCGGAGGGAATTCCACCATAAGTATTCCTTCTTTTATCAGCGTAAGGTGGAGAAGTCACAATGAAGTCCACACACCCTGTAGGCAATGTTCTTAGTACAACAGAAGCATCGCCTTCAAGCACTTTGTTTAGGTATTTGGATTGTGACATTTTTGGCCTCTTTACCCCAGTAATGCTTCGAATTATATAAGACTTACTTTTAATCCATCTGTCTTTATTTATCCGCTGTCATTTAATGGTTAAGGATTAATCGACCCCGGCAGGCCTTCCTGCAGCTTCTCATAGCAAACAGTCATGATCTTCCTGAGGTTGACACAATCTTCCTCGTTGTATTCCACCAAGAGCTTGAGGTAATGCTCATCCCCTGAGCCGCGGTACATGCGCCAGAGCGTGAGCGCATCTCCGCCGTACATCTTCTCGACGAGTTCGCTTCTCCTGATTCCCAATTGTTTCTCTATCTCCTTGAGGCCGCCTTTCAGTCCGACACGGGCGCAGCAATGCCTCAGGTCGATATGCGGGACCGGCGGCAGGATGTCGCTACGCTTTTTTAGGAAAGGGATGTCGAAGCTTGAGCCGTTAAAAGTGATGATGAGCTTGTACCTAGACAACTCCGCTTTCAAGAGAGAAAAATCAAGATTGATGCCGCGGATCATGGTCTTGGTGCGGAGGCCGTCGAACAGGCCGATGACCGTGACTCCGGCCGGGTCATTGACGCCGTCAGTCTCGATGTCGAGAAAGACTGCTTCATCCTTGAAGAGCGGCCAGAGCCGCCAGGTTTCGGTTGAGGGGAGCTTGTTGAGGAAGAAGGCCGAGTCGCCAAGATGTAATGCGCGCTTCGCCGCCAATAAAGAGCGGTCAAAATACGCTTTCTTGTTTCGCGGAAAACCCTTGATGTGAGAAGCGCCAAGAAAAGAGTCCCAGGACCGGATGCCCTGCTTCCACAGATTCTGCTCCTTGCCTTCGCCGACGCGGTCGAGAATCTGGAAGGTGTGGTGGATCATCCCCTGATTTGGGAGGACGTGCCTTATATACCTCACGCACGCACTGGATGTCCAGTGGGAGATGAGAGCACCTTTCACTCCTAATTTTTAGCATCCGTAATGGGAAGGGGGCGGTGTGGTTGCCATGTGCCAATTCAAACCGTAATAACGCGCTAAGAGAGTTTCAAATTCGCCA
>Ga0209541_10014522_pt1 | contig 11856 bp, 15 predicted proteins | sample RifCSPlowO2_01_FD_184027 | JGI IMG/M metagenome (GOLD analysis project Ga0209541, IMG submission 184027) | Groundwater microbial communities from Rifle, Colorado - Rifle CSP2_plank lowO2_0.1 (SPAdes) (version 2) | ecosystem: Environmental > Aquatic > Deep subsurface > Groundwater | place...
CGCTCGCCGCTACTCAGGAAATGTTCCGCCATTCGGCGGCTTTTTTTATTTTCCTCCAGGTACTGAGATGTTTCACTTCCCTGGGTATACTCCCTTAATAAAGGGTTATGACTTGTTACAGTCATAGGGTTTCCCCATTCAGAAATCTCCGGATCAAAGGTTGCTAGGCACCTCCCCGAAGCTTATCGCAGCCATACCACGTCTTTCATCGCCTTTGAGAACCAAGGCATCCACCATATGCTCTTAATTTCCTACTAGGAAATTTAAAAACCACAATCATTATTCGCTTACGCGCACTCCGCTTGCACGGAATGCGACTTCTTTTACCTGCCTGCCTCCACACACCACAAGACCCACTAAACGGGTGTGTGTGACAGAATGAAGGGCTTCTTTACAAAAATATTCTACTGCGCCATACAGGTTTCGGCTCCGACTTCATGAAAATTTCTCGACATATGTTCATATGCCTCAAAATTTTCATTTCGTCTCGCTCGAAACCTATATGGCTCGTAACGAACATTTTTATAAAGAATCCCTGTTGTCAAATGACAGTCGATGAGCCTTTCTTTAAACAAAAAACCCGCATAAAGCGGGCAGGAGTGACCGTAAGGCCTCCCTATTCCCGCTTAAGATTCCTTGTTTTGCTCATATGCAACAATCCAGCCATTATATACAAAACAAAAACGATGTCAAGCATTTGGGGCGGAATACGGAATTTGGTATATGGAATATGGAGAATACACAGAAAAACCCGCCTTTTGGCGGGTTTTTCTTCTTCTAGATTCTAACCTCTAAATTCCAAATTCTGCCCTACTAGCCACGGTTAGCGATGTCTGAACGGAGCTTCTCAATGTAGTGAGCTGCTGCGTCGCGACCACCAAGACCGAATGCGAGACCACCTGCAAGAGCGAGCATTGCAACAAGGCCTGTTACCAGCGTTTGCAACATCTGGTCAGCAATGTGAAGCTGCATAAGTACAGCGATAATGGTGAATCCCCAGATAGCCCAGCGAGCAATACCACCAACGAGGCCTGATGATTTTGCCTCAACAGCCTTTGCTGCACCTGACATTACTTTCTGAACGAAGTCAGCGAGGAATGCACCTACAATAAGGATGAGTGACGCAACCGCAATGTTCGGAATGAACTGCGTGATTACCGTACTCAAAAGAGCGTTTACTGCCTGAAGCTGGAACACATCGAGTGCTGCAACGAGGAAGCCGATTACGACGAACCATTTAATAAGGCCACCAAAGAATGCACCTGAGTTCAAATTGAACCCTGCTTTGTTGAGGAGGCCACGAGCGCCTGCACCCTCGAGGATATTGTCAATCTTAATCGCTTTAACGATCTTTGAAACTACTTCACCCAATACTGAACCTACAACCCAACCTGCAATAAAAATAACAATAGCAAACAAGAGCTTAGGGAGAAAACGAATAATCTCTACACCGAGCCCCTGATTAAATGCATCGCCGAGGCTTATTCCCCACTGACTGATTAAATCCATATCTTTTGTATTGTTTTGCACGCGTCTGCATAAAGCAGGCCTCGTGTAAACTTTATTTATTAAAACCTGGTAATAACTTGTCATCAACCCCGTCACGCCGCTAATTAATTTATGTCCAAGACACGAACCAGCTGGTTCGAACGCGAAGCGTGAACGCGGGAATTTGATTCCTGTGTTTATTATACCATTTTGATATTAGAAAATGGAAGGGTCCTGTGGATAACTTTTACCTATTATTCCACTCCTAATTTATCAATAACACGATCGTGACGGAAGTCGAGAATGTCGCGGACGAATTTATCGTAGACGCTTATGCGGTATAAAAACTCAGCTGTTTCAAGGGCACCATAGGAGAGTTCTTTACCAACTTCTGCTTCAATAGAGCGCAATGCATGCTCGATGGCGCGACGCTTGAGCCCATCCCCCACAATAAGCACGTCCACGCGTGCCTCAGGCTCGTCAAGAAAAATCCCCGAAAGTGCCAGGAGCTTTATTTTGCCGGCTGTTTTGAAGCGCTTGGCGATCTCCTCGCGATTGAGCGGTGTCTCGGAAATGACAAGGTTTTTCAAGGGAATGAGGAGTGGGAATCCCGCCTTCAACTGAAACCCATCAGTACGTTTCTTTGTCGGTGCCTTTTTTGAGCCTTTTTTAGGGGGAATTTCCTTAATAAAACTTTTGTCGGCAAGAATGCCTGCCTTCTTAAGGAGGTTGAGTTCGCGGCGCGCCTCGGGTGGTTTTACTTTGCTTTTCCCCGCAACGAGCGCGACATCAAAAACCTCGAGCGGGTTCAAGAGAAAAAGGCGAAGTATCTTTACCCGCGCCTGACTGCCAAATAGTATTCCTAACGTATCCATAACGGGTATTATACCACAGAAATATAAAGCAAAAACCCCACACCGCGTATCGGTGTGGGGTTGGTAAGAAATTACGAATCAAGAAGGACCTGGCATGAGGCAGATTTCTCCCAACGCCTCTCAAAACCACTCCGTAATTTTTGCGCTGTTTCTCGCTCGCTAAAATTACAGACCACGGATAACTCGTCGTGATGGTCTTTTATCTCATACCGAAAGGCGTCATCAAACACCAGGAAATGACCTCCCTCTGGTTCAAGCAGATAGCGACAATCAACATGACTCTGAATCTCAACAGGCAAGGCCTTAACTACCTTCATTCCCTCTTTGTCGTCCAAGACAATTCTGAAGCGGCACTTAAGGGGTTGTATACTTGCTGCCCGCAGGATTTCTGCATAAAACAAAGGGCTTAGTGCCTTGCTGTAAATCAAGACTTCATCATCTTCAGTAGCGTGACGAATCATTAGCCAAGTGACAATACTCGCTTCATCATTTGAGCCATTAAGAAACCTCCGGTTTTCCTCGTTGTCTGCCAGTTCGCCGAGCGCAACAATGTAGTCATGGGGCAAACGTGGTTTCGCCTTTGCCTCAGCAGTTTTGGGTGCACCAACCAAATGTTTCATCAGCACCACATACAAACTCCATAAAACAGTAACGATAAATTGAGCAATCGTTCTCAATATCTTCTTCATAGCGCTCTCCTTCTTTGGTTTGTCAGTGTTTCAAAAATACCTCTATTTCTATCGAAACCATAGCAAATACTGGCGTATTTACAAGGTCTAAAAGAAAAAGCACGGTATCCATATGGATACCGTGCTTTTTCTGAGAACATGCGAAAATATTACTTGAGGGTAACTTTTCCACCTGCTGCCTCGATCTTTGCTTTGAGGTCTTCTGCTTCTGCCTTCTTCATACCCTCCTTGAGCATTGAAGGTACTCCGTCTACGAGATCCTTTGCCTCTTTGAGTCCGAGTGCAAGAGCCTCTTTGATTACCTTGATTACGGCAATCTTGGTCTCGCCAGATGCTGAAAGCTCAACGTTAAATGAGTCTTTCTCTTCTACAGCTGCTCCTGCTGCTGCAGGTGCTGCGGCTGCTGCTGTTGCTGATACACCAAACTTCTCCTCGAATACCTTAACGAGTTCGTGAAGGTCGAGAACTGACATCTCCTCGATCTTTGCAACGAGGTCCTTGAACTTTGCAGGAACCTCTACTTTTACTTCTTCAGTCATAATTGTAATGTTAAATAATTAATAGTTTTCAGGGATATAAAATCCTGAAAGAGCCTCATGCTGCAACCTCTGCGGGTGCTACGGCCTCTTCTGCGGCCTCTTCTGTTTCTGCAGGAGCTACTTCTTCTGCCGGCGCCTCTGGTGCTGCAGTTTCTGCTGGTGCTTCGGGAGCCGCTTCTGCTGCAGCCTCTGCGGGTACTGCAACCTCTTCTACTTTTGCTACTGGTACTACGCCTTTTGATTCGGCGATCTGCCCCATCGCAATAGTGAAACGCTGGATAGGTGAATTGATAAGGTTGACGAACATTCCACGGAGAACCTGGAGTGGTGGAATTGTCGCAATCGACATCATTTCCTCCTGCGTCTTGAACTCTCCATCAAAGATACCGCCGACGATAGCAATAGAACCCTTTTCGCGCGCTGTTTTCTGGAACGCATAAGTCTCGCGTGCTGGAGCAAGGAGGTCCTCGCCGTACGCAATCGCAAGCTCGCCAGGAAGCTCAGGCATATCGCCTTTTGCTTTAAGATCGTTCAATACGCGTTTTGCCAAAGTCTTTTTCGCTACAAAGTATCCAACCTTGTCTGCAGAAAGTTTTCTGCGGAGCATTTTGGTCTCAGCAACCGAGAGTGCCTTGAAGTTTACGAATACGATCGACTTTGCGTCCGCAAGACGTTCCGTCATCGAAGCAATAAGCTCTGTTTTCTTCTGTTTTGTAATTGCCATATTTTTTTAATAAAAGCACTTCGTATTATATTAGCTCCTCGGCTCGGAAATAAGAAAGATTACTTCCTCATTTCTCTCGCTCTACGTCGCTAATAACACATGACGGCTCAAGCGCAAGGCGCGAGAGCCGTAAAGCCGTAAAGCCGTCCCTAAAAGGGATCGAGTCGACCTCCGCAGGGCTTAATGTTTCATTTCTCTGAAACAGCCTACTTCTTCGGGCTTCGGAGTTATCTTAGCGAACGTGGGCAATATTGTCAACCGTCACCATAAAGGTATTCATATCACCAAGTTTTAATACTTCTGAAACAGCCACCCCAATAAGACCGACGAGTAAAATCCCCAGAAACCCTGATATTGTTTTAAGGACTTCAAACATATAATAATTGTGGCACAAATACGAAAAAAGCACCAACTTACAAAGGACCGCCCTTCGTAAAAACGAAGGGCGGTCCTTTGTAAGTTACTCTTCCTTGAATACCAGCCAGTCATTCACAAAATCATCAAAATCTTTTAAGGTTGCGAAGTATTCGGGGCCGGCTTCGCGATTAATAATCTTTGTTTCAAGACGCATTACTCCTTGATAATCAAGGTAACTCGAGTGTTTGTAATTCTTTAAATACTCCTGCGCCGCGTTGCGATCCTGGATACCATTTTCTTTCCACTTTGGGTCAACAATCTTCACAGGATTTAAATGAATATAGGCAAAAAGATACTTTAAGTATTCATCAGAATCCACATGTTTTGCCTTGAATCTCCCCTCAAACAATGCTCCAGTACGTTCATTTTTCTTATTGAAATACATGGAATACCCCGTGGAAAGTTTCCCCATAAACTTAGCAATTCCGCCTTCTGCTTTTTCACGAATCAAGAGATGAAAATGATTTGGCATTAAGCAATAAGCAATAATATCCACTAAAGTTTCCCCTCGATCGATACCAAAAAGTTCTACAAAGGACCGCCCTTCGCGGAAATGCCTTGTTATGTCTACTGGGGCAGCACTATTGCAAGCATACAAAAGAGCTTCGAAGCGCTGGTAATTATGGGGTTCAAGAAAAATGATGCGTTTATCAGTACCGCGGTTATAGATATGGTAGTATTCTCCGGTAGAAAAATCTATTTTTCGTTGCATTTCTGAATCATACTCCTTCTGCAAGCTTTTACAAAGGACCGCCCTTCGTAAAAACGAAGGGCGGTCCTTTGTAAGTTGACGTTAGTTATTTTATGCTGGCAAGTTCTCCCTTGAGGAGATCTACGAGGTTCGTGTTTTTAATGCGTTCTGCGGTCGTTATAGCCTTATTGTAGGCGTCTTTTGCTTCGGTGATCATTGCAGCGTCTTGATAGTAGTGCGCGAGCATTACCTGCAAGTCTACGAGGTCAGGATTTTTGGTAACCCCCTGCTTGAGAATTACGGGGATATCACTCTGTTTTACCTTGAACGAGTATCGGTAAAGATCAACGAGACCGCTATACCCTTGTACGTAATCAGGTTTGAGTGCAATGGTTTTCTTCCAGTTTTCCTCTGATTTTACATAATCCTTGAGGTAAAAATGATAGAGGTCACCAAGGTTGTTCCAGGCCACAATGTGCGTGGGAGCGAGCACTTTTGCATACTCCCATGCGTCACGCGCACCTTCGTAGTCACCAAGACTTTTTCGGTTCACGCCGAGCATAATCCACTCGTTAACATCGCTGGAGTCTTTTTTAAGGACGCTTACATTTTCCGCAATACGCGCAAGGATAATGGACTTTACTTCAGGTGCAAGAGTATTTTTAAAGTCCGTAGAACGCTCGAGAGTAGGCGCAGGAGGGAGGTTGCGCTCGTTGAGAGGGACAACCTCGACAGAGCCATCTCCTGTCATACCTAGGCCAGCAAGATCAGTTACTGTAGTACTTTCTCCTCCTTCTGTATCGCCGCGCATATCGCGATATATAAACACTCCTGCTACAGCAAGCACAATCACCACTAATCCTACAATTCCGAGATTTTTCTTGTTTATCATATCCCCTATCCTACCAAACCCACCCATTTCCGCAACTATCGTTTCTACAAAGGACCGCCCTTCGTTTTACGAAGGGCGGTCCTTTGTAGGATCTTAGAATCAGAAGGTGTCGATGATGGTGAAGAATTCTTCCCAGGTAATACCTAGTATTTTTAGGTTGTTTCTGATGATAAACTGAGGTAACGGCGTATCTTTTGGAATAACGACGGGGCGCGTAAGCCCAGAACGCACACAAATAAAGTGATCTCCGTGAGACCTCTTGAGAGAGCAACCAACGTACACCAAGAATTTCTGAAACTGCCTGTTGGTTATATTCTGCTTTTTAGGCGTACAGAAAATTCGTCGGCTGGACGTAGCTCGAAACAACAATTGGTGGCTGCCAATTTGCTTTCACTTTTTGCCAGCCTAGGCCAGCAAGCACGGTATCTACAGTCCCCATTTCTGCAAGCTCTTCGAAAAACAGCTGGGTGGCTTCAGAAAAACGCTTTTGTGCCTTTTCATATGTAGATGCAGAGGTCGAAAGGTCAAGAGCTGGACTGTATGCCACATAGCTCTTCCCCTCCTTGAATATAGTCACTGGCAAACTGATTTGTAACGATAATTTCTTCATAGGTCAAGTATAGCAAAAGAGGTAAAAAGGGCAAATTGTGGAAAACAAAGGACCGCCCTTTTCCAGAAAAAGGGCGGTCCTTTGTTTTTTTGGGGGGCTATCGCAAAACGCGGGTTAATCTTTCGTAAAACCCTTCGCGGGAACCAACGAGGACAACGTCTACCCTCTTTTTATCGGCAACAATACGATAAGCTATGCGGTAATGCACATTATTCATTTTGAAATGAAACGAGTGACATTCATCAAGCGGTTTTTGTAAACGCTCAGCATCATAAGGGTTTCTCGCAATCACATCGCAGGCAAGGCGCACGATCTCGTGACGTACCGAAACAGGAAGCTTCTTTGCGACTTTCTTGGCAGAAGGAGTAATGTACACCGAGAATTCCATACCTACAGGATAGACTCTATTGGTGAAACTTTATTTTTCTGAGACTCATCGATACTGCGCTCAAGAAGCTTTATATTTTGGGTATCTGAAAGAATCTCGAGTGTTTCAAGTTCGCTTTCAGACATTCCCCGGACAAGCTCGAACGCCGAGAGTACTTTGGGGAGTTTTTTTGTATTCAAATGTAACGCAAAAGTAGACATACATTTAGTATAGCAAAAGGGACAAAAAGGGCAAATTGTGGAGAAAAAAGGACCGCCCTTTTTGGTGTGACTACTTAGGGTGATTTTTGATATCAATGAGGATGTAAATATCTCCTTCAATTTTAAAGTAGAACCTAACATTATCGTCTACTCTTGCCTGCCAAACACCACTTGATTCAATGTATTTCTTTGCTCGCAAGGATGGGTGTCTAATATTATTTAATAAATATCCCAACTGTTTATTAAACTTCGACTGAATATTACCAGGGAGCGAATAATAGGATTTAGCAAATTTAGGAGTAAAATCGTGCCTCATTTTATTTTGCCATTTTTAAGGCTTTTAGGCCATCCGCAAGGGAAGAAAAGGGACCAATAGTTTTACCATTTCTGATTTCCCTCAATGATTCAGTTAATTCCTTATCTAATTCATCGTAAAATTTCTCATGTTTCTTTGACACCTTGAACGAACTATCGCGTTTGATTACCCCATCGTTACTATTCTGCTTGACACGCAGAAGATCCTCGTATTCTCGACGAGGCAAAACGACAAATCCTTCCTTTATTAGTGCTTGTGGAATACTTAATGTGACCATACGCCAAGTATAGCAAAAGGGGTAAAAAGGGCAAATTGTGGGCAGTAAGTCGCATACATAGGCCTCGCCTATGGGGTGGGTGGAAAACAAAAACCGCCCGGCATCTTGCGATGCGGGCGGTTTTTGTTGAACGTTTTTAAGAAGCGTTCACTTCTTGTCTAACTAGCGAACTATTTCGTCAATGTGAATGAGTCAGTACCAGCTGAAGGGAGACCAGTTACCTGGTAGCCGTTCGTCCAGTCTGCATTCACAAGTGATGCTGTAGTCGAAGTTGAGAGTGGTGACCATACGAAGTTACCAAGGCCTGTAGCGTATACCGCCATAAGTCCTGCGAGGGTTCCCGCTGCATCGTATGCAGAGTCACCAATAATCTTCGTTGATACCGTACCAGCAGAACCTGTCGTTCCTGCTACTTGCGCAACATCAGCAACTACCTTGAAGTAGACTGTCTGACCTGCAGAAATAGTGAGGATTGATGAGAGGATTGCGTCGTTGTTACCGTTTGATACAAGACCAGTAACTGTTGCTACAACCTGACCTGCCGTGAAGCTGCCGCCAACTGTAGTTGAGAATCCTGAGTCTGTGTATCCGTACACCTTGAGGTTGGTAACTGTTGTTGTACCATTAGCTGTTGAAGCTGATGATGTTGCAACGTTGATAACCAACTTCTTCAAAGCGAGGTCGTTCTTTGCGTTTGCGGTAATCGAGAAGCGATAAAGATCGACTCCTGACTGTGCAATAAGCGTTGAAGTCATACCTGACGTTTGTTTTGCAACCGTTGGTGATGTCTTGAATACGCGTACGCCTGATACTGCAGTTGAACCTGAAGGGTTAACTACAGCACCTGAACCAACGCCAGTACCCGAAGTGTTCTTGTTGCCTGCGTCGCCGTTTACGTCAACGTCAACAGTAAGAAGTGCACCTGGGTGGCTAGCTGCTGATGTGCCTTGTGCAGCAAGGTCACCCTTGACGGTGATTACAACGCTGCCGTCCTTAGGAACAAGTACAGGTGTCGAAAGGGTCGATGTCGCCTGGCGATTCGAACCTACGAACTCTGCTGTACCAACCTGCGTTGAACCGTTCCACAAGGTTACCTGTGTAAGGTCAGCTGCAGAACTTGAAGCCGTGATTGAACCCATTGAAAGGCCAATACGTGTCAAGTTTACTGAGTCATTCGTTGCTGTAAAGCGGTATGCACCGAGAGTTACCCCTGTGGTTCCTGCTGTTGCAATTGTGTAAGCTGGTGACGAAGAGTCAAGAGCTACTACGAGTGAGCCAGTACCAATACTCTGTGCCAAACTCGTTGCGGCAGCACCTGTTGCGGTAACTGAAGCACCTGAGGTTACACCAGTAGTGGTAGGGTTCGTGCTTGAAGGTGTTACAGTCCATGTGAATGAACCAGTAGCACTTGAAGCTACGTTACACTTGAGAGCCAACGTCTTAACAGTATTCTTTGCAACTGTAAGAGCTGAGTCAAAAGTGAATGCTTCTGATGAAGCGTCTGGGTTAACTACGTTTGAACCAGTGTTCAAAGCAGTTGCACCGTCGAAGAGCTGACAGGTTGAAAGACCTGTGTAAGCTGAGTTCGTAAGTGTTACCGTTGAGAAACGGACATCTTCACCTGACTGTGACGCGTCAAACTGAAGGTTTGCGAACGTTACGCCTGTACCACCTGCAACAATAGTCTGTGCTGCTGGTGTTGTTGACATAGCGACGGCAAGCGCTGCAGTCTTTGCAGTCATTGCGTTCATTGATACCGCTGTCGAGAGTGTCGAAAGCGAGATCGTGTTACCTGTGGTCTGACCTGTTACGCTTGTCCAATCCGATGAAGGAGTTGTTGAAGCGGTAAGTGTCTGACCGTTAGTTACTCCCGTAGGAAGCTTACCCTTAAGGGTGTAGATCTTCTTACCAAGAGGGTATGTGATGGTATCAGTGAAGGTTACTTTCTGATCAGTACCAGCAACATCTGTAGCATCAACTGGACCTGCTACTACTGCACCGTTCTCATCGTAAAGCGAAACGCTTGTGAGGAGGAGTGCTGTAGCATCAAGTGAACTGTAGTTGATGTGGAAGACTGAAGACTGAACCGAAATAGGTTCTCCCTTGATGTCTGTCTCGTAACCGCCGAGAACCTGGTTACTAAGGTTGATTGCAACATTCTGTGCTGCAACTGAAGTTGCCTTAGCAACTGATGTTACAGAACCTGCTGAAATCGTTGTTTCAACACCGTTGAACGAAGGAGTGTTAGAAGTAATAACAGAACCTGCCGTTACGATAAGACCTTGACTGTAGGTCTCACCTGTAAGATAAATATCTGTGTTCTTCTGGATGTCGAAGTCGACCTTACGGGCTGAAGCGCCAGTACCAGTAATATCACCTGCGATCCAAACGTCTTTTGCAAGACCTTTGGCAATCACAATACCTGAACCGAAGTTTGCAGAGTAGTACTTACCATCTGCTGAAACTGTCGTGTCATAAGCTACACCGTCAACATAGATCTTTACGTTTGAAAGATCACCTGCTGCGGCTGAACCAGCCTGGTAGAAACGGATTGACTTGAAACGTACATCCTCAGTTGCTCCAGCCGAAAGGCGGACAGCAGAGAACTTGTAACCTGTAGTACCAATCTCTCTTGACTGTGCAGTAGGGTTGTATGACGAAGATTCGCCAGTAACCGAACCAATAAGAAGATTGCTATTGATTGTCTGCGATGCACCCGTGATAGGAAGTGCTCCTGTTACTGTTCCAGTGGTGTTAACCGCAACAACCGAAATGGTTGCAACCTGGCCCGAGTACGAAGTAGCGCTTGATACCATGTTACCTGCTACGGTAAGGGTCTTGGTCGTGCCAGCCTTTACGGTAAAGGTACCACCGATGGTAGCCATGTGGTCAGACCCGAAAGTCTTTGAGATATCGAGGATTGATCCATCCTCGTCGAGGAGAACTACCCCAGCGAATACTGCATCGACAGCAGAACCTGTACGCTGTACCTTAACACCATTTACTACAACATCCGAGGATCCTGCAGTAAGAGTGATTTTGGTGAACGGTACACGCGCTGCACCTGCAGTCGTTCCGTTACCCTGAATAGCAAGACCGTTAGCTGGCTGTGTTGCAGCTGCAACTGAGAGACCTGCACCTGCAGGTGTTACTGTTGTTGAGCCTGAACATGCAGCTCCGGTCGTTGGGCTAAATCCTGTTGTTGAAGTACAACCAGGAACCGTGCTTGTTGTACCCGTGGTGGTTGTAGAACCATCCATCATGTTCAACTTTGCGCGTGTTGATGCACCAACGAAACCTGTACCAGCGGTCAAACCGTTTGGTGCAAGAATGTCTGATGCAAACTTGTTCTGGAATTTGATAACTGCAGCTTTTGTTGCAGCACCAAAGTATGAAGTCTCACTTCCTGGTGCGCCTGCACCTGAAACTGAAACCTGTGTGTCAGCACTCATGTTAAGAGCCTTCTGGAGGTTCATAACATCAGCACCTGTTGATCCTTGTTTGAGATTTACCGAGAAGTTGTAGGTTGCTGCAAATGCTGTTGTAGCAAGAGCGAGACCTGCAACCAATGCGATAACTCCCGCAATTGATTTTTTATTCATAGTAATTGTTTCTAACGCACATTCACACAAGTCGCGAGCGTTAACCAATAATCGCACACTCATATAAGCTCCTCGGCTCGGAAATTATGGAAGATTACTTTCATAATTTCACTCGCTCTACGTCGCTTATAAACTAATAAGTTTGCTC
>Ga0209541_10014523_pt1 | contig 11856 bp, 11 predicted proteins | sample RifCSPlowO2_01_FD_184027 | JGI IMG/M metagenome (GOLD analysis project Ga0209541, IMG submission 184027) | Groundwater microbial communities from Rifle, Colorado - Rifle CSP2_plank lowO2_0.1 (SPAdes) (version 2) | ecosystem: Environmental > Aquatic > Deep subsurface > Groundwater | place...
TAAAATCCAAGAGTCTCATTTTATATTTTGATTTTTTGGTTTATATATAAATGTTTGTGTGATTACTGTATGATAGTGAAATATAGAAAGATTTATAAATACTTAATTCTTGAGCCTTTACTTATGGCACTGCAAAAACTGGAAACCATTATACGCAAAGCAGCTAAACCTATCATTCCAATTCTAACAGCAGGAACTATAGCATTTACCAGTTTAAGCTGCTTTACACAAGCAACACCTCCACCTACTTATAACCCTCCTCCCATAACCACGCCTACACAACCAACACAACCAGCACCTACTATAGATATAATCTCAAAACAAGAGTTCAGAAAAGACTATAAGTATCTGCTTTCAATAGACAAATTCGAAGCCAATATAGAATCAAACAAATTAGTAAACAGAATTAATGATTATATTTATTTCAATCTTACCGGAAAAAACCCAGCAACAGATGTTACTAGTGTTGTTTTGTCTAAAGATGATATGAGATGGTTTCTTAAAAATTATGTACCACAATATTCGATTATAGGTGGCACTGTGGTTCCTACAGCATTAATAAAAAATAATCCTGATGCCCTTAAAGTCTTTAAGAAATACGGCTTTTCAGAGAATATAAAAGCAAAATATGTGACTATTGTTCTTGGTTCTAGGCCAAAAAGTGAGATGGTTCTTGAAGCTGCTTTGCACGAAACAGGACATGCAATAGACTTTCTTAATACTCGTAATTTTCGCCAATACTCTGGAAATAAAATAGCCTTGCCACAAAACGAGTTAGATTTTTACCAATCTACATTTGACGAAAGTATTGCAGGGCTTTATTTTGTTGCTGCATCAAGATTTGCCGAAAAAGAAGCTCCAGATTTAAGCCTAAAAGATAATGTTATTAGAGGAGATGTAGAGTTATTGATGTATACAGATCCTGCTAAGTTGTTTGATCCAGCAGCAAATATAAACGAATGGAGTGCCCCATTTGAAGAGCTTATACCATGGCTTGCTTTATTTGAAGAGCCTGATTTAGCTCACTTAAAAGATGAGCTTAAAACAAACAATATGCTCAGCCTTAAATCCACTTTAGAACTGCAAACTTATCTAATATCAACTCCAAGAAATAAAAGAGCTGATTATGCTTATAATCTCTTCAACTCGCCTAACTATAAAACTAACATGGCAGAGATAAGGGGAATAGCTACTATAAGATATTATAATACGATAAATCCACAGGCTATTAGCTCACTTTATCCTATAGTGCATATGCCCTAGACAGACTCTTTTTCATTAAATACTATACTAAACATGAACCTGCAAAAACTGGAAACCATTATACGAACTTTTTGAGCCCCACTGTATGTTTATAGAATAAACCATAATTTAGCCTTCTCTGTTTCGTGATTCCCATGAATAATTAAAGTCTTTATCTTTAGCTTGTTCAATTTGCTTAAAATAATATTAAGTCCTTGCTCAAAAATAGAAACATCTCCTGCACAAACAATTAAATCCGGATTTTGCCTTTTAACTTTTGATTTTATTTTTTTGAATGCATACGAAGATAAATGCATGTCAGTAAAAGCCAAGAGTCTCATTTTATATTTTGATTTTTTGGTTTATATATAAATGTTTGTGTGATTACTGTATGATAGTGAAATATAGAAAGATTTATAAATAGTTCTTAATCCAAATACATAGTAAGTTGGTGGTTTGTTTGGATACTCAAGGTTTAGAAACACGCGTAGAAGAACTTTTTTCTCTTAAAGTAGACTTGCCAGTATACAGCGAAGACATATTGGGTTATGCGTTGGCGCAAAATGCTCTTAAGAACATGTATTTGGTTTTAGCAAGAAATGGAATTGGGGCAGTTAAAGCTAATGCCTTTTTACCTAAAGGATTAGCACCCCTTTTGGAAGGGCTATCTGCAAGTTCATTTTCTACTGGAGAGCTTAAGAAGAATGCAGCTAATCTTGCTGAGTTCAGAAGAGAGGCTGTAAAACAATCCAAGAAAAATCCGGAGTGGTTTGTAAACTTAATGAGAAATTTTCCAAATATAAAAGTAGGCGAGAATGGAGAAAGCGTGTATGAAAGCCTTAATAAAGAAGGAAGAATTCATGCAAGTGTTGGAACAACCATTGCATATTTAGCTATACCAACCATGTTAAGAGATGTTTCAAGAGAAATTGTTGGCAATGGCAGGTATATCATAAATTTCTCTCCTTCAGGGAAACCGGTTTCAAAAAGGATAAGGGAAGTCCTAAATAATAATGCGGGGTTTAAAGAGACTGTGCTTAAGTGGCAAAATTTAGGTGGCCACGCAATGCATTTCTTTAACTTGAGCAAATTAGAAACACTTGTTGGAGAGGGAGATGTATGGAGTGATATCAATGTGATTGAAGGCTATCCATATATAGCTGATGCAGACAAGCTCGCAGACCAATTTTTGAGATATGGGTATGGCCATAGGGAGCGCTTTAATCCTATTATCCATGAGTTTAATATCGGTCAGCAAGGCAAAATAAGATATAAAGGCGGCCAAATCATAGCTTCTGTACGCGTTGTGGACCTTAGAGATCCTGCTAAAGGCTTTGAATACCTCGTAAGGCACAGTGATGGAACAATTTCTGTTGGCAGATTGCACATTCCAGATGAAACACAAAGAGTAACACTTTTAGCTTCGAATTTTGACCAGTATATGCAGGAAAAATCTGGAACAAAATCCATGGATTCTTTTATGGGCCTAGCCCTGCTTGTTGCAGCCTTTGGAAGAGACATGATGATTTATAACACCAAAGAGGAAGACTACAAGATTGGAAGAGGAACTTATAGGCCCTCGGACAATAAAAAACCTGAGCCAATTGAGTTATGGCTTCCTCAAACAAGATATGTATACAATACGGATCCAAGCAGAGCGGTTTCTGAATACCATAGACTTAGTGAGCTTATAAGAGAAGTTTCTTCGCACTACAGAAGCCCGCATAAAATGGAATTGCCTCCGGATAAGAGGCCTTCTCCAGCACAACTTGCACTTGCTGTTATAGAGAAATATCCCTTACCTCCAGGAAACTATACTTATGTAAAGGGTGCATGGATTGGAGGAGAGGACGAAAAAATGGTACAGCAATTTAAGAGCCGTTCAGCTGGGAATGTATTCTTCGGAGCGAGATAAACACTTTACACAAGACTATAATAATCCTCTAGCACAACCCTATCAACATTCTCGATATCTTTAACAACATACAATTTTCCTTCTCCAAGCTCAACAATTTTTTCTGCCAGTTCTTTTCCCTTTTCATTCAAATTAATACCAATCAAAGAAATTGTAATGCCTTTGTTCCTTGCAAGAGAAGCTTCCCGCAAAGTTTCTTTTTCCGGATCTTCTCCTATTGTTGGCAATGCGTCTGTAATCAAAATTAGATGTTTTGTTATATTTTCATTTGGAAATAGCTCAATTGCCTTTTTCAGGGTTTCTTTGAAATTTGTTTGCCTAGAAGCTCTAATATTTGCAATGTTTTTTAATAAGTATGAAAAATCCTGGGTTGGTTCAATTATTGTTTTGATTTCTGAGCCGAATACTATTAAACCAACTTTGTCTTTTTCTTCTATTGCTTTATATGCCAGTACAATTCCCGCTCTTTTGCAAGCGTCTATCTTTGTGCCTTTCATAGATCCAGAGGCATCTAGAGCATATATAATATAGCTTTGTCCTTTGCTTTGCCTTTCATAAACCTTTAAGTCTTTTTCTCCCAGCTTTTTATGGCCTCTTCTTATTGCCAATTTTGCTGATTTTTTTATTGCTATATCTTTATATCTGTCGCCTTTTTTGTAATTTCTTGCATCTTCTTTGCTTCCGTAAATTGAAAATCTTTTGTGAATTTTTTCCCCAAGTATTCCTGTTGGAGTTATTTTATCAATTTCTTCAAAATACATTACTAATGAAGCTAGTTCAATGCCTTTTTCACTTATTTCATTGTCCTTATTCAAAAAACCACTTTCCTTTAAATTTTCAATATTTTTTTCTATCCTGAATCTTAGCTCTTTCCTGAATTCAGGAATATTAATGTTTTTTTTAATATAATCTGGATTATAGCCAGTAGCCAGTTTCAACAAGGAAGGGCCAAAAATATGCTTTGCCATAGAATAATTTTTTACAAGCTGCTGGTAAATTAAGTCTGGTATAAAAGAATTAAGGCCTTGATTTATTGAATCTCTTATTAATTTTCCCTGCTCTATGGTTTCTTTGTCATTTTCAAGAACAGAGTGCATTAATTTATTTTCTATTTCTTGAAAAGAAAGCTTTCCTGTCAGTTCTTCTATTTGCTCTTTTTCATTAATTGTTTGCTGAGTGTCAAAGTAAATCACCTTTTTTTTCTTCCAATACTTCACTGTCAACTACATTCTTTTCAAATTGCTCCCTTATATAATCTTCGGGTCTTTGCAAATACTTGATAGAAGGCTTTAACCTTATTCTATGCGCCAAAACAGATACTACAGCTTCTTTTATGTCATTAAAAGTAACTTTATTCCTTCCATTTATCAGAGCGTTTGATTGCGATCTTTCATAAAGGCCTAGAGATGCTCTTACAGAAGGTTTTTTTTCGAGATTTTTGTCTTCCCTTAACAGTCTTACAAAATAAATCATTAGTTCCAGTAATTTTTCACTAACATTTACATTATCAATTTTTTTTCCTTTATTTTTTATTATTTTTTTTTCAATTTCAATAGTTTCAGGATAATGCATGTATATTAAGTCAAACCTATCCAAAAGAACATCTGAAAGCTTTTCTGTTGATGTGTCTTCTGGATTCATTGTTCCAATAAATACAAAATCAATGTCAAAATCAACGTCATAACTGCCAATAGTTGCCTTTTTTTCTTCCAAAACTTGCAATAAAGCATTTTGCAGCTTTTCAGGGCATCTGTTTAGCTCGTCAAAAAACAAAATTCCTTTATCTGCTTTGAAGATTTTTCCTTTGGTAAAAGCTTCTATGCTTAATGGCCCGTATTTTAGGGCTTTAATAGGATCTATATCTCCAAGTAAATCTTCAACAGTTAAATCTGGACTTCCCTGAATCCTTATAAAAGGAGTTTTTTTTCCTAAAAGCTTAGCTATATTCTTTGCTAAAGTTGTTTTCCCTATTCCTGGTGGACCTACAAAAATTATATGTCTATCAGCTAACAAAGCTGATTTTAGAGCTTCTTTTACCGTATCCTGTCCAATAATATCAGTAAAAGGGTCTTTTTCCTGCAATAAAGTTTTGCTTAGTTCTTTGGTTATCATTTTTAATCAAAAATGGTTTAAACATATGAGTAAGCTTTGTAGTTTTATAAAGGTTAGGGTTTTGGGTAGTATATTAGAATAAGACCCTAACAGCCCAAATAGAAACAGCAGCCACTAATGGCATTACTATGTTATCGTCTACTTCCTCTAAGCCAATTTTTATTTCTATGCCTTCTGCTACCATTGCAAAGAAAGATGCTATAATAGCTTCATGCCATGGAACAAAAATAATGGCTCCTAAGAAGCCTGCTATTATTCCTGCAACCATTCCTTCAAGGAATTTTTTATCTGTAAAAGGATGTTTTATTCTTCCAAATTCTACTCCAAAAATATATCCTGCAGTATCTCCAAATGCAAGAATAAGTATAGCAGCCATTACTATATCAAGGTTATTTGGAAAGAATAACAATATCAAAAAAATCCCAACAAAATAAAAAACAACACCTTTACCAGGGAATTTCCTTAGGTTTTCATTTCTCTCGAGAACATTTAAACAATAGTTAACAAATGGTATATTGTATTTTTTGCATAAGAAGGATATAACAATGCCAATTATTGTTAAAAAAAATATATGTAACCATCCTATCAGTCCAAACTTAAGCATGATAACTACTACGACACCAAAAAGTATATGCACCAGCTTTCTTTTTATCTCAGATTTTTCTATTGCCATTTTCTAAAAGATATTCTCATTTTAAAAACCTAAAAGGCCTATACTTTTCTTCAAAATAAACAACAAGAATACCTATAAAATATCCAGTGAATATTCCAAACACCCCATCACTTAAAAAATGAAATCCAAAATATATTCTGCTGAATGCAACTAAAGAAGCAAATATAATCCAGAACCACTTAAGTTTGAAAAACTCTTTGTCTAGAATAGGCACTGCAGCAAAAGCTACCATTGCATGCATACTTGGAAATGAAAAATTCAATATAGGTATTAATGGATAAAATAAGTCGACAGGCCTTGATCTTGCTATCATTAATTTTAGAACAAAGGATACTATAACGGATATAAGAAGGGAAAGCCATAAAGGTGGTATCCATTCACGCTTTTTTTCCTCAAACAGAAATAAAGTAGTTACTAGAATAAGTATAACAAAAACATTCACAAAGCTTGTGAACCAATTAAAAATCAAATCAAAAACAGGATTTTTTATTGAAGATATTAAACTAGAAGTATTTTTATCCAGAATTAATGAAACAATAAATAATATCAATCCTGTAATGAGTATTGTAATATTTTTCTTTTTCATTTTAAAATGTTTTTATGAAAGAGTTTAAAGCTGTTGCTCCTGTCAGTACAACTGCAGTTACTATTATCCCTGCAATTAAAACCCCGAATATTGTTGAAACTATTAATTTTTTATAGTCCATACCGATTAAGTATGCCGCAAGAGCCCCAGTATAAACTCCAGTGCCTGGCAATGGAATCCCAATAAAAATAGCTAATGCCGCTTCCCCGTATTTTTCCACATACTGATGTATATTTTTTTGTGTTTTGTCAACGTATTTTTGGTAAAGGTTGTCAATAAATTTCATTTTTAAAAAAATATGGATTACTCTATCAAGAAAAAAATAAACTAAAGGCCCTATTATTATATTTGCTATTACTGCAATAATAAATACAGGAATCCAGTGCATCTTAAGGATTAAAATTCCATAGGGTATTGATGCCCTTAGTTCTAGAAAAGGAAGAAAAGTAATCACAATTATCCAAAATATATTGTTAATTAATGTCATTCTTTATAATTCCCTTTATTCTTTTGTTTGGCCATATTTTACAACCTGCATCAATTGTAACATTTTCTGCTTTAACATTATCAGCTATTATTGCGCCTAATCTCTTAATCTTTATTTTTTTATCCTTTACTATTGAATAAACATTGTTTTTAGCAAATATTGTGCCTTTAAAATAAACATTTTCACCAATTACTGAATTCTCAATAATTGAATTTTTATCAATAATTGCATTGTCCATTATTATTGAATTTTTAATATTACCTTTAATTATGCAATTGTTTCCAATGGATGAATTTTTAACATTGCCATATATTTTTGAATTTTTTCCAATTATATTTCTATTCACAAAAAAATCCTTTGGATTTTTTGTGTCCCAAAAATCTTTGATTTTTGAGGATTTTCTTAGTTCTTGGTCAGCACTTAATAAGTCCCATGGATAGCTTATCTGAAAACATGAGTTTGTTTTAATGCAATATACTTTATCAGATCTGGAAATTTCTTTTATTGCATCTGTAAGTTCATATTCCCCTCTTTTTGATTTTTTTGGTTTTTCAAGAAAATTGAAAATATTTTTATCTAAAGAGAACAATGCACAACTTACCAAATTAGAAATAAATTTTTTTGGTTTTTCAATAATATCAATAAGAATGTTGTTTTTTTCTATTACAACACCAAAAAGCTCAGGATTTTTTACTTTTGTTACAAGAATTGAATATTTATGTTTTATAATTTCGTCAATATCTTTTTTCAAGTAAATATTATCTCCCATCAAAAGTATAAATCTGTCTTTTATGTGATTTTTAAGAATAGATACAGCATTTCCTGTTCCGAGCTGCTCTTGTTGCTCAACAAATTTTATTTTTAACTTAGGATAATTTTTAAGAATAAACTCCTCAAGCATATCTTTTTTGTAACCTGCAACTATAATTATTTCTTCTGCTGTGTCTTTAATAGCCTCTAAATTATGTTCTAGAATTGCTTTATTAGCGACCTTAAGCAAAGGTTTTGGCTTTGTTAAGGTAAGCGGATAAGTTCTTGTTGATTTTCCAGCTGCTAATATTACTGCTTGCATCTTAAATAAATTTGATGTTGGTTATATTATCTTTAACATTCGGGTTTTTAATGACAGTTTTTACTAATGCAGAGGCGTTTGTGAATTTTCTATTTTCTACAGCAAATACCCTTTTGTTCCTGACAAATGTATTTTTGTGCTTTTTCTTGAAGAGTAATACATGTTGCCTGATTCTCAATGGCGGTCCTGTCAACTCCACTGTTTTTGGCAGTTCTATACTTCTTAGTGTATAATAGAATAATGCCTTGCTTTTTCTGTCCCATACCATATCACTGCCAATTACCTGGAACCCATTATCAATCAAATTTTGCTTTATGTAATTAAATGCTTTGAGCATCTTGGCCCCTGCAACATCTTTTTTTCTTTTTAATGGATCTATTTTGAAAATCAAAAGCTTGATTTTTCCAAATTTTTTTCTAATATCTTGCTCTGTTATAATTTCTATATTAAAAAATTTTTTTGAGGGATTTTTTAGGAATTCTTTTGCCTTTTTTCTTAAAATATTAAATTTCTCGTGACTTAATGCAGCTGCTGCATTCCTGTTCTTTTGCACAGGATCAACAACAATTAAAGGACTGGTCAATTTTGACTTATTTATTTCGTTAAAGACATTCTTTTTTTTATAATAATGTTTTATATCGATAACATCTTTCTCTTTCCATTTTGATGCTGCTTTAATGCAATTTATAAAAGAACCATAATAAATTGTCAAAAGCTCACAAACATAGCCGGAAAATCCCTTTATATAGCTTTCAGAGCCATAAACTCCAGCTGCTTTAAAGAATTGTTTTGTAAGCCTTATATCGTCAATAAGCTTTTTATATTTAAGCACAAAATTTGAATGTAATGGACTGACATCAGTTATATTTCTGGATTGTTCGGATTTTTTAATATCTAATATCGGGACGATTTCAAAAGTAAATCTATCTTGTTTAATTTGAAAGTAGTCTCTTGAGCCATGGAGCCTTATTATTTTAAAGTTTTTTTTCAGGAACTTCTCCAGAATATCTGACAATTTGCCACTCTTATCTCTGAATTTCTTATAATTAAATTTAACAAAAATATCTGCATCAAAAGTCTTAAGGAATGTCCCTTTTGCTCCTGATCCACCAAGAATTGCTTTTGCGTCTCTTAGGTCTTTATTGATTGTATAGATTATGCTATCTGCTTTGCCTAATATTTCTTTCTCATACTCCATGTTTGGTTTGACATCTCTTAATACTTCTGAAAGCAGTTTTTTCATATATTTTCGATTTTTTTGTATCTATAAAAATATTTGTTTTTTACAAGCTGTTTGAAAATTTGTTGAGAAATAATATACTTTTGCGGCACCGTTCAAAATGGAGGTTAGCATCAATTTGTGAGGCTTATTGGCTTATGCTTTTACAGAGTTGGGAGGGAATTGGCTCCTACGGAGCTCCAACGACACATTCAAAATAGAAATCACAAGCCGAACCGATGCTAACCTGAGTTTACGAGATTTTGAACGGTGCCCTACTTTTGCGATAACTATTTATATATGTTTTTTTGTAAAATGTTAAAGAGGTATATAAATGGTTAGTGTTTTGCTGATTTTGACCTATCTCGCGGTTATTTTATTAATAGGTATATTAACATCTATTGTAAGTGACAAATTTAAAATTCCGAATATTTTATTGCTTTTGCTAATAGGGATGATGCTTGGAAGACTAGAGTACAACAACGTACCTCTTATAAAGTTCGACGAGCTTTTTTTGACTGGAATGAGCATTTTGGCTTTAGTTATGATTGTATTTGACTCTGCATCAGGATTTAAGCTAGAAAGAGTGGATTATTTTTCCCTCCATACATTATGGCTCTCTGTAGTTTTTATGGTTTTTAATCTCATTTTTTTGACATTATTTGCTATGCTCATTTTTAATATAGATTCTATATTTCTTGCATTAATATTTTCGGCATTGATGTCTGGAACTGACCCGTTGGTTATATCGTCAACGTTCAAAAATGCCAAGAATAAAGTAATTGAGTTTTTGGACTTGGAATCTTTGTTAAATACCCCATTGGTTGTATTGCTGCCATTCATCATCTTGGACTTTAAAAGGACCTTAAACTTCCAACTGCATGACTCAATAATATCAAAATCCATAGAGCAAATTGTTCCTTTATTGCAGCAGTTTGTTGTTGGGATAGGTGCTGGGGTTTTAATTGGTTTAATTATGTTTAAATTTATGAGACGACAATATTCTGTTGTTTTGAGCCCGTTAGCAGTTATTACTTCTGCTCTGTTAGCTTATGTTATATCAGAAAACTTGGGTGGAAATGGTGTTTTGGCTGTTACTTCTATGGGACTTTTGTTTGGTAACGTTTATGTAAGACAGAAATTCCAGCTAAAGGAATTTGCATCAGTATTCTCAAATTCACTTGAAATATTGGTTTTTGTTCTTATAGGTATTGTCATTACCATACCCTTTTCCCTTGATTTCTTATTAAAGTCTGTTGGGTTATTTAGTATTTACCTTGTAATAAGATTCTTTTCAATAATATTCTCGTTAAGGGGGATGGATTTTAATTTAATGGAAAAAATATTTATGTCTTTAAATATGCAGAAGGGCATTGCTGTAGCGGTTGTTGTCTTTTCACTTGCAAATTTAAACATTGAAGGAATAGAGGTAATACTTAACCTTGTTTTAGTGTTTATGCTTTATTCTATAATTTTGTCATCAATTGTTTTCAGAACAGCAAAGTTTTTTATTACTGGGCTTGATAAAAGTAGTCAGAGCTCTAATATGGACCAAACCAACTAAAGATATAGAATCTAAATCTTCTGTTTATTCTTTTACAATCTTAGCCACGCTTACAAGCTTGTCATTTTCTTCCAGTTTAATTAATCTTACGCCTTGTGTGGCCCTTCCTATAACAGAGATTTGAGAAACTGACATTCTTATGGTAATGCCTTTCATTGTTATTAACATTATTTCATCTTCATTAGTTACGGAATTTATTGAAACAACAAGGCCATTTCTTTCAGAGCATATGATGTTTTTTACTCCTGAACCCCCCCGGCTTATTAGCCTATACTCCGAGATATCAGTTCTTTTTCCATACCCATTCTCTGTTACAGTAAGCAGTGTCTTGTCGTCTGTTGCAACAACCATGCCTATAACAGAATCATTTTCTGAAAGCCTTATACCCCTTACACCTTGCGCTGAACGACCTGTAGCACGCACATCTTTTTCTCTAAACCTTACCGCAATTCCATTTCTTGTGGCCAGTATAATCTCTTTGTCTCCATCTGTCAGCTTGACATTAATCAGGCTGTCATTAGAATCAAGGGTTATAGCAATTATCCCCCCACTCCTTGGATTAGAGTATGCTGCAAGATTTGTCTTTTTTATTGTGCCGTCCCTTGTAGCCATGATAAGGAAATGCTGGTCGTCAAATTCTTTGACAGGAACATACGCTGTTACTTTTTCATCGCTTTCTAACCTTAACAGGTTTATTATTGCTTTCCCTTTTGCCTGCCTGGAGGCTTCTGGTATTTCGTAGACCTTTAGCCAATGAACTTTGCCCTTGTTAGTAAAAAACAGAATATGGGAGTGCGTGCTTGCAATAAATATATCATTCACAAAATCCTCTTCTTTTGTTGTTGTTGCAATAAGCCCCTTTCCTCCGCGCCTTTGCTGTTTATAGGTTTGAAGAAGCTGCCTTTTTATATAGCCTGAATGAGTAATGGTTATTACACAATTATTTTCTTCTATAATATCTTCCATTTCAAATTCTGTTGCTTCAG
>Ga0209541_10014524_pt1 | contig 11855 bp, 12 predicted proteins | sample RifCSPlowO2_01_FD_184027 | JGI IMG/M metagenome (GOLD analysis project Ga0209541, IMG submission 184027) | Groundwater microbial communities from Rifle, Colorado - Rifle CSP2_plank lowO2_0.1 (SPAdes) (version 2) | ecosystem: Environmental > Aquatic > Deep subsurface > Groundwater | place...
ATTATTTCTAATCCATTTAAAAATAAACTTCAAGATTATATTTTGCATAACCACAACCTTTTAATAGTAGTTGATGTTACTGATAACCAAGTAACAAAAAAGAATTGCTCATTCGAGCAAAAAGGAGGGGTTTTAAAATGATCGTAAAAGAAGAATTATTAAGTAAACTACGCCGGTACTTCGACTTGAACTTGTACGAAGTAAAATTATGGACAGCACTCTTAAGCCGTGGTGTCTCAACCGCAGGGGAATTATCAGACATTGCTGATGTACCTCGTTCTCGCAGTTATGATGTTCTTGAAACATTAGAAAAGAAAGGTTTTGTAATAATGAAATTAGGAAAACCAATTAAATATATTGCAATTCCTCCAACAGAAGTTGTTGACCGCGTCAAAAAAACAATGCATGTTGAATCACAGGATAAGATTAAGCGTTTAGAAACAGTCAGAGGTTCTCCATTATTAAATGAATTGGAAAGCTTACATACAAATGGTATCGCATTAGTCGATCCATCTGAAATGAGCGGCTGCCTTCGCGGACGCAACAACATGTATAACCATCTTGACTTGTTAATTAAAGACGCTAAAAAAAGCATTAATATTGTAACAACTGAAAAAGGCTTCATCCGCAAAGCTGAAGGCTTAAAGAACAGTTTTGAAAAAGCCAAGAAAAAAGGCGTACGTATCAGAATTGCCGCTCCATTAAGCAAAGACACTAAAAAACACACTGACGCACTTCGTGGCGTTGCTGAAATCAAACATAACGACAAAATCAACTCTCGCTTTATGACCGTTGATGGTAAAGACACCGTCTTCATGACATTAGATGACAAAGACGTCCACCCATCCTATGACTTGGGAGTCTGGGTAAAAACACCCTACTTTACCAATGCCATGGATGCTATGTTTGATCACGTCTGGGACGACAGCAAGAACCAGCAATAAGTGTTTTTTTATTTTTAACTTTTTTTTCTTCTTTTTCTTATCTAATAATTAGATAGTTTAACATTCAAAATCCACAAAGTTAATTTTATAAACACACCTTCTTTACTCCAATAAATGGATTATAAATCCCTCGTAAACAAACTCCACCCGCTTGAACGTAAAGTCCTCCCCGTCTTAACCGCACAAACCGAACTCTCTCAAATTATCAAAGCATCAAGTCTGCAAGAAATCGAAGTCATGCGTGCATTGCAATGGCTCGAAAACAAAAAACTTCTCCATATTCATACCGAAAAAAAACAACAAATTACTCTCGAAAAAAATGGCCAGCAGTATAAACAGCACGGCCTGCCTGAAAAAGCCTTCCTCAACACCCTCACAAGCGACTTCCAACCCCTTCCAACCATCACTCAAAAAGCCTCCCTCACCGCCGAAGAAACAACTGCTTGCATCGGCTTACTTCGCCGTAAAACCGCAATTGAAATGCGCAAAGACAAAGAACTTGAAATCAAACTCACCCCCATTGGCAGAACCCTCCAAAAATCAAAATTCCCTGAAGAAACATTTCTCACCCACAATTTTCCTCTTCCCATCACTCAGCTCACAACAGAAGACACAATCATCTTAGACGACCTCAAACGCCGTAAAGAATTCATCACCATCGCCGAAGTAAAGACCATCACAATCGCCCTCACACCAGAAGGAAAAGAACTTCTAGCAAAACACAAAACTGACATCCAAAAAGAAGTCATCAACCGCTTAACTAAAGAAATGTTAAAAACCGGCTCTTGGAAATCCCAAGACTTCCGCTCTTATGACGTTGAAATCAACGTTCCAAAAATTCATCCCGGACGTAAACATTTTGACAACGAAGCATTGGAATACATCAAACGCATCTGGTTAGATTTAGGATTCAAAGAAATGACCGGCAACTACGTCCAATCCGCCTTCTGGGATCTAGACGCTCTATTCGTCCCCCAAGACCACCCCGCTCGCGAAATGCAAGACACATTTTACCTTAATGGCAAAGCCAAACTCCCCTCCTTTTTATTACCCAAAATAAAATCCGTCCATGAAACCGGCGCAAATACAGGTTCGACCGGCTGGCAATATACTTTCAGCATTGAAGAATCGCAAAAAATCCTCTTACGAACCCATACCACCGTCCTCTCCGCCCAAACGTTAAGCGCACTCAAAAAAGAAGACCTGCCTGCTAAATTCTTCGCGGTTGGCAAAGTCTTCCGTAACGAAGCACTTGATTGGAAACACTTATTTGAATTCTACCAAGTCGAAGGCATCGTCGTCGACCCCAACGCCAACCTTACCCATCTCAAAGGCTACCTGCGTGAATTCTACAAAAAAATGGGCTATGATAAAATAAGAATGCGCCCCGCTCATTTTCCCTATACCGAACCAAGTTTAGAAATCGACGTCTTCCACCCCATCAAAAAACAATGGGTCGAACTAGGCGGCGCCGGCATCTTCCGCCCTGAAGTCGTCATCCCTCTCTTAGGCTTCAACTGCCCTGTCTTAGCCTGGGGCCAAGGCATGGGCAGAATCATTACTGAATACTGGAACATCGCAGACATCCGCGACTTATACAAAAATGATTTACAGCAATTACGAGAAATAAAAACTTGGATAAAATGAATAACAAATCGATAAAGATCACAAGTAAAAAAACATAACAAAAAACAAACCACATGCCAACCATAACTTTAAACAAACCCATCTTCGAGAAACTCGTAGGTAAAACTCTCCCAATCGAACAACTCAAAGACCGAATAAGTATGCTAGGTACAGATTTGGAATCAATTGAAAACGACCAAATCAACGTCGAAATCTTCCCTAACCGTCCTGATCTCTTATCCGAACAAGGCTTCGCCCGAGCTTTCTCTTCATTCATCGGCGTAAAAACCGGCCTGCGCAACTACACCGCTAAACCAAGCAAACTCAAAGTCATCGTTGACAAATCCGTCACCATGCGTCCGTATACAGCTTGCGCCATCGTCAAAAACCTCAAATTCGATGACGAAAAAATCCGTGAAATCATGCAAATCCAAGAAAAATTAGCAACCACCCACGGCCGCAACAGAAAAAAATCCGCCTACGGCATCTATCCGTTAAACGCAATCAACTTCCCAATTAAATACATAGCTAAAGACCCCAAAACCATCCAATTCCAACCATTAGGTTTCACCTACCAACTCACCGCAGAACAAGTTCTCGAACTCCATCCCAAAGGTAAAGCCTACGCTCACTTAACCAAAGATTGGACAAAATACCCTTTTTTCATCGACGCCAAAGACAACGTCATGTGTATGCTTCCTTTTACAAACTCCCACACCACAGGTAAAGTCGAACCGTCCACAACTGAAGTCTTCATCGAATGCTCCGGCACAGACCTGCATAACGTCATGATTGCGCTTAACATCCTCACCACTTCTTTAATTGATATGGGAGGCCAAGCCTACACGTTAGATATCGTCTACCAAAATAAAACCCTCACCACACCCCAACTTGCCCCACAAAAGATGAAACTCGATTCAAAATATATCAACAACCTCCTCGGCACATCTTTAACCGAAAAACAATTCAAACACTACCTCGAACGCATGGGCTTTGGCTATCAAAACCATAACGTCCTCATCCCCTGCTACCGCAACGACATCTTGCACCAAGCCGATCTCGCCGAAGACATCGCCATTGCCTACGGCTACGAAAACTTCACAGAACTCTTACCCAACGCCGCAACTATTGGCCAAGAAAATCCGTTAGAACAATTCATGACCAAATGCCGTGAACTTCTTGTCGGCTTCGGCTCATTAGAAATCAAAAATTACCACCTCTCAACTATAGATGACCTCAACACCAAAATGCTTCAAGATAATAAACTCCTCATGCTCAAAAACGCCCTTGGTGATTATAACCATCTGCGCAACTCTTTGCTTCCAACCATACTCAAAACCCTCACCGAAAACCAACACCACGAATACCCGCAGAAAGTATTTGAAATCGGCAGAACCTTCGCAACCAACAAATCAACAGATACCAGCATAAAAGAAACCGAAACTCTCTCCCTCGCCATCGCCCATGAAACCGCAGATTTTACTGAAATTCGTCAACTCTTAGACAGCTTCCTCGCATTACTCAACATCCCTGTACAAATCAAAGAAACCACTCACTCAAGTTTTATACCTGGCAGAGTCGCCTCTATTATCGTAAACAACCAGTCAATAGGCCACATCGGCGAACTCCATCCGCAAGTCTTAACCAATTGGAATTTATTCATGCCAACAGTAGTGTTTGAAGTAAATGTGGAGAAATTGTTTGAAATGGTAAAAAATAAGGAAAGAAAAATAATTTAATTGAAATCACACCTTCCCCCTCTCCAAAAACCCCACCCCGCAATTCATATCAACATCCCCAATATTTGACTTCTCTTGTAACCAATTCAAATACAACGGATGTAACTGACTCTCCCGCACAGGGCCTCGTACACAAAACTTCATCGCGCGATCAGTTTTCCCTTCTGCAAACACAATATCTCGAAACGTCGTAAGCAACGCCGCATCCCCCACAACTGCCTTCCATCCCGGATGTACATCCACCTCACCCTTAGTCAACCCAAAAAATGAATTATATTTCCCTTGCGTAAAACTCAACTCCACTCCCGCAACCGCCGCATAATCAACAAACACACACGGTCCCACCGCTTTCTCCAACTCTGTCAACTGCGACGGCAAACTCACAATCTTAAATTTCTCGCTAGGGATCTTTTCATACACAATCGCCGAACACGTATCAAATTGCGAACCAAACAACATCAACCGCTCCTCTTTCGTCCGCGTCGACCCATCTGCTCGCAGCAAAGTTTCATAATTTTGCACCGCACATTCAATCGTCTCCCGTATCGTCAACGGCCGCGGCACAACCTTCCCTTTCACCGTAACCGTCGGCTGTGTACTCATTGCCCCATCATATCGCGCTCGTAACCCCTCTAGCCCAGAATAATAATTAAAAGACCGCTCATGCATCACATACCGTACCGCTCCTGCAATAACTTCTGTAGTTGTAAACATAAATATCTCCAACCACTCAAAAACCCACTCTAAAAACAACCCAAACCAAAATAATAAAAAAATAAAATAAAAAAATCTACTTACTCCTTCTTCTTCGCCGCTTTCGCAACTTTAGCTTTTGGTGCCGCTTTTCCTTTCACGTCCTTCTTCGCATCCGCACTAGCATCAGCCTTCTTCCCTTTGCGTTGCTGTAACGGTCGCGCACCAACACTTCGTGCCACATTCTTCCACACCGCTAATCCGCGTTTAACAAATAAAGCCTGCACATCCTCATGTCGTGCTCCCGCCTTCAACTCCACTTCCTCAGCTAACGGTTCAAGATGATTGATATTCACTTTCTTGCGTCGCACATCGCCATCCACTACAACATAATGCGCATCTAACGTATCAACAATCACACATCTTCGACCTGCATCTCGCCCAGCAATCTTCACACACAATCGTCCTACATTGAAAATACTCATTGGACACCTCCGGCTCTAGCTTTCACTTGTAAAATTCGTCGCGTGCACACCGTACAATACATTCCACCATACGGTCTTTCCGGTCTCTTCTGCGATTTAGGTAACGATCGCATCGTAGCCACACCTGCATTAGGCACACCTGCTAATACTCGATAACAACCCGTACAATGCGCTTTAGCGGGCTTGCGTGCTTTATAATGAATGACCGTCTTACTTCCTGGCGTACGTACAAATATCCGTCGCATACTTCTTGATTTATGTTTTCCTGCTGGCATAATATTCTCCTCACTATTAATTTTTATTTTATTCTAGAAACGTAAAATCAGATATACTTATCATATACTGACCCGAGTCGCCTCCAGATCTGTCTCCTAAGAGATAATATACTCAAAAGACGCTTTATTTATAAAGATTTGTGAGAAAAAAAATAATTTCAAGAAATACTACTCAAACTTCTCAATACACTTTCATCACTTTTCGTAAACCTATACTAAACACAATCGAAAATACCAAATACCACGCCAGCCAGCCCGGATACCATCCAAACAGCACCGCTTTATCTCCTAACGGCCGCAACTTCGCATAATTCACATTAATCTGTTCAATATCTGAATGCTCAAAAATTTTAACCGCATCTTCAATTTTCAACTCTTTCGACACCAATACATTTCTACTCTGCTCAACCGTCCCCTGCTTCACTGTAATCGGATACATCCCCTCTTTCATATTCCGCAACGACCACGTCGCTTTCCCCTCTGCAATCGTCTGCGCTTTCCCATTCAACACATCCGTCCCCTCACCCACCATAATCGTCGCATTTCCAACTAACCCCTCTTTAAACACCGCTGTAACCGTATAACTCTCACCTGGATAAATCGGTTCAAACGACAAATGCCCCGCCATCCATGAAAAAATAATCAGCACTGGCAGCATCGTAATCAACATCGGCTTGAACGAATGCTTCATATACTCAAAATTAACTGACATCGCTTCCTTCTGCACTTTCATCATCTCTTCCGGCTTATCACGCAGTGACTTCATCTGCACCTGAAACTCCTTCTGCCTCTCTTTCATCCGCTTCATCTCATCCTGATTGCTAAAATATTTATAACCCAGCGTCACAACTAATGTAATTAACGCCGACAGAACAATAATACCCACAAACACATTAAAATGCAACAGCGGTAAAAACACCGGATTAAAAATCGTATCTAAAAATGTCATATTTCTTAATTTTCAGCATTTCTTTATAAAGTTTGTGAGCGTACACTTCCATTCTTTTCTCACCCAATTCACTTCTCCCCTTTCCCTTTCCCACCTTCCCCATCCGCACTTTCAAACACATACCCCGGCAGATAACACTTCTTAAAATACTGATAAAACTCAATCAGATTAAAATCCGCAATCAAATCTTTAAACTGCTCACGTAATTCTACAATAATTGCCCTCACCCGCATCTTATCAAACGCCTCAATATCAATCTCCATATCCCAATCACCCACCGTCTTATTCATCTGCACAACTTCTTTCGTCTGCAATAAATGCTTCAACAATCCCTCCTCCCGCTCTTTGCTCAAATTATGCAGACGTAAAAACACCCGAAACTTCTCAATACCTAACCCGTGCGTATTCAACAACGCTTTAAATCCTTTTATAATTCTCTTCTTCTGCAAATCTAAAAATATATGCTTCACGGTTCGAATATTCATCTCTGTTAACGACGCCAAAGTTTTCAACCTCGCCATCGGATGTAAAACCACCGCCCCAATCACTTTCATCTCTTGCTCGCTAAATTGCGTAACTGCTCGATCCCCACCGACAATTCTCTCCTGTTCCCCAAGTAACACCCGTGACCCTTCTGGCAACAAATACCGTCGCGGATACACATGAGTAACCACATTCAACAAAATTTTATACGTGTTTAACGTCGGAATCACCTGCGCAATATTTTTCAATTCTTTATTGAACCGCGACGCATTCGGCGCCCCAATCTCGAGTGCAAAATCAAATTCCCCCGACAATTCATACATCGCCATCACATACGGATTCTCTTTTAACGTCTTGATAATTGTAACTTTATCCTGCTCGCCAATATATCCACCTTTAAAATACACTCGAAAAAGCAACACCCCAAAATAAGAATAATCGACGATAACATTCGCATTAAATACCGTCCCGCTCTCCTCTAATACACCTAAAGAATACTTCAACCGCTGCGAACTCTTCTGTAATAACCCCGCGACCTCATTAATCTTAAACCGCGCATTCTCAACATATAAGTACACCAATTCCCTATCCGCAGACCTCATCGTAAAAACCTCATGTGCCTCATAACCCACAATAGTTTGAATTAATTAATAAATCTTTCTAAATTTATGCAAATAAATAAAAAATATATCTTCAAAACCTATAAATAGAACATCGCCTTCAAAAACCACATGACACAAGTAACCCATGATAATCTCTTTGAAACACTCATGCGCCATCATGTATCCAACCTTCAACAATCCCTCCCTCATTTTAACAACGGCCAAATCCTCGATAAAGATAACACCTCTCTGGAACACGGTGAAAACCCTTATTATAAAGGCCTCTACCTCATCTACGACGGCGACCATATCTTAGAAAAAGCCTCCTCACGTTTCGTTCGCCAAAGCGCTCAACGTGAAACAACATATGTACCTACTCAAACAGAATTCCTTGAAACTATCGCCGCAAAAGATACCACCCACAAAAAAGACCCTGACGTAGTCTACCTCTACAACACCACTGGCGCAAAACTCACCCGCCTCAAAGGCGAATTAAGTAATTATCACCCAACTGAAAATTTAGATAACATTTTGCAACGCTGCCTCCCGGCCGATTTCGAATCACCGGATGGCAGCCTCTCAATTTATGACGTCGGCACAAAAACCGCCAACGCCGTTCTTACTGCCTACGCCCTCAATCGCCCGCACAACCAAGGTGTACATACAATTATCATCAAAAAAACACCGTACGGCAGCTTAGGCATGGGCAAATTAGCAGAGTTTGGCAAAGACGGCTTGACACGCGAATTTTATTTCGAACACGCGCCACATCTCTCTCAAAGCCAAGTCCCTTTTATCGACCCTGCCCACAAAATTGTTGGCATCTACAAAGAATACACCCACCCCCTTCAGCCTACAAAAACAATCTATCTCTCACCTTCCGATCTTTCCCTTCCCACTCAAAGAGCTCTACATACCTCTCCAAGGCCGTATAGCACCACCCCTACCGATGCTATGCAACTGTAGATCACTCTTTGAGGATTTTTTTAATTTTTGGAGGATCCTACTAGGTTTTATCCCTATATAATATATAGAATGGTGCGAAATGTCATCAAAACGTATATTGGTATACCCCAAAATTATCACTTCGCCAAATTCCCAACCGAGAACTTTGCAACACCTCTACTTTGGGAGCATAACTATTTTGATTGTATCTTAAAAGTAGTAAATTAAAGAAAAGTTTATAAAGATATAGACTTTTTATATAATATGCAACTCAATGATATTGAAGAAACAGATGAACCGTTTGATAATTGGGATTTAGTTCATGAACGTTTTAGTTTTAAGCCTAAATGTGAAAATCTCACAGACATACTTGAACATACAAAACCAACTGGGAAGTGTGTTTTATCGGTTGCAGCATATGGATATCCACTTGTATTCTTAGCAGAAGGTGCAAAAAGAGTAGTATCATTTGATGTTGATTACAAAAGTATTTTGTGGAATCGCTTTCTCAGAAATTTAATAAGACAACAGAACTACCAACAACACATTGATTCTTTATTTACGCCGATAGAATCACCTGATAATAACTTGATTAAAAAAAATTTTGGTGAATGCATTCAACAATCAAATCCATTCTATAAAGATAGACTCATAGATTTACTAGTTCAATTTTATGAAGATCTGAATACAATGAAAGAAATTCCCACATTTTATCCTCATATAAAAGACGCGCAAACCTATGCACATGTAAAACAAGCTGTTGAAAGCGGCCATTGGATAATAACACAAAGAGAATTAAAAGAACTCCTAAAGTGCCCAACAAAAGACGATTCTACAAAATATGATGTTATTTATAGTTCTACTATTCGCAATTGGGTACTTCACCATCGATTTGCTGGAAATGTTAAAGAATTTGAAGAAGAATATGACAAAGAACTAGGCGCACTTGTGAGTCAATCTCTTAATCCCGCCGGTATATTCTATGAAGCATTGATTACTACTGAAAACCGATATCCTAGATCTTTCCCAAGAAATAAGATTACGCCAGATCTTTATACAGGTTTAAGCATATGCACACACAAATCAGCAATTGCAGAACACAATACTGAATTAGTGGTTGGTACTAAAGAAAAATAACAAGATACGCTCATCAGACTAAAAAAATAATAACTTTTGTTAAACGCACTCAAAAGATCTCAAAACCAAAAACATCAAGTAAAAAAACGTATCTTCTACTCCATAAACTTCTTGACAGCCGGATTCATATCCATCATATGCTGCTTTGCAATCTCTTCATACAACTTATACACAATCATCACCGCAAGTAAAATCCCCGTTCCTCGTGACAACGCTCCAGATAAATCCGCAACGGACGCAAGTAACCCAATCGCCGCCCCCCCAACTATCGTAAGAGGCCAAATATATCGCTCTAAAATCTTCTCAAGCACCCGCTCATCTCGTCGGAAGCCAGGAATCTGTAACCCTGAATTTAAAATCTGCTTCGCTTGGCTAGCCGCATCCATTCCTGACGTCTGCACCCAAAAAATACTAAATACGATCGCTCCACCAACCATAAATACCGTATAAAACGCCCCTTGCCCTAACTGCGCCCACGTAAAACTCCCTTGGATGAAACTCTCAACTAAATTCGGTGCATTCAACCAATACACAACCCCGCTCGAAGGACTGCTCCCCGAAAACGTCCCAAGTAACGGATGCCCCCACTTCTCAAGCAATCGCGCAAATAATTGTACATTCGCCATCAACGCCGCAACTAAAATAACCGGAATGTTTGATGTATAGAAAAAATTCAACGGCCAACGCATACTATACCCTCTTACTTTCCCAAACGACAACGGAATCTCCACTTTCATCGCCTGCCCAAACACACAAATCGCAAACACCAGTAACGTCGCCACAACCGCCGCAAACATCAACGCCGCCGTCGTCACATCCCCAATTGAAAGTGATTGAAATAACGCAGGAATAGCTCCCGCCGCAATATCTGGATTCGTTGGTGAAGGTAAAAAATTAAACGCCCGAATAAATATCTCCTGTGCAACTCCTGCCGCAATAAATAAACTAATCCCTGAGCCAAATCCCCACTTGCTAATCACCTCATCCATAAACATGATAAGTACTCCGCCTAAAAATAATTGAAATATTAAAATGAGTTGAAACTCAAAAAACGCCGGCGTTCCCGCAAGTACCGGATTCGGTGCAAGTCCTCCCATAAATACATACACACCCGCTTCAAAAATAACAAAAAATAACCCTAATAACTTCTGTAACCCCTGAAATCGTCTCTTGCCATCATGAGACGTCAAATCAAATTTAATTATCCCCGTTCCATTTAACAGCTGCAACACAATCGACGCTGTCACGAGCGGCCCAATTCCTAAACTGATAATTGACCCAAACGATGCTCCTAAAATAATTGATAAAAATTCAAACTGCTGTAACGCATTCTCCCCTAACCCATAAAGAGGAATATGCCCCATCACAAAAAATAACACGAGAACAATTAATGACCACTTTAATTTTTCTTTAAAAGGTAAATGCTTCTGCGCCGGCGCTCTCACTTCTGGAAATACTGCAATCAGACTATCCAAAAATGACATCGTTTACATCCTAACAGCTGCCAATTTCACTTACGAAACCTGCACCTGTCCTCCTTTTGCTTTGATTTTTTCCGTCGCACTTGCACTACACGAAGGAATAGTAATTGTTAACTTCACAGCAACATCTCCCGCTCCGAGTAATTTGGTATACCCTAACTGGCCCAGATCAACGCTAAACCCTGCTCCTTCTTTTGTCGCTTTCCCATCAACAGCCCACGCATTCAACTTCGCAGAAGTTAAATCTCCAACATTAATTGAGTGTTTGGCCGTAACCTCTCTTCGCGGTCGAAAGCCAATACTACCAAGCTTAAAATTCTTTAAACCTGCTTTCTTCTGCCCTGCTCGCTTACCAGTTCCTGCATTACCACGTCCTCCTCGACTTCCTGCTCCTCGTCGCTTCTTACGCATACCTCCGCCGTGATTACTGCTTCCCCGATATTTGCTGACTTTTTTTGTTTTATAGGTAACCATAATTTTTCACCATGCTGATTCA
>Ga0209541_10014525_pt1 | contig 11855 bp, 8 predicted proteins | sample RifCSPlowO2_01_FD_184027 | JGI IMG/M metagenome (GOLD analysis project Ga0209541, IMG submission 184027) | Groundwater microbial communities from Rifle, Colorado - Rifle CSP2_plank lowO2_0.1 (SPAdes) (version 2) | ecosystem: Environmental > Aquatic > Deep subsurface > Groundwater | place: Rifle...
AGGATATGAAAAAAACAAAATTATGCAGCTTATAAAGACTAATTTCTTAATATCAACATTTTTATGATTTTTGAGAAAAACTATATAGAAAATAAAAAGAATTGAGACAAGAAATACATATAAAAACGTAGCTATGGTCCTATTATCCAATGCAAAGCCCGTATAAAATTTATGAAAATATATCAAATTAGGATCGATAAATAAAAAGGTGAAAATTAAAAAGATCAAAAGAGTAAAAATAAAAACAGGGGAAATTATTTTTATCATAGCGATTTCTGTCTTATACTAATTGCCTCATTTAAATTATCTTCTAAGTTTAGAATGGTGGGACTCTCTTTTTCAGGAACCCACTCAAATTTGCGGGGTACGAAACTTTTTAGTTTTTCAAGTTCTTCGATATGCTTTTCAACCGCCTCTATCAAAATTTTCTGTTTTTCCGAAATATTTTTTCTTCTCAATGAAGCTTTTACTAAAGTCGGTTTAATTTTTGCGAAGTATTTGCTTGAAAGAAGAAGTGCTCTGTTTCCCAGAAGATATTGCTTGTAATCAAACAGGGTTTTGGCCTCAACCAGGTATTTATCAGCTTGGCTAAGATTATACTTAAACTGCCCAAAATCTCCAAAATACCAATAGGCGAAGAGATTATCGATAGTCTCTTGAGGTTTATAGAAAATGCTGCCCGGCATGGATGATGGGTAGGGGAGAACATAGTCGGACTGCGCAGAAGCTGGATTGGGCGAATTTACCAAAAGAAAAATGAAGAGAGAAAAAAGAATCAAAAATAATTTTAGATTTTTAATTTTAAATTTTAAATTTGATTTCGATGCCATCGCCATGCTGTTTCCACAATTGTCTTCAAGTCTGAATATTTAGGAGAAAAGTCAAGCTCCCTATTGATTTTTTGCACATCTGCTATCAAGATTTCAGCATCTCCTGACCTTCTTTTCTCCTCAATAATTGTTGGAGTTCTCCCGCTGACTTTCTTAACCATTTCAAGAACTTCCCTATTAGAATGTCCTCTTCCTGTCCCCACATTATAGAAAAATCCTCCTTTATCCTTTTTAAGTTTCTCAAGAGCAAGAACATGAGCTTCAGCAAGGTCAATTACATGAATATAATCCCTTATGCATGTACCGTCGGGAGTACTATAGTCAATACCAAAAAGCTTAAAAGGCCGATCTTCCAAGACTGATTTTATAGCAAGGGGTATTATGTGTGTTTCCGGATCATGCCTTTCTCCCCTTTTGCCATCCAACGATCCACCCGAAGCATTGAAGTACCTAAGACTTACAAAATTTATCCCGAAGAGTTTCTGATACCACATAAGAATTTTTTCAACCACTAGCTTACTTTCTCCATAAGGATTAGTCGGATTCAAGGGATGATCTTCGGGAATCGGAATTTTTTTGGGGTTTCCATAAACCCCTGCTGTTGAAGAAAAAACAAACGATCTAACTTTGTTTTTTGCGGCTACATCTATTAAGTTTAACGAACCGAACGTATTATTCTCAAAATAAATCCTTGGGTTTTTCATGGATTCTGCCATAGATATAAAACCGGCAAAGTGAATCACGCAGTCAAATTGATTATCGTTAAAAAGAGTAGATAAAAATTCTTTGTCAAGCAAATTTCCCTGAGAAAATTTTGCCTTTGGATTAATTTCTTCTTTAAAACCTCTTTCAAGACTATCCACTACAAAGACTTTGTCCCCTCTTTCGAGAAGATGATCAATCATAAAGCTTCCTATATATCCAGCGCCACCAGTAACAAGAACGTTCATATGTATTATGTATTATGTATTATGTATTTTATGTAAGCAACCGGAAATCTAAGAGATGAGAATAGAGAAAAAACAAATCCTTGCCATAAGTCTAAAAACCCCTTATGTCTTATGTATGTTAATGCAAACCAGTAGGTAGGCTTAATTATTATATAGTCTGGTACAGAAAATATCTTAAAGATTAAATTTTTATGTTTTAAGTCTTCTTTTAGTTGCCCTGCAATAAAAGTTGCATACCTATCCCACTTCCTTAAGTATTCAGAAAAATCTTTGTAGGGATAGTGAAGAAGGGCTTCTTTTAGATAGCCAACTTTTCCCTCCACTTCTGCCTGTTCATGAACATCTTTTTGAGGAAGTCTTCCTTTACCGTTTCTGTAAAGTCGTAAGGTGTAATCAGGATACTGACCGCCCTTGAGGAGAAAACGACTTAAGAACCAGTTCTTGCGAGGAATCCAGTATCCGTTCTTGTCATTTTGTTCGTTTTTTAGCACCTCTTTTATTTCCCTCCTCAGATCTTCTGAAACCACCTCATCCGCATCAAGCTGAAGAATCCAGTCGTGGTTTGCCATATTTATTGCCATCTGCTTATTAATATGGAAAATTGGTTTATTGGATGTTATTTTAATTCTGGCATTGAATTTTTTAGCAATTTCTACTGTCTTGTCTGTTGATGTGCCATCAACAATTATAATTTCGGCTGCAATATCTTTGACACTATCTAGACATTTTTGAATATTTTTTTCCTCATTGAATGTAGCAAGAACAACAGAAAGATTTTGTCTGTTCATAGGTTTTCTTTCCTATACCTCACCTTACCGTAAAAAAGGATAATCAAACCAGCCGTAATATTTCCCAGACAAACTAAGGAAACCACGTTGGCAAAAAGTCTTAATTTTGTTTCTTTATATATTGCTTCTATTATATATTCTCCCTTATCCAAATTAAATTCCATGGTCCCATTCTGATGAGGAACTTGAAATTCTATGCTTACCGGTTTCCCATTTGCTCTTACCTCCCAGCCGGGAAAATAGAGAGTATTTTCCCTAAAAATAGTTTTTCTATTTACTACAACGTGATACTTGTGATATGTTGATTTTCTAACTAAATCTTTTATATTTGCCTGTCCATCCACTATCTCAAGATTTGCCCGAGGTTCTTTCTCCATGAATCTAACCGACCAGATAGGTGCGCTTTCTCCCGTATCTGTTGTACCCTCGTATATACCTGTATAGAAAACTTCAGGATTTTGTAAGTAGCCTTTTGGACTCATGTAATCTTTACTAAGAACCAGAATCAAAACGATAAGAAGAACCGAAAACCAAGCTTGATATCTTCGAGGAATCTTATCTACAACAATAGCTCCTAGAACAGAAGTTGTAAAAACAGTAATAGCAAGAAACCGCCACGGAAATTGGAAATTCTGAAGAAGTAAAATTTTCGTCCAAACGAAATTTGAAATGGATAACATAAGAAAAATAGCAAGTAATAAATAGATAAATGCTAAAATTGCTAAATATAGTTTTTCTTTATTCTTATTAAGCTTTCTTAAAGTAAACGGAACGGCAACTATCGAAATCCAGGCGAAAGGACCAAATTGTACCGTAAATTCCCCCGTTCCACCGTAACTCCATGAGCCATATAGTACATCTTTAAGAGAAACGAATCTTCGGAGGTACTCGCCTTTGGTAACAATATTTCTTAAAGTGTACTTCCCTTCCAAAAGTCCCGGAATCCAAAAAAATGCCGACATCCCAAAGCCCATTGCGAAAAGAAAAAATAAATTGATGAATATTCCGATTTTGTTTTTTGAAAAATAAACTAGCATCACGCAGTATAGAAAAACAAAAGGCATAAACATAAGACTTATTGCATTGTGGGACAATATCAGAAAAGCAAGGGAAAAGGATCCCCAAATGGCATCTGTAAATTTATTGTATTTATAAATTTTGTATATAAACAATAAAACCAGAGGCACAAAAGCAAAAGCCAGGTTTTCTCCAATATCTCCTCTTACATAAAGCTCAACAAATCTGTACGGCGCATATGTATAAAGGACGGCTCCAAATAGCGCTGAATATTTTGAAATAAATTTTGAAAGCCATAAGTACATGAATAAAAAAGAGAGGATCATGCCCATTCCAAAAACTATTTTTGTAGAGTCTACCAACGGGAATCTCAAAAAATGAAATAATGAGGCAATATAAGAAGGCAGTGGGTATAGAAATTCTAAGATTGGGTGCCCATATCCCCAATTGAGATTTCCTGCCCATCTTGGAATAATATTTCCTTCAGTAAGATTTTTGTAAAAATTTGCAATTCTCGCAACATGATCCTGTCCGTCATGAGTTATAGGCAATCCCGGATGAAAAAGGGACAGAATAGGAAAAATAGATATAAAAATCAAGAACGTTACAAAAAATATTCTATTTATATTATTCATTCTGTACCCTTTTTTGAATTATAAACCCGCTGGGCAGGGTTTTTGTATAGATAACATCACCGGTCTTAATAACGGTTTCAAGCCAACCTTTATAGCTCCATGGCTTTTCCGGATCTACCTCTATCAATAGATAGAACTCTCCTTTTTTTTCTTTATGAGGGGCGTAATTATATTTTTTTTCTCCATACCACCAAATTAAATAATCATATACATAAGTGTAAACAGGAGGAGTAAAAATCAATAGACCAAACTGTTTCCCCTTTGAATCTTTATAGATATAATCAATTGCATTAATCTTTCCTTTTATTTTATGCGTGCCTCCAGAGTCATTAAAATCATTTTTATAAAAAAATATAGTTTTGTCTACAAAAGATAAAAAGAAAATAATATATATTGCCACTACAAAAAACCTCATTAATTTATTTTTAAATAGGTAGGTTAAAATAACTCCAAATAAAAAACAATAAAAAATTATTAACTCTAAAATCCACCATTCCCACATTGTTGAGGGATAAAAAATAAAAACGACAAATAAAGTTAAAGGGCTAGTAGCAAGATATAAAACCAACCATTTCTGCGCTGTTTTTATTTTATTATCTTTAAAATAGAGTACTAATCCAACAGTTAAAATCAAAAATAAAATTGTCCAAAGTAAATTACCCATCTGAAAAGAAGACAAGAAATTATTCTTGAAAACACTAATATGGTTAACTATCAGATTAATCCTACTTATTGCCAAATCGTTCCTATTGTTATTTATAAATAAATTAACAATTCCCTTCGTATTAATAAAATCATGTTTAAGATCAAACATAAAAAGACTTATTTGTGTAGAAAGAAAGCTTAATAGACCAAAAATATAGAATCTTAAAGATACCCTCTTGCTAAAAATGAATAGTGGAGAAATAATTAATAACTGCAGAAGAAGAGTAGCTCCCGTAGCAGTCTCGAAGTGAAATATGAGACCCACTGTAAATGCAAGAAAAGGAAAAAATTTACCCGCCCCTTGCAAGATTTTATAAAGAAAAAAAATAACAAAAACAGAAAGTAAAGATATTATAAAAGGAGGCCAAATAAATCTAGATTGAGCTATTATTGCTGGAGATATGGCTACAAGAAATCCAATTGTTAATGCCGTTTTGATATCAAATATTTTTCTTCCAAAAACTACACTTAGTGAGATAGTCAAAATACCTACTATAAACATGAGTATCATTCCTCCATAAGGGTCTCCCCTCCATAGATAAAAAGGTATTGACAATAAATAGTACCATCCTGGACCTTGAAAAAAACCTCCACCCCCTACTTCCGTACCAATAAGGGTAAGTTTATGATTAACGATAATCTCCTTAACTGCTTGGAAAAAAACTCCTTGATCATACCCAAAAAGAAAATTTCCACTAATTATCTCTATTGATCGTGGAATAGACCCTAAAATTACAATAGCCAATAGAAAAAATGCGAAATTCTTCTCTTTTATAAATTTATTAAATGTTTTTCTCATTTTATTTAGCTATACGTTTTTGAATAATGAATCCGCTAGGCAACGTCTTTTCCCAAATAACAGCTCCATCTTTTATAACTGTCTCAATCCACCCCTTGTGTCTCCATGGCTGGTCATTATCTTTTTCTATTAAAAGATAGAATGTTCCGCTTTTAACGTTGTCTGGCATGTAGCCGAATTTTTCCCTAGCATGCCACCATAAAATATAATCATAAGGATAGGTGTAAATAGGGGGACTAAAAATAAAAAGACTGAATTTTTTTCCTTTAGCATCATTATATATAAAATCTATTGCATCAGTTTTTCCTTTGATTTTCGCAGTACCTCCATAATCCTTATAATCATAAACAAAAACTCCCACAAACATGGGCAAAGCCTTGATTATAATAAAAGATAAGAACGCCAAATAAAAAATCTTCAAGACTAAATTGTTTTTCCTAAAAGAAGATGCTATGGAATAAGAAAAAAGCAATATGTATGTAATATTTAAAGCTATTAGGTAATATACCCATACAGCATTTCTGAAAAATAAAAATACTAAGAAATGTATTGGAAAAAGTAAAAATAAGAAGCTGATAAATTTTCTAAGTTTTTGATCTTTTTCTTTGCGAAAATAGTATATTGCCGAAACCAAAACTATTAGCAAAAGTATATAGGGAGAAATTATATTTTTTGGAAAAACATCTATAAAAGCATTGAAAAATGAATTTATGTGATCAGTAATAATTCTTTGCGATGGCAAAAAACTTATCCCTGCTTCCTTTGGAACAAATAGATATGCCGCAAAACCCTTTATTCCCATAAAACCATGCCTTCCCTCAAAAAGAAGCATGGGTAAAAAAGCAACAATAAAACCTGAGAATAAAATCAGATATTTTTTTATCTCCTTTAGCTTTACTACAAAAATATAAAACAAAATTATAGAAACGGATAATGGAATGGAAACTGCAAATTGAAAATTGTAAACAAAAGCCGCAAAAAAGGCAGACAAAAATATGTATTTACTTTCCTTTCTCAGCCCAAGATATGTAAAGTAGAAGGATAACAAAATAAATAATGTTGATGGATTTGAATTCCACACAAAGCGGGCTTGCGCAATAAACATTGGAGACAAAGCAAAAAGGAGGGCGGTAGTTAATCCGCCTATTGCTCCAAATACTTTTCTTCCGAATAAGTATGAAAAAACAACGCTAAGAGCGCTAAGCACAAACATTAAAACGACACCGCCATAAGGGTCTCCTTTTGCGAGCAGGAATGGGATTGAGAGAAAATAATAGTGTGACGGTCCTTGAAAAATTCCGCTTAATCCTGCTGCTCCCGCTCCAACCTCGGAGCCAATAAGAGTAAGCTTGTAATCAACCACTATATTTTTTACCGCTAAGTAATCTCTTCCCTGATCAAAACCAAATATATAGTTTTTATTCAGAACCTCTATAGAACGCGGCAACAAAGCTATACTTAAAATAAAAAGCAATAAGATAATTTCAAGTGTTTTATTTTTCATTTATAGCTTGCATAGAGATTGAAGTCTTAATATACTGTAACTCCCTTCTTTCTCATCAAATAATAATATATGTAAGATTCCGCCACTCCTTGCTGAAATTCTACTTTACGACCAGAATCAATATATGGCTTAACTTTTTCAAATCTTTCTCTAAGCCCACCTTCATCTTTATAATTTAAAATGGTGTTTAAATTTTGATACGAATAGTAAACAAGAAAGATTATAACAATAATTTTAACTAATAACCTTTTAGTAAATAATAGTTTTGATAATAAATAAGAAAGAATCAAAAGAGCAATAAATCTATTTATAGAAAAGTAGTAGTCACTTATTTCTCCTTTGTAAGTTGAAAAAATAAGCCATGGAACTAGAAAAAAAATCAAAATAAGATACACAAAGATAATCCTGTCTCTTGAAAATTTTTCCTTTAAAAAAATGAAGAAAAAGATCGGAATTATTAGTATTTTGATAGTTTTTAGCAGGGTAAAGGACAAAAATGGATCAAATTGTATTAATCCGTCTCCTGCTATTTGAAAAAATCTTCTTAAATGAAATCCATGATAATAAATATTTAAATAATGAGATAAATTACTAAGTTGCGTATTATTTGAAATTTGAGAGATGAGATTTGGAATAAACCATATAAGAAACAATGGAATTGATAAAAGTGAATATATGACCATTTTCCTGTTCCGAGGAAAAAATGGCAAGCACAATAATATAATTATCGGGAAGAATATTGCTGTAAAATGAATATGAAAAGCTAATCCGGTAATAAGGGCTAGAAATATAATATATTTTTCCTCCCCCTTAAGTAACTTATACAAGAAGTAAAATATCAATAGAGAAATTCCGGGAAGAAAACTTACTGGCCATTGAACGGTATCAGAAGAAAAACCGGTGGAAGATATAGAATTTATGAAACATGCTATTAAAGCTACTTTAAAATTAAATAATTTTTTGGCAACAAAAAAGATAGCGAAAAAAGTAAAAATACTTGTAGTTAGCGCTATGTATTGTGAAGCGACGGGATTAAGATTCGTAAGCCAATAAAAAAACGCGACAAAATAATAATAAGCAGGACCAATAGAAAATCCTGTATTTTGTTTCGCAACCATTCCGACCAGCGGAAACTCGTGATTAACGATTAAGTTTTTAGCTGCCCAAGCATTGTCAACCTGATCCCATCCGAATGGATACTTATTATCCATATCATAAGCTCTTAGGAAAAAGGGTAAAATAAATACAATAGATATCAAAAGATATTTTCTATATTTACATAACCAATTGAAAAATGGATTATTATGGAAGATTAGTTTCATTTATTTTTCTCAACTACTCTTATTGCCAATGATTTATCGGGATAGTCAATCCTTTTGATAGTATGGAATTCTTCAGCAAAATCATCTTGACCTCCAACTAGTAATATACTATTTTCTTTCTCAGTGTAGTAATTAAAGGATCTAAACTCAAAATTATCAAATTTATTTTCGCTTCCATTAAATCCTCCTAATCTTGTACCACCTTGACTTAAATATTTATGAGGATCGTATTTTAAATAAAAGAGGAAAAACATATAGGATTGGTCTAAGGGCTGTTTATTAGAAACTATTATTTTCTTATATTTATTTTGAATAGGCATAAGATACTCAACAATCCCCTCATATCCATATTGCCAATACTTTGCATGAAAATAATTTTGCTGAACAAAATATTGGTTAATATAATATGCGAAATTAAATATAAAGAATAAAAAACACAAAGAAAATATTAAATATTTAATTTTGATATTTGATATTTGATATTTGATATTTGATACTGTTGTTATCGCAGCGATGATTCCTATTGCTGTTAATATCTGAAGTATTGGTAAAAAATTAATAGATCTTACAGCATGAGGAACGTCATTGGTTACTGACGCCGGAATGGGCACAATCAAAAACCACAATATTATAAATATTTTTACTATTTTATCAAATTTACCAAATATCAAACCATAAATGGCAGCTCAATAAGATACATTAGCCCCATCCCCGGTGCATGATGACGGGCAATGTCACCTTTTACAAAGAGCCAATTTAGATCAAAATGCGATAGGTATCCTTCTGCCAGATGTTTTACCAATTCTACTCTGCGATTATCCAAAACTAGTCCTAAGAAATCATTATTTTCCCTATCTCTTTTAATTTTATCCACATTCACTTCAATAATCGCAGTGTTGGAAAAAATGCTAACTCCCTTGGCTCTGGCAAAAGCATCTTTGTTGGTTAAAGTAAAATAAACTAAAGGCAAACAAATAAATGTAAAAATTAAAAAAGATATTAATATATATTTCTTTTTTATTGAAAAAAATTCTTTTCTAAATGAATATATAAGAATAACTATCAGAAAAGGAACGAAAATTTTTTCACTTTGATATACATGAACACTTAATCCCCACATCAAGGCACTCAAAAATAAGAACCATGGTTTTTTAAAAGCTTTTAGGAAAAACAATATTCCAAAAACATTTAGAGCTACCCCAACATTTGCTTCAAACGCAACTCTCGAAAATTGAATGTGCCAAGGTGAAATTGCCAAAAGAAATGAGGATAAAAGGGCAATATTATCTTTCTTGAATAGCTCTTTTACCAAAAAAAATACCGCTAGAACAGTCAGGATGCCAAATATAGCAGAAGGCAATCTGACCGCAGCTACATCTAACCCTAATATGCTTATTGAAGGTATTGCAAGATATGCGTATAAAGCAGGCTTAAAATCATCAAAAGATCTAAGAATAATTGGCAGGAACTTTCCATATTCATCCCGACCTGTTTGTAGGATTGAGTATGCATTGTAGCCTAAAGCAACTTCATCCCAATCCGGAGATAAAGGAACATTTCCCAATTCCCATAATCTAAGCCCAGAAGCTACTATTATAATTAATGCTAATAATAAGATAATTTTCCTACTCATACACAACAAGCGAAATATTCCCGTTTAATAAATAAAACTTTTTCAGAGTATTCGCTTCGGGTGGCACATTCTGAGGTGTTTGTATAAAAAGATTTTCGCTACCTTTATTGTCAATTTTAGTTGTGCTATCTAAAAAGTTGTATTTTCCGAACCTATTTACAGTTACGAATCCAAAAGCATTTCTTCTGACTTCACTATCCTTCCTAAAAATACGAGGGTCTGTCTTTGTATAAAATAAATAATAAATATAAGGTCTTCCCATGTCATTTGTTATATATATGTTGTCAAAGCTTCCCTCAACAGATTTTACATACCCTATTGAATCCTTATATCCGTATTGCCATTCCCCGGAATATATTCTTGGATAGTGAACTAAATAGTCGTGGTAAAAATAAAGAAAGTTTAAGACTAACAACGAAAACAATATTGATATTATTAGGGTCTTATTGCGTTTTATTAAACTTATTGCCGACACAAAACCATAGGCTGTAAGAATTTGAAATGTCGGCAAAGTAGTCTCAATTCTTAAAGCATGGGGAGTTTCTCTTGCCGTAGCAGCGGGAATTATTGCAAGAACTAACCAAACCGGAACTATCCACCAATAGCCTTCCTTCTTTCTGAAAATAAGAAAAGCTCCAATAACTAAGAAAGGGAAATCCCACAAAAACATTTCTCCGACTGTTTGTGTTGAAAATTTAGGATTACCATCACCTCTTATGAACAAAAAGTTGGGGCCTAGATTATCGAAATAATGTTTTATATATTCAACCGAATATAATAATCTCCTGTTATGAATTAGCTTTGACCAAAAAGCGTTATTATCATTGGCAATTTCTTGGTTTGCTGTTTTAATTATGTTTATATTCGAAAAAATATTTACCTCCTTAAAACGGAGACTCGCTTGCGGAGTCAGGATAAATTGCGCAAGGGGTATAATCATAATTAAGCCGATCAGGGAAGCTATAACAACTTCTTTCTTTCTATCAAAAAGTTCTTTTCTAAAACCTATGGCCAAACCCAAAATAAGAAGCGGCGCCACAACTCTTGCGGTATTGAATGTATACATTGACAAAATAAAAGAAACTACAGAAAGAGAAAACAATAATAAAAACCTTAACCCCAGGGTGTCAATAAGATTCCACCCCTGGAGTGAAAACGAGGCTGCACCTTGGGATTTTACAGAATTTACCGCGGTTAGAAACAAAAATACACCAAGGACAATAAAAAATGTAGTTACATTTGCTTCAAACGCGGCGCGAGAAAGCATAATATGCCAAGGAGATATCGCAAATATTAATGCTGACATTAAGGCATAAGATTCTTTTAATTTTGATTTCCAAAAAATTTGTTTCACAAGAAAGTAAGTTGCAATAACCGTTAATACTCCAAATAAAGCAGAGGGAAACCTAACCGCAAATTCCGAAAGTCCGAATATCTTAACAGGCAGAACGTCTAAATAAGCATAAACCGGAGGCTTGAAGTCTCCAAAAGATTCAAAGTAATCAAGAGGCAGAAACTTCCCGAACTCATCCTTTCCGTCAATCCCTATTGAATAAGCATTATATCCCCAAGCCGCTTCATCCCAAGTTAAGGAAGGAGGATTTGTACCAAGCTGATAAAACCTTAAAAAGAATGCAACTATTAATATTAAAACTATAAATGTATATTTCTT
>Ga0209541_10014526_pt1 | contig 11855 bp, 17 predicted proteins | sample RifCSPlowO2_01_FD_184027 | JGI IMG/M metagenome (GOLD analysis project Ga0209541, IMG submission 184027) | Groundwater microbial communities from Rifle, Colorado - Rifle CSP2_plank lowO2_0.1 (SPAdes) (version 2) | ecosystem: Environmental > Aquatic > Deep subsurface > Groundwater | place...
AAAAAAAAAAAAAAAAAAAAAATTTAATGATTAATAAATATTCTAGAAAATGAGTGAAATAATAAAAGAAATATTAAAGAAATTACCAGAAGAAAAAATATCTGAGGCTAATTTTGAAGGAGCAAACATTGTTCTTTATACAAAAGACAAGGACTTTTTCCTAAATAACAATGGAATGATAAAGCCAATTGTAGATGAATTGAAAAAAAGAATAGAATTAAGGCCTGATCCCAGCATATGCATGGAGATAGAAAAAGCAGAAAAAGAGATAAAAAAAATAATACCTGAAGAATCAGCTATTGGAAATATAATCTTTGATTCGCAGAGAAGCATTGTTATTATAGAAGCAGAAAAGCCAGGGCTTGCAATTGGAAAGCAGGGGTCAATATTAAGAGAAGTCAGGGAAAAGACTTTATGGATTCCAATAATAAGGAGAACACCGGCAATACGCTCAAAATTAATTGAGAATGTAAGAGCAGTCCTTTACCAGAATTCTGAATACAGGAGGAAATTTTTAGATAAAACCGGCCATAGAGTTTATGACGGCTGGATAAGAGGCAAGAAACATGAATGGATAAGGGTAAGTTATTTAGGAGGCGGAAGGCAGGTTGGAAGGAGCTGTATTTTCCTGCAGACGCCTGAATCAAGAGTATTGCTTGACTGTGGAATAGATCCTGCCAAAGAGCCAGGAGAATCATCTTATCCTCATTTAGAAGCTCCTGAATTTAATATTAAAGATTTGGATGCAGTTATTGTCAGCCATTCTCATCTTGATCATTCTGGATTGGTTCCGTGGCTTTTCAAAATGGGATATAGAGGACCTGTTTATTGCACTGCTCCAACAAGAGATGTTATGGCATTGCTCCAGCTGGATTTTGTTAAAATAATGAGAAATGAGAGAAAAGAGCCTATTTACACCTCAGATGATATAAGGGAAATGGTAAAGCATACTATAATCCTTGATTATAATGAAGTTACAGACATTACCCCTGATGTAAGGATCACATTATACAATGCAGGCCATATTTTAGGAAGCGCAATGATTCATCTCCATATTGGAAACGGATTGCATAATCTTCTTTATACAGGTGATTTAAAATATGGAAGGACAAGACTGCTTGATCCAGCTGTAACAGATTTTCCAAGATTAGAGACATTAATGATTGAGTCAACCTACGGCGGCAAGGAGAATATACTTCCATCAAGAAGAGAATGTGAAGATATATTTGTTAAAATAGTAAAAGATACTGTTAAAAGAAATGGAAAAATACTTGTTCCTGTTTTAGGAAGCGGAAGAGCCCAGGAGATTATGCTTATTGTTGAAGAGCTGATAAGAACAGGCCAGTTAGAAAAGATTCCTGTTTATATTGACGGAATGGTATGGGATATAACAGCTATACATACAGCATATCCAGAATTCCTTAATGGTTTTGTCAGAAAACAGATATTCCACAAAGATGCAAATCCATTTTTATCTGATATATTCAAAAGAGTCGGAAGCCAAAAAGAGAGAATGCAGATTGTTGAAGAAACAGGGCCTTGTGTGATAATAGCAACATCTGGAATGCTTGTCGGAGGCCCTTCTGTAGAGTATTTCAAGCACTTGGCAGATAATCCAAGAAATTCATTAGTATTTGTTTCTTATCAAGGAGAAGGAAGCTTGGGAAGAAGAATTCAGAGAGGAGAAAAAGAAATAATATTCAAAGAAGGCCTTAAGCAGGAAGTATGCCCTGTAAAAATAGAGATTCATACAATAGACGGCCTTACAGGCCATTCAGGAAGAAGGCAATTAATGAGCTTTGTTTATCATTGTGATCCAAAGCCTAAAAAAGTTATAGTCAACCATGGAGAATCATCCAGATGCCTTGATTTAGCTAGTTCTATACATAAATTAAATAAGATTGAAACATTAGCTCCTAAGAACCTGGAAGTTGTAAGGATTAAATAAATAAAAAGAAAACAAAAGATTTAAATATAAAGGTAAGATTGTTCTTACATGGTGATATAAATGGATATAGCTCTAACAAAAATGAGTTCTAAAGGACAGGTTGTTATACCTGCTGAAATGAGGAAAAATATCAATGAAGGAGATAAGCTTCTCCTAATAAAAGATAACAATAAAATAATTATGAAGAAGGCAAGTGATATAGATAAAAATCTGCATGAGGATCTTGAATTTGCAAGAAGAACAGAAGAAGCATTAAGAAGGATTGAAAAAGGAAAAGGGATAAGAATGGATTTTGATGATTTTATTAGAGAGATGAAAAAGTGGTAGAGGTGATTTTTGATGCTTATTTTAAAAATAAATTTAAAAAAATTAAAGATAAAACATTAAAATTAAAAATAATCAAGCAGATTCAGAAGATTAAAGAAAATCCTGAAGCAGGAAAACCGATGATGTATGGCAGAAAAGGCACTAGGGAGATGTATATAGCTCCTTTTCGTTTGTCATATAAATCAGAAGAAAATGCAATTTACATCTTGGATTTGTATCACAAGGATGAGCAATAATAGAACTTGGTATATCACTACTTTTAAGTTATTACTAAACCAAAAGGTTTATAAATAACAAAATATAGTATTTCTAAGGTGGAAAATGTTAAAGAAGATATTGCTTATACTAACAGTATTTCTATTAGGAATGGTTTCAAGCAGCGTCATTCCTATTGAAATGCCTTTTGGAAATAAAACTGCTGAGATAAATTCTCCCCATGACTGGATCAAGTCAAATGAAATACATGCATATAATGACAAAGTAATATTAGATGTTGAAAATCCTGTTTTGGTCGCAATAGCAGATACCAATTCAATGGATCCTGTTATTGATGAATATGCCAATGCCATTGAGATATATCCTAAATCAACAGATGATATACATGTTGGAGATATTGTAAGCTATAAATCAAAATACATGGAAAACAATATAATCCACAGAGTTGTTGAAATTAATGAAGACAAGGAAGGATGGTATGCTGTTATGAAAGGAGATAATTTAAATCAGACAGACCCTGAAAAAGTAAGGTTTGAGCAGATAAAAAGAATAGTTGTTGCTGTTGTTTATTAAGATGAAATAAATAAATAAAAAAGAAAAGAAAATAATAGATAAATTTATTAAGAAGAATAATTTTCAAACTTTTCATGGAATCTACTATAAATGTAAATAAACAAGCTATTTTAGACCTTGTCAAGGTAAAGGAAGAATTTGACTTAATAGTAGAATCTCTAGAGTTGATGAGCAACAAAGAATTCATAGAATCATATAAAAAATCAAAAGAGCAAATTAAAAAAAGAGATTTTGTTGATTGGAATGAACTATAAAATTCTTCCTACTAAAGAATTCTCAAAAGATTTTAAGAAAATTAATAAGCAATTTCAGCAAAGAATAAAGGACAAGATTGAAGAAGTAGCTGAAAATCCAATCAGATACAAGCATCTGCATTATGATTTAAAGGGAAGCTGCAGGTTATGGATAGGAAAGATAAGAATAATCTTCTCATATGATATTTCCAAAAAAGAAATCTACTTGGAAAAAATTATATTCAGTCACAAATACGAATAATAATTAAATTTAAATAAAATCATTAAAAAACTTATTCTATGGACTTGGACAATTGGAGAAAAGCTGGCAGGATAGCAGCAGAAGCATTAGCTTATGGCAAATCTTTAATCAAGCCAGGCGCTTCTCTGTTAGAAGTAACAGAGAAAATTGAAAAAAAAATTCACGAGCTTGGAGGAATTCCAGCGTTTCCAGCGCAAATCTCTTGTGATGATATTGCAGCGCATTACTGCGCATATTCTGATGATAATATTATTTTTAAAGATCAGCTTGTTAATTTAGATGTTGGAGTAGATGTAGAAGGAGCAATAGGAGATACAGCATGCTGCATTGATTTGTCTGGAAAAAATAAAAAATTAGTTGATGCAGCAGAGCAGGCTTTGAATGCAGCTGTTGAAGCTGTAAAACAAAAGAAAACCCTTGGAGAAATAGGAAAAGCAATTCAGACTGCAATAGAGAGTTATGGGTTCTCTCCTGTAAGGAATCTCTCAGGCCATGGGCTGGATATAAATGATATCCATACATTTCCAAGCATTCCAAACTATGATAACAATGACTCAACTATCTTAAAAGACCAGATAATAGCTATTGAGCCATTTGCAACTAATGGAAAAGGGGTTATTTATGAATCAGGAGAAGCAAATATATTTTCATTAAAACAGAAAAAGTCATTAAGGAATACAGTCACGAGAAAAATACTAAAGGAAATTGAATCTTATGAAGGAAGGCCGTTTTGCACAAGATGGCTTGAAAAGAAATTCCATAAAGGATATGTTTCACTGGCAATAAAAGAAATGAAGCAGCAGGACATGCTGATTGCTTATCCTCCTTTGCCTGACCAAGGCCATGGCTTGGTAAGCCAAGCAGAGCATTCTCTGTACATTGACAAAGATGGAAATGTTGAAATTCTTACTAAAGTATAATTTGATATACTATTATCTATATTTCAATTAATTCTTTTCATACACCATAACTCTTTAAATTAAAAAAATCTCAAAATATAAAACCCTGTATACAAATCTCTATATTTATTCCAAAAACTATATAAATGATTAAAGCAGGATAAGATTGTTGAGAGGGGTGGTTAAGAATTATTAAAGCAATTAGTTTAGATGATAGTTCTGATGGAAAGGTTTTTAATTTATATAAAAAAGTGAATAATTTTGCATATCATACCCAAATAGAGCAGAAGTGCGGATTAATTTTTATGAGGATGAGAAGAAGGACTGTAAATTAAAGAAAAAAAGAAAGAAAGAAAGAAAAATGATATTAAAAAAAATCAATGTTTGGTCTGCAGCAAAAATATATGCAGTTATCATGGCAATAGTAGGATTTATAGATGGAGTTTTTTATGCAATTTTTGGAGCAATGATGGGCGGATTGATAATGGGCAATAATCTTTCACAGAACATGTTTATCGGGCTAGGAATTGCTGGAATTATAGTCCTGCCAATTGTTTATGCTATAATTGGGCTTATAAGCGGTGCACTCTTTGCATTCCTGTACAATATTGTTGCAGGATGGATTGGCGGAATAGAGATGGAATTTCAGAAAAAATAATAAAAATTAAACTTCTTTCATTTTCTTTGTGACAGGGATATTCTTCTTGCACTTTTGGCATTCAAATACATAAGCCTTTGCTCCCTGGAATGATTTTAGCTTATACTGGCAAGTTGCCTCTCCCTCAAAACCGCAGTGGGGGCACTTGTATATTATCTCTAATTTTAATGATTCTTCATGCTCTTTACTAGTCTCCTGATATTTGCATTTAGGGCATTCATAATACTCAGCTTTCTTATCCACTTTGCCGTTCTTCTTAATCGGCTTTCCCATAAAAGATTTGCATTTAGGGCATTCTTTTCTATAAACCCATGCAGTCGCTTCCCCATTACTAATATTTCTTCTGGTAAAATAAATGCATTCATCCATTGAGCCAGGCATTTTTAATTGCATAAGAACCTGTTTTACGATTTTATTTATATATTTTATTATTTAATATTACAGCAGCTATTTTTTTTCTAGGTTTATTTTTATTTTTTTTTGTTTTATCCATATCTTGCGGTTTTTTTTAAAAATTATGATATTATGCATTATTCCTATTGTAGGCATTGTTGTAATTAGTTTAAGCAGTAACCTGCCAGAGGATATTTTCTCAACATTTCTTACTTCTTTAAGCTTGGGAATAAAGATAATAGATGAAATATATCTCAGCACAAAGCTCAAGATGAAAACAAGAAAATATTTTGACCAGAATAATTGGTTGTATCTTACGATAATGCTCCCAATCATTGCCCCTAAAAATACTCCTATTCCATTTAATACATTGTAATATGCAACACAAATCATTCTTTTTTGCTTTGTTGTAGTGTCAAAGATAAAATTAAAGGAAGATATCTCAAATCCAGCCCATATAAAACCGCTGTAAACCTGTATTAATATAAGATACCAAACCTCTGCTGAAAAAACCCATAAAAGAGGGACAAAAGGCATAAGATAGCCTGATAAAGAAAGAATCCTTTTTGTGCCGTATTTATCTATCAGCTTGCCCCAGACAGGCATTGTTAAAAATTTCACAATAAGGGCTGTTACGCTTACTATTGTAAATGTAAGATAAGTAAAATGCAGGTCATAAAACATGTAAGCAGTAAAAAAAGGCCCTGATAAAAAAACTGCAAAATTCATAATGCACAGATAAATGACAAACAAGCCATAATTCCTGAATCGCGCCTGCTTTAAAAAATCTATAAAGCTGAACTGCGCTTTTTCGATTAACTCATATCTTGGCTCATGTTTTTTGGTCAGATAAATAAGAGAGATTATTCTTGATATAAAAGCAAGGCCAAATATTATTGCAAATCCAATATATTGCTTAATATCCCCATCTGAAAATCTCTGCAGTATAAATCCTCCTAATAAAAATGAAAAAAAAAGGCCTAATCCGCTTATTTTATTCCTCTTTCCAAAATAAGAGCCTCTCTCATCTACATTAACCAGATCTCCCATCCAGCTGTTCCAGGCAGAGCTGTATATTGTTCCAAATATCCAATAAATGCAGACAAATAATATAAGATGATAAACTCTGAATGTTCTAAAAAAAAAAACAAGGGCTATAGGAATGTACATCAATGCTTCCAGCAGAACGCTGATGCAGATCAATCTTTTTCTTGAATTAAATAATTTAATAAGCTTGTTTGATAATAACTGCAATAATGATCCTAAAGCCTGCGGAAGAGAGCCTAATAATCCTAGTTGGATGTTGCTGGCCTTTAAAAAAACAGCAAAAGCTGAAAAAAATGATTCTCCAAAACCAACCATCATTGAAGAGAATGTTCCGTCTAAAATAGAATATCTTAAACTTTTAGCTCTTTTGTCTTCTTCAACACACTCTTCTTTTTTTTTTGTTTTGTTTTGTTTTGTTTTTATATCCATTTTTTTTTTTTTTTTTTTTTTTTTTTTTTTTTGTTTTTTTTTTTTTGTTCTATTAATTTAGCCTGATTAGTATTTTAATATCTCTTAAAAGAATTCAGCATTCAAACAGCAATCCTGTTTAAGTAAGAAGGAATAATCTTTTCTTCTATCTTAGCTTCAGGAAGTTCAGTGCATAATCTTCCTTCTTCATTTATATATGCTTCTGATTCATAAACCTGGACAAATCTTCTGTTATCAAGCCTGAATTTTTTATAAATTCCAATGATTTTATGCTTAGAATCAATGAAATGTTTACTTTCTGGAGAATATTTAAGAAAAAAAAAATCAATTTCTTCTTGGGATATATGAACTACAGGCCCAAACCCTGTTTTGTTGTACATAGTATGCTTTATTAAGTAAGCATCAATTGGATGATAATCTCCTTTAATATTGACACCTCTGCTTGTTTTAACAGCCATATCTGTTCTGCATCCTATATTGCTAAATCCATTTTCATCAAAAAAAGGGATTAAACTGTCTTCTGAAAGAAAATTATCTGGAAGAATGTCTTCTACCACCAAATCCTCTAATGAATTTGAGTATTGATTAATCTTTAATCTTGTGCCTTTTCTTGAAACGCTGTCATATACTGCTGCTCCGTCTTTTTTGGTTAGTTTATCTAAAAAATTTAAAAAATCATCCTGGCTTTTGATGTCAACAAAAGAAAGATGATTATTAGACGGTATGATTCCAACACTGACTAAATATTCTGTAATATCAGAGCCATTGGCAAACAATACAAATCCCTTGTACCAATGCTGGCCATTTTCCTCTCCTACTTTAACAGGAACTTTATAATTATTTTCTCTAAAATGCATCACCCCATCTATCATCTCTTCAGACTGCAGACCATTTTTTAGGTTATTATCAATGTGGTATTTCACTATTAAATCAAATAAGTTTGTTTGCATGGTTATCATTATACATTTTACTATATTTATACTTATCCGTTTTTTTTTTTTGATTTTATTCTAAAAATTTGAAAAAATTTATAAATAAATAAAAAAATTAAGATAAGCTTATGACTAAAATAAAAAAAGAGCTGATATTTATCTATACAGAAAATGCAAGAATCAAAATAAAAGAGCTGGCTAAACTATTTAAAGAAAGCTCGCAACGTATAAAATACTCATTAAATGTTTTTGAAAAAGAAAGAGTGATATACAATCCATATTGTATATTTGATTATTCTTATTTTGGCTTGATATTATTCAGGGTATATTTTAAAGGAGCTTATATCAGCGAAAAAGATAAATCAGAGATAATCAAAAAATTATATGAAAATGAGTATGTTGTTTCTATTTATGAATTAAGCGGAGAGTTTGATTTGGTTGTTGAAATTCAGTCTCCTAATCCATCTAGGTTCAACAAAGTGTTGAAAAATCTGTCAACTACAATACCAACGCTCAGCAACTATAAAATAATCCTAAATTTAGTTACCCATATGTACCCTCATCTTTATCTAACAAATGAGGATTACCTTCATTCTCAGGTGCCTTCCCAGATTATAATAGGAGGGGACAGGAGTATCGAAAATTTCAGCAGCAATGAAATGACAGTAACCAACAATCTTCTTAATAATCCAAAAATGTGGATAAAAACACTGGCTAAACAATCAAACCTCCATACAAAAACAGTGAAATCTGTACTGCAAAACCTCAATGAAAAAAAAGTGATAAAGGGATTTAAATATGTTATAGACAACAATAAATTAAACATATACAAGTTCAGGCTGTTTCTTAAGCTGCATAACCTGATTAAAGACAGGGAAAAAGATTTAATGGAATATATGCTTAAAAAAAAAGAGATTGTGCAGGCGCATAAAACAGTCGGAGACTGGGATTTGGAGATAGACATTGAATCTCCTGATAAGATACTAATCAGAAAATTAACTATAGAAATAAGAGAATCATTCAAAGACATTATAGAAACATTTAATATTATGGAATTTTATCAATATTATAAAAAATCTTACCTTCCATCATACTTGTTTAATCCTATCCAAAGCACAAACCCCTGACTGTCTTCTCTTCTTCTTTTCTGTCTTCTTCAATCTGGTAATACTGCGCTTCAATTAATTTAGGGGTAATTTTTTCTATTTTAGTCATTTCAAAATATTTGGGATAGTTATTAATCAATATCTTAAGATGTTCAGCTGATTCATATCCCAGTTTAACTGATTCATTGAAATACTGCATTCTCTTTTCATATGGTTCTTCTTGAGGGCATATCAATGTATTGTCCTCCATTACACTTAGTTTGTATGCTGCAGCTAGCTGGAATTTTATTTTTGCATCCAGCTCTTTTGTCCTGAAAAGAATATAATTGTAAATTGCGTTTGTTTCCTCATCCTTGGGGAGGTTTTCAACATAATTTTTAATGTTGTTTAAATATCCAAGCATAGACCATTTATCTTCTATTGAGTCAGGGTATCCTGCATCAAAATTAAATTTTTTTTCAATCTCCTTTACCTCATCCAGGGCATCTTTAAAAGAATATTCTTTTGCAGCATCTTCTGTTGAAGAGGGCTTTCCTAAATAGCCTACAACCAAAATAGCGGCGATCATTATTATAATAATAAATTTTCTCATAATCTCTTCACCTCAATGCTTATTGCTTTTTCATTAACCCTTATGTATTTAGGGCATTCCAGAAAAGGAATTTTTTTTTCATTGCAGTATTCTATTATTTTTTTTTTCCCATCATCGCTTTTATATTTGACTATTACGTTAAATCCTTTGTTTTTTTTATGGATTATATCCATGTCTTTTAAATCTTTTTTTATTTTTTTGTTTAGCTTATAATAATATTTTATTTTTGAATTAAGATTTTTTAATTGTTTATACAGTTCGCTATAATTAATATTTATTTCCTTAACAAGGCTGTTTTCAAAATATTTAAAAAAATCATAATTGTTGGTAGCGATCATCCCGCCTCCTGAATTAATCGGCTTCCATTTTCCAAATGAACTTACAACAATATTCCCGTATTTTGCATTTTTAGTCCCTATGCTTCCAGAGATATCATTAATAAGCATCCTTTTCATCTTGGCAATTTTTTTTATATCCTCATAAAAGGCATAAGCAGGCATTGAATTGATAAGAAAAAAAGAATCATCTGGAACTGATAAAAACCTGAAGTTTATCAGGCCATAGTCTGTTTCTAATTCCTGGATATCAAATTTTAATTCATTGCTGAAATCCTTATAAGTAAGCCATCCTCCCTGGTCCTGGATTATATTTTTTTTTTTTTTTAAGCTTTTCATTAATTCCAGTGCTAATTTAATAGCTGTATTTCCGCGTTCTGTGAACAGGATATACTGCTTTTTGGTTAATTTCTGCAATAATTTTATACACTTGTCTTTCATAATTTAGTTGAATGGGATTTGATTTAAAAATCTTTTTATAATCTATAATAATTATGGCAGTATAATGGATTACTATAATGAAATTTCAGAAGGTTATAATGAACTGCATAAAGCAGAGCAGTTAAATAAAGTCAGGATTATAATAAGCAATTATGATTTTACCAATAAAAAAATCCTTGATATTGGCTCAGGCCCAGGTTATTTATTGGAATATTTGATTGAAAATAATATTAATTTTAAAGAATATACTGGAATTGATCCTTCTGTCAAATTAATGAAATTGAGTAAGTATTATAAAATTAAAATAAAAAAAAATAAAAAATTTATAAAAAGCAAAATTGAAGATTTTAAATTTAAAAAAAAATATGATATTATTGTGATAATAAGCTCAATACATCATTTTGATAAGATAAGCATAATAAAAAAAATTAGAAAATATGCAGAAGATTTTATTTTTTCTGTTTACAGGGGAAGCAGAAGTTTTGATAAAATTAAAAGAATAATTGAAAATAATTTCAATATCAACAATATTATAAAAGAAGAAAAAGATACAATTTATTTGTGTAAATAAATAAATAAAAATTAAATGAGAATAACAGTAAAAACAAAAAAATTATATATAACAACAGTGAATTGATGTATATAGCGATTTTCTATAGTCGGGGTGGTATAATGCTGGAAGAAATTGAAAAAATTAATCGTCTTGCTGAAAATTTGAAAAAGACAGGGCTGGCTGCTAATATAAGCGATGCAGTTGAAATTGCAAAAAAGATAATAGAAAAAGGCAAAGAAAAAGAAGAAGTGAAATACAAATTAGAGGTTAGCAGGGATTCCTTGGATTATAATGTTTCCAAGGAAAAAAAAACAGTTAAGGAATTATTAAGTGAAGAAAGCGAGAAAGCTGAAGTAGAAGAAATTGATGATGAGTATGATGATAATAATAAAGAGAGAGAGCCTTTAAGGGTGGAAGACCTAGAAGAGTCAAAAGAAGAAGAATAGAAATATTTATATAGGAGTATTTTCAGTTGTATATTTTTGTTTTGATATAAAAGAGAGAATGGCAAAAAAAAAGAGCAATAGTAAAAGAGGAAAAAAAAAGATTAAACAAAGCGTTGCATTGTTAATAATAGGAATTCTTGCGATAGCATCTATTTTTATAATAACAATCATAGGCAAAGAAAGCATTCAGTCTGATGTAGTTTATCCAAGCTGGTCTTATCCGTATGAAAGAAGCAACGTGCCCTATGAAAAAATTAGAAATTATCAATTCTGTCATGAAGATGAATGCATAATGAACTGTGAAAAACCATTTCCAGACAGAAAATGCGTATATAATGCAAAAGGCACAACTGCAAATTGCCCATTATTCACAAATTACGAGACAGGGGTTTCATGGCAGCCTCACTGGAAATGTGAATAATATGTTTATGATATAAATTTATAAAAAAAAAAAAAAAAAAAAAT
>Ga0209541_10014527_pt1 | contig 11854 bp, 12 predicted proteins | sample RifCSPlowO2_01_FD_184027 | JGI IMG/M metagenome (GOLD analysis project Ga0209541, IMG submission 184027) | Groundwater microbial communities from Rifle, Colorado - Rifle CSP2_plank lowO2_0.1 (SPAdes) (version 2) | ecosystem: Environmental > Aquatic > Deep subsurface > Groundwater | place...
GTCGCCCGAAAGAGCTTTGCCCGTCACTTTCCAGTTCTGTTTCCATTTTTCAAAAACCGTACCAAGATTTTCAATTCCCTGTACTGAAAACGCATCGGGCATCATCGGTACTGCAAAATAATCTGCCCCAAGGAAGATAATTTGATTGAGGAGGGAGAGACTTGGCGAAGTGTCTATTATAAAAATATCAATTTCTTCTTTCAGGCCTTTTTCTCTCAGGAAGCGATCTATTGCGCTTGTCTGAAAGTATCCGAGCCGTTGACCTGATGCCGCCTGTCCGTAGGCAGAAACAAGCAGGTTTTCATATAATGATAAGTTTACGCTTCCTTTCAGCAAGGATAGATTGCCTCCACTATTTGAAACTGGAATCATCGGCACAGACATATCAACATCCGAACCACCAAGAATTATGCCCTTCAAAACATCATATACATCCTTGTAGGTCGAAGAAAAAAGTGTGTTTGTAAATTGCTGGTCGCCGAGAGCTAGTCGTGAAAGATTACATTGCGGGTCAAGGTCAACAAGCACCGTTTTATACCCTTGTTTTGCAAAGGACATCGCGCAATTAAACGCAAGGGTTGTTTTGCCTACACCGCCTTTATTATTCGCAAATAGTAGCTTTTTTGTCCGAGAGAATTTCATGCTTATATAGTATCAAATATGCCATAAAAATGCACGCGAAAATATAGACTATTTTTCTTGAAAATGCAAAAATAGCGATATGACGAATCAAGAAAAAATTGCTTTATATTATTCTCTATTTCGAGGTCGTACTGATGCATATCCTCGCCGATGGGAAAAAGGTGATAAAAGCGGATGGTCTCCCGCGTATTCTTTTGATTGGTATGAATTCAATGCACATAGGGCAAGAGGCGGAACGATAAAGGATTTCGAAAACAAAAAATTATTACCACTTACGGATGAGATTTTACTAAATCACTTGATCGGTAAAGAAACAATTGGCATATATCCGATTCTCGAAGATAATACCTCGTATTTTATCGTAGCCGATTTTGACGAGGCGGATTGGAAAGCTGACGTAAAGAAATTAGTTGATGCTTGTGCAGGACATGGAATCTCTGCATACTCAGAAATTTCACGTTCTGGCAACGGCGCACACGTATGGGTATTTTTTGATGAGAAATATCCATGCTGGAAGTCGCGAGTATTATTACTTGAACTCATTCGAAAAACATTTAATTATTCTGAATTCGCCAAAGAAATAAGTTTTGATCGGCTATTTCCAAATCAAGATACCATTACCGACGGTGGATTCGGAAATTTAATTGGGCTACCATTACAAGGCGAGCGAGTAGCGCATGACGCCACCGTATTTTGTGACTCTCAAACTTTTGTTCCCCGTGCTAATCAATGGGAATTTTTAAAGACAATTCATAAACACACAAATGAAGAACTCGACCATGCTTATGCTGAATTATTTGAAAATAAAGGAGAACAAACAGAAATCTCGTCTCCTCATACTTCCGGCATACATATTACCATCGACGGATCAGTGCGAATCAAAAAACAATATCTGTCATCAGGCATTACCGCTTTTATAAAAGAGGAATTGAATCTTTTCAATAAAGAATACGCTGCGAAAAAACGGCTCAGCAAATCAGTGTTTGGAACTGAAAAATATTTTAATTTAATACAAGATCATGAAGATGAAATATCGCTCCCTCGAGGTTTTTTAGAAAAACTCACTGCCCATTTTGATACGGAAAAAATCACTTATACAATTAAGGAAGAATATAAAAAACACAAAGCTGTAAAATTTAAAAGTAACATCAGTATCAGACCTGAACAAGAAAAAATATTTGAAAGTATTAAAAACAAGTCAAACGGGATAATCGTCTCTCCTCCCGGAAGCGGAAAAACTATAATCGCCCTGGAGCTTGTCGCAAAACTTCAACTGCCGACGTTAATTCTCGTGAATCGAAATCAGTTACTATCGCAATGGGTAGAACGAATTGAGCAGTTTTTAGGTATCCCAAAAACGCATATTGGTGCGATTTCAGGTACAAAGAAAAAAATCGGCAAACAGATCACGGTTGCCACACTGCAGACCCTTGTACGGTACAAAAATTTTAATGACATACGAGATAGTTTCGGGGTGATTATTATTGATGAGTGTCACCATATACCGGCAAAAACATATCGCGAACTCATTTGGTCATTTAAAAGCAAATATTGTTTTGGGCTTACCGCAACACATGAACGCAAGCACGGAACCGAAAAGATCAGCGAATTTATGATTGGACCGGTTATTGCTGAAATAAAATCGTCAGAAATATCAGAAACCAAAACATTTGAAGTGACTATTCACACGACAAAACTGACTTTGCCTTTCAAATATAAGACCGATCATTACGAGGCACTGGCAAAAGTTATTTCATTCGACTCCGCTCGCAACGAACTAGTAACAAAAGTGATTTTGAAAGAAGTAAAAGCGAAAAGAAAAGTACTCGTACTCACCGAACGCAAAGAGCATATTGAGATACTTAATTTGTATCTTCGAGGAGAAACAGAAACTATCAGCATCTCGGGCGATGATTCTGCACGTTCGCGAAAACTAAAACATGAGCAAATCATGGCCGGCAACTTCCAAGTACTGCTTGCGACCGGACAACTGCTCGGGGAAGGATTTGATGTGCATGGCATTGATACGATAGTGCTGGCATTTCCTTTTTCATTTGAAGGGAAACTAATCCAATATATTGGCAGATTACGAGGAGAGGGGGTGAAGCATATTATTGATTTTCATGACGAAAAAGTGGAATTTTTGGATCGGCAGTTTAAAATAAGGAGGAGGTTTTATAAAAAAAAGCTAGGATCGAAAATGTGAGTTATTTTTATTTTTCTACTACATATTTTCATCCATCCATTTAGTGATTGCTTTCTCTGTTTCATTTAAGGCATCGTCCATGGATGCATATTTTCGTTTCCCTTCCCAGACTAAACCACCCTCATCTATGACTTTGACGAAAGAATCGCCCCATCGAGCATGTCCAATTTCAATAATACCGTCTTCTGTCCAGCTGGCTATACTGGGATATTTTCTTTCAAATTCATTAGAGATAATCTCTTGTTCCGTAACTTTCATCCGTTGATTTTATCATATTATTTCAGGAATTCAAAAACTAAACTTCAAATTGTTGGATTTTGTAATAAGAAGTATAATATAGATGCAAATGAATAATTTATTTTTACAAGACCAGCCATTATGGAAAACTAACGATTATTGGACGTACGCCGAGAGACAAAATAGAATATATCCCGAACATACATTACGAGGTGGCAAGTGGTTGATCTTTGTAAGTAATTTTTATGTGAATAGGATTTGGGGAAAAATAAAAATTGCCACAGAGGGAGGAAAATTGGGAGGAATGTCAAAAGTGGCAACATCAAAACCAAACCCCGATTTTCAGAATTCAAAGATAAAAGTCATTTGTGTTTACACATATGACTGGAAAGATGAAGTGGATGTCAAAAGAATTCGCAGTGAGTTAAGGAATATCGGCATAACTCGTAAAATATCTTACAAGGCGGACGAGGATACAGATCAGGGTAAGTATCGAATAAATAGTAGTGAAAAATTAAGTAAATATTACGAATGAAAATTCCTTCCAATGATTGTCCTTGCGTATATTACAGCGTATATTATCACCTTCAGACGGCTGTCAAATATGATAATATTGTTTAGTGTTCAGGAATTCTTTTTTATTATCGAGAAAATTTTCACATTTTTATCTATATGCAATTCCTTGAGTCTTTTTATGAAAATTGACGGGAGCGGTCCCGGTCCGAGCCAGAGACTTTGTTGGAGCATGGTGTAGCCGAATATTTTTATTTGGTTTCTGAGCCAATTACGTGCCACTCTGTTTGATTCCGGAATATCAAAAGAGAGGATATTCGCTGGTTTGGCGGTCTTTTCAAACGGAGAAGAGATAAAGTCGAAGAGACGATTCGCCCGCTTTTGCTGTTTGCCTTTTTCAGTCAGCATCCATCCTGTTGGTGAATTTTGCACATATCCCCTTGTCTGAAGTCGTGACAGACCTACTTGTACACTTTCCCTTTTATATCGAGCGAATTCTCTTTCTCGTATGATTTGGTAAAAGCGACGAGTATTGCGCCCACTGCCGAGCATCGCGATGAGCAGATCAGAAATGCTTGGGGATTGATTATAATTATACAGCATATATACATATTATCATAATTGACAGCCGTTTGAAAATGATAATGTATATTTGGGAATAAATTGTCATTCAGTAAAAAATACAATTACCCACATAAAAACCTAATAGCAAGGGAGCCCTTGCTAGGTATAGGTACTAAATGCCTTCTGTAAGATTTTTTCAAATACAGGAATAACGGTATTTAAATAAGCGATTCTTTGATTTTCTGCCTCTATTTGTTCCTGAGAATTTTTATATTCTTTTTGTAAATTATCATACTCTTTTTTTGCCCATATTCGTGCTACTTCAACTGAATTTGTAAGGCGGAAGTGATGATTATCAAAATTCATTGCCTCTGGACAAACAAAAATATCTCCAATTTTTTGCACAACAAAACTTGGACCAGTCCTATGCTCAGCGTAAAAAGAATTTTCGATACTTTCAGCTTTCGAATCAGGTTTCGTGCTTATTCCTCTTCCTACTTCGGAGTTAAGTCTTTTTAATTCTGGATATAACTGTTTAGAAATTTTTACTTCGTCCCAATCCCTACTTTGTTCACCCAACCATACAATATTTTATCAGGACTAAAAGACAATCCTTTTGTGGGTATTTCTTCGTCGTCCCAACCATTGTCTTCAATTCCATAGGTTATTGCAGGAGATTGATCGTATTCTTTTTCCTTGCGAAGAGAATTGCCGATATTGTTATCCAGCAACTCAAACAATTTCTTTGTATTTTCAAGAAGATTTTTACAAGCCTCAAGATCTCGTTCCTTCCAAGCCCTATCGCCAGCTGTCATTTTACTATAGTCAAATTCATTAAATTCACTCATATATTTTAAAAAGTATTACAATTAATACTCTCATTATACTCTCTCTCTCGATTTGCAAGGCAAGGCAAGGAAAGGAAATTGGGGGAAGTTATCAACAGGCGATTTAGCAAAATCGTGACTTGGTCCGAATTAGCAGACGAATCAGTAGATTCGGAACTTGGTTCCTCGTGGCTTGGCCTGAAAAAGTTTCTTTGCTTTAATATACTTATTTTGTTAATATGTAGACTGGAAGTTAGCTTTAACCTAAGTTCCAGTATCAATATGAATGAAAAAGCTCAAAAAGGGGAATATTTAGGTGTTTTACTTCGGTCAAAAAACACTGTTTTTTCTACAAAAGACATTGCTTTGCTTTGGCGTGACGCTCAAACTGGAGCTTCTCAAGTTCGGTTGAATTACTATGTAAAAAAAGGAGGACTTTTTCGTATCCGTCGCGGTATTTATGCCAAGGATAAAAATTATGATAAATATGAATTTGCCACAAAGATTTTCAGGCCTTCGTATGTAAGTTTTGAGACCGTGCTCGGTTCGGTTGGCATGACTTTTCAATATTACAGTCAAATTTTTGTTGCCTCGTATCTAAAAAGAGAATTTACATGTGATGGACAAAAATACTCTTTTCAAAAAATGAAGGATTCTATTTTAAGTAATCCAGTCGGGATAGATCAAACAGGAGAATACGCAATTGCTACAAAAGAGCGAGCGTACCTTGATACGATTTATAGGAGCAAGAATTATTATTTTGACAATCTGCGTCCTTTGAGTTGGGATAGGGTATTTGAAATATTGCCAATTTATAATAACAAGAAAATGACAAAGATAGTGCAAAGGCAGTATGATCAATATAAGGCGGTCAAATAAATAAAATGACTTTAATTTCTGGGGTACATAAAAATATTCTCGTACAAATACTTATCGATATTTATTCCGATACTACTATCGGACCGTATCTGGGTTTTAAGGGAGGAACGGCGGCACTTTTATTTTACGGGCTCGAGCGTTTTTCTGTAGACTTGGATTTTGACCTTCTTGATGAATCTAAAGAAGAGTATGTTTTTGAAAGAGTTGAAAAAATAGTGAATAAATACGGAATTATAAAGGATGCTCAAAAAAAGAGGTTTAATCTTTTCTTTTTACTCTCCTATGACCAAAAAGCAAAAAATGGACAAAATGTAAAAGTTGAAATCAACCGAAGGTCCTTTGGGTCAAAATATGATGTTCGAGTTTTTAATGGTGTTTCAATGCTTGTAATGATTAAAGAAGATATGTTTGCTCACAAACTTATTGCCATGCACGAGCGATTAGGCAGAACAAACCGCGATATTTTTGATGTGTGGTTTTTCTCAAAAAGTAATTGGGATATAAATAAAAAAATTGTAGAAGAAAGAACTGGTATGACTTATAGGGTGTTTCTTTTGCTGTGCATAAAAGAGTTAGAGGATATGAATGACAATAATATTCTTAACGGCATGGGAGAGCTTTTGACAGAAAAACAAAAAGCGTGGGTGAAGTTAAGATTGAAAATTGAAACAGTATTCCAGCTCAATCTTCGATTGGAGTTAGAATGATTACGAATGCAAACCATACTTAAAAAATATTTCGGTTACAAAGAATTCAGACCTCTTCAAAAAGAAATCATAGAGCGGGTTTTGGCGGGCAGGGACTGCGTGGTTTTGATGCCGACAGGCGGAGGAAAGTCTCTCTGCTTTCAGCTTCCGGCACTGATGCGAGACGGGATAGCTATCGTTATTTCGCCTCTTATTTCTCTGATGAAAGACCAAGTTGATGCTTTGTGCGCGAATGGGATTTCAGCCGAGCTTATCAATAGCACCCTTTCCCCGGCAGAAATTGCCGGCGTTATGGAAAAAACCAAAACAGGAAAATTGAAAATTTTATATATCGCCCCGGAAAGGCTTGCAGTGCCCGGTTTCGAAGATTTTTTGCATACCTTGAAAATAAGTCTAATCGCCATAGACGAAGCGCACTGTATTTCCGAGTGGGGACATGATTTTAGGCCGGATTATCGAAATTTAAAAATGCTGCGGAAAAAGTTTCCTGCGATTCCGATTATTGCACTCACCGCCACCGCCACACAGCAAGTTCGCGAGGATATCGTCAAACAACTTGATCTGCAAAATTCTCTAACTTTTATTTCCAGCTTTAATCGTCCCAATTTAAGCTATGAAGTTTTGCCGAAAAAGGATTCTTTTAAATCAATTCTCGCGCTACTCCATAATTATAAAAATGAAAGCGTTATTATTTACTGTTTCTCGCGCAATGACACCGAAACACTGGTCAGTAATCTCAATAAATACGGGTTTAAAGCCTCAGCGTATCACGCAGGACTCAAGGCAGAACAAAGAAAGGAAAACCAGGAGAAATTCATCAAAGATGAGATCAACATCATAGCCGCGACCATCGCTTTCGGTATGGGCATAGATAAGCCTGATGTGCGATTAGTAATCCATCACAGCTTGCCGAAATCTGTCGAAGGATATTATCAAGAAACCGGTCGAGCGGGGCGCGATGGACTGCTGGCACGATGTGTACTATTTTTCTCGTATGCCGATAAATTCAAACATGAATATTTCATGCGGGATATTGCAAATGAAGCGGAGCGTAAGAAGTCAGAAGAAAATTTGGAACACATGCTTCGATATGGAAATCTTCGCGGATGCCGTAGGAGATTTTTACTGCGATATTTTAATGAAGCGTATGATAAAAATAATTGTGGAAATTGCGATGGATGTGTGGCGCAAACCCCACTCAAAACAACAACATATTTACGACAATCAATGTCGCGAGTGAGCGTCCCAATTTCGTCAAGTGATGCTTGCGATATTGTGCTATTCGAAAAATTAAGAAATGCGAGAATGCAAGAGGCGCGCAGGTTGAATATACCGCCCTATATGGTTTTCGGAGATAAAACGCTTCGAGATATGGCTACTTACTTTCCGCAGACTCCATCTGATTTCCTAAAAATGAACGGAGTAGGTGAAAGAAAACTTGTTCAATTTGGAGAGTCATTTATGTTAATTATTCGTCTCTATGCGAAAACTCGAGCGGGGCAAGAAAAAATCTTGCCGTATCGCAAAAGTGATCTTGATTCCGTATATATGGGATCAACATATGACGAAACAAAAAAATTGCTGTTGCAAAAGATTTCTGTTGCGGAAATAGCAAAAAGACGCGGGTTATCTGCGGGAACTGTAGCGAGCCATGTCGAAAAACTTTCTTCGATTGAACAAGAATTAGATATTGAGTATTTGAAGCCTGCACCGGAACGATTTGAAAAGATCTCAAGTGCTTTCAAGAAGAGTGCCGGCTTCGCATTGTCGCCAGTGCGTGAAATTCTTGGAGATGATTATTCGTATGACGAACTGCGAATTACCAGAGTTTTTATAAACAAAAAAATCTACAAGAGGCCTTTCTAATAAAAGTTAAAATATTATTTTATTAAGTGTATGAGTCGCACTACTCTGTCGAGTAATCGGGACACGAAACTACTAAGTTGTCAATGCGGAGGCGGGGAGATTCGAACTCCCGATACCTTTCGGTATGCTACCTTTCCAAGGTAGTGGAATAAACCGCTATCCGACGCCTCCGGTCGCATATTACTTTAATTTAGCCTTAAAATCAATGGTTTATTTTATTCTTATGCTAGCTAGAACCGTTCTAGCTAGTTGTAATAAGCTTCTCTTTCAAGTTTTTATTCTTAGTACCCTTAAAGCACCGAGGATGACCATGACGTCTATCACTTCTTGAAGTAGCGCTCCGCTGACGGGGGAGATATATCCAAGGCCGGCAAATACCATAGCTATTATCGAAAGTCCGATGCCGAGAAAGATGCCTTGTTTTGCAATGTTTACGGTCTTTTTGGCTATGTAGTAGACATCCGCAACTCGCTTGATGGAATTGTGCATTATTGCAATATCAGCGGCATAGGACGAGGAGGTATCTCCATGAAATGCCATTGCGATGCCGACATCAGCACGAGCAAGGGCAGGAGCGTCGTTTATGCCGTCGCCTACCATAGCAACGAGACCATTTATTTTTGAAGCTTTTTCAACGATCGCTACTTTGTCTTCTGGTTTGCACTCCGCGTAAACATCTTTAATTCCAACTTGATTTGCGATACGGAGAGCGACGTTTTCATGATCTCCGGTAAGCATTGCTGTAGATATTCCATAATCTGTGCGTAATTTTTCAAAAATTCCTTCCGCATCTTTTCGTGCTTTGTCTGAAAAAACTATTGAGCCGATTACCTCTATTCCTCGACTTATATAAACTATCATTTTTCCTTCGTCATGATATTTGTTGTGCGAATCTTCTATTTTTTTCGGGATATAAATATTTTGAGATTTTATAAAAGCAAGTTTTCCCAATAAGTATTTCATGCTTTCGATAGTGCCTTCGACACCTTGTCCAAAAATTTCTTTAAAGTTCGACACTTTATATAGCAGAGCGTTTTCGAGCAATGCTTTGTTTACAATTGATCTGGCTAAGATATGCGATGATCCGTGGTCAAGCGATGCGGCAATGCTCAGCAAATTTTTATCTTCTCCATCCAGTGAATTTATTTCTTCAATTTCGGGCGTTCCGACTGTGATCGTTCCCGTTTTATCAAAAAGTATTGTGCGTACTCTTGAAAGCGATTCGAGTGCTCCGCCGTTTTTTACTATTATTCCAGATTTGGCGCTACGGCTCATTCCGGAGATCATTGCGATCGGAGTTGCGAGTATGAGAGGGCAGGGGGTTGCGACTACAAGGACGGCAAGTACGCGAAGTGAGTCGTGAAATAAAAACCAGGTGAACGTTGCAACCACTGCTGTGATCAAAGTAAAGACAATTGCGTATTTATCAGCGAGCCTTACTATTGGGGCTTTTGATTCCTCAGCTTCTTTTACAAGAAGTATGATCTTTGCGTAACGGCTTTCTTTTGCAATCTTTTCAGCTTTTATTAAAAGGCTTCCGGTTGTGTTTTCCGTACCTGAGGAAATTAAGCTACCGGCTGTTTTTTCGATTGGCAAAGATTCTCCTGTTAGGTTAGATTCGTCAACAAGAGAACTTCCGGATATTACGACTCCATCTACCGGCATTATTTCTCCGGATTTTATTAAAATTTCATCCCCGGGGATTATTTCATCTACAGATATCTCAATATATTTTTCACCTACTTTTTTTGTAGCATGCGTGGGAGATTTTTGAAGAAGTTTTGTCAGCTCAAATTTTGCACGGTCCATCGCGTACGCCTCAAGAGCTTCTCCGCCCGAAAGCATAAGTATTATTATAAGCCCCGCAAGATGTTGTCCGAGGATCCAAGCGCCGAGTATTGCAACTCCGGCGATCAGATCTACTCCGAATTTCATTTTGAAAATATCTCGAAGTATCGCATACCAAAGTGGTAGGGCAAGTATAAAAGTTGCAAATTTGAAAATATGACCGGTGTATTCCTTGTATCCGTAAAAAAATAAAATACCTCCCAAAATGAGGATTAAGGCATCGACAATCGCTATCCAAGTCGAAAATGGAAATCGTTTTATTGTACTGAAAATATCTTTCATTTACATTTGTATTCTATCATTTTATTATATTTTTACTATTTTGTGTTTAGTTCAAAATAGGAGACCTTGGCATATTTACGCTATCGTAAATATGCCAAGGTGGTATTTGAGAAGTTTTTAGAGCATCTTGACTTAAGTATAGCAAATTTGCTATACTCCTAATAGGTTGCTCTTAATCATAAATTTGTTAAAATATACAGTAATATGAAAGCTCAAATCATGGATCATGTTAAGCAATTTGTTTCTGAATTGCCGAATGAAGATCAGGGAAAGATAAGAGGGGCGATCGAGGCAATGGAGTTTGGAGACTTTGAATCTCTTTATATAAAAACTCTTAAGTCACCAATAAAAGAATTGATAATTAAAAGATACCGACTCGTTTTCTTTCCACATAAGGCCTGTTTGTATTTTGTTGGAGCTTTTATAAAAAAGACCGCAAAAACACCAAAGCATGAAATAGATAAAGCAGAAAAAATGAGAATTATTATATTAAGATCAATAAATTAAAAAATATGAAAACAGTAAAAACAAAAGACAACCAAATACTAAAGTTCTACACTCTTGATGAGACTTTTAAAAAAGTTTCAAAGTCCAAGGAGTTTCTGACTGCTTACAACGAAGAAGTCGCAAGGCTTCAGCTCGTCAGACAAGTGCGTGAGATGCGGATCAAAAGCTCACTTACTCAGAAAGCCTTAGCTAAAAAAGCTGATATGCCTCAGTCCGTAATTGCTCGTCTTGAAAGCGGGGAGCATAGCTTTACACTTGCGACTTTGAGCCGTATTGCCCAAGTTTTTAATAAAAAGATTCAGCTGGCTTAAGCTGTGGTTTTTCTTTTACGAAAAATTATTTCGCCGATTTGGTTCATGGAAATCTGGAGTTTTGCTTCTCATGTTGTCTTTTTGCCCTGGCCTGCTGTTAGTTTTAATCGGCTCTATTTTAAATCACTTTACTTAGTTTTCGTCATACGACGAAAACTACGCCGGCTTTTACCGCTTCTAATTTCGCCCTTTTTGGGGTATACTCTCGCGTATGGGAGTCATAATCAAAACACCTGAAGAAATAAGCATTTTACGAGAAGGCGGGCATCGGCTTGCCCGGGTTTTAGAGGCTGTCTCAAAAATGGTAAAGCCCGGCATTTCAACGGCAGAACTTGATGCTTATTCTGAAAAGCTTATTCGTGATGGAGGCGACGAACCGGCATTTTTAAATTACCGTCCGGCTGGGGCGAGAATGGCATTTCCGGCGACGCTGTGCGTTTCGGTAAACAATGAAGTCGTGCACGG
>Ga0209541_10014528_pt1 | contig 11854 bp, 13 predicted proteins | sample RifCSPlowO2_01_FD_184027 | JGI IMG/M metagenome (GOLD analysis project Ga0209541, IMG submission 184027) | Groundwater microbial communities from Rifle, Colorado - Rifle CSP2_plank lowO2_0.1 (SPAdes) (version 2) | ecosystem: Environmental > Aquatic > Deep subsurface > Groundwater | place...
GTTCCATATTCGGTTCGTGGTTTCCTGGAAATTTTTTTTGCTCCCTGTTTTTTACTTTTTGCAATTTGAAATTTCTGTGTTTGGCATTGGCTAAACACTTCGCTTCCCAATCTTTTACAAATTTTATATTTTGGACCTATTTTCATAATTAAAATTATACTCTCCTTGGTTTTTTAGGGCGTGGACCATTATGAGGGATTGGGGTAATATCTCGAATGAGGCGTATATCCATACCTTTGCCTGCAAAAGTTCTAATTGCCGATTCTCGTCCCGCGCCGACCCCTTTTACAACAATTTCAAGCTCTTTTATTCCAAGCGCCTCTGCCTTATCAAGAAGTGCCCCCGCAACTTTGCTGGCGGCAAACGGAGTTCCTTTTTTTGCCCCCTTAAAACCAAGAGACCCGCTTGAACTCCACGCAAGCGCTCCGCCTTCTATATCTGTTAAAAGAAGTTTTGTATTATTGAAAGTTGCTTGAATATGAAGAATACCTTCAGATGTCCTCTGTCGCGATTTTCCGGATCGTGAAGACGATTTTTTCGATATCCCCTCCGCCTCACTGGCAGTTTTTGTGATAATTCTTTTCTTTCCCATATTACTTTTTGTCTAGTTTGCGTCTTCCAGACCCCATAGTTTTACGAACATTTCCACGAACAGTTCTAGAGTTAGTTTTTGTTCTTTGTCCTCTAGTAGGAAGATTTTTTGAGTGTCTCATTCCTCGATAACACTTAATGTCTTTTAAACGCTTGATGTTTCCTGAGACCTCTCTTTTTAGATCGCCTTCCAGCGCAAATGTTTCAAGTTCCTTTCTAATTTTGTTTTCGTCTTCAGGTTTTAAATCTTTTGGTTTTGCTCCGTAATCAATTCCAACCTTATCTAAAATAAATTTTGCTCTAGAACGACCAACACCAAAAACGGCGGTGAGGCCGATTTCCAATCTTTTTTTTTCTGGAATTGTTATCCCTGCGATTCGCATAATTGTATGTTTTATCCTTGTCGTTGCTTATGTTTTGGATTGGTACAAATAATATATAGCCGACCTTTTCTTCGGGCCAGCTTGCAATTCATACACATTTTCTTTACTGACGCTCTTACTTTCATAGTCTTTTAATGATCCTTCCTTTTTCTTCGTATAAATCTAGTTTGACACTAACCTTATCGCCAACAAGAACCCTTATGCGATGCATCCTCATTTTTCCTGAAAGATACGCAAGAATTTCCTTCCCCGGCTCAATTTCTACTCGAAACATTGTATTTGGGAGAGCTTCGGTAACGATACCCTCTTTTAAATCGGTGGAATTATTTGTTGCCATTAAGGTTTATATATCATAACAAATCATATGCTAAGAAGTCAAGTATAAATACCCGTAAAATAGAGCTTATTTTAACACCTCAATAATTTCAATTTTATCCGGATTCCCTGGGAATTTTCTTGCCCAAAAAGGAGTGAAGGTTATAACTTTGGCATGAATAATATTCGGGAATGTTTCTATGAACATTTTTTGATATGCAGTTTCGTCTTTCGGTGACCCTGAAAGGGCTTTCTGTATCGCGTTTTTATCTATATCCCATACAAATACAGCGTCTCCATTAAACGAGAGCGTTGTCTCTTCTAATAGAGAGAGGTCTGAATTTTTGCTATCAAGTTTAAATATTAAGTCGTTAAAATTTGTTATTGATATTGCGGTTGTCTCTCCTCCTATAATTGTTTTTCGTGCAATTTTGGTTTCTATAACTTTTTTTTCTAAAGCAATGCCCTTCAAATCGGCTGAAAGAATAAATGTTACCGGTTCGTTTTCTTTCGTTATATCCTCCTCCTTCTTTTCAGTAAATGTTATAAAAATAGCTTCGTCCAACATTATGTGTCCTTCAGGAACATTTTCCATTGCTTTCTTTTTTAATGATTCTACAAGTGCGCTTTTTAATTCTTCTCGCGCCCCATCTTCATCTTCTTTTGAAATCTCTTTAGTAAAACCAGAAAATCCTCCAGTCATAGGAGTTTTAGATCGCGCATATACACCCTTAAAAGCAGGAGTTCCTTTTAGCCCTGGCACTGTAAAATCCTCTAACGCGATATTGTATTTTTCTCCCGGTTCGTCAGCTTGAACAGTTACTTGAATAGATCCGGGGCCAGTGCTAGTTTTCCCCGGCACGGTAGCAGAATCTTGGATTCTAAATATAAGTCCATTTGGAGTTTCAAAACGCGTTCGCGCAATAAGTCGTTGAGGACTTTTGTTATAGTCATTAAAAATAACAATTTCTCCAGTGGCCTTTTTCTCTATATCTTTTAAACCTTGGGATGGAATCTTTTTTTCCATAGACCCTGAAACGCTTACAACTTGGTAAACATCGTCTCCATTATTGGATAATTCAGCAAGTGGAAATGAAGTATTAATAGATTTTGTTTCCACTTGCTGAGTAATTTCAACCACAACCCTACTAGTTAGTGTGAGTACTACAAAAATAATAATTAGAATTGGAAATAATATAAATGTCAACCGTTTTAAAAAAATACCATTAATATTAGACGACCTAGGTCTTCGTGGAGGCCTAGGAGGAAACGGCTTTCGGTGACCCTTCTCATCCATAAAAGATGATTTTTGGGAAGACGAATTTTTATTAATTACTATATCTTGCAGAGTATTTTTTAACATAGACTTATATACTACTTTATTTTAAATAATTTGTAAAAATAGAAAAGAGTACAAGCAGTGGATCATGCGAAGCATCCCCGCCCTTACTCATATGTTTATAAAGTATTTGAGTGTTGAGTTCTTTTACCATAAAGTTTTCGTTTGTGTCGGTATTAAATAAATCCTTCCGCGATTCCTTGAACCATTCCGGTAAAAAAGTCAAAATAGTGGGGTCCCCAGACATAAATATTCGTGGTGGAAATCCACCATAAAAATTCCCTTCTCTTATAAGATGACGGAGACTTTCTTTCCACATCCCGCGTATTACCAAGAGAGCTTTTTCAACTTGTTCTTTTGCCACATCACTTAATTCGCCGTTTTTATAAAGACCAAGGATTCCGCGCGCTTCCCGTATATATACCCCCAATTCTCCTCCTAATAGACGCAGAAAAGTATTACTTCCAAACGGAAACGATATAATTTGCGAGAGCCCCCTATCAACTGAAGTTATGACATCTGATACTTCTCCTGAAATATTAAGAATGGTAAAGTTCTCTTCTTTTGGAAATAACATACTTACAGTTGAATATAAGCTAAGTGGCGTGTTGTGAAAATAAACTGTACGCATATGAAAAATTTGATGAATTATATTTTTTAATTTTTCAATAATGGTTTTCTCTGTATAGCTAATAAACATACTAATAACAATTTCGTTTGCTTTTTTATTGTATGGATTATCAACCGAATACCCGTTAAGTTGAATATCTATAATTTTTTTTTCTAGCAAAACCTTGTTATTTTTTGTTGTGTCTTCTTTTTTTATAAGTTCTATTTCTTTTTCAATAAGGTCAGTAATAAGACATTGTGTTACATTAAATGAATAATGCGTGTATTTGATTTTTCTAATTTCACGAGAAGTAAGAATAGATGGGATAAAACAATGAACTTCTTTAGATGAAGCGTACGCTTTATTCATTGCCATTTCAGTAACACCGCTTGTCGCAGCCCATAAAACTCTTGATAAATATCGGTCAATAGTCAACGCTCCTCTTTCTTCAAAATGGCGTCGTTTAGCATAGTGAAGAATCGGTCCCGTTTCTTTTAAAGAAACATACGCAACACCAACACTACCAGTACCAATATGTAAAAGCACCGCCGTTTTTTTTGAAACTGTAGTTTTATTAAACATTATGTTTCAGTATAACAAATTAAAGTTTTATTGGATTATTCGTCTCTTTCAACGCGCGGTCAACTTCTTTTGCAATTTTATCTCGTGTACCGTATGGGTCTGGGACTTGTCTAAATATAAAATCTCTAGATTTGCCCGCTGTCTGCACATGAACATCTCCAAAGTCAAGAAATGTTGGAATGACTCCATTGACTTCTACCGTAATATCTTGAATCCTATCAAGGCGAAATTCCGACACATCTCTAAAAAAAAGAGCGTGTTGTTCAATATCAAAAATCCTTGTCTTGGTAACAATCCAAATATCTAGCGCATAATTTACCCACTTTATGAAAAGAATAGACCATTCAAACAAAACGACAGCCGAAATTATAAAAACCGCAACGGTTCTAAAATTACTAATTTGTGAAGATAGCGTTTCTTCAGCGATAAAAATAATAGAAACAAATACAATAACAACTAGAATGCTAGGAAAAGCAGAAATAAAATACACAAACCAGTGGCGTCTAAAGCACACTATTACCTCTTCATTATTTGGTATGATAATTGCCATAATTAGTAATTAACAAGAATACTCACCATTACGACGATTGGGGGGAAAGCAACCATTAAATAAAGAACCTCTGCTTTTATGGCATAAAGTTTTGTAATACTGTATTTACGCAAGTGGTATGCCGTGATTATAAATGTAGCCATGAAGCTCACGAAAGCAAGCATAAAAATAATTGCAAGCGCCCAATGAATGGTGTCAACAGTTAATCCTTCAAAAAAGTGCGTATAAGAAGAAAAAATCGGGATTCCAATGTCTATTTGCGGTTCTATCATTTTATTCTAAAATTGCTTTTATCCTTCTAACACCTAAAGAACTTGCTTCTTCTTTTTTAATCTTAAACATTCCCATATCTCCAGTTCTATTTATATGTGGACCGCCACAAATCTCGTAACTAAACCGATTTTCACCATCTCCTACACTGTATACCTTAACCTTATCACCATATTTTACACCAAATTCACCAAGCGCTCCATGTTTAAACGCTTCATTGGTGGACATCTCTACAAACGACACAGGTAAATCTTTTTTTATAACTTCATTAATTAAATCCTCCACCTTTCTCTTTTCTTCTTCTGTCATTTTTTGCGGATGAGAAAAATCAAAACGGAGACGTTCTTGTGTAATGTTACTACCGCGTTGGTGTACATGGTCACCAAGCACGCGACGAAGCGATTCGTGCAAAAGATGCGTTGCCGTGTGATACTTTATTGTATTTTCGTTTGTATCTTTAAGCCCACCTTTAAATTTTTGTTCACTTCCAAGACGAGATTTATCTTGATGAATTATCATTTCTTTTTTAAATCCTTTAGTATCTACTGTTATTTTTCTTTCTTTCGCGAGTTCTAAAGTTAGTTCTAACGGAAACCCGTATGTAGTAAATAAAATAAAAGCGTCAATTCCAGAAATATTTCCTTTGGATAATTTTTCAAACTCTTTAATACCTTGTTGTAATGTTTTGTTAAAAATATTTTGTTCGTCCATTATTATTGAAACAAATAACTCTTTTTCAGTAAGACACTGATAAATCTTGCCATATTTTTCAAATACAAAAGAAACAATCCTATCAACTTCTTCTTTTGAAATATATTTATTGTCTGAATTAAAAACGGCGCGACGAATTAATCGCCTTAAAATGTACCCCTGATCAGTGTTTGACGGGCGTATTCCATCAGAAATAATCATTACTGTGGTTCGTAAATGGTCAGCAATAACCCTCTGTTTTTGGATGTTATTTGTAAGTCTTTTTGTTTCTTCTAAAATATTTTCAAATAAATCCGTGTCAAAAATATTATTTTTACCTTGCGCCACCATCACTAAGCGTTCAAGACCTGCGCCGGTATCTACATTTTTTTGTATTAGCTTCCCCACCACGCTCCCGTCTTTTTTTTCATACTCCATGAAAACATCATTCCATATCTCAACTACGCGTCCATTGCTGTTTGCTTTTTGAAAGTCTTCTTTTGAATTTATAGAGTCCTTGTCCGGCTGAAGATCATAGAACATCTCCGTATCTGGTCCACACGGGCCATTATCTCCGGGACTCCACCAGTTATCGCTTTTTCCTAAAAAAAAGATTCTATTTTCTGGAATGCCGTGCGATTTCCAAAAAGAGGCGCTTTCGTCGTCTTTTGGAGCGTCATCATCTCCATCAAAACAAGTCACATACAATCTATTTGGGTCTAGCCCCAAACCTTCTTTCGTGTCGGTAAGAAACTCATAACTCCATTTTATCGCGTCTTCTTTGAAGTAATCGCCTAAAGACCAGTTACCCATCATTTCAAAAAAGGTATCGTGTGTTGCGTCTCCAACTTCTTCAATATCTTGTGTTCGTACGCATTTTTGGATATTTACGAGTTTTTTGCCAATTGGATGTGGCTCGCCACGCAAGTATGGCACAAGTTGTTGCATCCCAGCCGTAGTAAAAAGAACCGACGGGTCGTTCAACGGAACAAGTGAGACGCTTGGAATCACTGCATGGCCTCTTTTTTTAAAAAAATCTATAAATCTATTTCGTATTTCTTCTGACTGCATTAACATACATTAAACTGATTTATTGAAAAGATAAAGTCGTAATACTGCTCAATAAAAATATCCTTATTAAATATTTCTATTCTGGAGCCGTTTATAAATAGTTCCAGTTATAAGTAAAATAAAAAGCCCTAGCGCGAGCGGAAGCGATGGGTATTCTCTAAACAAGAACAAATTGTCAAAAAGACCTTCGAATCCATATAGTATTAAAGAAAAACCAACTGATGAAAACAGACTGAAACTAAGAGGATATTTTTTAAATATATATCCTCCACTTTTTTTAAGTTTATTATTAAGTTTTTTTGTGGCGACCTCGGCTTGTTCTAGCGGGTCTATTGTTTCTTTTTTTATACTTTTTTTCATTAAAATTATTGTATCACACCACCCCCAAGGCACTCATTTTTATCGTACACAACAAATGATTGCCCGGGCGCGATACCAACCTGTTGTTTTTTAAAATAAATATGGTAATTTTTATCTTTTTTTTGAACCCTGCATTTTTTTAGCGGTTGTCGATAACGCGCTCTTCCATTGTACTCTTTTTTTGATAGTGAGCTCTCTCCAAGGAACCAGTTATATTTACTGATTATAATTTTTTTAGTTGAATATTTTTTCATATTTTCCTTTTCTGTGACTGTAAGTTCATTTTTTTTGATATTTTTATCCACAACATAGTAAGGGCCATCATAAGGGGTTTTTTTTGTGATTGTAAATCCATGCCGTTCACCGATAGTATAAAAAACAGAGCCTTCGTGTTCACCGATAGTTTCACCAAGCGTATTTAAAACGACGCCATTTTTTTGTTTTATATAACGCTTAAGAAATTGTTTAAAGTTGATTTTTCCAACGAAACACAGCCCTTGGCTGTCTTTTTTATGCGCCGTAACAAGGTTTCGCTTTTCCGCTTCTTTTCTTACCACATCTTTTTTTAAGTGCCCTATTGGAAAAAGTATTTTTTTGAAATGTTTTCCATTAATAGTCCAAAGAAAGTAGCTTTGATCTTTTTTAGGGTCTTGCCCTTTGTAAAGGTGATACACTCCATTTTTATTTTTTATTTGCGCGTAGTGACCTGTTGCAACATAATCAGCGCCATTTTTTATAGCCCATTTAAAAAATGCTCCAAATTTAATACTTTTGTTGCACATAACATCAGGATTTGGGGTTCTTCCGCTTTTATATTCTGAAATAAGATAATCAACAACTTCTTTTTTATATTCTTTTGATAGGTCAATGGTTTTAAAAGGGATACCAATGTGCGTTGCGACACGGAGGGCGTCAAGACGATCTTTTTTCCATGGACATTCTAAAAACTCCGGGTGCCACGCCTTAATAAAAACGCCTATAACGCCAAAACCCGCCTCTTTTAGAAGAGAAGCGGAAAGAGAACTGTCTACTCCGCCAGACATAGCAAGATATACCGTTTTATCCATAGGCAAATTATCCTTGGCATAATTGACTTTTTTATTCATATCTAATTTCTACACGCTCACAATTTTTTTGTAAACTTCAAAGGAAGCTCGCGCGTCAGAAAGAGCCGTATGAGCATTTTCGTTTACTACACCAAAGTGTTCACACAAAGCACGCATAGTAAATTTTTGTATTGAGGCATCGTTTTTGAACGCTCCAAAAGCGATAGAAGCCAAATCCCATTTATGGTAACTCACCTCTTCTTCGATATTGTTATCATAAAACGCTTTGGCTAAAAAAGACCAGTCGAATGAAACATTTTGCGCAATAATAGTGGCATCTTTCGTTTTGGAAGATACGATTTTAAGAGCGTCTTTTAACTCGCTTGCAAAAAGCCACTCCGATTCAGAATATTTATTAACACGGAGAGCTTCCTGTTCTGCGCTCTCGATATGTTTTGGTTTGATTTTAATATCAAATTCTTCTATTTTTTCAACAACAAGTTTTCCATTAGTTTCAATTTCTTGTTTTGCAATAACACAACCGATTTCTATTATTTCATGTTTTTGTGGATTTTTACCGGTTGTCTCTAGGTCAATAAACGCTAATTTTGCTTTTTTCATTCTTTTATAAAGTATTTTTTAATCTAAATATTTAGATTTATTTGTTTTATGTTGTTCAAAATCTTCAGCATAGTGGGTAACACCGTCTGCGCTCGATAAATAATATAAATATGGAGTTTCTTCATCATATAAGGCGGCTTCTAGCGAATCAAGTCCTGGATTTGTAATTGGCCCGATTGGAAGCCCCGCATATTTATAGGTATTATAAGGAGAGTCAATTTTTAGGTCGTTAAGGGTAATATCAAGTCCATTCTTACCGAAAATATAACTAAAAACAGCGTCGACCTGAAGTGGCATGCCAATTTTTAAGCGTTTCCATAAGATTCCAGCAATTTGTTTCTTTGTTTCAAATGTGCGCGCTTCTTCTTCTAAAAGAGAAGCCATAATGACAACATCTTCCCATTTCATCCCCTTCCTAATTACTTTTTCTTTTAATAATTTAGTTTTTTGTTCGAATGTCGTATTCAATAAAACAATAATGTCTTTCGTAGTTTGTGTTGGGAGCAAATAGTAGGTATCGGGGAAAAGATATCCCTCTAAGGTTTTTGATTCATTCAAAAAAAATTCTTTGTCAAATTCAGGAAGCGACGCATCTAAAACATCGGCAAGTTCTTTATTGTTTTGTCCTTCCAGAAGAGTTACCCTAATCGAATCGATTCCAAATTTTCCTCGTGCTGTTCGGTAAGCTACCGTAAAAAGATTATCTTTTGTTGGAAAAAAATAATCTCCCCATAAAACTCCGGTGTCCCCAGGAACAAGTGTCACTAATACTTTATATATAAATTGATTCTTAATAATTCCTCTATCGTCTAGGAGTTTTGCTACTTCAGTAAGCGTCATATTTTTTGTAATTGCAACAATAGTATGTGTCTGAAAATTAACAGGAGCGGCAATAAAAATGACATAAAATAAAAATATTCCAACAAATAAGGACTTCAAGAAAATCTTGTTTTTTAAAAAATAAAGCTTTTTCATTATTTTGGTAAATCTCTTGGTGGCTCTCCTGTTCGTGACGGTAATCGGTGTACCGTTGGAGTTGTGACAACCTTTCCAGGGAAATGATAAATAGTTGCAAGTTCTTCACTACTCAAGACAATTGGCGTTCTTTCGTGTGGAGGATGAAAATATGACCGCAATTTATAAGCGTTAAATAATTTAATTTTTCGTTTTGCTAAACGCATACCCATAAAATCTTCCCACGGAAAATCAAAGTCTGTCATATACTTTCCGTTTGGTTTAAAACCATTCATATCCTCAGAATTATATTGTTTAAATGCTGAAATAAGCCCCGGTCGATTATAAATATTATAAGAATTTTTTCGCGCTAAATAAATTGCTCTTATTCCACAATCAAAAGCAATCTTTGAGAGTCCTCTCTGGATACTTTTTACTATTCTTTCTTCCCCGGGTGATAATAGTTTTGTGGTATGGACAACAATTTGTCCGGGTTTAGCGTCGGCTTTTCTTAATTTTTTAACTAATTCATCGCCTTCACCTTTCCAATCGCGTCCCTTATCCCACCAAGTTTTGCCATATCTTTTTTCTGAAGCTCGCACCAAAATTTGAAACCATAATTGTTCACCCTTTCCAATAGAACCAAAAAATTCAATAAAAGGAGTAAGCGGGTCAACCTTTTCGCTCTCTTCACGAGACCCCTTTTTGTCAAGTTCATAATCAATATAGGTTCTTATTGGATACGCGTCGTTTTGAGTATGTTTAAATTCTCCACCCCACACATCCCAATCAGCCCCTTTTTGTTTGAATGGAACCTTATTTGTGTAGTCGTCAACTTCATGAATTTCTATATTAGGATATTGAGAATAAAAATGAGACTGGATAAGTTTTGAGTGAAATTTTTGAGTGTAAATAAAAAAATGCACAGAACCCTCAATAGAAACAATTTCTAAAGAAAACCATGGCCGTATTTTCCCTTCCCACCATTGCGCAAACCACTTTCCTTTTGATGTTTGATGCAAAATAGTGAGTGCAATTTCCATAGCTTGCGGAGATTTTTCAACCTCTTGAGGAAGTCTGATTTCAAGAAGCACCCACTTCATTTTATGGATGTATACAGCGACAACATACTTTTTCCAGACAATTAAAAAAACTGCCAACGAAGCTATCGGAACCAAATAAGGAGCAAATACTCCAAGAAGAGAATATGTATCTGCAAAAATTTTAAATAAATCTGGAGGTATAATATCAACCATGCACAATATTATACACTACACTGGATGATAGCGACCAGACTTATCTTTTTTAAAAAATTTACTATTTTGTAAATTTACAAGAATAGTATTTTCTTTTACATGGCGTTCTTTTAAAACCTTATCGACAACCTCTTCTTTTTGTAGTGGACCGCCTTCTTTTAAAATGTTACGAATTACATCTCTTACAACACCGCGTTCATATCCCCATTCACGAAGCGCGTATAATCCACGCCCAACTAAAACAAAACGCTTGTCTTTAATAAGTTCATTATGGACTGTTGCTTGATGTGCCTTTTTACCAAAACGACTAGTGATAGCGCTTGAAACCTCTGTAAAATGCATCGGTGACCCGTGGTCGCGAAGCACCAAATAAGCAAGATCCCTTATTCCTCGAGCGCGAATATTAGGTGAGTGAGAAACCCCCCACTCGCCAAGAGGGTTTTGTCCGATAAACTTTGCAATAGTAAGCCAGCGTTTAAGTATTTCTTCATCACGGATATCTTTAACCTCTTTTTTTAGATGATTTATAAATTTAGCAACAATATCAGGTCCTGAAACAATATCATCATCGGATAGATCTTTATAAAGATTTTTTAAGCTTTTATGAACTTTTTCGGCAAAATCTTCATCTGTTGTCCATCGATGAAAAAAGTCTTCATCCTCTCTAAGTCTTTCAAAATAATCACCCAATACTAAAAGAAAATGGACATGATTTTGATAACTTTTATCCTCGGAAAGATGGTCAAGAAAACTATTCTCTTTTACGATTTTTCCAAAATCATCCATTGTGTCACGAAGTTCTTCAAAAAAAGGTTCTGCCTTAATAAATTCTTCAGACCTTCTTATTGTTGAAAGAGAAAAGTTTTCAATCTGTCGAACGCGCTCCCTTGTAATACCGTATTCCTTTCCGATTGCTTCAAGGGTGAGTCGCTCAGTATCTACGCCAAGACCATAGCGCTTTTTCATAACATCTTGGGCGCGTTCAGATAACACGCCAATAAGAGCTTTTGTTATTACCTTTGGTTTGAACGAGAGTATTACACTATTTTTTTGCATATTTGTATACTATTTGTAGCATTATTCATATTTTGCGTCAAGTTTATATTGGGCACATTCAACATTCAATCGCAACACTCATGACTTCTAATGGGGAAGACCAATTGAGTCGTTTTCTCGGTCTGGTATTCAAATCATACTCCACTTTTTGAATGAGTTC
>Ga0209541_10014529_pt1 | contig 11854 bp, 11 predicted proteins | sample RifCSPlowO2_01_FD_184027 | JGI IMG/M metagenome (GOLD analysis project Ga0209541, IMG submission 184027) | Groundwater microbial communities from Rifle, Colorado - Rifle CSP2_plank lowO2_0.1 (SPAdes) (version 2) | ecosystem: Environmental > Aquatic > Deep subsurface > Groundwater | place...
AATTAGTCTAGGTAAAAGATTTCAAATCGCACTCCTATTGCTTTTTTTTGCCGGATTTATTTATGATGTGTTTTTCATAGTTCCTGCTTTTACCTTAGTATCGGATATACGGTTATTTTCGCTTTTATTGCTCTGGATTTTTCTTAGTAAAATATCGGGTTTTAACAGTATGGCAACACTGAAGGTGCTCGTGGGTTTCCTCTTGGTGATGTTCTTCCTCTTTATTTCTTCTCAAACAAATCCTGTTGTAGAAAGAGTAGGATCGTGGGTTTATATGTTTTTACTAATGGCAATTATTCAACAGCTTTCTGAATCAAGAAAACGAGTCTCTCGACAAAAGTAACATGGTTTTATCTTCTGAAAATGTAACTGCGAAATGGCACAATTCTAGAGCTATATAGCCTATATATGATAAGTGTTGTTATTTCAGTTTACAACGAGGCAGAAAGCTTACATATCTTTTATGAACATCTTATACAAATAATAAAAATCTTAGATGAGCCATATGAAATTATCTTTATTGATGATGGATCAACCGATGGATCGTTTGAACTACTAAAGCAAATAGCGCAGAAGGATCGCCATGTGAGATTTTTTTCATTTAGAAAAAATCAAGGGAAGGCAGAAGCTTTAACGTTGGGTTTTCAAAAAGCAAGGGGTGACTATATTGTCACTCTTGATGCGGATTTGCAGGATAAGCCTTCCGAAATTCCAAGGCTTTTAGAAAAGGTGGAAGAGGGATGGGATGTGGTGTGCGGGTGGAGGAAAAATCGTAGGGACTCTTTTTCTAAAGTTATTTCTTCAAAAATTTTTAATAAGATCGCCTCGTTTTTCTGGCAATTACAGCTTCATGATTATAACTGCGGCTTAAAAGCATACGCCAAAGATGCGGCAAAAAGTTTGCATCTATATGGGGGGACGCATCGATTCATTCCGCTTCTTGCATTCCAGAATGGTTTTCGTGTATGCGAAATTCCTGTAGTTCACCAAAAGAGAAGATATGGGAAGTCGAAGTATGGATTTTCAAAAATTTTCAAAGATATTCCAGACATATTTACCATGCTTTTTTTAGTACGCTATAGTAGTAGACCGCTTCATTTTTTTGGAATGATTGGAGGAATTCTGCTCTTTATCGGATTTTCTATTTTAGGTTATCTTAGTATAATTTGGTTTCAGGGTGAGTCAATAGGAAGAAGACCCCTCTTGTTTTTGGGCATGCTTCTTGTCTTAGGCGGGTTTCAAGTTTTTTTTACAGGGTTTTTAGCAGATCTTATGATTAGCTTATTTAATAAAGGTAAACAGGAATTTCCCTTAAAATACTCAAACGGTGAGTAGAAAAATAATCCATGGAAAGGGAAGCCTTATGGTTTTAATTTCAGCGTTTTGTTTCTTGATAAACCGTTGAAAAGAAAAAATAGTCCAGTGATTGATGTGTTCCGGATCGTTCCCAAAGCTCCTCACGTTTTTCCCTCTAAGAAAATTAGCCAGCATAAAAAACGGTTCGTTGGGAACAGACAGAAGAATATATTGCTTGGATACTCGAAGCACTTCTTTTAGTGCTTGATGGGGGTTTTTGAGATGCTCTAGGACTTCCGTACAAATGACTAAATCAAACGAGGAACTTTGGTAAGGGAGATCATAAATACTAGCATGTTGAAGAGTAAGATTAGGAAATGTCTTTTTTCCAATCGAAAGAGCATCTTTTGAATAGTCAATTCCCTCAAATGTGTTTCCGATCTTTTTTTCTGCAAATTTTGCAAGCGTGAATCCTTCTCCGCATCCCACGTCCAATAGAGATGAAACATCTAGTGGCTGTGCAAGATTAAGCATTGTTTGATAAAAATTTTCTATCAAGAAATGCTGGACTGGGTTTTGACTCATGTGTTTAAGATAATTGTTGGTAAGTTGAGTTTTGCTCATAGATTGGGTATGATCAGGATGTTTTCTATTATATACGAAAATGAAGATTCAAGACATTGCCTTTTTTCTTGTTTTAGGAGTTCTTTTGTTTAAAAGGGACCCTAAATTTTTTGCGATTGCAGGTATCATAAGTCTTATTCTTGCGATCCCTCTTTTTTCTCTTTGGATATTTTTCACGGCTGAAAGACTTACGTGGTACGCTGCCGCTTTTTTTCTTGTTGCTATAATCTTTTATATACTTCAGCTTCAAAAAAGTAAATAGTATGAAAATAGGAATTGATGTAAGCCAGCTGGTATATTCTAACACTGGAGTAGCAAACTACTTAGAGAACTTGGTTCAATGTTTGCTTAAGGTTGATAAGGAGAATGAGTACATATTATTCTTCTCAGGTTTGAGAAGAAAAGTTCAAAAGTCAAAGTTCAAAAGTCAAAATTACAATTCAAAATTAAAAATTAAGACGTTTAAAATACCGCCTATTCTATTGGATACTCTTTGGAATAGGTTGCATATTGTACCAATAGAGTGGTTTATTGGAGATGTTGATGTATTTATTTCCTCGGATTGGACGCAGCCACCTACTAAAAAAGCCAAAAAAGCGACGATTCTGTACGATCTTATTGTGCATAAATATCCCAATGAAACGGACAAAAAAATTGTAGATACGCAAAGAAGAAGACTTACGTGGGTGAAAAAAGAATGCGATGTGGTATTTTGTATATCGGAATCAACAAAAAAGGATGCGATGGAGATTCTGGGAATTGAGAAGAGAAAGCTAAAGGTTATTTATCCCGGGATTTAATAGACCATTGTTTAATTAATACATTGTTAAATTACTGGGGGGGTAATAAATATGATAATAGGTATTGATGGGAATGAGGCGAACGTACAGAGACGAGTAGGTATTTCGGAGTACGGCTTCGAACTTCTTAAGAATTTCAAATTTCAAATTTCAAATTTCAAATTTCAAATTTACCTTAAAAAGCCTCCCTTGCCTCATATGCCTAAGGAACGAGACGGATGGCGATATAGAATTGTTCGGCCAGAAAAGTTATGGACGCAGATAGGTCTACCGATCGATTTGTTCTTTCATAAGCCTCGTCCGGATGTGTTTTTTAGCCCCACGCATTACGCTCCTCGTTTTTCTCCTGTTAACTGCGCAATTTCAATCATGGACGTATCGTATTTGCGTTTTCCTTCTCTGTTTAATGCGTCGGATTTGTATCAGCTCAAGAACTGGACCGCTTATTCGGTAAAAAAAGCAGTGAAAATCTTTACCATAAGTAAATCAAGTAAAAATGATATAATAAAAGCGTATGGTGTGTCTGAAGAAAAAGTAGTGGTGACATACCCGGGAGTAAAATTCAAAAATATGGTTCGACAAACTCACCATCCTGAGCAAAGTCGAAGGACAATGCAAAATTCAAAAGTACTAGAGAAATACGGAGTTGATAGGAATTATGTTCTTTTTGTTGGGACGCTGCAACCAAGGAAGAACATTGAACGGCTCATCGAAGCCTTCAGCCTTGTTTGTCATCCTGAACTTGTTTCAGGATCTCAATCAAAACGAGATTCTGACCTTCGTCAGAATGACATCCAACTTATAATCGTTGGCAAGAAAGGATGGCTGTACGAGGACATCCTAGAGGCGCCCAAAAAATTTGGAGTAGAAAATAGCGTCAAGTTTCTGGAGTTTGTTCCAGAAGAGGATCTTTCGAGCCTCTATCAAAATGCTCTTTTTTTTATTCTTCCCAGTTTATACGAAGGGTTTGGGTTGCCGGTGCTTGAGGCAATGAGCTACGGGTGTCCTGTAATAACCAGTAATGTGAGTAGTCTTCCTGAAGTAGGGGGAGATGCGGTTCTGTACGTAGATCCGTTAAGTACAAGTGATATCTGTGAAAAAATGAGGATGATATTTTTGGATGAAAAGCTTCGCGCCGAACTTCAAAAAAAGGGATACGAGCAGGTTAAAAAGTTCAACTGGGAAAAAACAGCAAAACAGACACTTGATATTTTAGAAAATCTCGCGCAAAAATAATCTATGATACTGTTCAGAATAAAAAGAAGAATTATGGCAATTCTTCTTGAGCTTGAAGTGATGTTTCTCCACGGAGTAGGCAATATTCCGTCTCATCATCTGCGAAGATTTTTTTATAGAGCCTGCGGTATAAAGATCGGTTGCGGGTCAACGATCCATACGGAGGCAAAATTCTACAACCCGTCAAATATACGGATAGGAGAAGATACAATCATAGGTGAAGGGGTTGTTCTTGATGGGAGAGAGAAACTATCTATTGGAAACCATGTCGCAATCGCCTCCGAAGTCATGATATATAATGCAGAGCATGATGTTCAAAGTGAAGATTTTCATGCAGTAATGGAGCCGGTTGTTATTGAGGATTATGTCTTTATTGGGCCGCGAGCGATTATTCTTCCGGGGGTTACGGTTAAAAAGGGAGCAATTATTGCGGCAGGAGCGGTGGTAACCAAAGATGTTGAGCCATTTGATATCGTGGCAGGCGTACCGGCAAAGCCAATCGGCAAACGCAATTTTAGCAATCCACAGTATCAACTGGGAAGAGCTGCTTGGTTTCGATAAAGCGCATGGTAGACATATCAATTGTTATTGCAACTTTTAACACAAAAGACCTAACTCGTGCCTGTATTCATTCGATTATTTCTTCTTACCCAAAAGAATTCCGCGAAAAAAAGTTTGAAATCATTCTTGTTGATAACGCGTCAAGCGATGGGACGGCTGATGAGATTAAGGGTGAATTTGGGGATATAAACGTATTGCAAAACAAAACGAATGTCGGATTTGCAGCTGCGTGTAACCAAGGCGTAAAAGACGCAAAAGGAGCGTATTTTTTATTCCTTAATTCCGACACAAGAACAACAAAGAAAAGCAACTTAAATGACTTAATTGATAAGATGAGAGAAAATACCACCATAGGGATAATTGGGGGTGCTCTTGTAAGTGAGGAAGGGTTAGTGCAGAAGTCTTATGGATCTTTTTATCATCTTTTGGAGCTCATTAAGGTCTTATTCACAGGGAAAAATAAGGGGCGAGTTTTGTCTATAGAGTCTTTTGTCGATTGGGTGAGCGGGGGGTTTATGTTGACCAAAAAGAGCCTATTTCAAGCTCTTAACGGATTTGACGAGCATTTTTTTATGTACTTGGAAGATATGGAGTTTTGCTACCGGGCTTCTCAAAAAGGACACAAGGTTTTATATGCTCCGTGGGCAAAAGTTTTTCATAAGGAACACGGAAGCTCAAGTAGATCGTTTGCCATTGGAGAAATTTATAAAGGCATTCTATACTTTTATAGAAAACATAAAAACGGATTTTTACTTATACTTGTAAAAGGGATGTTGTTATTAAAAGCTCTTGTTGCAATGGGAATTGGCGTTGTAAGCGGAAATAAATATCTTTTTTCTACATATAAAAACGTCCTTCGTTACGCATTATGAATATTGTTAGGTGGATCGTAAATAATATTTTCTTTCTTGCAACACTTTTTTTACTTGCGTTTATTCCTCTTTATCCCAAAATCCCACTTTTGGATGTTGAGAACACATGGGTTTATATTAGATTAGAAGATGTTATCGTTGTATTTGTTTTTTTGATTTGGATTACTTTTTTCTTATTTAAGAAAGTTACGCTAAAAACTCCGCTAACATTACCCATAATTCTATTTTGGATTATTGGTGGATTAGCAACTCTTCATGGAATACTCCTGATTTTTCCTACTATTGCCAATGTTTTTCCTAATGTAGCCTTTTTAAGTTTTTTAAGGAGAATAGAGTACCTATTTTTATTCTTTGTTGCTTTTGCCGCTATGAAGATAAAGACGCATATATTCTACGTTGCTGCGACATTGGTAGTAGTTCTTCTTTTGGTTGTGGGGTATGGAGTTGGACAGAAATTCCTTGAATTCCCGGCGTATTTAACCATGAATGAAGAATTCGCTAAGGGAATTCCTATACAGCTCTCACAACTTTCGCGAGTTCCGTCTACGTTTGCGGGTCATTATGATCTGGCTGCATATTTGGTTCTCGTGATTCCTCTTATTGTTAGTATGGCTTTTGGATTTAAAAATTTGCTTATAAAGATTTTTTTATTGATATCTGCTTCTTTAGGTTTTGGTCTTATTTTTATGACCGTATCTCGAGTTTCATTTTTTGTGCTTTTACTTTCCATGATTATGCTTTTAATTCTTCAGAAAAAAAGATTGCTTATATTTTCTTTTTTCTTAATAGTGCTTGTATTTTTAAGTTTTTCTCCAAGTCTTCTTGCGCGTTTTGGAAGTACGGTTTCAGAGGTTGATGTGTTGGTTGATTCTTCTAGCGGGGCGGCAATTGGACACGTGAAAGATGTCCCGGCTGAATATTTCAAGGATAAAGTTGTTTTGAGGCAGCCCGCTTCAAAAGAAGAATCTCATGTGGCTAGTTCTTCTGCGATATTACCTTTTTTATTCATCCCGGAAGTAGCATCTCTTGTTGTGGAAGAAAACACTCTAACAGGAGAAAACCTGCCACAGGGAACCAGTTACATAAATCTTCCCCTCTCGCCTGTTACCAAAAAGATAGGGCAATTTTTCTACCAAAAATCGAATGATCCAAAAACAGCGGAAGTGCGTGTTTTTTATGGAGATTTTCTTGTAAAAAGAGCCAAAGCGTACGATCTTTCGTTCACCACCCGATTTCAGGGAGAATGGCCAAAGACAATTGCGGCATTCAAGAGAAATATTTTTTTAGGTAGCGGCTATGGCTCTGTGAGCCTTGCCGTTGACAATAACTATTTACGGATATTAGGAGAATCGGGATTGCTTGGATTTGTAGCTTTTATATCAATCTTTTTAACCGCCGGTATATATATAAAAAGGGTATTGCCGAGCGTTGATTCTCCTGTTGTCCGAAGTTTTGTTTTGGGCTTTGTTGCCGGCACATTCGGATTAGCCCTAAACGCAGTGCTTATTGATGTTTTTGAGGCGTCCAAAATTGCTTTCACATATTGGCTCTTAATGGGTGTAACAATTGGTGTTTTGCAATTGTACAAGAAGGAAAAGATAGATTTTTTTAAAGAGTTCATAAAGGTAGTAAGCTCTCCCTACGCAATTATTATGTATCTTTTTATTGTCACGGTACTATTGTTTTATTCAGCTTCAAGCTACTATTTTGTGGGTGATGATTTTACATGGCTTCGATGGGTTTCGGATGGATATTTTAAGAATGGGATACTCAGTTATTTTACAGAGGCTAATGGATTTTTCTATCGGCCCGGAGCCAAGCTATATTTCTCCTTAATGTATTCAGCATTTTGGCTTAATCAGGTAATGTATCATGCGGTGTCGATTTTTCTCCATTTCCTTGTTGCGGGATTTATATTTTTGATTTCCAAAAGAATCTTAAAAGACGTCTTTTTATCTACGGCTACCGCGTTTCTGTTTCTAATTATGAGCGGATATTCTGAGGCAGTTTTTTGGATTTCTTCCACGGGCTTTCTTTTTAACGCGGTGTTTGCGCTTTCTAGCCTACTGTTTTATATGTTCTGGAAAGAAAAGAGGAGAAAAATTTTCTTTATTCTTTCGTTTTTTTGCATTGCCTTAAGTCTTCTGTTTCATGAAATTGGCATTATTACGCCTTTGTTAATTATACTGTATGATCTTGTTTTTGTTGAAAAGCAATTTAGCCTGGGACTTTTACAAAAAAAACGCTATTATTTTGTCTTTCTTTCTCCCCTTATTCCCTATCTTGCGTTGCGGTACGCGGCTAACAGTCACTGGTTTAGCGGCGATTACAGCTACAACCTATTAAAGCTTCCTTTTAACAGTATTGGTAATATAATTGGTTATTTATCTCTTTCTCTCTTTGGTCCCATGTCGTTATCTCTCTATTCAGGGTTTAGAAGTATCTTACGAGAGCACGTTGTTATTTCGGCAGTAGCATTAACAATATTAGCCTGTATTACCGTTTTTTTCTATCGAATGGTTATGAAAAAGATGGCAAAAGAAGATGCAAAAATTGTCGTTTTTGGATTTTTGTTTTTTATAATCGCGCTCGCGCCATTTTTAGGGCTAGGGAATATTTCTTCTCGCTATAGTTATTTATCTTCTTTTGGGCTTGTCCTTCTTTCTGTATTCTTTCTTAAGAAGACATACGGTTTCCTTCTTGTCAACGGGCGAGGTATTGCCGTGACGAGCGTCATTATCATTGTTCTTATATTTTCCTTTCTCCACCTGATGCAGTTGCAAAAAATAAATTCGGATTGGAAAGTTGCCGGTGAAAAATCAAAAAAGTTTTTGGTCTCATTTAGCGATATATATCCGGATTATCAAATAAAAGGAAAGATGCAATTTTATTTTGTCAATGTACCGATTCGTGTAGGAGATGCGTGGGTGTTTCCTGTTGGCTTGGGTGATGCGTTGTGGTTTATTCTCAAAAATGAAGATCTTGCGGTGTATCAAGTGCAGTCGAGCAAAACCGCGCTTGATCTGGCAGAAACGTCAGAAAGAAGTAAAGTCTTTATGTTTGATACCCGTGCGGCCGTTTCCGAAGTGCGAAGAACAGACAATGGCGATATTATTTACCTGAATGCGAAATAATTACATGATACGCAAAAAAGAAATAATAGCTCTTTTTCTTATTCTTACTTTGGGTTTTATCGTTCGGCTCTATAAGTTTACTAATCCTATTGCCGACTGGCATTCGTGGAGACAATCAGACACGTCTTCCGTATCCAGAAACTTTGTGAAATACGGGTTTGATCTTCTTCATCCACGGTTTGATGATCTATCTAACGGCGTGTCGCTTCTTGACAATCCGAAAGGATACCGTTTCGTAGAATTTCCAATCTACAACGTGTTTCAAGCCGGACTCTTTGAGTTGTTTCATACGTTTACTATTGAAGAGTGGGGTCGATTAGTTAGTATTGCGTCAGTTTTGATTGCAACGGTTTTTCTCTATCTTTTGGTGAGGGAATATGTATCTTCTCGCGCAGGTCTTTTTGCCGCATTTTTTTACGCACTCCTTCCGTATAATATTTATTTCGGTCGCGTTATCTTGCCGGATACGCTGATGGTTGCCTTCATGCTTGGGGGGTTATATTTTTTTGATGCGTGGACAAAAAAAATCAAAACAAATCAAAAACGCGTTCAGGCACTCTTATTTTTTATGCTCGCGGTTCTGTTTACAGCATCTGCTATTCTTATCAAACCGTTCGTTCTATTCTACGGATTAGCTTTTGTTTATATTCTCATAAAAAGATTTGGATGGCGTTTACTGAAGCGATGGGATATATGGCTGTTTGCGATTCTTTGCCTTTTGCCCTTTGTTCTTTGGAGAGCGTGGATGCAGCAATATCCGGAAGGAATTCCTAGAAACGATTGGCTATACAATGGGAATGGGATCCGTTTTAGAGGAGCATTTTTTTGGTGGATTTTTGCGGAACGAATTGGAAAAAACATGCTTGGATATTGGGGCCTTCCCATTATTGTTATTGGACTTATTTCTAAAATAAAAGAGAAAGATACTTGGTTCTTTTTTACCTTTATTATTGCGTCTCTTCTTTATATAAGCGTATTTGCAACAGGGAATGTTCAGCATGATTATTACCAGATTCTTATTGTGCCAACGCTTGCCATTTTTTTTGCCAAGGGAGCAGAAGCAATCGTTGAATTTTCTTCCCATGCCTTCCATAAATTCCTCGCCTTAGCAACGTTTGCGATCTGTGTTGTCTTTATGTTTATGTTTGGGTGGAGAGAAATCAGGGCATTTTACAACATTGATCATCCGGAAATTGTTGAAGCAGGGCGCGCGATTGACGCGCTTACCCCAAAAAATGCAAAGATTATTGCGATATACAACGGAGATACAACCTTTCTCTATCATACAAATAGACAAGGATGGCCAGTCTTTGAAAGATCTATAAAAGATTTTGTAAAGGCAGGGGCAACCCACATAGCGTTTGTAAATCAAGGAGAAAAAGAATCAAACTTTGCAAATGAATTTAATACGGTCAAAGTAACAGAACGATATGCAATATTTGATCTTACAAAAAAGAAAAAATGAACATTTTAGTTGTTTCCTCTTTTTTGCCGTATCCTTTGTTTTCAGGGGGACATATCCGCCTTTACAGCATTATAAAAGAGCTTTCTAGAAGGCATACCATAACGCTTATCTGCGAAAAGAGAAAGCATCAGACAGAAGATGACGTAAAAGAGGTTGAGAAAATTTGCGAGGTAATCTGGGTTGAGCGAAAACAACAATGGTCAATAAAGAATATTCTTCAAGCAGGATTCTCTCCATACCCTTTCTTAATGACAGGGCACACAAATTCGGAAATGAAGAAAAGAATAGAGGATGTTTTGAGACAAAGAAAAATCGATGTAATCCACATTGAGACATTTTACGTCTACCAAAACATGCCCCGGGTTTTGATTCCGACCGTTTTGGTGGAGCATAACATAGAGTATTTAGTTTATAAACGATTTGCCGATTCGGCTCCAAAATTCATAAAACATCTTCTCCTTTTGGATATATTAAAGATGCGGTATTGGGAGCAAAAATTTTGGCAGAAAGCAACAAAGCTTGTTGCCGTATCGGAGCAGGAAAAAAACATGATGACAAGAGACGATGTAGCAGTGGTACCAAATGGGGTAGACGTAAATAAGTTCAAAGTCAGGCGTTCAGAGTTAAAAGTTAACGATAGAGAAAAGAGAGTTTTATTTATTGGGGATTTTCGGTGGATTCAAAATAGGGATGCGCTTGAATGGATTCTCAAAGAGATATGGCCGGAAATAAGTTCAAAGTTCCCCACTTCGCCAAGGCTTCGAGGGGCGAGCGAAGTTCAAAGTTCCCCAGCCTCGCCAAGCGAAGCCTCGCCAAAGGCGGGCGAAGCAGGGCGGGCAAAGTTATTGCTTTGGATTGTAGGCAGAGACATTCCAAGTTCGCTTAAAAAGCTCACTAAGGATGATAGCATTATGTTTGATGAGAACGCATCAGAAAATACTACCGAAATCTTCAAAAAAGCGGACATATTGCTTGCGCCGATACGCATTGGCGGTGGGACAAGCTTTAAGATTTTAGAGGCTATGGCAAGCGGTGTTCCTGTGGTGACAACGTCTCTTGGTATAGAAGGAATAGGCGCAATAAAAAATAAAGAAGTACTTATTGCGAATACATCATATGAATTTGGAGAAGAAACAAATAGAGTTCTGCGAAATCCCCATCTTTATAAAGAGCTTGCAGGAAACGCGCGTAAACTCATTGAAGAGAAGTATGATTGGGACGTTATTGTTAAAAAACTGGAAGATGTATATACGTCTGCCGTATATCATGCAGGGGCAATATGATTGAGCTTTCCATTATCATTGTCAATTTCAACACAAAAGATTTTATAAAACAGTGTATAGCCTCTATCATAGGTAGCTCATTTGAGAGAGAGTTTGAAATAATTGTTGTAGATAATGCCTCTACCGATGGAAGCGTTGAGGATATTCAGAAGACAACATCCTTAACGCAGAATTTTTTTCTTATTGAAAATAAAGAGAATGTTGGATTCTCCAAGGCAAATAATCAGGGGATAGGTGTTGCGAAAGGATCCTATTTTCTTTTCTTGAATCCGGATACCGTTTTTTCAACCGATACTTTGGAAACTGTGATTTCTTTCATGGAAAAGCACCCAGACGTTGGAGTGGCAACAGCAAGAATTAATCTTCCAAATGGAACGCTTGATGAGGCATGTCACAGGGGATTTCCTACTCCCTGGAATGCATTTTGTTATTTTTCTTCTCTGTCTAAGCTCTGCCCCAAAAGCAAGCTTTTTGCAGGATATCAAATGGGCTGGTTGGATCTTTCTACAACCCATGAGGTTGAGTCGGTTTGCGGAGCATTTATGATGGTGTCAAGACAATCATAACACCATTCAAAGAGAAG
>Ga0209541_10014530_pt1 | contig 11853 bp, 12 predicted proteins | sample RifCSPlowO2_01_FD_184027 | JGI IMG/M metagenome (GOLD analysis project Ga0209541, IMG submission 184027) | Groundwater microbial communities from Rifle, Colorado - Rifle CSP2_plank lowO2_0.1 (SPAdes) (version 2) | ecosystem: Environmental > Aquatic > Deep subsurface > Groundwater | place...
TTTGATCTCCTCACCCAAGCCGCCGATATCTTCATAGTTGATGCCTAACCCCAGGCCTTCATCTTCTTTCAAATCGACAGCTTCAGGATTGAATTGGACTTCGGTTTCCGGAGTGATGACGACAATCTGTTTTTTAGGAAGAGTATCAACGACCACAAACTTAAAGTCGCCCAGCCCGAAACCGGCAAATTGCTCTTCCATCATGGCAAATATATCAGTAACTTCCCGGCCCTGGTATCCCATCCTTCGGCGGGGCCGGCCTAAGGATACTAAGTCGCCTTTATAGGCTGCTTTTCCCAATAAGCCTTGCTTGAACAGATGAGGAGAGATCTTGACCATGACCCCTTTGGTAGCCGGGGCGATGACTACTTTTTTAGCCGGCTTGATATCGGCTTTTTTTACGGTCACTAGTTCACCGATAGAAGTGCGGGCATTTCGACGGATATTTCCATCCATGCGGATGATATTCAATCCGATATCACCAGGATAGGCCCGATCGACGACCGCACCAGTTATGCGTTCACCTTTGATCTCCACCACATCGCCGGGGCTGGCACCGATCTGTTTCATGAAATTAGAATCTACTTTGACCAGGCCGCGATTGACATCATCCTGGACCGCTTCCATGACTTTAAGCTTAATTTCGGTCGGAGGCATGCCTTCTTTCGTAGAGCGCTCATTTATATATTTTGTGGTAATATTAATTATTTACAATATTGAATTAAAAGAGTGCTTTTTGAAGAAACCACCCCAGTATACAGTTTAGTATACAAAAGCATATATACTAGTGTACATTTTCCCACCCTGAAAAGATGTGAACTAGATATGGTAGTCTTAAATGCTCAGTTTTTAGAACAGTTTGCGCTGTTGTTTTTAGTATTGATGGTGTTATCATTTGTGGTCAAATTGCTGAAACAACCCATCATTATCGGCTATGTCATCACCGGGGTGATATTTGCCTATTTTCTCAAAAGCTCTTCGCTAAGTGCCCAGATGATTGGGCTGTCAGAATTAGGAATTACTTTTCTGTTATTCTTGATGGGAATAGAGTTTGACCTGAAGAACCTGAAATATTTAGGGAAGGATATTCTGGTGACGACGGGAATACAGTCGCTGCTCTTCTTTGTAGCTGGATTTGGATTAGCTTCGCTCTTCGGCTTCAGCACGCTGGAGAAAGTGTATCTGGCCATCCTGTTCATGTTCAGCAGTACCTTATTGGTAGCCAAGTGGATTGAAGATAAGCATGAAAATACCACTCTTCACGGAAAGATAGTCTTGGGCACTTTAATCACTCAGGATGTGATTGCGATTGTGGCCATGACCCTGTTGTCGTTGATCAATGAAACATCCTATGTTAAAATACTGCTGGCGCCATTGAAAGGGATAGTGTTAGTGATACTGGCGTTCATACTGGCCCGGTATCTCTTGAACAAGCCACTGCGATATGCCAGTAAGAATCCGGAACTATTGTTTATCTTCAGCTTAAGCGTGTGCTTCCTATTTGTGGGGATTGCCCCTGTACTGGGATACTCTACGACTATCGGGGCATTCATCGCCGGAGTGGTATTAGCGAACACCATCTACAAAACGGAGATCCTGGGCCGGCTCAAGCCGCTGATCATATTCTTTAATATGCTATTTTTTGTAGGCTTGGGCTTCCAGATGGATTTTGGGCTGCAGCAGAAGGTCCTGCTTTTCATTGCATTATTAGCAGCACTCAGCGTATTCCTGAAACCAATTATTGTGTATCTGACCCTGCGCCTCCGAGGGTATGATTACAAGACCTCCTTCCTGAGCGGGTTGTATCTTTCTCAGTTGAGTGAATTTGGGGTTATCATCATTACTGGGGGGGTATTGAGCAGCATGCTGGACAGCAGCTTCAGCGCAATTGCCATCATCGCCATCATCGTGACCATGCTGCTGTCATCCTATCTCATCAAGTATGCTCCAGAATTATACGGATATGTGGAAGTATATCTGCATAAATATGACCGAATACAGTTGGCCAAACGGGAGTTTACGGCCGTTCCCCAGGAAGGATATAATGTCTTGTTCTTCGGATATTTTGATCTCAATAAGGGGATCATGGCTAAATTGAAAGAATCCGGAAAGAAGATCCTGGTGATCGAAAGCGATCCGGAAAAGATAGAGCTCTTGAAGGGTGAACAGGTTCCCTACGTCTATAATTCTATCAATAACCCGGTGTTCTTTGAGCATATCCCCTTTGAAGAGGTGGAACTGGTCGTTTCCAATCTTACTGATATCGAAGAGAATAAGATGATCATCCAGGAATTGAAACTGAAGAATCCCAAATCATTTGCCATCGTCACCGCCAAGAATCTGAAAGATTCCCTGGAATTGTACAACCATCAGGCTGATTATGTTATTTATTCTTCTTATCTCAATGAGCAGCACGTCTCGATCTTATTGGAAGATTACGCTACGGATATCAATAAAGTCATCAGCAAGAGGATGGCGGAGATCAGTACCTTGAAAGAGCAGGAAGCCCGCTTACAATCAGTCCACAATAAATTTAGTTTCATGGACATTGACACTTTTGTGCATACGCGGATCAAAGACAAGCTGTATCGCCGGGAGAAGAAGATAATCACTATGGTCCATCCCAAGAACTTATGGAAGATTTTCAATCTGGAAGACCTGTTCAAAGAGCATGGAAAACGGAAAAAGAAGACCATATTAAAATCAGAAACGGTCTTGAAAACGGAAACACCGGTGGTGGCCAAGACGGAAAATCCAGTGGTTTCCACGGTAGAAAATAAAGTGGTTGCTGAAGTAGTGGTGCTGGAGCAGAAAGCGGCAGCGGTCTTGGGCGTGGAGAAGAGCGGGGGGTAGTCAGTAGTAGTTGATAGTTTTAACCGGCATCCCCTATATCATTTTGATGATAGTAGAAGTTAATTCTCTTACTTTATGAAACTCCGGCACTCGGGGAGTTACCGTAAATCTGAAACCATCGATCAAATAGTTATCTCCTTCCAGATGCAACTTACCTACTTTAAATCCACTTTGCTTTAAATTTTCACGTATATATTTCGCTGCTGCTGCTGAAGGTAAGGCCACCGGGACTACACTCATTTTAGGCCCATAAACAACCTTAATTCCCGCATTTCTTAAGGTAGCTGCAGCTAATCGTGCTTCAACAATACAATCATTTGCTAATTCCCGTAATCCTGCTCTTTCATAATCTTTAATCATTTGGATCCAAGCAACAACCGGGCCAAATGAAAGGGTGGTATCTACAGTTAGTGGAGATATCTCATAATAGGGGATTATACCTTTTCGTAAATTTCTGGCATCGGTTAATAACAGAGATGCTCCTGGTTTTCCTACAAATTTATAAGGATCTAAAGTGTAAGAATCTGCTAAAGGAAGTGTAGGTGTAATCAAAGTTGAAAATAAAGTGTAACATCCTCCATAAGCAGCATCTATGTGGAGCCAAGCACCATCTTTTCTTAATTGTTTTACTGAATCTCTTATGGCCAGATTTTCGGCATGGCCCAATGGTGTTGTTCCATATGTTGAGACAACTACGGCGATATCCTTACCATGCTTACTTATTTTTGCAGACAAATCATCTTCATCAACTTGAAAACAATTAGCAGGATCAGCCTGAACCACCACCGGCTCCAAACCAATCCCCACAAAAAAGTCTTTTTGTCCAACCGCCGCATCTTGTATTGAACTATGAGCTAGGTTACTTACCAATACTTTTGATTTTCCCGTTTTCGCTTTAGCTATTTTTAATGCTCTTTCATTAGCTTTACTGCCACTACTTTCAACCAGCCCGCTTAATTCTGGTCTATGAATGAGTTGGGCATGAAAATCAAGGAAATAATTTCCTATCTTTTGAACATAATTATCATCTCCAGAAGCAAGGTTGACATCGTCCCAGGAGGCAGAGATTTCTCGAGCACAGGGTGTGATTAATCCCAACATTTGTTCATAATCTAATAGTCTTCCCATAACCTAAGGAGAATAAGCCCTAATTTATAAACTTTGTCATCACTCCTAAATAAAAAACTACTTCCGAAACATTTATATACCACCAACGGCAAACCAAACTATAATCATCGGAAGAGGCCGAAACAGGAGTATAGAATAACTATGCTCTTTCTGTTTCATTAAAATCGAAGAGTACCGTATCTCCTCATTTTAAGCTCAGTCAACTTTGACTTTTTCTTCCATGTATAAACAATAGGAGAGAACTACTATGAACAACTTTGAAGCATTACAGCTCAGCCCGGAGATCGTCCGCGGCTTGCATGAAATAGGCATTGATGAGCCGACGCTCATCCAGCAGAAAGCCATCCCTTTAATTCTAGAAGGAAAAGATGTCATCGGAATGTCTAAGACCGGTTCCGGGAAGACGGTCGCGTTTGGCGCCCCCTTACTGGAGAGAATAAAGCTGAAAGCCGGACTGCAGGTCCTGATTATCGCCCCGACCAGGGAATTAGCGGTGCAGATCGCCAAAGAACTGCAGAAATTCTCTAAATATCGACATTGCTCTATCGCCACAGTATACGGTGGTGTAGCAATCAGCCCGCAGATGGAACAGATTGCCCGTTCGGAAATCGTGGTCGGAACACCGGGACGGTTAAAAGATCATCTGGATCGCCGAACCATGAATCTATCGAGGATTACCGCAGTAGTTCTCGATGAAGCCGATAAGATGGTAGAGATGGGTTTTATCGAAGATATCAATTACATCCTGAATTATACTCCGAAGGAAAAACAGGTGCTGTTGTTCGGTGCCACCATCTCCACTGAGATCGAGCATCTTAAGCAGCGGCATATGCATCAGCCAGTCGTGGCTGAAGCGGAAAAGCACGTCCAGGAAGATCTGCTGGAGCAGTATTATTATAATGTGGAACAGAATGAGAAGTTCTCATTGCTGGTGCATCTGCTCAAAAAGGAAGAAGTGCAGCGGGCACTGGTGTTCTGTTCGGCACGGTCGACGGTAGAATTAGTGGCCAAGAATCTGAGATTAAATGGAGTAAAAGCAGAGATGATCCATGGCAAGCTCAGCCAGCACAAGCGCATGGCCACGATTGAGAATTTCAACCATGGTAAGATGCCCATCTTAGTGGCTTCTCCGGTGGCGGCGAGAGGATTGCATATTGAAAATGTCACTCATGTCATCAATTACGACTTATCGCCGGATCCACAGGAATATGTCCATCGGATCGGCCGGACGGCCCGGGCAGGAGAATCCGGAAAAGCGATTACCTTATTGAGCCGGCGTGATTATGAAGCCTTTGGCGCGGTATTAAACAAGTATCGCCTTGATGTCAAGGAATTACCGAGAGAAGACTTTCCCCGGGTACGTTTTGAGACTAGGGGCAGGGATGACGGCCAGCATAGCCGCTTTGGGCATCGCTCCTTTGGACCACGAGGGGATTCACGGAGAGATTTTCGGGGAAGGGAACGCAGCACCTCCGGATGGCGAGGACGAAGTGAGAATAGCTCTCCGCGGAACTCTTCCGGATGGCGGAGTGGAAGGTAGAAAGTTAGTTAACTATCATTTCCATGGAGGCACTTCTACTGAAGAACTTGCCCGATACAAGGGTAGTCGAGATAATTGTTCTCCGGCTTTACCCACATCTTTTTCAATGAATTGTTCTTCAGAAATGAATCTATATTTTTCCTCGTCCCAGCTTCGCACATAACAGAGATCTATCTTTTTTCCTTGAGAGGGATGGATTCGTATCAGTGCTTTGCCATACGTGTTTCCCAGATTATAATCAGTAGGCAGTTCTCCTTCCAACTCTAAAGAGAAACCTTCCTGGAATTTCTGGTTCAATTCTGACCATAGAGGGTCATATTCTATACCAGGCCCATTATATTGTTTTGGCTGAAAAAATCCCTTACTCCATCTCATATTAGTCGCTACCAGTAAATCTATATCCGGCCTTTCTCCTTCTTTATTAAGATATCCTCCAATAATATACACCGCAAAGAAAGGAGTGCCTATTTTTCTAATACCACTAAAAATATTCCCTTCACAAAATGAATGGTAGTTTCTTTGCATATCACGAGAAGAAAAATAGGAATTAGCGACAGTATCTACGGATTGTACTACTCGTCGCACCTGACTGGCATCTGGTTCATTCAGACGACCATACCATTTTTCTGCTGAGGCCAACTCTTCCGGAGTAAGCATTTTACTTCACCACCACTTTCATGGTCTGAGTGGTATAAATTCCATCAACAATGGTGCAGGTCAGCGGTTCGGTAAAAGTCCATCTGAAGCTTTCGCCGGGATTGAAGATGGGGCTCTTGATCGTAGAGCATTCTTTGGTCCCGATAACCATTCCTTGCTTGAAACGGCCTTCCCGCTCATTGATCCACAGGACTGCTTCTCCGGCATTGATGGTTATAGTGGGAACTTCAAATCCTCCGTCAATCAGCAGTACTTCATTGACAGCTGGCCGGGGAGTGCGCTCTTCAATTTCCTCCATTATAGTTTCTTCAACAGTATCTTCTTCAACTGCAGGGGGGGTTGTTTCTACCACTGGTTCCACGGAGTCTTCTGCGGGGGGATAGGTTTGGTTTCCGATATCAACGACGGCTGCACCACAGCCCAGGATGAAGAGAGCGGTTAACAATAAAACGATAATAGATAGTTTATTCATGGTAGTTTCCTCCTTAGTTGGATGTACGATAGATAGCCCGGATGTCTGCAGGAGCTACTATCTCCAAAAAGGTTTTACAGACGCTTTCCGTCAAGACCTGATTGGCCAGTTTGCCAAAAACAAAATCACTTCCTTCCATATAGAGAATGGTGCTGCTCTCATGGCTTCTTTTGAAGAAGTCGAAGTAATCATCGGGAGTCTTAAACACCTGCATGACGGCAGAGGGTATTTGAGTTGGAATCAAGGAAAGGTCTCCCGGTCCACCAGCAGCTAAATTCAGCAGTATTTTAATTACCTGGTCTTTTTGCACCATGCAGGAGATGAGCGTGTCATATGCTTTTTGCACTTTCTGATGGGATTCTCTGGAGATTTGGGAGAGGAGGTCTTCTATCGGGCCGTATTCTTCAGGGGGAGTTACCCAAAAAGTATAAATTGCCGTTGGCAGCACGCCGGGCTGTAAAGCCTCGAAAAGGATTTTATTCAATCTTCTTCCCAAATAGGGGAAGGAACTCTCAGCCAGGCTGTGTTTTACTTTGCGGCGTATTTCTGGAATAATCTCGGGATGTTGGGCATAGGCTTGCTCAGCTCTGGTGGCGAAATCGCTGGCTACCATCCCCCGCACAGTAAATTCTAAATCATCCATGATAAAAAATGCAGAGTTTGCTCTCTTTAAAAATGTTTGTGCTAAATTGCTATTTGTAAGTGAAGCAGAATACTGTTCCAGAAGTGGAGTTCCGTAAGTATATAAAAGAAAAGTGATAGTAGATGATAGAAGTGCAGAAACACACCTCTACGCCCCCACGATAGGTACGTAACTACTTTAAAATACTAAACTGACCGAAAGGTTTATATATGGGTGTCTATTTTAAAGTAGTAAACATCTATCACCTCTTTTCCCCAGCAGGCTGCTTCGGTGGCCTGCCAGGGGTTTATATTCACTATTTCTATACCAAAAAAGAAGGATGGATGGTTTTAGATCACACCTTTATCAGGTTTAGAGGAAAATCAGGTCAATTGATTTCAAGTTTTGATTTACCTATGTCTAACTCGCAAGTGTTAAACTTTTCGCTGAATAGGCACTATCTAAACCTGGAGTGATTTTGAGATTTTTCAGAGAATTTGTGCGGGAAAATTATTCCATCACTCACTTTTTGAACTGTTCCGTTGAATAGAACCAGCGTGGAATGAAAGAATCATTGATCTAGTGTTGCCTTATTACCTTTTTCTCTTCTTTATATTTAAAAAAAACAAGAGGAATCCTATGCTAACACCAACCAACACTCCCCCTATCCCAAAAGCCCATCTCTCCGGAAGAAGGGGGAGAGCGGATGCCTCAGAAGCATACTGCTGCTCTTCGGGGAAATAGATCCCTAAATCACTCATCTCCAAGGCATACTCCAAATAGACTAAAGCAGTGAATTTCTCATCGTGTTTCAGAGAATTGGCATAACGATAATAGGAATACCCCAGAATGGGAAAGATGCTTTCAGCACTATTCTCGGCTATCACCCGTTCGGCAGCCAGGCGTTTGTTCTCGATAAAAGCGTCAACACTGTCTTCACTGACTCCAATAGAACTTAAGATGGCATTGGCATCGGCCTTAGCCTGGGATGCAGTGATCAGGCACAATTCATATTCGGTGCGGTTCTGGGCTGCTTTCGCCGTCTGTATTTTATCGGCAATGCTGCTAGTGGCAAAATCATCAATGAAGAGATTGACATACTGGTGCCATTCTTCTGCTTCAGAGACCTTGCGCCGGCAGGTATTTTCTAACATCTCCGCATCAACAATAAACTTCTTTCCATCCATAGAGAAGAACTGCATCCAGGATTGTGCGGAGAAATAGCGCTCTTCGGCATAGGCTATAAGGCCAGCAAGTTCTTCTGGACTCTGGATGTCCTGGTTTTCTTTAAATTCAGCCATCTGTTCACGGACATCCTGCAGGCGTTCCTTGACGATCATAGTGGTCTGCAGGTCAGCAATGGTCTCTATCGTCTGCTGGGCCAGTTTCTGGTCGGTAGTCTTTAGTTTGCCTTCCAGCAGACTGAATAAGCCTTCCATCTCTTCAACGGTCAAATCCTCATGTTGGTAATAATACGTTTTAAGCTGGATATTCACGCCAAAGCAATAACTGGCGGCAGAATAATAGTCTCCCTGCAGGGTGGCATTGTCCGCCTGGCCCTTCTTTTGGAGTATTATGGGGGTGATATTGGCATCGAGAAGGATGTTCCGCTGCCCTAATTCTGATTCTATCTTTTCCGTCCGTTGACATAGTGTGCGCTGCAAGCCCTGTATGATGGTTTTATACGTCGGATCTTCAGTAAGCTGGACAGATTTATGATTGAGATCGACTCCAGTTAATTTCAAGATGACTTCATCCAGATCGTTCACTTCCATCACGTTTATCCCTAGAGTTTCTTTTCCATAGAGAATCAGGTCTAGGGTTTGGTTACTATCATCATCAGTATGAAGTGCGGTTCCTTGGGCAATAAGCACCGTTTTAAGTCCCGTCTGCGAGGCTGCTTCTATCTTTTCTTTGACTCCGCCGACGGGGCCGATGATACCGCCGGAATTGACCGTTCCGGTGATCGCAATATTTTCATCGTAAGGTAAATCCAGCACGGCAATAGTGGTTAAGGCGGCAATCGCTGCTCCCGCGCTGGGCCCGCCGATGATGCTGGATTTGGATTTGATGGTGAAGATGAAATCATAGTTGCTGCAGTCCAGCTTAAAATGAGCGCAGGCGATTTCCTTGGCAAAGCGGGTGGAGATCTGCGTATCCATCTTGGTAAGGGGATACGTTTCCAGGAAAACCCGACCGGAGCCTTCCTGGAGTTCTAGATAGACATCGGCATCGCTTCCGAGATAACCTTGGCTTGATTCCTGAACCGCTAATAGTTTTAGATGGTATTGGGGCTGATGGGCAGCCAGAGCAGATAAGGGAAATAGAGCTAGGATGGAAAGAAATAAGAATAGAAACAGCTGCACCCTCTTTTTTGGAGTCATGGGTGAGAAATAAAAAAGGAAAGGATATAAATGTTTCCATAAACCAAGGATAATACTTTCCCAAAAAGAAAAGGTTTACTGTTCTTTCTTAATCAAATTTATCTCCCGATATTTCACACGGAGTTTTTTTCCTGTTTGTTGGTGCTGCAGCACTATTTCATTATCCATGAGCAGGACCTGATGTTCTTCTCCTTTATAGGAAACTATATCTCCTTTCTGAAATGAGGCCTGTCGGAATAGGATAGTGACCCGAAAGACTTGCTTGCCGTCTTTCTGGCCATATACGCTCTGACTAATAAGGGGCTTACCATTAAATTGCTGCTGTAATTTCCGGCCCAGCGCTTTAGCGTAATTGCTGTCGGCCAGATAGAAATCATACCCAGTTTTAAGTTTGATAATCTTAGGCACGGGAATACGATAATGCTGTATATCTTCTTCAACGAAAGCTAGGACTTCCGGAGTGATATCCCGGAGCTGCAGGATGGCTTCAAAGTACTGGGGATGCTTACCGGTGAGATCGCGGACCATGGGGAGGAGAAAGGGAAGCTCTATTTTAAGGTTTCCTGTTTTAAAGGGGATTACTGTAAAACTAATTGCTGATGGAGTCTTAATCTCAAAGAAAAAAGTATTATTTCTTTCTTTTCCTTCCACTTTTATAGGGATTAAATTTTGTTTTCTCCCGCTGGGTGCTCCGCAGATGAGGTAAAGTGTTCTCTTCATCTAATTCGTTATAGCCGCACCTCAGGCATTGAATAAACTTCAGGGTATTATCTTCGATGACTTTGGTTTTCGGGGAATGGCACTGGGGGCAGGAGGCAGGCATGGATAACAGAAAGTAGTTTTAATTTATAAAGTTAATTCGTGTGAAGATAGTATAGGGTGTATCCACAAAACAGGGTTATCGTTAATAAGTCTATTTCATAATTCTTGATAATACTTAAAGAATCTTTTTAAAACAGCCTTGTTTTAAAGCTGTATGCAACAACTTACTCCCAACACCAGCGAAGAATGGAGTACATACCAAAATGATTTATCTCTTTGAAGTTATTGATAAAACTGGTAGAAAAATTCGTCTACCTGTAGAACGATGGAAACATATTGTACAGGAACACCCCTATCTTCAAGATGTTGAAGAGATAAAAGAAACTGTGATTAATCCTATTAAAATCACTTTAAGCAAATATGATCCAGAGCACGTACGATATTTATATAGGTTTAACAAGAATTTGAAAAAGTACCTTATGGTCGCCATAAAGTATTTAAATGGTGACGGATTTATAATAACTGCCTTCTTTAGAAGGACTATACAATGACTAAAAAAATGTTCATACATTGGGACTCAGAAGGAGATTTCCTGGAAGTACGGTTCGGCCAGCCTACGCCCTCCTATTATGAGGATGTTGGTGAGGACATATTTGAGCGCAGAGATGAAGAGACTAGAGAAGTGAAAGGGTATGCCTTCTTTAATTTCATGAGGAAGAAGACGGAAGAGCCACAAGATATTGAAGTAGAGTTGCCGGCAGCACTATCATAAAATAATTCTTAATAGAAAAATAGTGGAGCTAATAACAGTAACCTTCAGATAATGGGTCTATTTTAGGGATTTTAAGGATTTCCATTCTTTGGCAGGGTAGTCTTTCATCGGGACAGGCACCGATGGTATTAGTCCTATATCAGCATTGGCGGTTCTCAGGGGTAAATTTAAGACCACCAGAGTACCCTGAGTCTGGGTGGCACGTTGAAAGACTATTTTTACCATTGTTGATAATTATCGAAGAATCTTTTTAAAACAGCTCTATTTTAAAGCTGTATGCAACAACTTACTCCCGCCGCCAGTGAAGAATTAGTGAAGCAGGGCTACCGCATCATCGGCAGCCATAGCGCGGTCAAGACCTGCGGCTGGACCAGGAACATGATCCGTGGCCAGGGTGGCTGCTACAAATTGAAGTTCTATGGCATCATGAGCAACCAATGTATGCAGATGACGACGTCCATCAGCTGTGCCAACCGCTGTACCTTCTGCTGGCGGGGATATAAATCGCCAGTGAGCAAGGAATGGAAATGGGACGTGGATGACCCGGAACTGATCCTGAACCATAGCACGGAAGAACATCATAAATTATTAGTCGGTTTTGGAGGAAGCAGTACCGCCAGCAAGGCTGCCTTTGAGAAATCGAAAACAGTCCGACATGTCGCT
>Ga0209541_10014531_pt1 | contig 11852 bp, 9 predicted proteins | sample RifCSPlowO2_01_FD_184027 | JGI IMG/M metagenome (GOLD analysis project Ga0209541, IMG submission 184027) | Groundwater microbial communities from Rifle, Colorado - Rifle CSP2_plank lowO2_0.1 (SPAdes) (version 2) | ecosystem: Environmental > Aquatic > Deep subsurface > Groundwater | place: Rifle...
AAAACGCGGAGAAGTTGTTGCCGGAGCACTGCAAAGCGGTGTTTGGTCAAGTCGACAAGGTGTCGCTGGAAAAACGCTTGGCGTATTTGTCATTGGCGGAAGCCGCGTTGTTAAAAACCGTGGCCCGGCATCCGGATGTTAATAGTGGAGATTTGTTTTTGTTTTATCAAACCGAGGTCGCAAGCCCACTGGCGGAGCGGATGTTTCGTACGATGCTGTCCAAGTTGTCCAAATTGGGTTTGGTGGATGCTGAGGAAACCATGGGCGATGTGAAGGGTCGGACGCGCCGCGTGAATCTCGTGGTATCGAAGGAAAAAGTGGAGCGATTGTAAGGCGTTTGTAAAATGCTGAAAAGACGTGCCATTCCAAAACCGGTCCGCGGTGCGCAAACGTATGTCCGGCGGATTAAATCCGCGTTGCGTCGTCGTCCTTTGTTGCGCAAAGGATTGGAGCGGCGATTTAAGCGCATGGAACTTTTTGCGCGAGAATACCCTCATCGCGGTTGGGAAGCTTCTCGCGGATTGTCGGAGTATAATCTTTTTTTCGGGAATGCGTTAAAACGTTTTTTTTATGCGCGAAGATCACTTGATATTGCGGCGGCTTTTTCAAAAATCGCTTCTTTGCATCGTCCTTTTCGAGTGCTTGAGGATGGTCCTGGTGAAGGGTTTGCGCTTTCTGATTTGAAAAAAGCCTTGACCAAACAGGGCATCAAATCCCACGTGATTGGTTTGGCGGCGCATCATTTGGATTCTTTGCGTGAATTGAAGCGAGAAAGAGAAATTGACGACGTAATTTCTTCGAAAGCGGAATTTTTTCTGCCAAAAGAACGGGTGGACGCCGTGATTTCGGTTTTTGGTTCCACGTCGTACACGCTGAGGGCCTTGAGAAAAAACGTGATTCTAAAATTTGTCTATTCGTTGAATCGGAATGGATTGTTATTGATGGGGTTTCATTTTTCTTCGCGTTCGGAGACTCGACTGGCAACTATTTCGGGCGGGTTATCGGAGCAGCCCGTTCGAAACCGCACGTTGTCCGTGGAACAAGAAATGAAGGGAATTGAGCGTGCCTTTGAAAAACAAGGGTTTAAGGCTCGTTTTTTTCCGGTCTCGTCTCACCGGCGTGTGGTTGACTTGGCTCCGAACTGGGTTTTAATTGTTCAGCGGATTGAGTAGACAAACGGGGGTATGGGCTATCCAATAGTTTTTTAAGCTCCCCCTACTGAAATATAATTGGTTAATTATACTAAGTTAATGGGGGTTTGCAGGTGGCTGCAAAGAATTCAAAAGGAAAAAAATCAGCAAAAAAAACCGTTTCAAAACCGGTCGCAAAAAAACCGGTGTCTAAAGCCGTGTCCAAACGACCGGTGAAGGTTTCAACCGCGCAAGTCGCGCGAACCGTCAAAAAAGTGACGCCAACCAAACGCATTCGAAAACAAGTCAAGGCGCTTCGAAAAGAAGTGAAACAAGAAGCGAAAAAAACCGATTCGACCGCAAAGCGTGTCTCGAATGTTTCCAAGAAAACCCAAGCGACGTCCAAGCGCGTCACCAAAGTTTCAAAGGCGACCACCGCGACCGCTGACAAAGTCGCGAAAGTCGCAGCCAAAACCACCAAGATTAACGCGGATTTGCAAAAACTAAAAGAAAGCCTTGCAAGCCAGCGAAAAACCAAGACCCCGAAAAAACAATTGAACGAATACAATCTTTTTATGCGCCGTCAACTAAACGAAGGAAAAACCTTCAATCAGGCGGTCAATCTCTGGAAGCGATTGCGAAAAGTCGAAGGAGGAAAACTCCTCGTTAAAACCCGGACCAAGACCGTGGTGAAAACCGTCAAGGTTGCGGACAAAAAACAGCAAGCGCATTTGACCCGGCTTCAAAAAGAACTGGACTCGCTTTCAAAGAAAAAAACCCCGAAAAAACAGCTTAACGAGTACAACTTGTTCATGCGTCGGCAATTAAACGATGGAAAAACGTTTCCGCAGGCCGTTCGGTTGTGGAAACAGGTTAAACAGGTGGAAAAAGGAAAGCTTCCGACCAAGACGCGAACCGTTACCAAAACCATTGTGAAACGCGTACCGTCCAAACCCAAGATCGTTACGCGCGTGAAACGAATCGTGAAAACCAAACCGGTTATTCAATACAAAACCAAAGTGGAACAGGTTAAGGTCCGGGATCCGGAGCTTGAAAAACAAGTCGTGGAAAAAGAAGGGGCTTTGCAGCGCTTGCGGTTTGAAACCGAAAAACAGCGCTTGGAGCACCATTCCATGGTCGAGTCTTTACAGCAAAGGCATGAGTCGGATTTGACGTCGGAACGCCAAAAACGCGAACTCGAGTTGCTGGCCGAACAACAGCGCGCGGCCGAAGAAAGCACGCGTTTGCGCCAGGAATTGGAGCGCGAAATCGTCAAATTAAAAGGCGATTTGGCATTGGCTCATCAGTCGTTTGAGGAAAAGTCCCGCGCATTGCAAAAAGCCATGCGGGTTCCGCCGTCGGTTCGCTCGTCCGGGGAAGTTCCGCCGGAACGCGTCGCGCATCTCGTACTCGAAACGTTTTTCGGAGAAATTTCGCACGTCGGATTCAAACGCGGTCTCTCGCTTGACGACGTGGTGAACGCGTACTTTTATGCGTTGGCCCAGGTCGTGCAGCGAATGGGTGTTTCGGCCGTGAACGCGCTTTCGAACGAGGAAGCAAGCCACCAAATCGTGCACTTGTATTTCAAGGAAATCGCGTCGCATCGCACGAAACGCAGAACCGATCTGGACGAGGTCATGAACGCGTATTTTTACGTGCTCGATAAGATGAATTCGAAAGAAGAATTATTGACCCGTGCTCAGGCGCAACTGGAAAGATCGAATCCTCCGGCGTTGCCCGAAAAAGCATCCGAGCAAAAAACATCGCCGTAATTCTTTTTTTTCATTTCTTTTTTTTCGGTTTTAATTCACTCGCCAGTTCGACCATTCTTTTTCCTCCGTCGATTTCTTTGGCCAATTTTGCCATGGTTTCCATTCGTTTGTGAATTGCCCTGTTGGTCGAATGATCCAAAATCAGTTCTTCGATAATGGGTTCGGAGGTGTTGTAATCGATGCGGGTTCCAAATCCCAATGCCTGCAATTGGTTGGCGTTGGATTCTTGTTCGAAATGAAACATGTCGGGAACGCTGATGATGGGTTTTCCCATGCTGATCGCGTCCATGATCGTGGAGTGACCGCCTCCGCAAATCACGACGGATGATCGGGCCATGAGTTTCGAAGGATCAATGACTTGCGCGTATACGCGCGTGTTTTTGCCCGGACGCAGTCCTTTGGCGTTGGGGACCACAGGAGGCTTAACCGAAAATCCATTAAATCACCTGCACCTGTTGTTTACATGCCAAAAGAACCTAAACCAAGAATTTTGATGATTGAGGATGCGGAAGGGCAACGGAACGCATGTTCTTCCCTCTTGAAGATGTGGGGTTTTGATGTTGTTGCGGTCGGTTCTGTGAGCAAGGCGCTTAAAGCGATTGAGGGAAAACCGTTCAACGCGATTATTACTGATGTCAGTGTTGAGAATGAAAAAGGGCGCGGTGTTCCGACTCCCATTGAGTTCTTGAAATTATGCGAAGCTCGTTTTCCAAGAACACACTTGGCGGTTCATACGGGAATAGACAAGCCAGACAAGCCATTTTCGGGTATTGACTTTATTAGCAAAGGATATTTTGAAGAGTTTACAGCGTACGTTGATAAACTAAAAAAGAATCCATGGAAAAAGCCAATTCGAGAAAAAATAAACTTGGAACAATATTTGTGGGTAGTAATGCATACGACTGCGAGTGGACGAAAAGAACTCGTTCAATTAATTCATGCAAATCCCGAAGACATTTTTCTCTTAGATCGGATTCGCCGAGGCTGGCGACCGCGAACATTCCAACAAGACCTTGCAGCACTCAGGCGAGAAATCGAAACTGCGCCTACTCAGGCGGAAGCCGATAGGCTATGGCGTAATCTTCAAGCGATGCGAAAAAAAGCGGGTATCCAAGGTTCTGTGCCAATCCCGCAGCGCAAGTGGGTGGCGAAAAAAACTCGCCGAAGAATTCGATAACCCGACTGGTTTTAGTCTAAATTATGGTGCTAGTCAGCCAGCACTTGGAAAAACCTGTCTTCGAACAGTCCAGCAATAAAGCATTCGGAAAAAAACAAAAAAGCGGAGTCATATCCGCTGTCACGTAACAAGTAGTGTCTTCAGTTTTTCTTTCTTGCGTTTCCGAGGTTTTTCCACATGCAATCGAAGTACTTACGGTATCCGTCCGCGATTTGACGGCTGATGACTGTGAACTGTACCGGTTCTTCCGGTAATTGTCCTGGTTTCACGCCATAAAACGTGACGACATGGTCCCCGAAGATATCTATTGCCATCGTGGAAGAGTATTCCGGCGGGAAAAACTTGTACTCGTTGAGTCTGAGTTTCAGAATATCCGGCTGAAGCGATTTCACTTCGTGATCGTAGATATGCCGAAAATGAATTCCCTGCGATATGCGTTGACGGTCGAATTTGGGGAGCATGAATCGCAGTCGAGCGTCTAGCCAGAACGCTTTTGCACCGATGAAATAGACCTGCTCGTTAACGGCCAGGATATCTGAAAGATACGATTTGAATCCTTCGATTCCGCGGTACACCACAGCTTGTTCGCTCACGATTTTTTTCTCAAAATCTTTTTTTAGCTCCGGGAGAATCGCATTTATTCGCGCTTCCTTTTCCCGCACGATATCCAGCAGCCGGGAGGGATGAATCGGTTTGACAAAGCGGGTTCCTGCGACGTACTCTTCCGCGGCCAGGCCTTTATTGACGAGCTTTGAAACGCTGTCGTAAACATTTCGGCGATGAACATTCGCTTCAACCGAAAGCGAATTGATTGACGCACGGCCAATGCGGAGAAGCGTTTCGTATATTTTGGCTTCGTTTGGTGACAAACCGATTTCTTGCAAAGCCGAGTTGGGCATGATGAATTGAGGAAAAACCTGTTTTTAAATGGTGGTATTCATCACCACAAATCTTGAATAAGCGGGTCGGCCCAATACATATAGCGGGCACGTAATTTTTCCCGTTACATCGTTAAGCCAATTTTTGAGGGTTTTTTTTTGTTTGTATTGGCTTTGCCAGATTTATTGGTGGAAAAATGAGTTTTATCGGGACAACGGAAGGATATGGGCTTCTTGCTGGTTTTGGCATCGCAATGATTTTGATCATATGGTTTTTCACAAAACACACGGACCTATCCAACGATGACTTTTTACTTGCCGGTCGAAACGTTTCCTGGTGGCTTGGCGCGCCAAGCATCGCGGCGTCTTGGATCTGGGCGCCTGCGCTTTTTATTTCTAGCCAGATGGCCTATGAGCTTGGACTGCCCGGTCTTTTTTGGTTCGTTTTTCCGAACATGATTGCGGTCGCGATTTTTTATTTTTTAGGTCCAAAAATCCGGGAAAAATTTCCACACGGCACCACGCTGCCCGAATACATCGGGTTCAAGCTGGGAAACGCAAGAGTTCACAAGATTTATTTCTTGGGTTACGGTTTTTACCAACTCATGTCGGTCGCGGTACAGATTTTTGCAGGCGCAAGCCTTACATTCGTACTAACAGGAATTCCGGTTGAGATTTCGATGATCCTGATCTCCGGGATAGTCCTTGCCTATTCCTGGCTCTCGGGTTTGAAATCTTCGATCGTGACAGACTTTGTTCAACTGGCCATGATTTTCGTTGGAATCTTGCTGGTTGTTCCGGCTGCGCTTAATGCGTCCGGCGGAATCCAGGGGGTCTTATCCGGACTTGGTGGAATCAGTGGTGACCACCTGAACCTTTTCGATCCGGTTGTTGCTTTTTCTTTCGGGATCGTAACTTCCATTGGGCTGATTTCGGGGATCCTTGCAGATCAGCAATACTGGCAGCGTACTTTTGCGTTCGAAAAAAAAGCGATTCGGCGCGGATTTTTGGCGGGGGCTGTTTTGTTCGGCATTGTCCCTGTTTCACTGGGTTTGCTTGGATTTATGGGCGCGGGTTTGGGGCTGACAGTTCCTGCTGGCACTGATCCGTCCCTGATCGGCGTCTTGACAGTGGCGCATCTTTTGCCCGGAATTCTGGTCTGCGTTTTTTTCGTAATGTTATTGGCCGGACTTGCATCGACCATGGATTCGGGACTCTGCGCGTTTTCATCGCTTTATGCGGTCGACGTAAAAAAATATACTGATTCAAGGGATTTGTCCGCGCCTAAAACAGGTATGCTCATCATTACTTTTGCCGGTCTTGCAGTCGCGTTGCTGACCGCGCATGTCCCTGATTTCGGCCTGAAGCAGTTATGGTGGATTTTCAACGCGGTTGCGGCTGCGCTGGTGATCCCGACCATCCTGAGCCTATACTGGGACAAGCTGTCTGCAAAAGGCGTCTGGTACGGGGTTGTTTTGGCATTCGTATTCGGATTGCCGGCATTCGTGTTTGCCAACATCATTGGCAATACAAGCCTGATTGTTGCCAGCGCATTATTCATTGTTCTTATCAATATCGCTACCGCTTGGGTATTTCAAAAAAACAACGGCAGACTGACTTTTTCGGACTAAAATCGTTTGCGTTATCCCTTGAACACGATTTCGATGGCGTCCCGGTGTTTTAATTCGTGTTCTTTGCCGACCATTTGCTTGGTTTTCACGTCAATGGCTTTGATGAATCCTTCGCCCATCGTGGTGTGCAGCTTGTACGCAAACGCAAGCGCGGTGGTGTGCGGTGGCATCAAAAAGCAATCCGGAAGAATTTTTCCGTTACTATCTTCGAGTTTATGAACGCCTGCGGGGAATACCGCGATGTAACCCAAAATTTCAAGCACGGTTTTTTCCAGCACGTTTTGGACGCCGGTAGAACCGTATTTTTCGAGTACGCTGGTTTTGATCAGGTCAAGGAGTTGTTTTTGTTTTTCGTTTAATTCTCCTTTCACGGCAAATGATTTTTCGCCGGGAGTGTATTCGATGATTCCTTGTTTGGCGGCTTTTTTGAGTGCGAGTTCCGCGAATCCCGAGCAGGGAATGACGGGGATTTTGGGGAACTGTTCCTGGAGTCTTTTCACGTTTTTTTCGGCCGTTGATATGTCGATTTTGTTGGCGGCGATCACGATGGGTTTTGCGTTTTCGCGTAGCGTAAACGAAAATGTTTTTTGGTCGTCGTCACTCCACAGATTCAGTTTTTTTTCTCCTAATCCGGTTTTGGTCAAGGCGCGTTCAATTTGGGCTTCGGAAAGCGATAAACCGGATAGTGCGCGGGAAAATCCTTCCAGCATTTTTTGTCTGGATTCGTAGGGTTGTTTGGATATTTTGGCCCAGTTTTTTTGGAGGATTCCAAAAAACCAGAGTCCGATTTCGTTTTCCAAAAACGCGACGTCTTGAACCGGGTCGTGGCTTCCGGGGGATACGGGGTCGCCTTTTTCGTTCGTGCTTCCTGACGCGTCGATTACGTGGATCAGTACGTCGGCGCGGGACAAATCGGACAAAAACGCGTTTCCGCGTCCTTTGCCTTCGCTGGCACCCGGAACAAGGCCGGCGACGTCGATGAGTTCGACGGGAACGAATCGGATGTGATTGTGACAGTAACCGGAGCGGGGATTGCATTGGGTGTTAAAATCGGTGTCGATGCAGGGAATGCGGACGAATCCGATTCCTTTGTTGGGTTCAATCGTGGTGAACGGATAATTGGCGATGGCGACATCCACTAGTGTCATCGCAGAGAAAATTGTAGACTTTCCAGATGAAGGTTTACCCACGATCCCTATTTGCATTGTATTCGCTCCGTTTGATAGTTTCTAACCTATTTCCCTAAAGAAAGGAATTTTAATGGACGCTATGGGCAAAAAGTGCCTTTAGGAGCGGGGTTCTTTTTTTTCACGAATTGCGATGCGATGTGGGTTTCTTTTTTGGGTGCGGGGACCGTTTGTTTGTCTTTTTCGCGGCCCTGGGGTTTTGTCGGCGGTCGGTTTTGTCGATTCGTTTTTCCAAAACGCTCGTGACGGGTTCAAAAATTGTCAGCGGTGTTCCGGGCGGGTAGGCTTTTTTGATGGTGCTGCATCTGGAATTGGCAGGTGGTTTTGCGGGCATGAAAAAACCTCTGGAAATGGATTGATAACTGTTTGTTTGAAACAGTCTTTTTTTAATGGGTTTTCGGTTTGGTTGTGTACATGTCGACTGAGCTTTGGACTCAAAAATATTTTCCGAAATCGTACGAAGAATTCGTAGGAAACAGCGAATTGGTTAAAGAAGCCGCAAATTGGGCGTTGGAATGGTCCAAGAATCGTCCCCAAAAACCCTTGTTGTTGTTTGGTCCAAGCGGGGTCGGAAAAACCGCGTTGGCGGAGCTTGTTGGCCGTCAAAGCGGATGGCATCTTTTCGAATCCAACGCGTCGGATCTTCGCTCCAAGGACATGGTGGAGCGCGTGGTCGGAGCGGCGTCCGCGAACGCGTCTTTTTCGGGTTCTTTTCGGCTGGTGTTGCTTGACGAGATCGACGTGCTGCAAAAGCGGGAAGACAAAGGCGGAATGTCGGCGGTTTTGTCGGTGTTAAAGGAAGCCAAGAATCCCGTCATGTTGACGGCAAACGACATTTACGAAAATCCGCAGATGGCGGAAATCCGGAATTTTTGCAAAAAACTCGAATTCAAGAAGCCGAATTATTTGAGTGTCGCGCGTTTTCTAAAGGATATTTGCGAAAAAGAAAAAGTGGATTTTGACGTCGAGTCCGTGAATCTTTTGGCCAAAAATGCTTCGGGCGACATTCGTTCCGCTGTGCTGGATTTGCAGACGATTGCCTGGGATTCGCGCAAAATCATGATGCAGGACGTGGAATCGATCGGCGTGCGCGAACGCGAAGAGCGGATTTTTTCGACGATTCAAAAGATTTTTCGCGCAAAGACCGTGGCGGATTGCCAGAAAGCGCGGTTTGCGTCCGACTCCGATCCGGATTTTTTGATGCGTTGGATCGAGGAAAACATTCCGCTGGAATTCAAGTCGGTTCCGGATCGCGCAAAAGCGTTTTCGCGGCTGAGTCGCGCCGACATGTTTAACGGCCGAATCATGCGCCGGCAGCATTTTGGTTTCATGAAGTACAGCATGGAGTTGATGACGAGCGGCGTGGCGTTGAGTCATTCGGAGCCAAACCACGAGTTCATTATGTATAAGTTCCCGGGGCTGTTGCGTCTTTTGTCGGCGTCTTCCGCCAAGCGTAACATGAAAAAATCGCTTGGAAAAAAGATCGGAAAGAAAACCCATTCATCCGGCCGGATTTTTTCCGTGCAAGACCTTCCGTATTGGATGGCGTTTTTCGAGTCCAAACCCTTAGCGGCGCGCCTGGCCGCGGAATTCGGTTTGTCCGAGGAAGAAATCGCTTTTTTGATGGGCAAGGAACCCAAGTCCAAAGGCGTGCAGGAAGTCTTCGAAAAATCCCAAGAGTTATCCGCGGCGTGGCAGGTCCAACGCCGAAAAAAAGGATTTTTTTTCGAGCCCGAGGCCGGCTCGGCACACGAAACGGAGCCTGAAAAACCCGTCAAAGCATCGAAAAAAACGAGTTCTGAATCGGATTCGGAACCGCATCGCCAGATGAAACTGTTTTGATTTTTTTTTAACCGTTTTTGTTTCCTTTGAGCATTGAGACCAGTTTTTTGATTTTCCGCTCGCGATCCAGGGTTTCAAGTTTGAGTTGCCGTACGCTCTGGTGAACCGCTTGTCTGAGGGGTAGTTGCACCCGCTTACAATACGCAATTTCATCCGGGGAAAAAATGCCTTTTACTTGCAGCGAACGAAGGTGTCTGCGGGTAGTCAAGAGCCATTTTTTCTGTTTGCTTAACCTGGTTTGGGCGTTTTTGCGCTCGGCATTGATGACTCTGATTTTTTTCCGATTTCAATTTGGTTGCGTCTGGACAGCGGCTTCATAATTCCACTTCAAGAATCGTTACGGGGGTTTTCAATCCGAATTGGAGGGAAACCGTTTTGGATAATTCTCCGAGGATCCCTTTTCTGTTTCCGATTTGGACAGCGGCGGCTTTTCCGCTTTCAAGCGTCGGGTGCTCGGTCTCGACAAAAGAAATTTTTTGATTGGAATATTTGGCAAGCGCGTTGGCGTGCGATTTGATGTCCGTGAAATTCGTGGTCGTGCTTGCGATTACGATCGCGATTTTGTCGGTTTCGCGGCATCCGGTTTCTTTGCTTGGGTCGATCGAAACGGTTTTTCCCACTTCGAATATTTTTTGCGGGTATTGCGCGTGTTTGTTTTTTGCGAGGAATTCAAGCAGTTCGGGATACAATTGTTTTCGGAAGATTTCAGAGTTTTGGGACACGGGGTTTGCGATCTGAACAAATTCGTCTTTTTCGATTCCGATTAGACGCGTTTGTTTTTCGATGCTGGTCAGGTTAAAGGTCAGGATTTCCTGGAGTCCCATTCCGATGCACGCGTCGCGCACATCGTCGAGTTCGCGGCCGGTTTTGCTTTCGGATCCAAGGACCGCGAGTTTGAGCGGCGACAGTTCGATGTTGTTGTAGCCGATGGAAATCAGCAGGTCTTCGATGATGTCCACGGCGTGCAAAATATCCTGGCGGTATTTGGGGTACATGACAATGAAAGCGTCTTTGGTGTTTTTTACGTCGAATCCGCTTCGTTGGAACAGCGTGACGGTTTTTTTCTCGTCAAGGGAAATGCCCGTGATTTCGTTGACGAGTTTTTTGGGAACCGTCATGGAACCGGTGTCGAATTGCGGAGAAATGATTTTTTGCTGTTTGTACGTCGGGCTTTTTGGGTATTCGATTTCGATGCTTTCGATGATTCCGCCGCGGTCCGCCAACGCCATGAGCATGACATTGAGCGCGGTTTGAATGGTTTCCAATTTGTGTCCGGTGACTTCCACGAACAGGTTTTTGGTTTTTTCCGTGACTTTTCCCGTGGCTTGAGAATTGATAATCGGGGGCATGCTGGCCACTTGGTTGGCGGAATCTATGATGATGGGGTAGCGTTCGATTCCTGCAAGTAAGTGCGCGAATTCTTTTCCTTTGGGGTGTTCCAAGAGAATTTCGCTGGGCCGCATCGGAACTTTGTATTCAAGCGGCACGAATTCGATTTCGTTGTCTTTGTATCCTCTGAAAAAAAACGGGGGTTTCATTTTGTCAAAATCGTATATTCCGATCGCGGCTTCGCGTCGCCGGCGGCCAAACGTCGTCGTGACTTTTTCCTGCAATTGAATGAGTTGGATCAGCATGTCTTCGGTGACTTTGACGTTTCGAACCACGGCGCCGACAAAAAAAGGAAGGGTTTTTTCAACGGTTTTTTCGACCGTAACTTTTACGTTTCCTTTTTTCACGGCGTATTTCGGAATGCCTGGAGAAATTCCCAAGCGGCTTTTGAGTTCGCGCGCGATTCCTTCTGTGGAATACAGGTCCGGGCGATTCGTGTCGGAGGGCGAGCATTTGATGAGATCGCCTTCCAGCGAATCCAGTTCGGTTTTCGCGTACTGAAGCGTTTCTTCCAGTTCGTCTTTGGTTTTGAATTTTTTTCCGACCAGTTGCTCGAGGTCTTTTTTGCTGATTTCAAGGGATGGCATTATCTGCGCCTCTTTCGTTGTTGAATGCGCCGGCTGCGTTTTTCCGGGGTCTTGGAATAGTTTCGGGAAAGCGTTTTGGGGTTTCGGGCACCGCTGGAAAGGTCGCGGATGATGCCCCTGATTTGGTCTGGCGTCCGTTTCTTCAGGATGAACGCCACGGCTCTTTTTCGCGGAATGAGTTTCAATAGCTTGGCGATTTCTTCGCGGCTCACGCCGGCGGGAGGCGTTGGGTCTTGCGCGGTTTTTGCGGTTTCACTGG
>Ga0209541_10014533_pt1 | contig 11852 bp, 10 predicted proteins | sample RifCSPlowO2_01_FD_184027 | JGI IMG/M metagenome (GOLD analysis project Ga0209541, IMG submission 184027) | Groundwater microbial communities from Rifle, Colorado - Rifle CSP2_plank lowO2_0.1 (SPAdes) (version 2) | ecosystem: Environmental > Aquatic > Deep subsurface > Groundwater | place...
GATTAAAGCTGGGGAACAGGCATCGGCAAAAACGAACTCTGAGCCCAGAGAGGGGATCGAACCCTCGACCTCTGTCTTACCAAGACAGCGTTCTACCACTGAACTATCTGGGCAATGGTGCTGCGGCCAGGATTCGAACCTGGGTAGCCCTTTCGGGCGACGGTTTTACAGACCGTTCCGATTGTCCACTCCGGCACCGCAGCGCACTTGAGCCAACGGCGAGATCTGCCTTCGCAAGTTTTTCGCTTCGCGAAAAAGACGAACCCACCCTTTCGTTTGCTCTTGAGCCGTCCGTCGGACTCGAACCGACAACCTGCTGTTTACAAAACAGCTGCTCTGCCATTGAGCTAGGACGGCACTGGCTCTTATTATAGCTTGATAATTTTACATCATAACCTGATTTTGGGGCAATTAATATCCGTCCTTCTTTACGCGCTTAACCCCACTAATTTTACTTCTTGCCTTTTCAGTATTATCCCCTTCGACTTCGCTCGGGATAAACATACACGGCTCGAAGAGCAATTTTGAGGGGTCAACCCTGCTCAAATTCAGCCTTACTTGTGCAGGGTTGACACAATCTGATACAATTCACAAAGTTAAAGCAAGCTTGGAAACTTGTTAGACTATATTATATTTATGGAAGAGCAGCAGACACCGACAGCGCAAAGTCCAATTTATCAGGAGTCTCAGGAAAAGAATGCCAAATGGCTATGGATGCTAATAATTTTTATTATAATTGCCGCTTTGGTCTTCGCATTCTTTAAGGGTATTGGACCTTTTGCCAAATTTAGCCCATTTATCCAAAAGGAGGAAGTTTCGCCAACACCTATGGCGATTTCCAGCCCAAGCCCTACATCTACATCTGAAGCAACTCCTGGCGCCGGTAGCCTTAATAAGGCCGAGCCCAAAATTCGGGTGTTAAATGGTAGTGGTACAGCGGGAGTGGCTTCCTCGTTCAAAGATTTCCTGGAAGGTTTGGGGTATAAGGTGGCCTCAATTGGTAACGCCAATAATTACGATTACGCCAGTACAGAGTTGAGATTCAAGGAAGCATTTAAGAAGTTTAAGGATACTCTAGTTTCTGACCTTTCCAGTAAATATTCCGTGAAGGTGAGTTCCAGCGATTTAGAAGCCACAGATTCTGCTGATATCGAAGTAATTGTCGGGGCAAAATAGAATAAATTTAAAATTAAAATTTCAAAGTTAAAAATTGTGGAAATCAAGCGGTGCTTGGTTTTTTGTTAAAGAAAAAGCCAAGTTTGACTTGGCTTCGAGATGATTGCGGCCCTACTTGAGGCGCATGGCTTAACTTTTTCTTTCGGTAACTATAAAGTGGGTATCCTGCCGTCTTTCGCCAAGGCTTCAGAACGGACGTGAATTCCCGAAAACTTCAAATGAAGCGAAGAAAATAGTTAAGACTTTAAAGTGCGACGGCAAGTAGGGTTCTTTTGCCTGTGAATCTATTACTATCATAACACATCTAGTCAATTTCCTGTGCAGTTTAGTATCAGCTTAGAACGGGGTGGTAAGACCGGGAATTAAAAGACTAAAAAGTGATGAAACGAGGGGAAATAGAATCTTGCCTATCCTGCCCGTTGCCAGAAGCAAAATTAATATAAAAATTCCCCAGCGTTCGGTTTGAATGAAATCTCGATACCAATCGCGAGGCAAAAGGCCTGCCAGCACTTTGAAGCCATCGAGAGGGTGGATGGGGATTAAGTTAAAAACTCCCAGGATAAGATTGATCCAGATAATGATTGAGAGGATTTGATAGATTGAGTTAATTGTCAGATTTAAATGTTGGGTAAAGAAGGCGATTAGGTAAGGGACGGACAACAAAAATGCTAGAATAAAATTCGAAGCTGCGCCTGCGACGGAAATTAGAGCGGAGTCTCTTTTAATGTTGCGGAGATTAAACGGGTCGAAAGGTGTCGGTTTACCCCAACCAATCCCGACAATTAAAAGAGCGAGAGTCCCCAGAGGATCCAGGTGTGAAGCCGGATTTAATGTGAGCCTGCCGGCCAGTTTGGCTGTCGGGTCACCTAATCGCCAAGCAACATACGCATGGGCAAACTCGTGGATGGTGATAGCAGAAACCAGACCTGTTATAAAAGCCAAAGCGATGACGGGGTTACTTTGGAGTAGGGTGAGAATAAGCATTGAATTAGGTTATCGGGCAGTCAGGTTGTCGGGTCATCGGGTAATATGCTATATTTTAGCAGATTAAAATAATCGTTAGATAGTTAAATCGTTAAATCGTTGGATAAATTTCTCAACATAGCAATTAAACAATTTAACAATTTATCGTATGAGAAGCTGTCAAATTTGCTCTAAAGGTTCATTAATTCAAAAGTCCGGTGCCCACCAATATGGTGGAGGTTGGGCCATGCGCGCTACCAAAAAGCGTACCGTCTGGCAGGTTAATTTGCACAGCGTAAAGGTGACATACATGGGTGTTCGCAGGACCATGCGCCTTTGCACCAGATGTTTAAGAAGAGTGAAGGAAGAAATGAGAAAAGCTCAAGAAGTGAAAAAGAAAACGGTCGAGGAGGGCATCCCTTCTATTACTTCAGCTTCCGCTTAATTTTTATTCACAATATTTTCAAAATCTTTTCCCTTAGTAGAAACTGATTGCCTGCTACACTGTTATATAACAGGATAACAGAAGCCGTTAATCTGTGTTATTTTGGCTGGAGGCGAACACTATCAGGTTTGGCTTCAAATACTCAAGAATGTGCTTGTTTCTCTAATAGTTTCTTTATCTGTTCGTATTGTTGAGGATACCCGTTCTTGAACTCGGAGATTGTGAGTGGTCGCTTACCCTCGGGTTGGATGAGAAAAGGATCGCCAGGTAAGAATTTAATAATTTTTAATTTTTCACTTTTAATTTTTAATTTAGTGTATACGCCTGGCCATGGGTAGAACGCGCGGATCATGCGATCAAGCCGCTTGGGATCGGGGGGTGTGTTGATGTTAATAAAGCCATCTTCTTTTTTAAAACGCTGGGTGTAAGTTGTTTTTGACTGGTCCTGCTTAACTGGTTTTGCCCTGCCAGCTAAATAATCATTTATAGCCTCAGTGAGAATTTCTGATCCGATTGTGTTTAATTTTATTAAAAGCGAATCTGTAGTTTCTTTGGGGTCAAGCGTGTACCCTTTTTGGGCCAAAATTGGGCCAGCGTCAACTTCTGTCGTCATTTTGATGATGGTGACGCCGGTTGTTTTGTTGCCTGCGAGAATAGCGGATGGTGCGGGGGATGGTCCGCGATATTTTGGCAGTAGTGAGTGGTGGACGTTTAAGGGTGCGTATTTTGGGATTTTTAAAAGTTCGTCTGGCAAGATTAATCCATAATCGTTAACTACCAAAAAATCGGGATTTTTGGCGGCGATTTTGGTAACAATTTCAGAAGTCAATTGGCTAGCTGTAAGAACCTCTATTTTGTTTTTAATTGCAAACTCACTCATAGGATTTGCAGTAAGTTTTCTTTCTCTACCTTTTGGTTTATCCGGGATAGTGACTACTAATGTGATGCCCAGTTTTTGCTGAAGTTTTTGGGCAACGATTGGGGAGTATTTAGAGCTGCCGAAAAAAATGATGGATAGGCTGCTGGGTTGCTGGGTTGCTAGGTTGGTGGGCTTCATAATTATCATTTTACCTAAGATCCTGGGTACCTAGCACCCCAGTTACCTCTACGAACTGTTCTTTACCGCGCCTGTCTTTTTTGACTTTAAACACCTTGCCGTTTTGAGTATGGATGTGGTCTGTGAAAAGAACACCATTTAAGTGATCAATTTCGTGTTGGGTGATTCTGGCTGGTAGTCCTTTGTAATGGCTTTTGGAAACTTTACCGTGTTTGTTGCACGACTCAAGATCAATTTCGGCAGAGCGTATGACATGGCCATAAAGATCAGGGATCGAAAAGCAGCCTTCTAAATAGGCAATTTGCTTTTTGGAAAATTTTAAGATTTTAGGATTGATAAATGCTTTAATTTTGTTGCGGTTGCGGGCGACAAAAACCTGCTTAAAGATGCCTATCTGGGGTGCGGAAAGACCAAGTCCTGGCGGATCGGTTTGTGCCTGCAGGGTATCCGATAAATTCTTAATTATTTGCTCCAAGTTTTGGTCAAAGGCAACAACCTTTTCAGATTTTTGACGTAATTTGGCTTCGTCTTGTGGAATTGTCAAAATTTTTCTAATCATGTCAATTAATACTTTCTGGCTCGACCGTAATTTGCCATCCCCTTTCGATTTTTCTAAGTATCGGCGAGAGTTTTTCGATGGTCTTTTGTCTCTCTTCTAAAGTATAGGAATTTAGCTTGCATTTGAGAATTATATTATAGGTAGTTTGCTTTGAAAAGAAAATAGGTTGGTAAGGGCCGAGGATGGTGAACGGTAGAAGAGATAAAAGGTTTGCTTTTAATGTTTGCGACAATTGCTGCGCTTTTTCTTCAACTTGCTCTTTTCGCAAACCCTTGAGTGTCAGTTTAATCAGAAGCCCAAATGGAGGGTAGGCAAGTAGTCGTCTTTGATTTAGCTGATTCTCATAATAAATAAGGTAGTTACCATGAGTTGCTGCTTTTAGTACTGGTTGATCCGGATTATAGGTTTGCAGGATTAGGCTGCCACCAATTTTAAGCAATTTCTTAAGATCGGTGATTTGGTTAAAGAGAATTTCATTTGATGAGAAATCGGCCCGATTGATTAGAGTGTCTGTTTGGATATGGGCAACCAGGTCATATTTTTTAACCAGCGGCGCGTAAAAAACTGCTGCTGTGGCGATATCAATTGTCGATTGTCGATCACTCGATAGTCGAGTATCTTCAGACATCAAATTAATCTTGGCACTTGGGACTTTGCTTTTAACTTCTTGAGCCAAAGACGAAATGTTCAAAACATTAAAGTTAAAATCGCTTGATTGGCAATTTGGACAAGATTCCGGTTGCTTTTCCAGGTATTGGCTGTTTTTACAATCTTTGCAAAAAAGCACGCCTACCTCTTTCTTTTTATTTAAAAATAGTAGTGAGTTTTTGCCACCTGCCGCATTTTTTTTGAGATGCGAAAGTAAAGAATCGGAAATGGGGCCAAAGTTTTGCATCAGGCGTTCATTCTGCATGGATACAATGTGATATTTGATTTTGGATTGGGTGATGTAAGTGTTTTTGGGCATCAAAAAATAGGTGGAAATTTTTGGAGACGGGTCAACAATTTGAATTTGGGCACCAGTTAACTTGGATATTTTTTCGGCAACTGTTAAGGTGCAAAAGTACGGCGAGCGCTCATCTTTGTAGACTGTCTCATGCTCATCATAAATTTTGATTTGGGTAAGATTGGGGCACGGAGTGAAGATCGCGGAGCGGGAGCCGAAGATAAAGTCGACATTTCCAGAGATAATTTTGAGCCAGGTGGCAAATTTTTCGCCGGTTTTGAGTTCGTTGTGATAAATTGCGTAATTTTTGGCCTTTGGAAATTGGGCGAGAGCTTGAGGGATACGATTTATTGTGGGAACGAGGATAATGGATTGACTAACGCCTAAAGACGAAGGACTAAAGCTTTTTTCGAGTTTTGCGTTGGCCGTTAGACGTTTGACGTTTAGCGCTGCTGTCGGCAGCATTGCTTCCAGACAATTGACCATTGGAGCCAGATAATAGGCGCTCATCCACTTTAAAAGCTCAACTTGGTAAGGCAGCAAAATTGGTGTGGAGAAAGCGACAGACCTAATTGGTTTTATTTTACTAAGGATTCTTCTTTGTAGGCGAGAATCCTTATCGAAAGTCTGGGTGACAATGCCAATTGGGTTTCTTTTTCCAAAAGGTACTTCAACAAGTTGGCCAACTTTAATTTCCTTTTCTAAATTTTTTGGGACAAGATAGGTGAAGTAATTAATATCCGGGGCTTGATAAGTTAGAACTACAACATCGGCGTACATGGCGTGTCAATCGTAAATGGTTGATAGTAAATGGTCAAGGAGATTATTATTCAAGGTTCTCGGGGACTGTCAAAAGCTTATTATCCTGTTATATAACGGTATAGCAGGATGATGCTGCCAATCTGACCCATAGCAGGGTTGCACCCTTAAGAGCTTGTTGTAACAGGATAAATTCTATTTTGGATTTTGTCTGGTGAAGGCTTCAAGGAGATTTTCGAAAAGTGAAGCGACGGTCATGGGGCCAACACCTCCGGGGACGGGAGTAATGGCGGCGACAATTTTAGAGACTTTTTCAAAATCAACATCGCCGACGAGTTTTTTTTGAGGCGGTTCGACTTCCGCAATATTAATTCCCACGTCAATTACAACTTGCCCGCGCGAAACATGGTCTTTGGTAATCAAATTTGGTTTGCCAACAGCGACAATTAAAATGTCGGCTTTGTTAGTTTCGGCTTTCAAGTTTTTAGTTTGTGAATGGCAGACAGTGACAGTGGCATCACGGTTTAAAAAGGCTAGGGTTGTGGGTTTGCCAACCAGACTTGAGCGCCCGACGACGACAACATGTTTACCGGCAATCGCTATATTATGATAGCGTAATAGAGTAAGGATGCCGGCCGTGGTGGCGGGGGTATAGCCTTCTTGGCGGTCTTCCCAAAGAAGTTTGAGGTTGGTTGAAGTCAGGCCGTCAACGTCTTTTTCGGGAACGATGGCGTCGATTATTTTATCGCGATCTAAGTGTTTGGGGATGGGCATTTGGATGATGATCCCGTTTACACTGGGATCAGTGTTGAGTTTTGAGATCATAGTTCGTAGTTTTTGTTCACCGACGTTTTTGTCCAGTTTGACGTGATTAACAACAGCGCCAATTTTTTGGCCAAATAAAATTTTTTGACGAATGTAGGTGTTGGACTGAGGCAAATCGCCGACCTGGATAATCACCAGTTTAGGTCGAGTTTTTAGTTTAGAGTTTAAAGTTTTTAGTTTTTGAGCAATTTTGTTGCGAACGACGCGTCCGTCTAGAATTTTGGCCATGTTATGGTAATGGGAATTTTTGGCACAAAGATTTAACTTCGGAAGCTATTGATAATAGCTTTTTGTTTTTGGCAACGCGGGTTTTAAAATCGCGGATAAAGTCTACGCGCTTTTCTTTCTCTTCCGGTAATTTTTCTTTTTTAATTTCTTCGATAACCTGATTAATCCAGTCGGCGATTTTTGTCATTTCTTTCTCCTTCATACCCCGAGTAGTTATTGCGGGTGTACCCAGGCGAATGCCGGAAGGGTAAAAAGGTGGCATGGAGTCATGCGGCACGGCATTTTTGTTAACGATAATACCGGCAGCCTCCAGGGCAATGGCGGCAACTGCGCCGTTGATGCCTTTGTTTCTCAGATCAATTAAGATAAGGTGATTGTCGGTGCCACCGCCCGAGAGACTAAATCCAAAGTGGGTTAGTTCTTTAGCCAAGGTTTTGGAGTTTTTGACAATTTGAGCAGCATATGCTTTGAAGGGTTTACCCTGAGCTTCGCGAAGGGCTACGGCAATGGCAGCGGTTTGGTTGTCATGCGGTCCACCTTGAAGGCCGGGAAATACTGCCTTATCAATTTTTTCAGCCAGGTCCGGATCTTTTTCGAGACCTTTGGCAGTTGCCATAATCATTGCTCCTCTTGGACCGCGCAAGGTTTTGTGGGTGGTTGTCATGATTACGTGAGCATATGGAACTGGTGAGGGATGGACACCAGCAATAATTAGTCCAGTGATATGGGAAATGTCTGCCAGTAAATAGGCGCCAACTTTGTCTGCAATTTGACCAAATCTTTTGAAATCAATAGTTCTGGGGTAGGCCGTGTATCCGCAGACAATAATTTTAGGTCTTTCGCGCAGAGCTAACTTTTCAATCGCTTGATAATCCAGGTAGCCATTTTTGTCCAGTTCGTATGAAGCGGCTTTGAAATATTTGCCAGAAATTGAAACCGGAGCGCCGTGGGTTAAGTGACCGCCGAAGGCCAGAGATAGCCCCATGATTTTGTCGCGCAAAGGCTTAAGTAGTGCAAAGTAAATGGCTGTGTTCGCAGGCGAACCGGAGTAGGGTTGGACATTAACGTGCGGTACGCCGAAAAGTTTTTTGGCACGCTCTTGGGCCAAAATTTCAACTTCGTCAATAATCTTGTTGCCTTGGTAGTAACGCTTTTTAGGATAGCCTTCTGAATATTTGTTGACAAGAACTGTGGCTAGCGCTTCTTGCACCGCACGTGATGCGTGATTTTCTGAAGGTATCATTTGCAGACTGTTTTGCTGACGGAGTTCTTCCCTTCTTATTAATTTGGCGATTTGAGGATCAGTTTTTAATATCCGCGACATGGTTATATCGGGGCGGGACTCTTCCTACTGGCACCGCCACCCGCATAAGTTTACCCTGAGCTAAGTCGAAGGGTCAATTGAGGGATTTTTCAACTGTTCTAAAAGTTCTTTGGCATCAGCATAATCGTCTTTTAGTTCGAGGGCCTTGTATAGTAGAGTCATTGCATCTTGTTTGTTGTTTAAAACTATTTGGATTTTAGCGGCTGTCAGATAGGCCGGTGGATAAGTGGGTGCAAGTTCTATTAACCTCTTGCCTAATACTCTGGCTTTTTCTTGGTAATTCTTATCATTTTCGGCAATCAGAATGTAGGTGCGGGCGACTTTTTGGGCTATCAGATAATTCTTTGGCGAAGTATTTAATGAATCTTGGGCATTTTCGTCGGCCTTTTGACTGAGGGCAATTGCGTCTTTTTTATCCTGAGCGTTTGTAGATGCTATCCCTAAAGAGGTTGAAAAATCAGCCATCAAATAAGGGTTTTTGATAGGAAAGGCTATGATGGCATTATGATAAGCCAAAAGTTTTCTTGTGGGGCTTTCTGCTTGGAAATTTTCCGCTCTTTTTTCGAAAACATCGCCAATATATAACCTTGCGACAAAACTTAAGATAATAAGTGAAACTAAGGTGCTTGCTAAAATTGCAGTGGATTTTATTTTGCCTTTGACCAAGTCAAGTTTTATGGAAAATTCTTTTGGGTTTTTGACTAGGAGAAAAACGGAGGAAATGGCTATAAACATTGCAGCCTGAGTAGCCACGACGGAGAAGCCGAAAAAGATGGTTATAAGATAACCGATGAAGGCCGAAAGAACCCCTTTGGCGTAGCAAGCCACTTGAGTATCTTCTTGTCTGGATATCTTGTAGATGGCAGCTGCGGTGATTGTGATAAATACGACGAACGAAATGGTGCCAAAAATACCGGTATTGGCAAGATAATTTAAAAATTCGTTGTGGGCTTTGTTGTAGAAAAATTCCCACTCAGTTGTTTGGTTATGCATTTCAGGTCGAACCAGGTAATAAGAGGATACAAAAGTTTCGGGTCCAGAGCCCAAAATTGGCCATCTTTTAAAAATTAGGAAAGCACCACGCCAGACGATCAACCTAATTTGAGAAGATTCGGTAGGCAAAGAGCTGGGTTGTTGAGAATTTAAATTGGGTTGAGGCGACTCCTTTTTTGCTAGTGATTGGGAAATTCTTGATGTTGGCGAAGTTCCGAATAGCAGAGTTATCAGGATAAAGAGAGCGAAAATTGCCAGAAAGTACTTGAGATTTTTGGAAAGTGTTTGTTTGCCGATTAGTATTAAAAATAATAACAGCGATATTCCAATACCAATTGCTCCGGAGCGGGAATTGGTCAGAATTAATGCAGCAAAGAGAATCGTCGATGTTGTTATAAAGAATAATTTAGACCTCGAATTTTTAAAGGCTAGGGCTAAACTTAATGAAATTGGTATTGTGATCACCAGGTATGAGGCTAGCCAATTGGGCTGACCTAAAGTTGAGAAGATACGCAGTGCCGGGTCGAATTCTTTTTGCCAGCAGGCAGAGGTGAGTTTGCCTGTTAAAACTAAGCAAGATGGATCTTTACCAAAGTGAGCCGGAATACCCCAGAGTGAAACAGCCAGGGCAGAAACAACAATTGCTGCTAAGATTTTTTTGCTTTGCGCCAAAGTTAGGTTAATAAGAGCTGCTGCAAAGATGGTAAGGTACGCAAATTGAGACAAGAGCCCGCCGTTTAAACGTGATGGAAAGCCAAATACTGAAGTAAATTTGTCGATAGAAAAAAAGGTGGAGAGTATCTGAACTGCGACAAAAATCGCAAAAGCAGCGAGTGCCGGATTTTTTGGAATGAGAATTTTCCCGCTAAGGATGAATTTTATTAGCGTCAAGAACAAAATAATGGTTGTTGCCAAGTAAACAAAAAGCATTTTGGGCACTTCGTACAGCTCGGTGTTTTGGGTCGTGAAGATTAGGGGTGTAACGATGGCGAGGGCAAGATAAGTGCACCAAATGGTTTTATCGATATAACTAGCCAATTTGCTTGTCACGAAAAGATCTTAACACAAGGTTTTTGGACAGGCTAGGGTCACACGAATTCTTGTTTATATCCTCAAATATTTGTATACTTCTTCCGGTTTATTTTTATTTAGTTTACTTTCAATCTACTTTCTAAATGATTCCCATAATTGACAATTTACTCGGGCTTTTTTCGCAAGATTTAGCTGTTGATTTAGGGACGGCCAACACCCTTGTTTATGTTTCCGGGAAAGGGATTGCCATTCGTGAACCTTCGATTGTTGCTATTCACAAAAAGAGCAGGCGGATTATTGCAATTGGAGATGAGGCCAAGAAGATGATTGGTAAAACGCCTCTTAATATTACGACTGTTCGGCCTTTGCGCGACGGGGTAATTTCGGATTACGACACAACTTTGGCAATGCTTTCCCACTTTGTTAAGAAAGTACATAAGAAACCGGGCCAGCGAATAACTCTTCCCAGACCAAGAATTGTGATTGGTATTCCATCACAAGTTACAGAGGTGGAAAGAAGAGCAATACTTGATGTTGCACGAGACTCTGGTGCCCGGGAAGCTTTTTTAGTAGAAGAGCCGATGGCAGCGGCAATTGGTGTCGGCACTTCCGTTTTGGAGCCGGTCGGCAACATGATTGTGGATATTGGCGGTGGAACTTGTGAAACTGCGGTGATTTCGCTTGGCGGTATTGTTGTCGGCAGATCGTTAAAATTGGCCGGTGATGCTATGGATTTGGACATCGTAAGTTATGTCAGGGCCCGCTGGGGTTTAGCGCTTGGTGAAAAAACTGCAGAAGAAGTTAAAATGTTTTTAGGCAGTGCCCAAGTACTACCGGTAGAAAAGCAAATGACAGTTCGTGGGCGCGATTTGGAAAAGGGCTTGCCCAAAAGTATAAAGCTGACCTCAGCTCAAGTCAGAGAGGCCCTATCGACAACTATTAGTGCGATTGTGCAAACAATCAAAGAGACAATCGAGGATGCACCGCCAGAGTTGGCTTCCGATATTGCCGAGCGGGGGATCGTACTTTGCGGTGGCGGATCGCAAATCTATGGCCTGCCAAAACTTATTTCGCAGGAGACAAAGATGGCAGTTTCAGTTGTGGCTGAACCGCTTTCTTGCGTGGTTATCGGTTGTGCTAAACTTCTTGCCAACAGGGAGCTTTTGGAAAGGGTTAAGATTGCCCGTACTTCGTCGTAAATGCGCAAAAGAAAACTAAACTTGTCGACGGCCTACGACTGGATACACACGGAAAATATCGACCGAAAGCGATTCTCCAAGCCCTGGACTGATAAGTCCTCAAGCCTTGATAATGACTTGTTAAAATCTTCGCAATTTTATGTTTTTTATTTAGCTGCTTTTTTAATTACCCTTTTGTTTTTGGCTCGACTTTTTATGCTAACAGTTGTTGAGGGGCAAAAGAATCGCACTTTGGCTGAAAACAACAGAATAAGGCTAGTCGAGGTCGAGGCGCCCCGCGGTAAAATATTGGATCGGAACGGCAACATTTTGGCAGATTCGGAAAAAGTATATTTTTTGGAAAAAG
>Ga0209541_10014534_pt1 | contig 11852 bp, 11 predicted proteins | sample RifCSPlowO2_01_FD_184027 | JGI IMG/M metagenome (GOLD analysis project Ga0209541, IMG submission 184027) | Groundwater microbial communities from Rifle, Colorado - Rifle CSP2_plank lowO2_0.1 (SPAdes) (version 2) | ecosystem: Environmental > Aquatic > Deep subsurface > Groundwater | place...
AGCAAGATGGACTTTGATGTTGTAATGTCTGATCATGGTATGGTTGATGTGAAAGAGGTTATTTCTGTTCATGTAACAAGGAATTGTTTTATTGATTCCGTAATGGCAAGGTATTGGGGAGAATGCCCTGAATTGCCGAAGAATAAAGGCAAATTGATAAAGACGGATAAAAAGTGGGGGGATTATGTCTTTCTAGTTAAACCAGGGATTTTAATAAGCCCTAATTTTTGGTCTAAAAATCCAGTAAAAGCTATGCACGGCTATGAATTAGAATGCAATGGTTTTTATATTATTAAAAAAAATGGAAGTAAAATAAATTTAACTATGAAACAACTTCATGATTTAATATTTCTCTAATGTTTTGTAATCTATTTTATATATTACAACTGCTGCTTGTTTTTTCTCAGGATCTAAGAAATATGCCTGAACTGGAATAAAAACTTCAGGATATTTTTCAGGCAATTTATAATGCCATTCAGGATTAAACTGATAGAATATTGAGATTATATAATATACTGGTTTTTTATCTTTTATGGATTGTATTGTTTCTTCTTCTGTTGCTGCTGATCCATGTACATTATGCTCTATGTAATATAGGAACTCCATTTGATTTGAATTAACCATAGCTGATTCGCCTGCATTTAGGTTTGAATTTACCCATAAACCAGCCGGTTTTATTTGATAAAATGAGTATGCCTTGTTTTTTATTAAATCATCAGCAAAGGAAATCTGGGAAAACCCTGAAATTGTCAGTATTAATATAGTCAAAATAATTGATATCTGTTTGTTTTTAATTAATTTAGTTACTTTTATTATTCCCATAGCCATTATGATGAATAATGCAGGAAACATAGGTAGAATATACCTTTGTTCTGTATACGATTTCGTGAATAAACCAAAGAATAATAGAAAGACAAGAGGCCATAAGAATAAGAATGCTTTTTTAATTAATAGATTATCCTTCTTTTTTATTAGTATATCAAAACCAATTATTACATCTAAGAAGATGTATAACCCTATTAATAAAAATATCGTAAATATGATTTTTAACTCAGAAGGTATTACCATTGCATAACTTATTAATGCTCCTGTTATATTTGAGATGAATTGCTGTATTGTTACAAATCTATTTTGTCCAATACCTGTTGTTTCACTTAAGATATTTATTTTATTAAATGTTGACATAACATACAATAAATATGGAGATAAAGTTAGAAGTGCAAACGAACCAATTATATATATATTCTTATTTATTAAAAACCTTTTTCCTTCTTTTATTAATATTAATATAATTATGGGTATTATAATTAAAACGCTTGTTGCTTTTATAGACATTGATAATCCAAGCATTAAGCCAATTAACCATAATTTCTTTGGATGTTCTTGATTTAGATAATATTTATAGAATACATATGCTGTTGCCAGTATCATTGTTGCTGCTGGAAGATCCATTAATAACCTTGCTGTAAGAAATAAATGCAGATTCATTACTGCCATGCCTAAACTTGCAATCATCCCGGCTTTCTTTCCAAATATTTCTTTTCCGGTAAGATAAGTTAACACTATGCTTCCCATTGAAAATAATAGTTCTGTGAAACGAAGCACTACTTCTGTCGAACCTATTTTATACAATATCGTCCAGATTATTGGAATTAAAAATGGTCTTCTTGGGCTCCATATATCTTCACCAGTGGTTACCAAACCAGCATAGTATTTTGCTCTTGTAAGATATTCTGCTTCATCCCACCACACTGCTTGAGTCATATTAAAATAATATAATCTGAGGATGAATGCCAAAGCAAATATTGAGGTGATTATTATAATGTAATTTTTGGAAAAAAATTCTATTGCATTTTCTTTATTTATCATCTTAAAATTTTAAAACAGTTTTAGCTCCTTTATATAATATACTAAAATCTCTAAGTCTTTTAATCTTTTTGATTTGATTAAACAAATAACCAGGTCTTAGATAAAATTCCTTATATGCTCTTTTTTGTATCTTGATTAGTTTTTCTGGATCATTAATTGCCTTATGTCTGAAAACGACATTATCATAAGCTACATAGTCTACCCATTTTTTAGGCAGCATTTCACCTTCTTTTTTTATGATCTCCCAATATTCTGTTTTAGGGAATGGGATTGTTATGTGGAATGTTGCAGCATCAAGTTTTAGTTCTTTTGCAAATTCTATTGTGTCTTGCATTGTTTTTTCATCTTCTCCAAGATTTCCAAACATAAATAAGCCTCTTGTTTCGATACCAACTTTATTGCATAGTTTTACGATTTCAACGACCTGTTCCTTTGTTATTCCCTTTTTAATATTTTTCAGTATTTCATTATTTCCTGATTCTATCCCTAATGATAACATATAACAGCCTGTTTCTTTCATTCTTTTTAATAAGTCATAATCTAGTTTGTCTATCCTAACACCATTTGTACATCTCCATAGAAATTTTAATCTTTTTTCAGTTATTAAATTACAAAATTTATGCACCCTTTCTTTTAATAAAGTAAAGTTATCATCCAGTATTTCAAATTCTTTTATATCATACTTATCCATTAAGAGTTCAATCTCTTTTATTATGTTTTCAGGGCTTCTGTATCTGAATTTTTTGCCATGTATAATATGATCTGCACAGAATATGCATTGGTATGGACACCCCCTTGATGTTAATATATATCCAATATTTTTGTTTTTTGTTGTTAAGCTTCTGTATTTTTCTATAGGTAATGATTCAAATGCTGGAAAAGGTATAGAATCAAGGTCTTGTATTAGTTCTCTTGGCGGATTTATTATTGTTTTATTACCTTTTCTATATGCAATTCCATTTATTTTCTTAAAATCTATGTTTTTTAGTATTTCTAATATTGTAAATTCTCCTTCGCCAATTACTGCAATATCTATATCTGGAAATTCTTCAAGTGTCTCTTTTGGTAATGAAGATATATGAATTCCTCCAACAATAACCTTTATATTAGGCGGACATAGTTTTGCTATTTCATTCGCCTCTTCTATTAATACGGTGCTTGCTGTTATTCCAATATATTCCAGATCTTTTTCCGCTTCTATTGCTTCTTTTATTTGTGTATAATTTAGATTTGATGCATTTGCCTCTATTATCTTTACATCCATATTGTTCTGTTTTAGAATAGAAGCCATATAGGCAAGACCCATTGGAGGAAATATTGGTGTCGCTGCTTTGCTATTAGCATATCTATAAATATTTCTATAATTTGGTTGTATGAGTAAAATTCTAACCATCTTTCTTATATTTTGATGGTATTTAAAAAGGTTTTGTTAGAATTATTCTACTGTGAAGTATGCCTTTGCTACAGCATTTCTTCTATCACCTTTGATATCGTATTCTACTGTCTTACCTTTAATATAGTATAATCCAGGAGCATAACCATAAATTATTATTGTCTTGCTTGTTGTTTTAGTGCATTTTACAATACAACTATTTTTATCTCCTTCATTGACTCTCTGTCCAAAATTAACTATTTCTTGTTTTGATCCTTTGTCTTTCCATATCTCTATAATTTCATCAATTCCTTCTGGTCCGGGTTGTACAGTTATTGTTATTTTCTCTCCGTTTGAAAGGGTTTCTGGATAAACCGATACAGAGGATTCTTTACTATCCATCTCTGAAATATCTCTCTTTATTATATCACTAGAAGCCTGACCTGTTAAATTCCCTATTGTTGAAGAAATAAGTGCAAATGTTATGATTGCAATTACAATTACTAAAGCCTCTTTTGGTTGACCCATAAGATATAACTTGTTTGGATCCTTTTTATAGTTTTCGGTCTTATTTCGTTGACCCTATTCTTTCCCATTTATCTTTATATTCTTTATTAAACATGTGTTCTGTATAATAAACAAACCATGTGTAGAGTCTTATTGGGAATAATAATAAAGTCCATATAAATTCCTTTAAGTTTGTTGGATATGATAAAGCCCAGATTAACCCATATTTTATTTCATTGCAAAATGATTTAACTTTGGGAAAATCCGGAGCGTATTTCTTTAGTTTAGCATGAGACCCTATTGTTCTTTTTCTTTGATTTATGAAATCTTTTAGATTAGTTGGGTTTTTGACATGTACTAAAGCATTTTCTGCATATCTTATTTTATATCCCTGTTTCCAGAAATAATAAGGTGTGATAGAATCTTCTGCCACATCTGTTGGCAATTTTTTTATTATGCCATTGTTTCTGAATGCAAAGAGATAACCTGAGCATTCTAAGAACTGGTTGTTTTTATTTCTTAATTTTCTTATGTTGTGGGCTCCTGCGTCAAACAGAAGATGAGAGAAATAACCTAACATCTTATTCTTATCATTTGTAGAAACTGGATGGCCTGAGACACAGCCTACTTTTTTATCCCTGAATTCATTTAATATTTCTTCTATAGCATTATCAGAGACATATACATCACCATCTGTTAGTATTAGAATAGAACCTTTAGTTATTTTAAATATTTGATTTAGTGCATTGACTTTTCCTTGGCCTTTATCTTTAAAGTATTTTATTTGTTTGTATTTTCTTGCGTATTTTTTAATTACTTCAGCTGTCTCTTCATCAGGAGCAGCAACTATTAATTCATATTTTTCTTTTATCTTGTTGTTTAGTATGGATTCTATTGCTTTTCCAATTAGATGAGGCTCTTTGAATGAGTTTATTATTATTGATATCATATATCTCTCACAGCATTGTAAACTTCTTCAGTGAGATTGAATCAATGCAATTGTCTTTATTTTCTAGTAAAAAGGAGTTTTAAAGCTTTATGGATTTGCAGATTTGATACTGGTAAGGTTTATAAGCAATTTATGCTATATTATGACATGAAAAAAGCCCAGGTTACTATGTTTGTTATTTTTTTACATCTGATAAAAAGAAGGGCTGATTAAATTTAATTTTCCAACAACCATTTCCATAAAGGAATAAAAATTATCCCTTCCCCTCTTTTTTCAAGATTTTTTGTTATCAAAAACATATCCTTTACTTTATTTTTAAATATTTTCTTGAATTCCAATAATCCATTTATTTCCCTTTTGTTAATTTCATCTGTATATGTAACATTTATTGCAGATAAAGTTTGATTTTTATTTTTTATTATAAAATCAACTTCCCCTTTATTTTTCCAATAATAAATATCTTTTTCTTTGCTTTTAAGTTCAAGGAAAACAATATTTTCAGCCAATTTCCCTTCATCTTTTGAAAATTTGAAGCTAACGGCATTTCTTAACCCATTATCTATGCAATAAATTTTTGATGGAAGCACTTTCTGTTCCTTGAATGAATATGAAAAATAGTCTATTGTAAAAAATAAAAAAGCCTCTTTAAAATGAGACAAATAATCTTTAATTGTATCATAGGATATTTTTAAAGAGTTTCTTAGATTTCTCAATGAAATTAAGCTTGTAAAATTTGTTGCTAGGAATAACGCCAAATCTTTTGTTTTCTGCGTATTTAAATTATACCTATCTATTATATCTTTGTAAATTATATCATCAAAATATTGCTCCAAGAGCTTTATTTTAAATTCTTTCGGCTTAAAAAAAACTTCCGGGAAACCTCCAATTCCAAGGTATTCTTTTAAATATTTTAAAACAGCCATTTTTGTTTTTTCAAGAATTATTCCTTTTTTTAAATTATCTTTATTTGGTTCCAACCCTTTAAATAACAAAAACTCTTCAAAATCCAAGGGAAATACTTCAAATGTCATATTCCTCCCTGTCAAAAGAGTTGAATATTCTTTTTTTAATAAATAAGAAGATGAGCCTGAAATAACAAACTTGTCACCAGTCTTTAAGTCATATTTCTTCCTTATCCATGATTCCCAGCCATCTTTTCTATGAATTTCATCCAGAAATATATAAGCTTTTTTATCTAAGTTTATATTTTCTCTGTAACTTAAATAAATATCCTCCAAAGAATCATTTATAAGCTTTTTATCTTCTAAATTGACAAATAATATTTGTTTTGGGTCTGTATTTTTTTTCAATAATTTATCAATCATTTGGTACATTAAAGTGCTCTTCCCAGACCTTCTTATCCCTGTTATTATTGTTACTTCTTTTATTTTAATAGAATCAACTAAAAAGCCATATTTTGGCCTGTGTTTTCCTTTTAGATCTCCAATTAAAGATTTATTTTCCCACCAGGGGTTCCACTCGTTTAATTTTTCAATTTCCACGTTACATTTAAGTGTAACATTATATATATAAATGTTACGTTTTAGTGTAACTTATCTTTAATAGAAAAGTCTTAAAGGGTTGTTCTAATGGTGCTTGTATAGCCTAGTCTAAATTATTTCTTAATTTTTTCAAAAACCTTTATGAATAATTATTTAATATAAACCGCCATATATCTATCAGCAATATTGTTCCAGGTATAGTTTTTAGCTTTGTTTTTATTATTTAAAGATATTTTTTTGGCAATTTCTTTATTATCCAAGATTTCTAATATATTATCTTTTAAGCCTTTTATATCGCCATAACTGACAAAATAACCATTGTCAGGCTCTTTCATTTCAAAAGGAACACCATTTACAGGAGAGGCTACTATTGGCAATTCAGAGGCCATTGCTTCAAATAAGGTTAGAGGTAAACCTTCTCTATATGAGGGAAGTATATAAATATCAGCTGCTTGATACATTTCTGCTACTTTTTTCTTATCTCTTATAGGATCTTTAATTATTATTTTATCATAGCCTTTAGTCATTTCCTTAATTTTTTCCTTTATGCCTTCGTCAGGACCAACCATAACCAAAGTAACATCATTTCTTTCTTTTAATATTTCTTTAAAAGCTTCAACTAATTTATCGGGACCTTTTGTTGGGTTAAAACGGCCAAAGAACAAAACCATCTTTCCTTTGATATTATTTTCTTTTTTAAATTTATTATTCTTTATTTTTTTAAATAAAATCTCATCAACACCATTTGGAATTACTGTTATTTTTTCTTCAGGAGCATATTTTTTTATTATTGGGATTTCCCATGGTGTTATTGCTATTATTTTATCTGTGAATTTATATGCTAATCTATTAAAGAAAATATTATTCAAAAATATGAATGGCTTTAATATAAATGGACGAAATGCATCTGTCCATGGACAGTGGGTTGTATGTATGTGTTTTGTTTTTTTTAATTTTGCTATGATTCCTGCAAACAGGACATATGCATGACCTGAAACGTGTGTGTGGATGATATTAAATTTGTATTTTGGCAATTTCCATAACAAAGAAGGCCAGATGAATGTTGATAATGATAATCTAAACCAGTATCTTAACCTATGTACATGAACACCTTCGATAATTTCTTCTTTTACTTTTAATCTTTTATATTTATCAGAATCACAGCAAAAAACATGAACTTCATGACCCCCCTTAACCTGTCTTTTTGCCAGTTCATACATAACTTGTTCTACTCCACCATATGTTGGGTAATAGAACATGTTAATGTGGCAAATCTTCATATTCTATACCTTGCCTTGTCAAACCAAACTTTAAATTTAACCGGCAATATATTTCTGTAAATTGGTTTTGCAATATTTTCCCTTAATGAATCTGATATGTGTATCATGTATCCAAGTATATATGTAAATGGCTTGTGTTTTAGATTAAAACTTACTATATTTTCTTTTAGCAGTATATTTAATAAGAATCTAGGCATTATCCCAAATCTGTGTTTTGTTACAACACCACGCATTAGATTTAAAATTAAATTTAAATAAGCATTTTTCTTCTTTAATTTTATGTGCTTCCACCTATCCCAATAGTTTAGCGTTGATGCAGAATCTTCTTCTGCTTTAATGATATCATCTTGTTTTGCTTTCTTGTATAATTCAGAGCCTGTAAAGAATACTAGATTATTAACTGAGAGATAATATGGATGTGGCAATTGTTTTAATAGTTTTATTAAATTTAGAATATCTTCTCTAGTTTCATAAGGATTAGATGTTATTACATCATACATTATGGATATTTTATTATTATACTTGTTTATAATATTGGCAGCATCAAGGATTTGCCTGTCTGTTTGATATCTCTTATAAACATTAAAATTAATATTTTCCTGTCCCTGTATTCCAATTATTATATCTGTGCATCCAGCATCTGTCAATAGTTTTATCTTTTCTTCTGTTATTGTTATTGGATCTGCCAGGCATTTAAAACGCATATTTACTTTTTCCTTGTATTTATCGCAGAATTCCTTTATTTGATCTATTGGCCTGAATGAGAATGTATCATCCCTTATATCAAAGTAGTTTAATGATTTAAACCTTAATTTTAAGTCAAGGATGCAGTTTATTATGTAATCTGGGGAGTGCCATCTTACAACCTTGCCTAAACCTTTGTATAGCTTATTAAAATGTTCATTAGAACAATATGTACAGGAATAAGGACAACCTCTTCCTGTTAAGAAAAAGACTTGCCCGTTAAGATGTCTTTCTTTAAACTTATTTATATTATTTCTTTCAAGGATATAATGGTCTTCTATATCATAATCTGCATAGGGCAATACATCTAGATTTTCAATCAAAGGTCTTACTGAATTTTTAATTATCTTATTTTCTTTTTTAATCCAGAGGTTTCTTATCTTCTCTATTGATTTGTTTTTTTCTATTGCATTTACTAATTCCAGCAATGTTTCCTCTCCTTCTCCGATACATACAAGATCACAATCATTTATACATCGCTCTGGAGATATTGTTGCATGGACTCCGCCATAAACTATCGGTATATTTAGTTTTTTAATATGGTTAATGATCTGAGAAGCCCTGTTTGATGTTGAAGCAAAGGATGAAATTCCTATTAAGTTTGAATCCTTGCATAATTCTTCGACTTCTTTTAGTATCTTTTCTGAGTATAATTTACTATAATTTTCAGAATATGTTAAAAAGACAATGTTTACTTTATGACCGTTTTCCTTAAGATAGCTTGATATGGTTCTTAGGCCTTGATCTGATGGATATGTGCTTACTGATATAAGTGTTATTTTCATAAAATTCTAATTAAAAGAACTATTTAAAAGATTTGTGAATTAAAATTGTCATGGTACTGTTAAATTTTAAAACAAAAGGTTTATAAACTATAGATAATCTATAGAATTATGAAAAATAATATAACCACAATCCAAATTCATGAAAATGTAAAGGAAGAGCTTGCTCAATTTAAGGAAAGAAGTAATGAAAGCTATGAAGATATAATTCTAAAAATAATGAAGCATATCGAAAATGAAAAAAGGCATAAAATAGAGGCGATGGTTGAAGGCTGTAAAGAAATGGCAGAAGATAGTTTAAGAATAACTAAAGAATGGGAAACTACTGACAGCAGATTAGACTGGGAATGGTAAAAATAAATATTAAAAGAGGGGATGTTGTTTTAGTAAATTTAGATCCGGTAGTTGGTTCTGAACAAGGCAAGATCAGGCCTGTTTTAATAATTCAAAATAATATATCAAATGAATATTCCCCTACAACAATAATTGCTCCAATAACCTCTAAAATATACAGCAAAGAATTTCAAACAAATGTTTTTCTTCCTAAAAAGGATTCTGGATTAGACAAGGATTCAACAATACTGCTAAATCAAATAAGAACAATAGACAAATCAAGGATATCAAAAAGGTTATCTGCAGTAAATGAACAAATAATGAAAAGGGTGAATATGTCTATTAAATCAAGTTTGGATTTAGATTAAATCACTGGAATTATTGTTATATTTTTTTAGTATAGATTATCTAATTAATAAAACTTTAAAAACATTTATAGACTGCAATATATATTAAGAAATTACTCTACTTTTATGCATACGCCATCATTGCATGTGGATGGGCATTCAATTGTTTCTGTCTTTAATTGTTCATTTTCACAGTACTTTTCGCTAATGCTGTATTTTTGTGTTGCTGAATCATATTTACATGAATCCTTGAATATGAATCCTGGAGCAGAGCTTATTCTTACCTCTCCATATTCATACTGGTTTTTTCCGCCATCTGAATCAGCGCAGAATTGCTCTTTTATATTGAAAGGAGCATCTGAATTTTCTTTTCTTTTGTTATCATAAATTCTAATTAGGTAATTGCCAGGTTCAAAATCAGTAGGTATGTTATATTCTTTTGTTATCTGCTCTTTACATGCATCTACACCGCATAATGCTTCTACACGGGCTTTTTCTATCTCTTCTGTTTCTTTGTTGTAAATAACATAAAGTGTACTTGCTACACCCTTATCTGAATCTGGATTTATTGTTATGGTTAATTTTTCACCAGGTGCTATTTCAGAAGATGATAGTGAAATTATCTTTGAGACTGCTTTTCCTGTAAATAAACCTGTAAAAGAAGTTAAAGCGAGCAATAATACAGCTATACCGACAATTATTGCTATAACATGTTTTGCTTCCATATCTATATCCTTCTTATTTAATTAATAAATGTTTCGGTATTATTTAAGGGTAGTTAACTAAAGCAAACCCCTTTATTACATTTATTTAAGCATTTTGTTTCTATTCGGCATATTCCTAATTCTTTTTTGTAATTTTTATCTGTATTCTTGCAGCAATAGTATTCTGTTAGTAATTTATCTGTTTTACACTCGTCTTTTTTAGCAATTTTCTTTCCGGTGTAGTGTGATATTGTTTCACTCTTATGATATTGATCATTTCCAGTATCATCTATCTCTTTGCAGCCTATTCTTGAATCTGATTCATTTGTGACTATAAAATTTGTTTCAATGTACTTCTTGTTTAGATAATCATAGACTTTTGCTGTATATGTGCCTTCTTGCCATTCTGATTCGGTGTACATCTTTGCAGGTATTGTAAATTCTTTGGTGAAATCACCTTTACATCTCGAGTTTGCGCAAATCTTAACTTCATCTTTTCTTTTACCATCTTTGTAGAAATATACTTTATTTGACATCTCACCATATGCTTTTTTGTTATCCATGTAATAAGGTCCTTTAATGTTTATTGTTATTTTTTCATCTTGCAATGCAATTAAAGGCGTTATTGTCATAGAACCTTTAAATTTCTGTGATGTGTACGAAGATGTAATTTTTCCTGTATAATCTTGCAGAAGATTCAAGAAGGTTAAAGCTAACATTAACGAGATTACGATAACTAAACTCTTTTTTAATTCCATAGAAATGTAGTATTCTGTCTATTTATATTGTTTTCTGTATATTGTTTACAGCGTCTAAAACATCTTTAACTGTGATTGATTTCATGCATTCCATATATCTTTCATTTTTTCTGAAGCATTCATGTTTCATGCATGATGTGCATACTTCATTTTTGTATATATCTATATGATTATTGCAATAAGGATGCCAGATTCTTGGATTACCTGCTCCATATAATGTTATTACTGGTGTTTTAACAGCACCTGCGATCAACATTGCACTTGTATCTACAGTAATGACTATTTTGCATATTCTAAGAGCTTCGAAGTATTGTTTTAAGTTTGTTTTTCCAGCTAGAATTAAATAATTTTTATTCCCTAAATCTTTGGTTATTTCTTTTATATTTTCTATATGGTCTTCTGTGCCTGTGAAAATAAGCTTAGCTTTATATTTATTTATTAATGTATCTGATAAATCTGTGAATCTTTCTTCTATCCATCTGTGACTATTATGATTTGGATTAGTATGAATACAGATTAAGAAATCATTTTTGGAGAAGTCCTTTTTATTTAACAAACTTTCAATCTTAACTTTATCTTTTTGAGGTATGTAAAGTTCAGGATATCTATCTTCTTCTTTTTCTACATTTATTCCTATAGTTTTTAGCACATCCAGATTGTCATCTACTTTATGTTTTAATTCAAATGTTGGATGTGTTTTATGCG
>Ga0209541_10014535_pt1 | contig 11851 bp, 16 predicted proteins | sample RifCSPlowO2_01_FD_184027 | JGI IMG/M metagenome (GOLD analysis project Ga0209541, IMG submission 184027) | Groundwater microbial communities from Rifle, Colorado - Rifle CSP2_plank lowO2_0.1 (SPAdes) (version 2) | ecosystem: Environmental > Aquatic > Deep subsurface > Groundwater | place...
CGCATGTAACACTTTACCCTCCTGAAGTTAATTTTAAAATTCAATCCGCCTTCGGCATAATCTTGTGCTCGGTGATCCTTTTCTGCCATATCGGAACACCTCGCCTATTAATTCATTATAAATTTCAATGACAGAAAAAATTTGCCGAGCACTAACTATTGTCGCGAAGCGGCGGATTGAAATTTAACTTCAGGATGCTAAATAATAACGTATTTGTCAGTGAAGCCCTATAGTGGCGGAAGTAAATAATTGACCATAAATAATCCGCCGCTATATCAATCTACCATAAACAGCTCATTGTCCTTCCCAACATCAAAAAACCCTAATCTGGCCCCTGCATCCAGAAAAGCATGGGCATAGCAGACAGCGCCAAAAGCATTCACAATGTCGCCTTTCTTCTCAAAGTATTTTGCGTCATCGTAATATCTCTTGGCCAAATCAAGAAAGTCTTCAGCAGATTTTTTTGCATCTGCATTTAAGCCATTTGGAATTTTCACTTTTTCCAGCGCTTTTGATGTCAATTCAAAATATTTTGTTAGCTTTTGCTCAATTTCCGGCATTTTTTATAGAGTATTTTATAAAAGTTACCTTAAATTATAAATACTTCCTCAATTCTTTTCCCTTCTCAATCCCGATATCTATCATCTTGTCAATATCGCTAAGTGTTAATGGAAAATCTCCGCCTTTTTGGAGAGCGCATAATGTTCCGTTCTCAATTGATGATACTGTAAGCCTTGCATCCACAGCCTTCTCTTCCTCTGTGTCTGGATCAACAATAAACTTATCCCCTATTTTTATGACAGTCACAGCTATAGGAAGTTTCTCCAATGGCAATGCTTTATCGGTTTTTTGCTTGTAGTCAACATTTTCTCCGTCAAAGCTTGGAAATTTTGCATCTTTCAAAGCTTCTAGAGCAGCCAATGAAGAAGCATCTAACAAGTTTCCTGCATCATTTAATGGGCACATATCAATCAATAGCTGCCAAACTTTCTCGCCAGGCTTGATGCATAACTTTTTGAAGTCAATAGCCTTGCTTTCCCTTATTCCGCGGTCAACTACTCTGGCAAGCTCAACCGCTTGTATCCCAGGAGGGCCAAGCTCAAAGTCGGGATTTGACAAAGGCAGCAGCTCAGCTCCGACAATTATAGTGCCCTCATCCGGAGTATCTGGGTATGGCTCTCCTACTTCCATCTTTATTCCAACTAGAACCTCGGTTTCACCTATCTTTACTCTGGCAGAGCCTTCAGCAGTCTTTATCATTCCATGTTTAACTTCAATTGGATTTCTGTACTCCGTTAGTTTTCTTCCATCAAGCCTTAGGCCAGCGTTCAGCAAGCTTATTATATGAATTCTTAGTTCGCGATACATTATACATCAACCTCGTGATATTTTTCCTTTAAAGCCTTTTTTTGAATTTCATATATGTCCATGCATGCCTTTTTTCCCATCTCGAGCAGTTTCATCAGCTCTTCTTTTTTTACTTCTCCATCCATCTGAAGCAAGGTTATCTTTTCTGAGTTAGGCATTACTGCAATTGGTATGTCTGCAACATGCCCGTCTGGATAGCTTTCTTCTGAGTAATCTAAGTCAACAAGCAGCTTGTCAGCTACCTTGCCTACTGAGACTGCGCATACTAAATCTTTCATTTCAAGGCCAGCATCTGCCAATGCCATTGAGGCTGCGCATATTCCAGCGCATCTTGAGCCTGCTTCTGTTTGAGGCAATTCTATAAACACATCAACTACTGAATTGGGGTATTCATCCAAATTTAAGACAGGCAGCAGCGCCTTTTCTGTCACAAAGGATATTTCCTTTGACCTTCTTGAGCCGCCTGGCCTTACCCTCTCGCCAGAGCTTGAGAATGGCATCATATTGTAATTGCATCTTAATATGCCTTTTTGGGGGTCCTGCAAAAATTTTGGATGCAGGTTTCTGGGTCCATAAACTGCCGCATACGCCCATGTATTTCCTATCTTGAACATTGCAGAGCCATCAGCTCTTTGTATAACTCCAACCTTTGCCTCAATTGGCCTTGTTTCATCAAAGCCTCTTCCATCAATCCGTTGTTTGTAAGTCATCTTATTTTCACCTTAATTGTTAATTATTTACTCTTTTGCTTTGCCATTCTTCTCCAAATATTCCTTTATCTTCTCAGTCAGGCCGCTTAAGTGGCTTTCTTTTTCTATCTTCCTTATTGATTGTATTGCAAGCAGTTCGTTAAGAGGTTCGCCTTCAATCCATATAAGGCCGTTCTGGCCCACTACAATATTGCATTTTGCCGCATCTTTTATCATAGTCACCATAGAGCCTTGTTTTCCTATAATCCTAGGCACTTTATTTGGGTCAACTTCAATTATCCTGCCGCCTTTCAGTTTTCTTAAGCCGGGCCCTTTCATGGTCACATCAATTAATTTCTGGCTTGTAACATTGACAATTTTGCATACTATGTGATCGCCAAGGTCATAATACTGCGTTAAATTCGCCCCTCTTGCTATGAATTCAGAAGTTGCATCTTTCATTGACATCATTGCGGAATAAGCTGAATTTGTATCAAGTCGCCATCCATTGAATCCTACATCAATCACTTTGCATATAATTGTATCATATGTTTTTGGAGTATACCTTCCTGAAAGCGGGATTAGCTTTATTGTCCTGCCTTCAATGCTTGCCAATCCAAGCCTTTTTGCAATAATCTTCTCGCCTTCCCTATATGCGCCTATCCCAGGCAGTACATCCATGCCAACTGCCAATGTTTCTCCTGGAACAGATATTTCCTTATCTTTGACCATTATATTTGACATTTTTACCTCCATTGCATCCAAAAAATTTCATAAAATTGAAATTTTTTGTTTATGAAATCTTTAATACTTTACTCTCCACGTTTCCATGGCATATCTTGTTTAATTTGTCATAAAAATCATTTTCCATGCCGCCTGGCAATTCAACAACTGCAACCCAGTAGCCGTTAGTTTGCCACTCTTCCCTTAATATTGTGCCAAATGACTTGACGGTTGAGTAGCACTTAGGCGCAAACTCAGGCGGTATTTTAATCGCAAGCTCCTTGATTTCAAACCTTATTGGCAGGATTGGCCTTATCTTCTTTAAGGCCTCTTGAACCTGCTCTTGAACAGATTTAAACTCGTTCACATGAAACTTTGCCTCTATGAACACATTCTCAATTCTTTGCGGTGGATGGGGCAGATGTGTCTTGGGGTCCACACCATTTGTATGAATGATTGAAATAATCTGTTTTCTTTTTTCTTCCCTTAATCTTTCCCTATATTCTTGGGTTAGCTGTATTTCCCCTTTTTTTATAATCTCTTTTGCTACTTCGTAAACATCGCTTGTTTCAAATATCTGCTTCATAGCATTTTCAGAAGCTTCCAGCCCCTTTTTGGCATCTGAAAAAATTCTCATGGCTGCGAGAATATCATGCATGTCAATATCCTTGCCCTCTTTTAAGGCAAGAGCGTTGCCGCAATCAACCAAAATCTCAAAGTTTTGCCCATGAGTTTTTAATCTTGCAATTATCGCTTGATCAACTGTAACCATCTATCCCACATCATTTTTTAGCTGTCTTTTTTTCTTCCTTTATTTCTAATACTGTCTTTTCTATTCCTTGCTTTGTCATCCTTCTGAATTTTTTTTCATTTATATTGATGTAAGCAGCATCGATCCTTTTAACATTAAAATTGTCTCCGAGAACCTTTTTCAGCGCTTTTAATGACAGCTTAAGCCCTTCATCAATTGTTATTCCACTCTTGTATTCATTATGCAAAATCTCTTCTACCTCTACTTCGCCTTCGCCTATTGCTGTAGCCATGTACTGGAAGTATATCCCTATCGGGTCTGTTTCAAACAGCTTTGGCGTGTGGTCGTCAATTCCAGCTACTAAAATTGACACTCCAAAAGGCCTTAGGCCTCCGCTTTGGGTGCATATCTGCTTTAAGTCGCACATTTCTTTTACAATGGTTGATGTGTCTATTTCAGAGTCGTATGTAACCCTGTTTTGCTGCGCCCTTATCTGCGCCCTGTCAATAAGCACTCTTGCATCGCTTAAAATGCCCGATGCTGAAGCTCCTATATGCTCGTCAATCTGCCATATTTTTTCAACAGACTCTGGGACGACCAATGAGTCAACAACCCTTTTATCTGCCACTAAAAGCACTCCATCTGAGCATACCATACCTATTGCTGTTGAGCCTTGCCTTACTGTCTTTTTGGCATACTCTACTTGTAATAGCCTGCCATCAGGGCTGAACATTGTTATTGCCCTGTCATATCCCATTAGTTGATGCGGCATTGGCTGCATTTTAGTTAGTCTCTCCGTTATTATAAAAAAATTTTAAGCTTCACTTGAAATTTTTTTTGATAGTTTATTCAAAATTCCAGATACGCCTAAGCTTCTGAAAATAACTTTTGTATCATCGATTTTGTTGGCGAACATCAAAGATGCTTTTACTGCGTCAACATGCTTATGACTGACTTTTATAATCCCTCTTTGAAGCTCTGGGTTCCACTTGTTGTTAAGCACCATTATCCCTGCTTTTGCTGTGCCTAATCGGCCTAAAAACTGCAATGAGAAATCCCAAATAGCATTTGAAACTTTGCTGATATCTTTTATTCTTTCCTTTGATATAACTTCGAAGGCTATATAACGCTTTTTCTCCCTTAAGCTTGGTAAAATAGGCTTTAATTTTGTCTTAACCATATTACATTACAACTCTATCCCAATTAATGAGAAGGAATATCATTAACGTTTTTCTCTTCTCTTTGTTAGAGATGAGTATTATCTCAAAGTATTTAAAGTTTGCGAAAATCAATTCTGTCAGTATTCATCAAATGAACTAACTCTTCCCTCTTTTCTTTCATTAACTCTTCAGAATTGGCCTCTAAATTCAGCCTTAGCAAAGGCTCTGTGTTGCTTGGCCTAACATTGAACCACCAGTTGCCAAATTCTATGCTGATGCCATCCAGCTTTGATATTTTCTTTGGATTCTGCCTTTTGTAGGTATTCTCAATTTCTGCCAGTTTCGCATTTTTGTCCTTTACTTCAACGCTTGTTTCTTCTATTGTCCAATATTTCCTAAATTCGCCTAATAAGCGCGATAATGGCAGATTCTCTCTTGAGACTATCTCGCACATGATTAAGCTGGTTATGATAGCAGAATCCGCTCTGTAGTTATCTCTATAGTAGTAATGTGCCGAATGCTCGCAGGCAAAAACTGCTTTTGTTTTTCTCATTGTATCCTTGATAAACGAATGGCCAACCCTCTCCAAGATTGGAGTGCCGCTATATTGCTTTATAGTTTCTGGAACAATATGGCTGCATACAACATTGTGGATTATTTTTTCATTTTTGCTTTTAGCAAGAATATTCTTTATTATCAGGCATGATGCTAATGAGCTGTTCACTACGCTTCCTTTTTCATCAACAAAAAAAATTCTGTCTGCGTCGCCATCAAAGGCCATCCCAAAATCGCAGTTTTTTTCCTTGACAGTCTTTTGCAGCTGTGCCAAGTTTTCATATTTTGAAGGGTCCGCAGGATGATTTGGAAAGGTGCCGTCAAGCTTAAAATAAAGAGGCGCAATTTTTACATTCGTGTTTTTATAAACCAAAGGAATGATTTTTCCAGCCATTCCGTTGCCTGCATCAACAGCAATTTTTAATTTTCTCAGCTTCTTGATGCCAACAAACTTCCTTACATGCTTGACATAATCTCCCAAAATGTCTTTTTTTATGATTTTGCCTTTGCGCCTTATTTTAGCGCTGTTATACTGCTCTTTTTCAATTATCTCTTTTATTTCTTTTAATCCAGTATTCTCATTTATTGGAATTGCGCCACTCTTGCAGAATTTAAGCCCATTGTATTGCATTGGATTGTGCGAGGCTGTGAACATAACAGAAGGCATATTCAAAAACCCAGATGCAAAATACACAGCATCAGTGCATACTTGGCCTATTAAAACAGCGTTAGCACCCTGCTCTAGAACTCCTTTTATGAAAGCCCTGCTTAGCTTTGGAGAAGAAACACGCATGTCAGTCCCAACAATCACTTCCTTGCATTTTAGAAGGTAAACAAATGCCCTGCCTATTTTATAAGCAATATCGTCAGTTAGTGTCTGGCCATAAACCCCGCGGACATCATAGGCTTTGAAGATTTCTGAAAGCATTTACTTTTCATTTTTTTTATTTTATATAAATTTTTCGTATAAAAATTCTATAAATAAATGGGAATCTTTGGATATATCAACTCCAGCAAAATACTATAGTTGTGTTATTAACAAAGTCCATTGTCAATGCTGCTGTTATCAGAATGTGCAGAAACTGTACTATCTCATAAGGGGAATTCTGTCCCACACTTGAAAAAACAGTTAAGTTTATATTTAGCCCCTTATTATTGCCTTTATCCACCTAAGAATTCTTTAAAGAAGTCAAATGTGGAGAGTTATAAATAAACAGTGAGGTAATAGAAAAATGAGATATGGAGACAGGTCTAGGGGAGGCGATAGGGGAGGAGGAGAGAGAAGAGATTTCGGCCCTAGGCAGATGCACAAGGCTACATGCTCTGACTGCGGACAGGAATGTGAAGTTCCGTTCAAGCCCAGCGAAGGCAGGCAGGTTTACTGCAGAGATTGCTACCAGAAACACAGAAGATTTTGAGTAAGTCAGTTTTCAGGCACGCTTTTTAGCAAAGTAAGTGAAAGCTGAATTTTTTATTTTTTATGAACTTCTCTATAACGTGCGTGCATGCAATCTACACAGCAGGCTGCTGCTGCGTTATGCAGTGGATTGCCCCAAAGCCATAAACAAGCTCTTTACAGTTAATGCTGACAACTTTTCTATCTGGAAAAATTTTTTTTATTGTGTTTAAAGCCTCAGCATCACTGGACTCGCCAAATACTGGCACAAGAACAGCGCTGTTGCCAATGTAAAAGTTAGCATAGCTTGCTGGAAGCAGGCTTTCATTGAAATTCAATTCAGGCAATGGCAGTTTTATTACATTCAGCTTCTGGCTGTTTATCTTACATTCTTTTAAAATATTAAAATTTTCAGCCAGAGCATCATAATTAATGCCCCCCTTATCAGCAAAGCTGCACAAGACTGTGTTGTCATTTACGAATCTTGCAATGTCATCTATATGGCCATCCGTGTCGTCGCCTGCGATGCCTCCTTTTAGCCATATTACGCAGCTAACTCCAAGGTATTTTTTTAGATAATCTTCAAGCTCGTTTTTTGTTAAATGAGGATTCCTATTTTTGTTTAGCAGGCACTGCTCAGTTGTCATGCACACTCCGCTTCCATTTACATCAATAGAGCCTCCTTCAAGCGCAATGCTGGGCTTAAACATTGGCAATCCAATTTTTTTGTTAATATCAAATGGGATTCTATCATCTTTTGTCAGCTCTTGGTGTTTATTGCCCCAAGCATTAAAATTCCATTTTACCATGGCCAATTTATTCTCTTTTTTATTAAGAATAAAAGTCGGGCCATAATCCCTAATCCACGCGTCAACTGTTCTTATCCTATAGAAAAAGACTTTTTTAATGTCAATATTGGCAGATACAAGCCTTTTTTTAGCTGCCTGCTCTTCGCTGACACCATTCACAAGCAAATTTACCTTCTCTCCAGCATGGATGTTCTTGACAATTTCTGCATAAGCTTCTTCTATTTTTTCAATGTCTGCCCATGTATCTCTATTATGAGGCCAAGCAAGCCAAGTTGCTTCGTGCTTTTCCCATTCTGCCGGCATTCTATAGCCGAGCTGTGATGGAGTTTTTTGCATTTTAGAGTGAAATCTGGATTTCCTTATTCTGTTCAGCTTCAATTAGTTTTTTTATAGTCGTTTAAAAAAGTTCTTATTAGAGCTGAAAAAATGCCATTTTTGATGGCATTTTTTCAAGTTATTCAACTAACCTCTTGTATGTTTCAGGCCGCCTATTCTTCAAAAACCCCCATCCCTGCTGTGAAGCTTCTATCAAACTTAAATCCAAATCGCTGATAATTATTTCTTCTTTTGCATCGCTTGCTCTTGCTATGACATTTCCAAAAGGATCTGCCACGAACGAATTGCCCCAGAACTCAATTTTGCTTTCTTTGCCAACCCTATTGACAGCAGCAGCGTAAACTCCATTCATTGATGCATGGGCGCACATTGCGTTTTCCCATCTTTTTTGCGAGGAAGGCTCAAGCTTTTTAAGCTCTTCAAACCAGCCGATAGCTGTGGGATAAAAAATAATATCTGCCCCTTTTAATGCGCAAATCCTTGCAGCCTCTGGAAACCATTGGTCGTAGCATATAAGCACAGAGAATTTTGCGTATTTGGTATCATAGACCTTATAGCCATTATTTCCTTGTTTAAAATAATTTTTCTCATAAAATAAGGGATCATAAGGAATATGGACTTTTCTATAAGTATCCATCAATTTTCCATCTGAATTGACTACAACAGCAGAATTGTAGAATTTGCCATTATCGTTTTCATAAATTGGAAGCACTATCACAACATCATTATCTTTTGCCAATTTTGAGAACGAGTTTGTTGATTCTCCATGGATTGTTTCGGCAAGATTTGTAACTTCTTTTTTCTCGTATTGCGGGAAATAAGCTGTCTTGTAAAGTTCCTGCAAACATATTATCTTCGCGCCTTTTTTAATTGCTTGCTGGACTCTTTCTATTGATTTTTTGAGATTTTCTTGAGGGTTTTGTGAGCAGCTTGATTGGATTAAGGCAATAGTTGCTCTGTTTTTTGATGACATTTTAAATTTTAAGAAGGTGGAGCTAAATGTTGGACGGCGTTAATATAAATTTTATCTGGAGGAAGATTATATTTTTGAGCTAATTCATCAACAAAAACTTTCATTTCTAATTCACCCATAGCCATAGAAGCATATACCTCTAGGAGCCCCCTCCTTCCAACAGCCCTTGTATTTATCGGCACCCCAGATTCTGTCACTCTTTCGCTAAGATACCCGCATATAGTTATACTCTGGATTTTTAATTGTTCATCTCTACTTTCATTAATGCGCACTCTTCTTCCATTATGCTGCACGGCATCTATACTGATCCTTTGTTCAAGAACTGTCCAAGGTACTGGAAAATCAGGGTGTACTACTTGACTATGCATAAGATATATTAATTTGCAGTAGTATTTTAATTTTTCGATTTCCAAGTTAGATGTTCATTAAGGATAAGAATAAAGTTGCGGAATAATGTGAACCGCGTTCTAAATGTTGTGGATACCAATAAATGCTCGCCACAATGGGCGAGCCTAGAATTCTAAAGGATTGTAGATTTTAAAATAAAAGACATAGATACTAGAGTATACGATTTAGCTTAATACATACTTTATTGCTGGTTTTTCTTGGCCTCATAATCGCTTATTATCTTGTTGACAACGCTTTGGACTTTGTTTGATGAGATAGCAAACCCAAGCCCCTCAAAGCCGCCAAACTTAAAGTTGTTTATGCCTACAATCTCCCCTTTTGCGTTTATTAATGGGCCGCCTGAGTTTCCTGGGTTTATTGGAACATCAACTTGAATATACTTAATATTATACTGGCTTGTCCTAAATGCGCTTACAATGCCTTCTGTAACTGTAAATGCCAAACCAGCAGGATTGCCTGCTGCAATTACCTTTTCACCGACCTTTAAGTCATCAGAGTCGCCAAAATTTAAAGCTTTTAAATTAGAAGCACTAATTTTTAATACAGCTATGTCTGCAATTTCATCATAGCCTGCAACTTCATCTATATTATATTTATTGCCTGCGTAGGTTGCCGCTCTTATAGTTGAAGCACCGCTTATAACATGGAAGTTTGTTACTATGTAACCTTTGCTGTCGATTATGGCCCCGCTTCCTTGGCCGAGGTCAGTGCTGACGCTTACAACGGACTGTAAAACATCCTCTACAATTGCAGAAAAATCAGCGCTTTTTATTTGTATATCCTTCAGCTCATTTTTTAGCTCATTAAGCTTTATATTGCTTTGCTTCTCTATCTGGTCTATTAAAGAAGAGAGGGTGTTTATCTCTTTCTGGTTCTGCTTTTTGAAATTTTCTAGATTTTTGTCCACAAGTGATATTTGAGATGAGAGATTAGAGCCTAAAATGTCTATTCTCTTCTCCAAGCTTTGCTGAAGGAGTTGCAAACTAGCTATCATTTGGCTATTTAAGTTTGATATCTTAGCATTGTAATCCTGGCTTATAATATCAATTTTGTAGTTAAAATAATATACTAGCAAGCCTGTCCATACCAATGCCAATAACACTATAGACACAATAATTATAATGGATTTCTGCTTTTTTGTGAGCATTTTACTCCTTAACCTTGTATTCAATATCAACATACTCTTTATTTTTTTGTTTTTTATGTAGCTTCAACATTCCCACTAGCAGCATTAGCAAAGCAAATAAGATTACCAAAACGATAATTCCTAGAGATATAGCTAATAGACCTCCTACAATAATTAGGTAGCCTTTAGATAAAAAGGCCAAGAATATCCATCCTTTTTCTTTTGAATATAGGAATATGAAGTACACTACAATTAAGCTGAATATAGTGCCAAGTCCGAAACCCCACCTTTTTTGAACAAACATTTATTCTCCAGCAAAATTCTGCCTGATGAAAGAGGCCATCTGCGCGTTTTCAGCTGCTTCATAAGCCTTTGCCGCAAGATTGTAGCTGCCTGCTTTGATGCACAGCACAGCAGCATTATTCAGCCTTTGCTTGTCTTTAGTCGGTATAAAACAGAGCGTTGCCAGCTCTGTCTTGCTCTCTGCTAAAAACAGATCTCCTAGCTTGGTTAGCCTTTCAAGGTTGCCTGCCTTTGCCATAATATCTATGGCCTCGATAAACTTGTTTTGCTTGTAAAGCTTTTCGCTGACATCGCTTAAAATCCTCTTTCTGGCAGCCTCGTCCAGCATGGAGAGGTTTACAGAGCTTAGGCCGTCTTTCAGTATTTTTTCGACAATCGGGTGCTCCATAATGCTATATTGCCAAGAGAGTTATTTAAAGGTTTTGGAAAAGTTATGCAAAACATAAGCAGGAGTGAATTTTATCATTTCTTTAGAGCCAATCTTACTGGATTAATTGGCGATTTGGAATTGTCGGATTATGTGGCTGATATGATGGTTAGGTTCTCAGAGCCAAAGAGCCTATCTATTTTTTTTGACAAAAGGTCGGATTCTGAGAAGTTCGATGCTGTTTGGAGGAACCCTAGCAAAGTGGAGGCATACAAGCAATTCAGGGATTTAGGCGATTCCTACTTATGGCTATGCGGTTTTTATCCCGCATTCCTATCTAAACAAAGAAAGCCAAGTTTAGGGATGAAGAATTATACTGGAGCAGGCCAAACTTCATATAATTACGCAGTCTCGGTTGGAAACTGCATAAAATGCGCAGCCCCAAATGTTGGGACGCTATCGCGAGTCAGCGACAATTTTAGAGGATTGGCCAAATCCATTTTTGAGCTTAAGACTAGAATTGATATAGGCATAGCAAGCTTGTCTCCACGTCTACAAGCAAAGCGAGAGGCCATTATTGACGCTTGTTTGATTTTCTGATAATCAAGTGAGCCTGCTGGGACTTTCGACAACTTTTGCGAGATTAACTAGCGGGCTTCGCTGTTGTTTCGAACCCAGACTAACCGGTCCGAAGCCGATTACGCTATCCGTTACGTCACAGGCCCGAGATGTAGAACTTCTTACATTTTAAAAAACTATGTAATTGTTAACTAACGGGGTGGGGCTTACGAAACGTTGAAACTTATTGGGTTGCCACCTAAAAATATGATAAATCCAATTCGACTAACTGATCTATTGAAGTTAATCCCTCTGGAAACAACCGTAAT
>Ga0209541_10014538_pt1 | contig 11849 bp, 10 predicted proteins | sample RifCSPlowO2_01_FD_184027 | JGI IMG/M metagenome (GOLD analysis project Ga0209541, IMG submission 184027) | Groundwater microbial communities from Rifle, Colorado - Rifle CSP2_plank lowO2_0.1 (SPAdes) (version 2) | ecosystem: Environmental > Aquatic > Deep subsurface > Groundwater | place...
GGCAGCGGAAGAATTGAATTGTTTGCAATTTTTGGACAGCAAAAATGCGTTAACCCCAACGGACAACAATAGGCTCGGTGAATTGCTTGACGCCGTTCCACAGACGGGCAAGACGCCTTTCTTGGAAATAATAAATGATCAAACTGGAACGGGGCAGATAGTTAAATTAAACGGCGGGTTCGGTGCCCCCGGCGGATCAACTTATCTATTAGGCGATGCGGGCGGAGACTTCATGCTAAAACCTGGTGGAGAGTGGTCGCCTGTTGGCCAACAACAAGCTTCCGAAATAAAATTAGATGCGTTTACACAAATATCCGAATTGGACGACAACGTTAACGTCTCATTATCAGATGCCGAAGAGACTTTCAATGGAAATGTTGAAAGCTCCGCGCTAGAAAATATTAGTCAGGGCGGCGGCGGATTATTGGGAGGAATACTAGGGGCGCTTCAAGACAGTTCTGTGCCTATCAAAAAGGTAGAAGATATTCCAGGGAATAAGCGAGATGTTGCCAATTCCATCGCTTGGAAAATCGCGAAGCTGCTTGTGCATAATCTAACCCAGCAGATTGTAAACCTAATCCGCACTGGCGGGCAAGGGGGCGGACCTCTTTTCGTCCAAAACTGGCAGGATTTTCTTCTTGACTCGGCCGACCAGGCAAGCGGAGTGTTTTTAAAAGAGCTTAATCTCACCCAACTCTGTGAGCCGTTTGCGCCAAGATTAAGACTGCTCATGGCTCAAGGCAGAAGGAGTTTTCCTGAAAGAATGCGCTGTACAATTTCCAGCGTACTTCAAAACATACAAGCGTTTTATCAGGATTTTTCCAACGGCGGCTGGGCGAGGTGGTTTGAGATTACCCAGATTCCGCAAAATAACTTCTATGGAGCATATTACTTAACCATGGAAGAAAATTTAGTCAGGCAATCGGCAGCCGTGGAAGCCAGCCTTAACGAAGCCAGAGCAGGAGGCGGATTTTTGAACTTAAAAGAATGTATAGAACAGCCTCCGGAAGTATCTAGAGACCCAGAAACCGGACAAGAAAGACAATTGCCAGTAGAGCCGCGCTGCACGGACGTAAGCCCCGGAAAATGGCTTGAAAGCCGCCTATCCGAAGCAACGAACTCCGACCTAGCCCAGCTTAACATCGCCGATTCATTTAATGAAATTATTTTGGCCGCCTTCCAAACGCTGATGCAAAATCTTTTCTTCCAGCAGGGTGGGTTGCGCTCGTCAGATATTACGTCAATCAGCGTGGAAAAGGATTTGGCTTCCTTGCAAGCCGAGGGGCTTCAGATTTCCGGAATTTCTAGCGCAATCTTAATAACGGACAACGTCATAACAACAAAGAAAAACTCGCTCGCCAAGGCGCAGGATCTCTTTAAAACCTTGCAGGACTTGCGCGCCTGCAAGGTGACTAAAAGCGAGCCTCTAGCGGACGCTGATAACCGCATAGGAAACGCGTCTACCACAATACAAGCGTTAAACGGCAACATTGTTGACCTTGTCATCTTTTTAGAAATCCTGAAAGACGACAAACAAGCAATACTTCTTTCAGAGACCGTCGCGAACTTTCAAACAGCTTTGAAAAAAACCCAGGATGACGTCGTTAAAACTCCGAGCCAAGCGATAGCACAGGGGGAAAACGACAAAATCGCCTCCGACAAGAAAAAGGCCGAAGAAGATTTAGAACTCTGCAAAAATCCGCCTCCGCCCAAGTCCTCGGATTAAATGAAACAAGATGAAAATATTTAATAAAAGAATAATCTGGCTGGCCGCGCTGATAATAATAGCGATCTTGGCCGCTTATCTTTTTTACGCCCCCGCCGCCGGCGCGGCACCAAAGTCTGTAAAAAGCGGGGCTGCCGGGGCTGCTGGACAAGTAGGCGTGGGCATAGCGAGCGGTCTAACAAATGTAGTGACATGGGGCGTGATTGTGCTCGGCATCCTTTATATAATCAATGCAACTCTTTCCTACCTCATTTACTGGGCTGGAGTCGTGTTGGACATTGCTTTTAACTTTGCTGTCAATCCTCAATGGTTTTATAGCGAGCCGGTAGTAGCAGGATGGACATTAATGCGCGATTTCGCGAACATCTGGTTTGTTTTGGTAATTCTTTTTATAGCGATCGCCATTATTTTAAAAATTGAATCTTATCAAGCGAAAAAAACCCTATCTTGGGTAATTGTTGTCGCGCTACTTATTAACTTCAGTCTTCCTCTCGTAAGAGTGGTTATAGATTTTGCCAACATTATTGCGTTTCAGTTTCTTCCGCAAATTGGGAATAGCAAATCAGTAGCCGGATACGGGCAGATTTATGCCGTTTCAGAAAAAGTGTCCGCTAGTTTGCGCCTGCCGAACTTATCTTCAGCATTAAGCCCAGATGAATACAAGAAGCTTGGTGGGGCAATAGGATTGCCTCCGCCGGAATCAAAATCAAGCCAAAATTCATTAGTACCAACCGCTCATGCTCTAGAGCCAATATCAATAGTTGCGGGCATATTATGGGGAATAGGCGTGACAATAGGATCCGTTGCCTCTCTTTATGTAATAGACTTCGTCTCCAGCAAACTATTTGGGAGCGAGTCAGCGGTACTCGGCGGCGCCACCACCGCGGTGGTCGTCACGTTAGCTTTAAATATTATTTTACTTTTTATGGCGCTTTACGTTATGGCGGCATTAGCCATTTTGACGGTCATTAGAACCGTAGTACTGATGCTACTCACCGTACTGGCGCCAGCCGGCTTTATTCTCACAATCCTGCCAGGAACTTCCAGCTACGCAACACAATGGTGGACAGCTTTGCTAAAACAAGCATTTTTTCTCCCAGCGGTCGCGTTTCTTTTATGGGTCGCGTTAAGCCTTGGCGCCGGACTTAATTCGGCGTTGAACTTCCAGGGCGGGTCATTGAGTACATTACCAGCCAACCCCGCATTATTATTCTTTTTTGTACTCAACATCATTTTGCTCTATGGATGCTTAAAAGTCGCGCAATCTATGGGCACGGTGGGAGCGGACACGGCGATAAGCTGGTTCGGAAAAGCGAAGGGCTGGGTAACGGGTGCGGTAGGAGGTGTCGCGTTGAGAAATGCGGTTGGAAGATTGGGAGGGCTGATGCAACAAGCTCCAGCGATACAACATTCGGTTTTCGGCAAGCGAATTAGCGAAGCGATGACAAGAGCCGGAGCAAGATTCCCGGGCGGATCTTACGAAGAATTGCAAAAAGAGCGGGCTGCGATGGCCATGAAGCAGGGGGAAGGCAGATGGGCAGACGAATTTCTTAAAGCGGGAACGCCCGGGAGGCTCGCTATGTTGCGCGAAATGAGCGACAAGCAAAAAAATGATTTGCGCGAGCGCCTAAAAACTCTTTCTCCAACCGGCGCGCAGGCATTTGACAACGCCATGCGGCTCCACTTCGGCGAAGCGGCCTTGGGCAAAGTTGATCTGGAAAATTGGAAAAGAAGCGACAAGGACGCGCAAAAAAATCTCGCGCCTTATTCGCCTGAAGTCACAGAACAAATTCTCCGCAGTTTTCCGGATGATGACGCGCGCGCCAAATGGATGGTGGGGCTCACTCCGGAAGACAGAAGTAAGGCAATGGGGGTAATGAATGCCAAATTCAGCACAGCAGAAATGAATAAATACGGCGAAGCGGAGAAAAGGCAGGAAATGCGAGGCAAAGAGCTGGCTGGGGGAGATGAATTTGATAAATTTGTTAACGCTCTCCCGGCAGATAAAGATTCCGATTATATTGAAGCGGCCGATAACCACCAACTGCTTTTGTGGCTTGAGGGCGTTACCAAGATAGGCGACCAAGCGCTCCGCGCGGAAAAACTCCGCAAGTATCAAAGCGTCATAAAAAACAGACTCGACACCGTTGAAGAACAAGACAATTTCAACAAAAACGTCTTCCGACGCGCGTCTATGCCTGCCATATCTTCTTATATCAATACTTTGCCGGACGTGGCATCAAAAGAAAAAGTTATCGGATCTGCTTCGTCAACCCAACAGGCTCAACTATGGGTATCTGATAAAACGATACGAAATACTGTTGATACCGCGGTCGGCAAACAGTCGGCTGATACTCAAAAAGATTTTCATTCTGCTCTTGCCCGAGAAGTTGAACGAAAGACCGCTGGCGAGATCGCGGATGTCTTCGTGGAACTGCCTAAAGAAACTAAACGCATCGTCGTTCAAGGCAACATAGACCGCAATGTTGAAGTTATCACTAATCTTGATAGGGCCGGGAAATCGGCTGATGCAAAAGAATTTGCTGATAACCTTAAAGATGCTGGCCTTACTACGCAATATGTCAGAAAGCTAAATCATGTGCATAAAGTCCAATATATAGATGGCGTTGATCCGGCTAGATCAGATTTCGTAGACAAGGTTGGCAATGAGATCAGAAATACTTCGGCGCGGGAACTCACAGCGAAGCTAAACGCGGATATACTGGCAAACAAACAATTGAGGGCGGCGTTGCTCAAGGCAGCTAATGCCACGCAACTAGCCACGCTGTCTGCCGATACTCCGGCAAAACAGGCAATCATAAAAGAAATACTTACAACGGATGATAAAGGCGACGCGCTGGATCCCAAAAACATTCTTAACGAAATCAAAGCCAAAAATAAAGAACTAGGAGAGCAAATTGAGGCGCTTAGGGAAAAACAGGAGCAAACCTTGATGCCGATAGTGCGCCAATTTTTAGAATCCATTTTAGGCCCAAAATAATGGCGAATCAAAACACTAAAACAGCGAATGTGATGGAGCGCTTCCGCGACTTACCGGAGGATCTGCAAAAAGCTATTTTTTCTCCGAATACCGCGGACGCGATACTGGCCGCCGGGAAAAATTCCGGCATCGCGATCGACAAAATCGGGGAGTTGGCGGACGAAACCGGCCTGGTGATGCTGGGAATTACTCCGCCGGGAGAATTTATCAGAAATTTGACGCGGAGGCTGGAACTGGATCCTGAAAAAGCAAAAGCGGTCGCCGAAGAAATCAATCAGAAAATTTTTCAGCCGGTAAGGGAGTCGCTAAAGAAAGTGCATGGGTTGGGAGAGGCGCCAAAAGCACCAACTCAGCCGGATGCGACGAAACAAAAACCTCTGCCAACCCGCAGCGATATAACAGAAAAAATTATCCCGCCAGAAATTGAAACAAAAGTCAAGGCTATTTTTGATGAGATAGAAAGAAAAAAATCCCATAAATATGCTCCGGAGATTCCGCCGATTTTTGCGAAAAACATTCCCTCCTTCGCTGAAACTACAGAGGGCAAGCCTCTGAAAGACGAGCTTGAGGCGGACTTAGAAAAAAAATTATCAGAGGCCAAACTCCAACAAAATAATTATCAAAAAATCGCCGACCCTTACAGGGAACCAATTTAACCACCATGCAATTTCAAGTTCCGCAATTTATAGACATAGAAGATAAAATTTTTGGGCCGCTAACAGCCAAGCAATTTTTCTATATTTTAGGCGGTGGCGCTTTTATTTTTCTGATGTACGTGTTTTTACAGCTTTGGCTGGTAATTCTTCTGGGCCTGCCGGTAGCCGCGTTTTCGGCGGCACTCGCATTTTTAAAAATAAACGGCCAGCCTTTCATTAAAACTGTCGGGAACGCGCTTTCTTTCGCGTCGTCCAGCCGCCTTTATTTGTGGAAAAGGAGCCCGCCCGCCTCCTCAAAACCAGGTTTTGAGGCCGAAAAAAAACCTGGTTTTTTCCCGGCAGGCGGCGCGCCCAAATTGACAAAAAGCAAATTGCAAGATTTGGCGTGGTCATTAGATATACAGCAGAAACTAAAACGATAAATTTATGCCTCAAGCAGAATCCGCCCAAAAAATACTCCAAATAGAAGAAATCCGCGACGGAGTTTTGATTTTAAAAGACGGGGGGCTCCGAGCCGTGCTCATGGCCTCCTCTCTTAACTTCGCGCTAAAAAGCGCTGACGAGCAAACCGCCATTACTTTGCAATACCAGAATTTTTTAAATTCATTGGATTTCCCGGTTCAGTTTTTTATCCAGTCGCGGAAATTGAATATCGAACCCTACATTGATTCCTTAAAAGAAAATGAAAAAAAACAAACCAACGAACTTTTGAAAATCCAGATAACGGAATACATAGAATTTGTCCGCACCTTTGTCCGAGCGGCGAATATCGTCACGAAAAATTTCTATATAGTAGTCCCTTTCGCCCCGCAAGTGCTTGCCTCAACCAAAGAGGGCATTTCGGGAACAATAGCCGGGCTTATGGGAAAGGGCGGGGCAAGAATAAAAACGATGCCAAAAGAAAAATTTGAAGAATATAAAATACAGCTTTGGCAAAGAGCCGACACGGTCGCTCAAGGCCTAGTAAGGACGGGGGTCAGGGCCGTGCCCTTAAACACCGAGGAGTTAATTGAACTTTTTTATGGCCTTTACAATCCGGGGGAATTAGAAAAAGGTAAACCACCAGCTTATGGCGCTGTTTGATTTTCTAAAAACAAAATCCAAAAAGGCGCAAGAAATAACGCCTGTTTTCCCGGAAGAAATTTATCGCGCGGGAGTTTTAGAATTAAAAGATATTATCGCCCCCTCCGCGCTTGAAATTACAGCAAACCACTTAAGGTTAGGGGAAAGGTTTGCTCGGACGCTCTTTGTTTTCGCGCTTCCCAGATTTTTAGCGGCCAATTGGTTCGCTCCAATTATAAATCTGGACAAGGTTTTTGACATTTCCATCTTCATACACCCCGTGGATACTTCTTCCGTGCTTCGAAAACTCCAAAGAAAAGTCGCCGAGGTGCAATCCCAAATTTCCATGCGCCAAGAAAAGGGATTGGTGAGGGATCCTGTTTTAGACACGGCTTTTAGAGATTTGGAAGATCTCCGCGACAAGCTCCAGCAGGCGCAAGAAAGGCTTTTTAATTTCGGGCTTTATCTTACAATTTACGGAAACACTCTTGAGGAATTAGACAAGGTGGAGGCGGAAATAAAATCAATGCTTGAGTCCCGCCTGGTTTACGCAAAGCCAGCGCTCTTTCAGCAAAAAGAGGGGCTGGATTCCGTCCTACCGACGGGCACGGATACGCTCGCGATAAATAACTACTTAAATTCCGCTCCAGCTTCCAGCGTTTTTCCATTTGTTTCTTTTGACCTTACTTCTAATAAAGGCATCCTTTACGGAATAAACTCGCACAATAACTCGCTCGTGCTTTTCGATAGGTTTAGCATGGAAAATTATAATTCCGTCATTTTTGCCAAAGCCGGCGCTGGAAAATCTTACGCGACAAAATTGGAAATTTTGCGTTCTTTGATGTTTGACGCGGACATAATAGTGATTGACCCGGAGCGCGAGTACGAATATCTGGCAGAGGCAGTTGGCGGAAGATATTTCAATATTTCTCTGACTTCGCATCATCACATAAACCCGTTTGATCTGCCGGCTCCGAGAGAAGACGAGTCGCCGACGGACGTATTAAGATCGCACATTATCAACTTGGTTGGGCTTTTTAGAATAATGCTGGGGGGGCTTACGCCGGAGGAAGATTCAATAATTGACCGTGCGATAACTGAAACCTACGCATCTAGGGACATCACTCCGGAGTCGGATTTTTCAAAAGCCATACCCCCGATACTCTCCGACTTTGAACTGGTTTTGGCGAATATGGAAGGGGCGGAGTCGCTTGCCCAGCGGATAAGGAAATTCACCCAAGGAACTTGGGCGGGATTCATAAACCAGCCGACGAATGTGGATATAAAACAAAAATTCGCGGTTTTTTCCGTGCGCGACATGGAAGAAGAGTTAAGGCCTGTCGCGATGTACCTCATCATCAACTACATCTGGAGCGCGATAAGAACGGAAATCAGAAAAAGGATTCTAGTGGTAGATGAAGCGTGGTGGATAATGAAAAACGAAGACGGGGCATCTTTTCTTTACGGCATCGCGAAGCGCGCGAGAAAATATTATCTGGGGTTAGCCACCATCACGCAAGACGTCGGCGATTTTTTAAATTCTCCTTATGGGAAACCTCTGATTACCAACTCGTCCATCCAAATACTTCTGCGCCAGTCACCGGCTTCCATTGAGATTTTAAAACAAATCTTTAACCTTACAGACGAAGAAAAATTCCTGCTTTTGGAATCAGACGTGGGAGAAGGGCTGTTTTTCGCGGGGCTAAAACACGTCGCGATTAAAATTCTCGCGTCGTACACGGAAGATCAGCTGATTACGTCAGACCCAGCCCAGCTTTTGGCGATTAAAAAGGCTAAGGAAGAATTTCAGCAGCAAAAATGATAAAATAAAACAAATGGCACGAATAAATAAAATTTTAATAACCGCGCTCGCCCTTGCCATCACATGGCAGGCTAACGCCCTTACTCTTTCTTCCCCGACCGATTTGACGCTTAAAACTTCCGTCAAATTTCCGAAAGCCGGCGAAGCTTTTAGAGTTGAGGCGCAATCTTTCGCCTTTGACCTGACAAGAGCGGATATTGACTGGTTCTTGAATGGCAAGCTCGCCGCCTCCGGAAGAGGGCTCCGCGCCCAAGAATTTACGGCCTCAAAACTCGGATCGGTTATGAACATGCGCGTCGCGGCGATCTCCGAAGAAGGCGTGGGGTATGAATCACTGCTTTCTATCCCCATAAACGACGCGGATCTGGTAGTTCGCCCGTTAACTTATACTCCTAGTTTTTACAGAGGCTCCGCGCTGCCCACGCCAGGGAGCCTTGTGGAAATCACAGCCATGCCGCATGTTTTTAGAGGCGGCGCGCGAATCTCTGCGCAAAACCTTGTTTATGAATGGAAAGTTGATAACATTTTTTTGGGAAACGAATCCGGGGGAGGAAAGAACAAATTACTCTTGTCTTTGGCTGACGTAAGCGGGAGCAGTTATCTTGTATCCGCTAAAGTCAGCGCGCCGGGGAGCAATGTATCAGTTGAAAGAAGCATTCGCGTAAAAACCGCGAGCCCAGAAATACTTTTTTATCAAATAAATTCTCTTGCCGGAACTCGGCCGTTTGCTTTTTCCGGCCTGCGAATCTCTGCCGGGGAAAAAATATCTATTTCGGCAGAGCCGTATTTTTTTGATCTCGCCTCTCTCGCGAAGGCGGTATTTTCCTGGCTCGCGGATGGAGTTCCGTTGACAGATGTGCAAAATCCACGGCTTTTGGAATTAAAATCTCCGGAAGGAACGGATTCGCAAGGAACATTTAATTTAAAAATTGAAGATAAAAATACAATTTTCCAAAACGCTGAGGCAAATTTATCAATAACGTCATCCCTATGAACTTATTTTGGCTTATCCCTTACGCGCGCGCGGTTGAATATAATTTAATCCAGCCGCTACCCGGCGTGCAAAAAGTTTCCAGCTTTCCGGAGTATATCGCAAGCATACTCCCATTTATACTAAGCCTCGCCGCGGTGCTGGCTGTTGTGATGATCGTCGTGGGCGGAGTGGAATACGCGGTTTCGCTTTCCGAAGAAGGCAAAAAAAACGCGCGTGGCAGAATAAATAGCGCGATTTTTGGCCTCCTCCTCGCGCTAGTTTCATATCTTATTCTTTACACAATCAATCCGGATCTGACAAAACTTAAACTTGATATCCAAAACCTGCCGAGCACCGGCACTGGAACACAGCCTCCGCTTGGCAATACAAATCAATTGTCAAATATCATGCAACCTCCGGTAAGTTCATTTCAGCCTCGATGCGTTGCTAACTTGGCGGCATGCCAAACGGCTGGAGGAACGCAATCTGGCACTCCTATTACCTGCCAAGTAGCTACCGGTAATTATTGTGGGGGCGCTACTAGTTTTTGTTGCATAAAATAATATGGAAAATCTCTTAACAAAAAGAGATGCGATAGTTGCGAAAGAAAAAACCGCTCAAGAACGGCAGGATGAAATTTTCAGAAAAATGTCCGCGGATAAAAAAGTGGAATTGGGTTCCGCACTTTGGAAGTTGGCTAAAGATTTAGTAGGAAACAAAATAAGCTATGGAACAAATAGATCCAAGAAAACTCCTGATTCATATAGCGCGAATTCTTGAGCGCCTTAACATTCCTTATATCGTCACCGGCGGAATTGCTGTCTTGGTTTGGGGCAGACCAAGGTTTACCGCCGATATAGATATGGTCGTGGAATTAAAAACAAGCAATATTCCTAAACTGGGAAAGGCTCTGTTGGAGCTAAGCGAGGCGGGGTATGTTGACAGACAATCCATAAAAAAAGCAATTTTACAAGAAGGTGAATTTAATTTTGTAGACGGGGAAACCGGCGTAAAAGTGGACTTTTGGGTGTTAAAAAAAAACGCGTTTGATGTTTCGAGATTGCAAAGAAAAATAGCTAAAGAAATTCTGGGCCAAAAAATATATTTTTCCTCTCCAGAAGATCTCATGTTAATCAAACTGCAATGGTTTAAAGAATCAGAATCAAGCCGTCAGATAGAAGATGTTGAGTCTATTTTGAAAATCTCCGGCGATAAACTGGATATGCAATATTTGAAAGTTTGGGCACTAAAATTAGGCGTGGCCGAAACATTGGAAAAACTACTGGTTAAAAAGGTATAATAAGAATTAAGAACATGGAAAATCTCTTAACAAAAAGAAATGTGATAATCGCGGTGGTAGTGACTGTAATAATCATCGGGGCTTTGGTTTGGTTTGGATTGAAAAATGGCGCGGAAGAGGGCGGTGGATTTTTGGGATTGTTTCCTTCTGGTTCTGAAACGCCGCCTTCCGGGGAAAAACCTGGTTTTGAATCTACAAAAAAAACAGGCTTTAAAGAGGAGGACGGCATCGGCGAATTACCTTTAACTCCTGAAGCCGCGCAAAATCTTCCAATCGGCACCTTAATCCGGCTAAACGACGCGAATATCGTTTCGTTAGTTCCGGTTGGAACAACTTCCGTAAAATATCATAAAAATATCCCAGAAAATCTCGGGCATCTTTTTCAAAGGCGCGCGGACGGGTCAAACGAAGAAACAAGAATCGCGAATTTTACGATTCCGCAAATTCTCCGCGTAGTCTGGGCTCCGGACGCAAAGCGCGCCGTAATTTTTTATAATTTAGAAAGCCAAGTCCGCAAACTACTGATAGACTATTCGGCCGCGACTCCAAAAACAAATTTTTTACCGGACGCGGTCGCGGACGTTGCCTTTTCTCCGGATTCCAAATCCATAGCCTTTATAAATGATCTGAGTGAAACACAAAATATTTTTGTCGCCTCGTCCGACTTTAGAAATCAAAGAAAGATTTTGGATAACAATGTCCCGGGCTTTGAAATATCGTGGATATCGCAAAATACTTTGGCTCTCAAAACAAAATCTTCTTACGCCGTCCGCGGATTTTTATACATGCTGGATATAAACACAGGCGCGCTCGTAAAAATAGCGGAGGGGCTTGGCTTGGACGCCGTCTGGAATAGCGACGGATCCGGCGCGCTTTATTCTTCGGCCACGCCCGACGGCAATATGCTCAATTTAAAATTCGCTGACACAAAAACAGGGGAAATAAAAGATTTGGGCATAAAAACAATCGCCGAAAAATGCGCCTTTCTTAAAACCTTAAAAAATGTCGCTTATTGTGGAACACCCCGAGCCGAGTCGAGGGACGGGTTGCCCGATGCTTGGTGGCAGGGAAAAATTTCTTTTCAGGATGATTTTATGGCAATTGACACAACTATCGCAGAAACCCTATTTTTTGTTCAAACTCCGCTAGACATCACAAACCCAAAATCCTTAGCTAACGACTCCTATCTTCTTTTCCGCGACAAATTTTCCGGCAATTTGTGGAGTTTAAAATTAAAACAGTAATGTTAGACGAGCTTAAAAAAATCGGGCTTTCAGAAAACGAGACAAAAACATACCTGGCGCTTTTG
>Ga0209541_10014540_pt1 | contig 11848 bp, 9 predicted proteins | sample RifCSPlowO2_01_FD_184027 | JGI IMG/M metagenome (GOLD analysis project Ga0209541, IMG submission 184027) | Groundwater microbial communities from Rifle, Colorado - Rifle CSP2_plank lowO2_0.1 (SPAdes) (version 2) | ecosystem: Environmental > Aquatic > Deep subsurface > Groundwater | place: Rifle...
GTGAAATCTCGGGAATTGCGTTTTCAGTCCACCCCGTCACGCAAGACCGCAATCAACTCATTATTGAGGCGGTGTATGGCTTGGGCGAAGCAGTTGTCTCCGGCACGATCACCCCCGACAGCTATGTCGTGGAAAAAAACACTTGGCTCATTACCGACGTATACGTAACCGACCAAGAACGCGAACTCGTGCGGCTGGCAACCGGTGGAAATGTGTGGAAGCCGGTCACGGAATCCCGAAAAGACAAACAAAAATTAACCCGCGACCAAATCTTAGAGCTGGCAAAATTAATTGCCCTGATTGAGGATCATTATGGCTTTCCGGTGGATGTGGAGTGGGCGCTTGAAAACCGCAAGTTCTATATTACCCAAAGCCGCCCGATCACGACCCTCGGGGCGTAAGAAAGGTAATGCGGGTACAAAAAACATAAACGATGAAATTGCCGCTTAATCCCAATGTAGAACTATACGAATGGGGTCCGGCGCCAATGCGGTTCTACTACAACTCTGATTGGGAAGCGATCATGACGCTTTTCCCCAAAATATTTCCACCGGAAACGTGGCCGGTCAGCATCCTTATTTCTAAAGGAAAGAATATGGCGGTTCTCGGCGAGTATCCTGCGATACGCACAAGCGGCGAAAGTATATTTTGGCACTACATGTTTAAGCGGCCTGTTCGCATGAAGATTTGGGATGCGTGGCGACGCGACGTAAAACACGTTCATAGCTGGCAAAAAGAGGTCGAGGGAATAGGGAACTTATCTCGACTTTCTGAAGCAGAGTTCATAACGTTGTGGAAAAAAATGCAGTCGGTTCTCTACCAATTTTGGACGAACAGTCTTATCCCGGAGCTCGCAAACTATGGCGCTGACAAACCAATCGAAAAGGAGATGCGAGTTTTCATTAAAGGCGATCACGAGCTTAGTGTGGCGATGGAGATCCTCACCACGCCGGAAAAAATATCATTTTATCAAGAAGAAGAGTTGGACTTAGCGCAAACGAGCGACGTTAAAGCCCACGCGCAAAAATACTTTTGGATTGGCAATGGCTATGGCGGAGTACACACGCTCGACGTAGATTATTTTGCCAAGCGCAAGAAAGAGCTGCCACTGAGTTTTAAAAAAGAAGTCCAAGAAAGACTTACAGAAATCAAAAAGAAAAAAAGTGAGGTTTCTAAAAAATACCGCCTCTCCCCGCATGTGATTGAAATGTGCAACACATTCGTAATCGGGATCGGATGGCAAGACCACCGCAAAAAAATGATCCTGATCTACGTACATTACAAAGAACTCATGCTGAGCGAGGCATCGCGTCGGTTACATATTCCCCAAGACGATCTGCGTAATTTTGGCACGGCTGAGATCTTTGAAATGTTACAGGCGAAAAAGCCAAGCCCCAAAACAATTGCCGACCGGCGAGTTGCGTTTGCGGCAGCAATGGTCCCAAACAAAAAATTGAAGATGCTGAATTCAACTACCGCGCTTCATTACTGGAAAACCTACCTTGAAAAGCGGGTTGACAAAAATACTAAAGAATTAAAAGGGATCGTGGTAAGTAGCAGCGCCAAACCGATCCAAGCACGAGTTAAGATTTTACGCGACCCACACAACGCTGATTCATTTCATAAAGGCGATATACTTGTTGCGCCAATGACTACACCGGAATATATTTTTGCGATGAAAAAGGCGAGTGCAATTGTTACCGACACCGGCGGGTTAATGTCCCACGCCGCGGTCACTTCCCGCGAACTTGGAGTCCCATGCATCGTTGGTACTAAATATGCCACAACGTTGCTCAAAGACGGCGACATGGTAGTGGTTGATACCACAAAAGGTACGGTCACAAAATCATGAATCGCTTACAATCATTTCCCGTATCTGAAGTAAAAGCCGTACACGGCGCTTATAACAAGGCATTCCATTCACGCATATTCACGCTTTTCTCGTCCTCTGAGAGTTTTATGAATCCCCGCGCAGGGGACACTACCCCCCGTTTCGAAGTCTGTTTTTGTTTTAATAAACATGATGAGGGTCAATGGTTTGTAGCAAATAAGCAACTTGAACGCGTACGAGATTGGGTGATTTCTCAAGCGAATGATACGACTCAGCATGTCAGCGCATTGTACAAAGCGTGGGAAAAAGAATGGAAGCATTTTGATGCATGCGCGCATTCAATGCTTACAACCAATCTTCAAGAGCTCTCTGACTCCCAGCTGTGGGAGAAAACAAATACTTTCTATCAAGCGTATCTAGGGAGTGGCTCAATTGCGTATATCACGGATTCGTTTATGTCTACCGGATCAAAAGATTGGCTCGAAGTTCTTATCACAAATGAGCTTAAGCGCCTCAATATCCCCCAAGACATCAAAGATACTGCCCGCTTGTTATGCACACCCAACCACCAAACGTTTACGATTGTCTGCGAAAACCAGTTATTTAAGCTCGCCGAAAAGATAGATAAATGGGAGGAAATACCGCAGTTCTCTCAACTAAAAGAAAAAAATCCGGTAATTCTGCAGGAATTAGCCAAACTCGAAGCAGAATACTATTGGATTGAAAATAATTACTTTCACTACGAATATCTTGATGCCCAGGCCTTTTATGAACGCGCAAAAAAAATCCTTCATGAATCGCGCATAGTCAAAGCCCCCATCATGGAAACACTGCGAAAAAGGGATGTGGAGCACAACGCGATAGAAAACAAGCGATCACACGCCCTGCGCACGATTCCTCTTTCTAACCACATCCGAAATGTGATTGAGATTGCCGAGCTTTTCACTATTTGGAAAGACCAACGAAAAAGCGGGGTGGCGATTGGGATGTATCACTTTGGAGAGCTCTTGAATGAAATTGCCCGCCGCCGGAATATGTCGCTTGATGACGTCGGATATTTAGTCTTAGACGAAACGAAAGATCTAATCCTTTCAAAAAAAGACTGCTCGGAATTAATCAAAAAACGCCGCCAGCAAACTTTTTATGCTGTTACACGGCAAGGATATTTCATTACAGAAGGCACTGATGCACAAAAATATTTTGACTATTTCGAAAGTGATTATGCTGGCATTAAAGAAGTACAGGGCGTGACCGCCTCACCTGGGATCGCCCAAGGAAGTGTGCGAGTTATTCGAAAAACGCATGAAATGAAACAGTTCGGGGTGGGGGAGATTCTTATTACAAACCAGACTACACCCGAGTTTGTACCAATCATGAAGAAAGCCGCCGCGATTGTCACCGAACAAGGTGGGATCACTTCCCATGCTGCAATTATCAGTCGCGAACTCGGCAAACCCTGCATTATTGGCACAAAAATCGCGACTAAAGTTTTCAAAGACGGGGATGTGGTTGAAGTCGATGCAAATAGGGGAGTAGTAAGGAAAATATGAAGCCTAAATGGTTTCTTAACCGGAAAGTTGAATTCTTCCCCTTCGACATATGGATCGCAGGACAAGCATATGTCCACGGGAAAAATGATGCATTTCCATGGCGGTTCAAAAATATTTTCTTCTACTATAAAAACGGCTACGAGTTGTCTTTTCGATCAATGAAAAATATGGCGGACTTGAAAATAGTCCTCCAAAAAGAATTCAGCAAGAAATTCGTTAAAAAGGTGGGAGGGGCAATAAAAGAAACCTCCAACGCCCTTGTGAGGGAGACCTATAGAGCATTCAAGAATAAATCCGCGTTCAACGAGCACTTAGATGAATTCATTACGGCGTACGAAAACATGCTGGCAATTTTCCAAGTCCCAGACCATGCCCAGTACTTACTACCAAATGCCGACAAAAAGCTGCTGTATGAATTCGGCATGATGCGCGATTATGCGGCACGAAATCTAGCGATAGCCGAAAATTATTATCGCCCTCGCTTGGGCAAGACACTAAAGCTTCCCAAGAAAGTCGCCCTGACGCTACTGCCCAACGAGATAAAAACGTGGCTTAATACTGGTACCCTTCCAAAAGACATTATTAAAAGAAAAACAAATGTTATCGCCGTAAGCACACGCGAAACGTCTATCTTATGGAACAAAAAAGCTGATGCCTTTTTTAAGAAAGAATATTTACAGTCGCGTGTTCTACCCCGCTCGAAAAATCTATCTGGAAAAATTGCATACTCTGGCGTTGTAACAGGAAAAGTATATATTGCGTTTAACGATATGGATTTCAGAAAAATTCCAAAAAATGCAATTTTAATTTGTTCGATGACCCGCTACACTGCGCTCCCGTATATAAAAAAAGCGGCAGCGATTGTTACGGACCAGGGAGGCATCACGTGCCACGCGGCCATTCTTGCACGGGAATTCAAAATTCCGACCATCACAGGGACTCTTCATTCCACCGATATCTTCAAAACAGGCGACCTCGTTGAAGTAGACGCAAACCAAGGGATTGTGCGACGGTTATGATGATCTTTGAACCACGTGAACTTCAAGAACTAAAAACAATCGAGCCCAAAGGGCGAAAATACTTTGTCTTTGCCCAGCGCGAAACTTCTTTGATGCGCGAGGAGGTGTGGATTACATGGCTGACTGACCGCGGCCTGCGCAGCTTTATTGATTACCCAAGCGGAAAAATCTATGAATACTGGCTCCACGAAAAAAGCGCGCTCAAGATCCTTAAACGCTATGCGCACTGGATGAGGGCAAACTGGCAGCAGCACCTTGCCGAGTATCCGCTGAAGAAATCCGCCTTACTCGCGGCGGCGGCGGGCGTAGCTCAATCTGTCACGACGAAAAATAACTCCGAAATCGCGGCAGCGTACAGAAAGTGTATCCAGCAAGCGTATGAATTAGGCGATTACATTTGGGGCGCGTGGGCGGTGATTTATTTCATTGAACCGGAGCTCATCAAAAAAATTCCTGAAAAAATTGATGTTGTGATGGCGCTTGAGCAGCCGATTGAACTGATGAAAATGCGCAACGCCCTTCTTAAACGGCCGGCTGAAGAGGTCGCGAAAGAATACAACTGGTTGAACGTGTATAGCCCCTATGATCGTTTTTTCACCGCGCGCGACCTTAAACACTATGCCTCCCGCCGCGCCAAAGGCGAAACGCGCGAGCAATTCGGCCAAATCCGCGCGGCTAAAAAGAATTTCCAAAACTTAATGCGCTCTAAACTTCATAAGCGCGTTAAGTTAGACTGCGAAATCGTGCACGCGTACGCTTTTTTGAAAACCGACCGTACGGATGTCTGGCGTCAAACAATGACCCACTTAAAACTTTTATGCGCGTATTTGGCGCGTTCGCAAAAAGGATGGAGCGTACGGGATATATCGAATCTTTGCGCAAATGAAATTACTACGTGGCTCGAATTAAACAAACGTCCGCCCCTTACAAAAATTAAACAACGCACGGGTGGCTTAGTGGCGTATCACTTCACTCCTACGCACATAGATGTTTTATATAGCAAAATCGCAATTGAACGTTTAGGAAAACGCCTCATGCCAAAGCACGCTACCGGGCAAGAGGTACGGGGGGTAACCGCTTCACCGGGAACGGCGCAGGGGACAGTTAAAATTATCGAGCACTCGGACGACCTCACAAAAATTGAGGTGGGGGATATTTTCGTTGCCCGTTACACGTTCCCAACCTTTACCCCGTATATGCAAAAAGCAGCAGCAATCGTAACCGATGAAGGGGGAATCACGAGCCATGCAGCAATCGTGAGCCGCGAAATGAATAAACCCTGCATTGTCGGAACAAAAATTGCCACGAAAATCTTCAAAGATGGGGATATAGTAGAAGTAGACGCAACTCGCGGCATCGTCACCATAATAAATAAAAAAGAAAGGAAATAATGACTATTGAAGGCCCTCCCCAACCTGAACAGGGAACACCCCACGAAGACAGCGGTTCTGAGCGAGTTGCTCTCAGAGCAGCAGAACTTGCTCCGCAGATGATTAAGACGTATGAAGATCTTCACCGCCATCCGGAAATTGGAGGCCAAGAAGTTGAAACTGCCGCCCGGATTAAAACAGAGCTGGAACGACTTGGAATCGAAATCGTACAAGAAAAAATAGGTAATCCTGCCTTCGGTTTTAAGGGCACGGGAATCATTGCCCGTATTCGAGGCAAAGAAGACGGCCCCACCGTTGCCCTACGCGCGGATATTGACGCTTTACCAATCACAGAAAGTAAGGATCATAAGGTTCGTTCTGAAAATGAAGGAGTATCACATGCCTGTGGGCACGACGCTCACATCGCGGGATTACTTGGTGCAACCGAACTCTTAAAAGAATATGCAGAGCGCGGGGAACTCCCCGGCGACGTTATCTTACTGTTTCAGCCCAGCGAAGAGAGCGCCGTTCAGAAAGAAAGCGGGGCGGTACAAATGGTTCAGGCATTAGAACGATTAGGGTTGCGGGACGAAATCAAAGCGTTCTTTGGACAGCATGTATTCCGCAGTTCGGAACGCGGGAAAATCAATGTCAAAGAAGGCGTCCTCAATGCCAGCTCTGGTGATTTCAAAATTATGCTCAGCGGCGCGGGGGGACATATTATGAATGCCTACGAGCAGCCGAACCTCAATTCGATTTTTTCTGAAGTCACCATGCGTCTTGAAGAATATTTTCGCCCGCAATCACAGGAGGGGCGTGCGCACGTTGCGAGTTCGGGTCCTAAACTAGAAGGGCACTCCGGCAACGTGCTCGCTGCGGCAGGAGAGGCGATTTGGGTTGTTCGTATCCCTCATGAAACCTATAAAGAAGATCGCGAAGCTATTGCCGAAAAAATAAAACAGGTTGTCGCTGAGGTTGTTGAAAAACACGATCCCAAGCAAAAAATTAACGTGTCGTACAAAATGCGCTATGGCTACCGGCCAGTTATCTCACGGGATAAAGAGCTTGTCGCAATAGCAGAGGAAACGGCCAAAAAAATTATTCCTGACTGCGAAAATGAGTCGAAAACGTTAATGGGCGGAGAGGATTTCGCATTTTACGCAGAAGAGCTGCGCGGTAAAACAATTCCAAGTGTATTCATGATGGTTGGCGCGGCAAATCCCTCTAAAGGTATTCCAATTGGCCCGCATCATACAACTGACTTTCAGATTGATCCGGATGTAATTCAAGACCTAGCCGCAATTCACGCCAAATTCGCCCTCACCGCACTCGAAAAGCTTGGCCAAAAGAAAGAATGAAGCAAGAAATTAATTGGAAAAGAATTTGGGCACGGCGCTATACGCCGATTTTATCGACATCGTTTATTATGGCGTTTCTACGCGATACACGTTTCGGCGCGGCCCCCAACAAAATGTTCGTGCCGGAAGGCACCTTACTGGCAATGTATTACGAAAAAGACGCGTACCGAACTATTGTTAAGAACTATTCCGATTTTCTGCATGACCAAAATATTAAACAATACGCAAAATTCTACGAAAATTATTTCGCCGGTTTCCTCAAATCAGCCCAAAAAATCAGCAGTGGCAACTTGAAAAAACTTACAAATGAGCAGCTTGCGGAAAGTGTCGAGAAAATCTACGACAAAATTCAGGAGTCAACTGATTGGCAATATATGGCATTTTTGGTACTTGATGGCGACGCAACTGAACTTGAAGAAAAACTATTGAAATTGCCTAACGGCCAAAAAATACTGCACGCCATTACAACACCGTATAAAGAAACAAAAATAGTCAAAGCCCGGCTTGAGCTTTTGAAGTTAGCAATCAAGAAAAATGAACAATTAAAAAGCTACACAAAGAAATATAGCTTTATTCCGGTAAGCGACCCAATGGATAAACCCTGGACAGAAAGCGATTTCAAAAAACAATTAAAACAACTTAAAAACCCGGAACAAGAATTAGCTACCTATTATGCGGAACGCAAACAAGCATTACAAGATTATCAGCGCTACGTCCGGAGTATCAGTGACCCGCTGTTGAAAAAGCAGGTTGAAATTGTCCACGCGTTTTCGTACCTCAAAGAAATGCGGGATGATTACCGCCGCCCTGCGTATCTTAATTTTTCGTATGTATTAAACGAAGCCGCAAAGCGACTCAAAATATCGAGCAAGCTCGTGCCGTTTATGCTGCCGAGTGAAATAACGACCACTCTTAAAGGCAAGGATCAAGTAGACCAGGATGAACTTGCCAAACGCTATGAAAATTATGCTCTGGTTTTACTTATGGGAAAATTATCAATCTTAAGCGGAAAAGAAGCGCAAGAGTTAGGCGCAAAAATGCTCGGGGAGAAAAAAGGCGAAATCAGAGGAATGAGCGCCCACCAAGGCCTGGTAAAGGGGCGGGTACGAATTGTGTATCACCAGGGCGAGTTTCAATTGTTTAAGCAAGGTGAAATCCTGGTTACGACCATGACCCACCCGGAGTTTGCCTCGGTCATGAAAAAGGCCGCGGCAATTGTGACCGACGAGGGTGGAATCACCTGTCATGCGGCAATAACTGCTCGCGAATTGGGGATACCCTGTGTAATTGGCACAAAAAATGCTACCCACGTGCTAAAAACGGGAGATCTCGTAGAAGTAGATGCCGACCGAGGGATCGTACAGAAACAATGACTACAAAATCAAACTGGGGTTACAGTTACGCACGAGGTTTAACGGTGCACAAGCTCGACTTATATTTTTCACGGATGTCAAATGAGATACGGCGAGCATTCCCCGCATTAGAGTTCAGCCGCTTTTGCGCGGTCGCTAAGGGGAAAACGGTTCGCGTTTATTATGATACTCGGCAATTCGAAAAATTCGCAGAAACGATTACGACTACCACCCGCTACGATGCCAAACAAGGTACAAATCACATAAAGCAGTTAATCGGGGACTATGAAAAAGAACTTGAAAAAGTCAAGTCCTTTTTTGAAAAAGACTTTAGCGCATGTAGTTCAGACGAGCTTATTCACGACTTCAAAACATTCTATCAAGTTATCAGCCGATTTCTACCAATCCTCTTAGGCGCATTGGTAATCGAGCTCGATCTCTTTGTCTCGGCCCATGAAATCTTAGCAGAACACTACAAAGGGGATGAACTGTCCAAGGCAAAGGATGTGGTGCTCACGCCACGAAAACCAATTCCCGTAATCGAACTCGAACTGGACGCTTTGCGAAATGACGTACAACCGGAAATACTTCTAGCAAAATATCGTTGGTTGGGTATGAGATTTGTTGATAATCGACCACCTACAGTAAAAACGCTTAAGCGTCATCTGGAAAACATTCGCCGAAACGCAAAACAGAGCTACCAGAATCTTAAGGATGATTTCGTTAATCGAGAAAAAAAATTCAACGCAACAATTGCGGTATTTAGCCAAGAAAAGCAACGATTCTTAACGCTCGTGAACGACTACAGCTTATTGCGTCACCAGCGAGACACACTTCGGGGCACAGCGTTTTATTACGGCGCGCCCTTGTATCGTGAAATCAGCAAACGCTACAAAGTACCAATGGATGATTTGTTCACCTACACATGCAAAGAAGTGCTTTCCCTCATAAAAAATAATGCGCAACTTTCCGCAAGAGAGCGTACGCAAAGAGGACAACATTATATTTATTTATTAGAGCAAGAAAAGGTTACGATTGTCTCCGACAAAAAAAGATTCGAAACAATCAAAGCAGAGCAGTTCCCCGAGGACTCCACGGCGGGAACAAATGTAGTCGGCCAGACTGCGTATAAAGGGTTTGCGAAAGGTACCGTCCGCCTGATTCGTTTTGATTCTCTTGAGAGAGATCTTAACGCTTTCCAGCAAGGGGAGATTATGATTGCCGAAAGCACAAAGCCGGAATACGTACCAGCAATGAAGCGCGCCGCCGCAATTGTAACGGATGAAGGGGGAATCACATCTCACGCCGCGATTATTGCGCGAGAGTTCGGTATCCCGTGCATCGTCGGAACAAAACATGCAACGCGAATATTCAAAAATGGCGACAAGGTAGAAGTAAACGCCAATAATGGAGTAATAATAAGGCTGTAAGGAGTATTATGAGCGAACAATTAAGCGGCCAAGAAAATGTACCCCCAGTTGAAAAACAGAAACGCCAGTCGCGGATTGTTTTGCATTTTTTACGCCACGGTGCCAAAGAGCAAGCGCAAGAAGGTCAGAGCGATGAAACAGTACAGCTGACACCAGAAGGAAGGCGTCAGGCAGCCGATAAAAGCACCCTTGAAGATATCTCCCAAGCAGTCGCGTTTGGGAGTCCGCGGGAACGAGCTCTACAAACAGCCACCCTAGCGATGGCCGGGAAACAAGATGAAATAACGGGCGAAGAGACGCTACCAGAGCTGAAAGTAAAACTCGATAAAGACCTAACGCTCGGATCAAAGATGGGCGTGGACGAACGGCTCAACTTGACACCCAATAAAGAAAGTGAATTCGGGAAAAGAACGAGCCGAGCAGCAAAAGAAGGTGGGTTGCTTAAACTTGTTGTTGAAGAAAGCGACAGATGGGTAAAGGTGCCGGGCAATGAGGGGAATCCTTCTTACTCAAAACGCGCAGGGCAAATCGCAGGTATTATCGAAAAATACATCACTATTTCCCCACGCTGGGATCAACTTGTGCAACAAACACCTAACTATAAAGGAACATTGGAGCGGTTCATGGGCACCCACCAATCGGTCGGGGAATCATTTTTAGCAAAGTTTATCGAACTCACAAAGGGCATTGAAGAACGCGGTCGTTTTGTAGAGGCACTTAATGACAGCGGATTCGATTTCACTGAAGGATTTGACGTAGAGATCACTTCCACAGACAAGGAGCCGGAAATCCGCGTAGTCTACAAAAAAGAACATGACGGAAAAACAATTTACGAATTAAATGAGATCATCCCTTCAGATACATTGGAAGAGATCATTAAGCAAAGCCAAAGAATATAACAAATTAGTGGAGGAACAATGACAATCAGGCACTTCGTTAATGCAAGCGACCTCACGAAAGCAGATTACGATGAGATTATCCGCCGGTTCAACGTGTTTATGAGCAAAGGGATTCCCACGGACTTGTTAAAAGGTAAGGTTGTGGCGACGCTGTTTTTTCAACCTTCCACGCGAACAATGAATATGTTCCAGTCTGCAGCAATCAGAGCAGGTGGGGGCTGGATTGGGGTGATGGGGACGCAGGGGATCTCAATGGAAAAAGGGGAGACCCTGGAAGATACGGCAAGTGAATATAGTGGGTTTGCGGATGCGATTGTAATCCGGCACCCGGACGATGATTCCGCCGAGCGTGCTGCCCGCAGCGCGCATGTGCCGGTAATTAATGCCGGCAGTGGATCGCGCGAGCACGCAATCTCGGCCGCGCTGATGCTCCCGATTTTGAACGATTACCTCAAAAAACCAGTTGAGGGCTTAAAAATCGGAATTTACGGCACGCCTGAAATTAATCGCGTATGCAAAGCACTTGTACCAATTTTGGGCCTGTATGGAATCGAGTTGTATATTGATGACTTAGGCGAATTTCCCTTACCCAAAGATGTTGAAGAACGCGCCCGTGCCAACGGAATCAAAAAGCTGGAGTACGCCCCAATCCAAAAATGGATTGGCGAGGTGGACGCGCTTTTGGTAACTCGTGGATTGCAAAAGGGGATTATCCCTGCTGACAAATTCCCCAAAGAGCGCGAGGAAGCAATCTTGAAAAAGTACAAACCGATCAACATGGAACTGGTAAACAAAATGCGCAAAGACGCCATTGTCTTTATGATTAAACCACTGATTTTTGAGATCGATCGGGAGGTGGACAAAGACCCGCGCGCGGTCTACACCCACCCCGAACCGTACACCGAAACCGCACTCGCAATCCTCACATTCCTCTGGGGCATCCCAGTTTGAAACTCGATCCTCAGTAATTACGATTACACATTAAGGACACAAAAGGACACCTCCGAAGTGTCCTTTTGTGGTTCAATAGAATTATGAG
>Ga0209541_10014542_pt1 | contig 11847 bp, 15 predicted proteins | sample RifCSPlowO2_01_FD_184027 | JGI IMG/M metagenome (GOLD analysis project Ga0209541, IMG submission 184027) | Groundwater microbial communities from Rifle, Colorado - Rifle CSP2_plank lowO2_0.1 (SPAdes) (version 2) | ecosystem: Environmental > Aquatic > Deep subsurface > Groundwater | place...
GCCAATAATATGGGGAATAATGAGAAATACTTGATTTTCTTGACATTATTAACAAGAATCATCCATCTGTAATTCCAAAAAAAATATTTAATAACAACTACATTTTTGATGAGCATCAGCCACATTCTTGCATTCATAATTATCTGACCAATTGCAGCGATAACCTTTTTTACACTTAAAAACGGATTTTTCTCTTTTAGATATCCAATCAAACAAGATTTATTGCACAAATACATCTCAACAAAATTAAGAGCAACCATCGGATCTATTGACTCAATGCATGATGCGTTTTCTGTTGCAGTTGCAACAATATTTGGCGGAATATTAATGGATTATTCAGGTGTAAACAACACTATCCTCATCACAGGATTGCTAATGCTGCCTGCAGTATTTTTTAGCGCGATGATTTCTATAAAAAAATAATTTAGAAAACAGCAACAAAAAACTGAGCTGTTAAGTTAAAGGGGTATAATTTTATAAAGTAATTATGTTTTTGCCTTGTCTTATGGTTCATAATAGTGTTAGAGAAAGACAAGGAGAAGTTCAAAAAACAGGTGATATTTGGGAAGATGAAGTTATGAATCTTTTATTGTCCAAACTTAAAGAACATAAAATAAATGTTGTAAAAGGTAAAAAGAAAGAAGTACGAAATATTTTTTGGAAACAACTCTATGTTCCAACAAAAAGAGATGGTGTTTGGGGGGATATTGATTTAATAGTATATGACGAAACAAATAATAAAGTTATTGCCGTCATAAGTTGTAAAGTAAGTTTACACGGAAGATTAACTGAAAGTTTATTTTATTGGTTACTTTTCAGAGAAAAACTAAAAAGACCTTTCAGATTTGTTTTTGTTACAAATGATAAAGGGCGAGGTCAAGGTGAATGGAAATCTGAATGGGGAAATGATGAAAAACCGACGAAAGATAGAGAATTAGCAGAAGCATATACTGATGGGGTTTATGTTAGTAATGAAAAAACTCAAATTGGTGGAATACTAAAACCGCTTTCAAAATTAGCAGAGGATATCCTATTTTGGCATAATGAATCTAAAAATTAATCCAGTTTTGTTTGAGATTTTTCTATAATAAACGGCATTAATCTATTTTTTGATAATTTACAATATTCTTTATCATAATCTACACCTATTGCTTTTCTTTTTTCTAAAACAGATGCTATTAATGTAGTTCCACTGCCGGAAAAAGGGTCTAAAATAACATCACTTTCATAACTGAATAATTTAATACATCTTTTAGGCAACTCTATTGGGAATGGTGCAGGGTGTCCAACTCTTTTTTTACTTTCTCCTTGAAATGTCCAAACGCCATTAGTCCATTCTATAAATTCAGTTTTATTTATGCTGGATTTACCAGAATTAAGTTTTTTCCAATATTTTTTATACAAAATTACTATTACTTCTACTGGTGCTATCACGTATGGTGCACTGGCACTTAACCAACTGCCCCAAGCAGTTCTTCTTGAAATATTTCCTTCGTTCCATATTATTGTTGAGTGATACTTCCAACCAATTTTTTTTGCAAGTTGTAAAAAGTCCGCATAAACACTTTGTTGTCCTCCTTTATTTTTATCTAATGGAATGTTTAAACATAATCGTCCATCTTCTTTCATTAAAGAAAATGCTTTATCTAACCATTTAAAAGTGAAATCAAGATATTCTTCATATGAAAGGTCATCTTTGTGTGAACTATACTTAATATCTACATTATATGGTGGAGATGTTATCATTAAGTCAACACTATTTTTATTAATAACTTCTGTGGTCAAGAAATCTTCATTAACTATTTTAATTCCTATTTTCTCATTTTCAAAATAAATTTTGTCGTTCATTTTAGTTAACTTTTTGTTATTGGTTATAAAAATTTATGCAATGTCTCCATATTCTTGAAAATTAAAAATTACTTTTTTTATTGTTGCAGTTTCAAAAAACAGAACTATTCCTTTTTCTATCAGATGTTCTATATGATTTTTTACTGTTATCCAGCTTATTTTTGCTAATTTGCTTAATTCCCCTATGGTTAGTGGTATTCCTTCGTTGAATAGAATACGCATTATTTTTTCATCTATGTAGTCAAATATTTTGTTAGTCATTTTTAACCAACTCCATTGTTAGTTTAGGTGTTTCAGTTTTGTTTTGCGGTATTTTTAGCGTGAATTTTATTTTGTCTTTTTTTTGTTGTAGTTTTGTTGCATCAGCAAATTTTTTTGGTATTCTGACAGAGTATTGTCGTCCATCAAATATTACTGGTTTTTCTTTTGTTTTTTCGATAGTTGGTTCTGGTTGTAATATTGCTCTTACTTCTTTATAAAACTTTTGCGGATTTTCGGTCTTTTTTTCTTGCATTTTTAGTAATAATAGTCCTAACTATATAAATCTTTGTATACAGGTATTACATAAAGTAGGACGAAAAAAGCAAAGGTTTATAAATAGAACCACATTAACAATATAAATAAGTAGGACGAAAATAATAAAATAAATAAATTGTCCTGCCGTGCGTCAACACGGACAGGACGGAGGTCAAAAATGTCGGTCGGACAAATTCAACCCAAAGAAAACAACAACGTGAACGAAGATAAAAATGTTGCGTGTAGATTTTGTAAAAGCACAAATACAATGAAAAAAGGATACAGAACAACAATGAACAGAGGAAAAATACAAAGATACATTTGCAAAGAATGTGACAGAAGTTTCACTAAAGATGAAGGTTTTTTAAGAATGAGAAATAGCGAAAGCAAAATAACATCAGCGATTGATTTGTATTTTAGTAATTTGTCAAGCAGAAAGGTCAGAAACTATTTTCGCAGACATTTAGAGCATAATTCAAGTCACGTCACAGTTTTGGATTGGTGTCGTCGTTATGTCTTGAAAGTTCAAAAATATGTTAATACTTTAAGTCCTCAACTTTCAGGAAAAGTTTATGCCGACGAAACAGAAATAGACAGAGGAAAAAATAACGACATATTCTGGTGTAGTGTTGACTGGGACACAAGATACATTAATGCAACACTTTACAGTCCGAATCCTCAAAATGTGCCAGATGCAATAATCATAAGCGAAACAAGCAATTACAAAAATGACGTGAAAAAAGAAGGAACAATAGAAGAAATATCACTGATAGATGATGAACTGCCATACTTGATTAGGTTTAATGACGGAAAAATAAACCAATACTCAGCAGAAGACCTAAAATTGAACTGCCCTGAAGAAACCACGCAGGAGAGAAAAGATGTTGCTGCGGAAAAAATAAAAATAAAGCAGCAACACACAAAACAAACACTAGAAAAAATAGTGGCTGAAACAAATCAAGAAATAAACGCACAACAAGAAAAAACTAAACAAGAAATAAGAAAAATAATTGGTGAATTAAAAAACAATCATGTCACAGAACCAATCACCCACATGATATTCAATTATTCACTCCCTGAAAGCAAGCCATACTTGCCAAAAATTGAACCATCTGCAGTTGATGAAATCAACAGTCTAGGCCAACAAATTAACTATCAACAAAAAGCAAACACAATAGCAGAGCGAATACAAAGAGAAAGAAAACAAATAATCAAAACACCAAGAATTAATACACTGCAAGAGTATAACACATTTAAAAACACACTAGCAGATATACTAGTTGAAACACCAACAATCATAGAAGAAAAATGCGTTAACCAAGGTGATTTAGCAGTCATTGTAGAAAATAACTGCGAAATACCAAAAGGAACAATAGTCCTGTTAAGACAATATTGTTGTGGAAGAGCATATGTGGAAACACTAGACGGACATGGTGCTGTGCATGTAGACAGGACAGCAATTAAGTATATTGAACCCGCAGAAGGAAAACGAGCAGAAATTGTAAATGAGAAAGAAAATCAAGAAAAATTAGAAGAAAAAACAAGAATAAAGCAATACACAGACAATTTAGTGCAACAATTCGGACTAGAAACAGATTTTGAAAAAATAACAGAAAAAAGAGAGCGATTACTAACAGAAACTATTTTTCAACTAGCCACAATCGGCATGCCTGCAAATGAAATACAAGATATGCTAATAAAAAATATAGAATACAAGAAAGATTTTCATGCCATAATAAACGCAGTCATTTGAATAAATGCCAATTTTGCAATAAAAAGTTTGTAGACCTCAGCCACAAAACCTTCATTTTTACAAAACTTTTTAAGCAAAACCATGTTTTGTACGGCTAATATTGAGCCTGTAGCTTAGCCCAAAATCTTTTACAAAAGCACTAAAAAATCTAAAAAGATTTTTGGTGCGCCAAAAATGCGAACATTTTTGAGCGATTTGATAGAAAACAGCTACACTAAAGGGATTTAACTGCGTTCAATCCCTTAGATAGATATCGACTTGAAGATCGATGTCAAATCAAACAGAAAATAACGTAGGAATGATGGGCCTGTAGCTTAGTCCGGTGGAGCGCCGGTCTTATATGGCAGCGTTTCATAAAGGCTCTTAAGAGAGCCGGTGGTCCCGTGTTCAAATCACGGCAGGCCCACTATTTTTTCATATTCTTATAACTGTTTAAATTATAGCCATGATTTGAAATGCTAACCTTTGATTTTTACTACTGGTCATGTGTAATAAAAATTTATATTATACACTACAAAGAAAAAGTGCGATGGTACTTAATTTAGATGGAAATTTAGAAGACAAGTTCGGCAAAGCAGAAATAATTCTCGGACCAATGGCAAGTGCAAAATCATCACTCGCACTACTAGTAACAGCTATATTCAGGCAGTTTGCAAATGACCTTAATTGTAAAGTTGATTTATTCAGACCTGATGTGGATACGCGCGAACAAATGTCAAGAATGGGAATAGAAAAAGACAAAGACGTTACACGTATATCTAAATCAGAAGAAATAATAAAATACGTTAAAGAAAAAGAAAAATTCGCAAAACGAAGAGTAATATTCATAGATGAAGTAGAGTTTTTAGACTCTGAAATAATAAATGCAGTTTTAGAACTAACAAAAAAAGGACACTATTTACTAATGAGCGGACTTGCAACAAATTTCAGAGGAGAACCATTCGCATTCTCAGACTACAAATCAACAATGGAAGACCTTTTAAGAATAATACCTGAACAAAATAGAGGGACATCAAGATGGGCAAAATGCAAAACGTGCAGAAAAACAGCAGAATATACTCAAAGATTAATTAATGATGCGCCTGCGCCATATTACGACCCGCTAATTAGAGTAGATAGCGAAAAAGACAAAGAAAAATCAGAAAAAAAATACAGTTATGAACCCAGATGCAAAGAACACTTCTATGTACCAGGAAAAGAAGAGTATAAATTTGTAGCATTCATATTAAAACAGAATCAAGGCTTGAAATTAAATGAAGCAATATCAATGGCAGAACAAAATGGAAAAATAGCGCCAGATATTACAAAACAAATAGTCGCAACAATGTGCGCAGAAAAACAAGCATACTATGATGGACAAAAAATTTATGCACCACCAATAATAGAAATAGCAACACAAATGCCTTGAAAAATATTTAGCAATGTTCTAAAAAAATCATGTTTGCTTGCTGATTGAGAAGTGCAAATGTAGCAGAGCCACGCAGTATTCAAAAATCGCACAATTCAAACTAAATTTATTCGCTACATTTAAAAACACATTCTTATTGTGCACACATAACATTGCTCCTGTCGTCTAGTCCGGCCAAGGATAGAGGCCTTTCGCGCAAAATTTTGCAAGGACAGCCTCGGACCCGGGTTCGAATCCCGGCGGGAGCATCCTGACTTCTAGTTAGATGCCCTTGGTGCCAAAACGGCACCAGAAGTTTTTAAACAAAATTTCTTGATAGAGGCTTTGATATGGAAGACTGGCACCATTACGACGAAAAACTCGCATCAACAGAGAACTTTGTAAAAATTCACGTAAAAAATGAAAAGAATAAACGACTAATATTTGATTTTGAAAAAGACATTGTTGCTCGAGAAATATCAAAACCCAGAATAATCAGGTACTTAGTCGCATTAAAAAAGATTGACGAATGGCTTGGAAAAGATTTTGACAAGGCAACTAAAGAAGACATTATTACCTTATTAAGTGCAATTGAAAAACAACCATTGAGCGTGTGGACAAAACACAGCTATAAAGTAATCATTAAAAGATTTTATAAATGGCTTTTACAGTGTGAAGACACATATCCAGACATAGTACGCTGGATAAAAACAAACGTTAAGAAGAAATTACAAAAACTTCCCAATGAAGGAGAAATGCTAACAGAAGAAGAAGTGCAAAAGCTTATCGATACTGCACAGAATCTTCGTGATAAAGCATTTGTTTCTTTATTATGGGAAACTGGTTGCAGGGTTGGAGAACTCGCAACATTAAGAATACGCTCACTTACTTTTGACGAACACGGCGTAATTCTGAGTGTATACGGCAAGACAGGTGCAAGAAACGTTCGCGTCATTAATAGCAATTCATACTTAGCCAGCTGGTTGAACACTCATCCCTTCAGGCAAACCCGTGAAGCACCATTATGGGTCAATATTGGACAAAGAAACAATGGGAAACAACTAGAATGGGCGGCAATCAGAAAAATGCTCAAAATGCTCTTCAAAAAAGCAAAAGTGCAAAAAAAGAGCAATCCCCATTCATTTAGACACGCACGAGCAACATACCTTGCCAATCATTTAACAGAATTCCAAATGAATTCATATTTTGGATGGGTTCAAGGCTCAGATATGCCAAGCACATACATACATCTCAGCAGCAAAGATATTGATGGCGCGCTTTTGAAGCTTAGCGGGATACAAACAAATCAAGCAAAGCAAGAAGTTCTCATTAAACCAAAAAAGTGTTCGCGATGCAGCTTTATCAATGCGTACGAGCATAAATATTGCAGCAAATGCGGTTCAATCATTGATATTGCAGAATCGCTTAAAGTACAAGAAGAAGCCCAAATTATGGAGAAAAAACGACAATTCAGCGATGAAATAATGAACAAACTATTAAGTGACCCTGAAATGCAAGAATACATTAAAACAAGATTAGTCACGCTTCAAACAAGCAGTTTGTGACATTTTTCTTCTTACTTTTAATTTTGCTTCAGCTTCAATAAGCAAAAGAGTTTCAATCCACTCAGGAAGATCTTTCACAATCATCCCTTTTTCTCAATAGCTTAGTAATCTCTTTCACAACTCTATTAGTCTCAATAACGCGCTCTTCCAATTGCGACAAGTAATCAATAACCATATGTCGAGCATACGATGCCACACTCCTAAAACCAGCAAGTCAAGCATTAGTCACAACAACAGCATACTCTGACTCCGTAATGAAAAACCTAACCACGTGTGTTCTCGTCATCAAAAAGAACAAAATACCAACAAATATTTATGCACTTCATTTTGCGCAAAAGCCCAAAAGCGCGAAGGCGCATTTGTACAAAAGATTATGCGAATATCTGCACAATATTTATTTTAAGTTCATATGTATAGGAATTTCTATTTTGTACAAGAAATCAATTCTTACGTTGTATAATCCCTGTAAAAAATGAAGTGGGAATAAAGAGAAATATTTTTTGTAATGTTTTATATCTTTTGTATTGGCGCGATCTTGTTCTGTTAATAATAACATTTCAATAACGTCTTTTCTATTATTGAATTGTTTAGATTTTTGAAAACTTTTAAGCATAGACCAAAACTCAGTTTTGCGATTAAGATTACAAGCGTTACAACGCAAACGAAGAAATTCAATCGCGGTCAATTTTTTATTGCAGTCTGGACATTTGTAGTTCGTAATTTTATTGAGCAATGTATCAAGTTTTTTGGTGTTCATACCAAAAAATAAGTTTTGCAAATTAATAAAGATTTATGTGATTTAAAATGAAGATTTTGAAATAATATTTAGGGTTTAACAAAAGATTAATAATTGAAGATATGACTATCACACTATGATGCAGGATTGTGTTACGCTGACTGATTTCGGAAAGAAAGTATTAGTGAGAGCTAAATGCGTTATCTGTAATGGCGAATATTTAGATACAGTTAGGAAAAATGGTAAAGACAAGAATAAATCCTTCTTTTGTGAAATGTGTGAAGAAGAGCGTGATTTAACTGAATAAGTTCTTAGATTCGTAAAGCTTTGTGATTTCTTTATCGAAAGTATTAAATAGGATTTGCTATTATTTCCTATCAAATGAACACAGACCAATTTAATCTTCGTCTATCACTGAGTTTGTTGTTTGATTTAGAGTTCATAAGTCGTGCAACAGGCATTTCGAAGAATGAATGGGTTCGTTATAACCTTGCTAAAACTATTCATAAAGAAAAAGAAGATTTGTTAGGGAGAATTGAATTAGACTTTGTTACTGGGCGAAAAACAGAACAAGAATACAGAGAAATAGTCTGTATTCCGCCACGTGAAGACCTGAAAATACAGCGTGAAGCGCACCACCAAAAAATGACGAAATTATTAGACAATAAATCATCAAAAAAATTTGCGCGTAAAGCATTGCTCACACTCAAACAAGGATAGTTGTATTCAGATTTCATTCAATTTTTCTAATTTTTTCTTAAAATCACTTAATACGTTTTTAAAAACTTCATTTGCAAACTCTGCCATTCCTTTTTTGTTTAGAACGCAATAAACTTTAACTAAATTTGCTACTTCTTGACTAACGTGCAGTTTTGCAGTATTTCTTTCAGTCATCAACCAGTTTTTTTGCCACACGTTTATAAACATTGCACGTTATTTTAGGCAAACAATTCACAGAGAACAACAATTATGAAAACATTTTCACCAAAACTGGATGCAATAAGTGAAAACATTATTTATTTGCTTTCTTTAGATTCAAGACAAACAGTATCGTCTTTGGCTCAAAAATTAGGCGTGAATAGAAAAATTGTTGAAAATCGCTTCAAAAAGTTATTTTCTGAAGGATTTGTAAAATATTTAACAGTAAGCAATGAGAAGAACAGAACTCGTTTTACTATGCTTGTGAAGCTTAAAGAGATGAATGAAGAAACTATTGAAAAGCTTAAAAAATTCGGAAATCTCATCAAGCTAAAAGAAACACTCGGCACATACGACATTTCAATTCTATTCGACGCATATTCATTAGATGAATTTAACAAAACAGTTTCTCAAGTCACAAATCTGTTGCATAACTCTTTGATAACGTATGATATTCTTCCGCACAATTTTGAAGACACTCTCGGCTACAAATCTTTTTGCCACAACCCAGAACTTTTAAAGCATTATTCGCCATTACAATCAGTAAAAATAGAATTAAGACCAGATGAACAACAAGTTTTATCAATAATCAAAAAACAAACAAACCTGCCACTAAAAGAAATCGCCAAACAAACAAAAAAAGGATATTCAAAAGTTAAAGAAATCCTGAACAAACTAGAGCAAAACCAAATTGTGCGATACACAATCGATCCAAACTACAACAAATTAGAACTCGAATTTCACAATATGTTTATTAAAATAAATCTAGGACAGAAAGAACAATTCGAAAAATTCATAACAAATCATCCACGAATCCACTGGATAAAAAGATGCAGTGGAAAATGGGATTATTGCTTATCAATAACTGCACAAAATATGAACGAATTTGTAGAAACTACAAAAGAAATCAGAACACAAAACAAAAACACAATACTTGACGACACAACATTAGTATCACACATCAAAGAAATGAGACGACAATGACAAAACAACCAATAGGCATCATAGGGGCAATGGACGAAGAAATATCAATGTATTTGAAGAATTTAGAAAATAAAAAAGAACATAAATGGAATATTTTTACTTTTTATGAAGGGACAATGCAAGGAAAGAATGTAGTTATAATCAAAAGTGGTGTTGGCAAAGTATTCGCATCAATGATTTGCCAAAAACTAATAGATGAATATAAAGTAAGTTCAGTGATTTTTACAGGTGTAGGTGGCAGTCTCAACAACAGTTTAGACATCGGCGACGTTGTTGTAAGCACAGATTCGTGCCATCACGACTTTGACGCGCAACCATTAGGATTCAAAAGAGGACAAATAAGCTATACTGACTTCAGATTTTTTGTAGCTGAGAAGGAATTAGTTGATTTAGCATTAAGTGCAAAACTTGAAGGGCACAAAATTATTGCGGGTAGAATTTTGACCGGCGATCAATTTATGACTCACAAAGATAAACAAGACAAAAAATATTTGTTTGACGAACTTCACGGCGACTGCATAGAAATGGAAGGCGCAGCAGTAGCACAAGTCTGCACGATGAATAACATACCGCACGTTATCATAAGGTCTGTGTCAGATAAAGCAGATGGTTCAGCAGTAGCAGATTACGACAAATTCAGGTTTATTGTAGGAGAGAATTCGTTTAAGATTGTTGAACACATATTACAGATGGTGAACTAAAGTGATAAATACTAAAAAAATAGAAAGAATACAACAAAATTACAAATTTTTTAATAACTGGAGCACTAATCATCTTGCAACACTTATTTGTATTTTATTTTTAATACTTATTCTATCTTTTTTAACACCATTAATTACAAAACAATATTCTCAAGTTCATGAGTTCGGTCATGGTTTAGCAGCACTCATTCTTGCACAAAGCAATTTAACAACTGGCGAAAACTTAACAATATCTTGGGTTTTTTCTGGACAAAATCCAATACTAACAAGAGCGAGTTGGCAAGGATTAACTTCGCTTCAAGCCGTAATAATATCAATGGGCGGGGGGATTATGGAAATATTAATTACATTTTTTTTATGGCTCTTAATAGTTAGCATTCAATTATCATCTGGCAAGAAAGTGAGGGATGTTGCTTCAATTATGTTTCTTTTTAGTGCAATATTTTTTTCATTATTCTACTCCGTAATTTTTGCAGATACTGATGGATTAGCATTAAACCACCTCATGTCTGAAAAATTTGGCATTTTCTGGGGGTATATTTCTAGTATTGTTGGGTTTATTGCAGTGGGAATTGCAATAATATGTTTAGGTATCGCAATTTGTATTGATGTTGTAGAGATTCTTGAAAGAAATAAATTTATAATTAAACTTAATAACTTTATTACTACAAAATTAAAGGTTATAAACAAAGAAAAATCAGAACAAAACTTTGAAAAATTAGGTGAGAAAAAATACTAAAATGACAACCTATTCCCATTCAAAACTGAGCACGTTTGAACAATGTAGGTATAAGTATAAGCTTCATTATATTGATAAGGTTAAAGTAGAAGTTTCTACTACTGTTGAAGCGTTTATGGGTGATATTGTTCACCAGACTCTTGAGAAATTGTATAAAGATTTGAAGTTTCAAAAAATTAATTCTTTGAAAAAATTGCTTGCTTTATTTAATGAAAAGTGGAATAAACAATGGACAAATGACGTATTAATTGTAAAAAAAGAGTACGGGCAAGATAATTACAAAAAAATGGGTGAAAAGTACATTACTGACTATTACAATCATTACGCACCTTTTGACCAAATCACGATTCTTGGCATTGAAACACAAGACAGAATAGAACTGCCTGATGGAAATCATTATCACATAAGAATTGACAAGTTCGGTTGCAAAAAAGATGTTTATTACGTTTGCGATTACAAAACAAATGTTAATATCAAAGACCAAGAAGAAGCAGATAATGATAGACAACTCGCAATGTATTCAATCTGGGTTAAACAAAGATTCAAAGACGCAAAAAAAGTAGTTCTATTATGGCATATGCTTGCATTTGACAAAGAAGTAACATCAGAAAGAACACAAGAACAACTAGAAAAACTACAAAAAGAAACAATCACGCGAATAAAAGAAATAGAAACTTGCAAAGAATATCCCACCACAGTT
>Ga0209541_10014543_pt1 | contig 11847 bp, 10 predicted proteins | sample RifCSPlowO2_01_FD_184027 | JGI IMG/M metagenome (GOLD analysis project Ga0209541, IMG submission 184027) | Groundwater microbial communities from Rifle, Colorado - Rifle CSP2_plank lowO2_0.1 (SPAdes) (version 2) | ecosystem: Environmental > Aquatic > Deep subsurface > Groundwater | place...
GTAAATTTGCTTTGCTACCCCCTGCTTGCATTGGAAAATAAAATAAATCCGCAGGGGTAGCCAAGCCTGGTCAACGGCGCAGGATTTAGGATCCTGTCTCCTAGCGAGTTCGTAGGTTCAAATCCTATCCCCTGCATTCTAATAAAATGAGACCTGAATTAGAGTTTGAACATGAAGTATTATTAGCATTAAGGGATGCTTTTGTTAAAGAGAAGATAAGGCTTTTTTTCACAGATGTACACGGGAGAAATAGTATTCCACTTATTCATGGTCAGAAGCGGCGCTATGGTGTTTTAGACAAAGACAACAATATCCTATCTCCTGATGCTTTGCTTATCGGCAGAAATTTTTTTCTTCCAATAGAAATAAAATATTCTTCAAAAATAGTTCGGTCGCAAAAATTTAAAAAACACAAATTTCTGGCTTCACATTATATTGGTTCAATCCCAATTTATTTTGGTGCCCAAAAAATAATTCCCACTAGAATAAAAGTTCCTCCTGCACATTCTGTTGCGGTAATTACTAATTATCGAAGACCCAATGTTAAATCTGCTCAATTTTTATTTATAGCTGCAGACGGTCTACAAGAACTGGCTGACAATATTCCAGAATCCGCCGGAATTAGCCGTGAAAGATTAAAAGAATCACTTACCCGGGAAAATCAAAATCTCAGTCGCTGGATGAATTATATTGTATGAATCCTCTAAAAGTCCGCTGCCCCCACTGCCACCGCGAAAAAATGTTTCTTCCTATGAAGCCGAATAAAGAAAACTGGGGTACGCAGTGTTTTATGTGCGGAAAATCATTCAAAATATTTCCAAAAAAAGGAAGGCCGAATATTGTGAAAGTTGGTTAGGTTTGTAGTTAGTAGTTCGTAGTTAGTACTGCAAACCACCACAAAGCGAGGGAGAGCGAGGTGTCCCCACTCCGGCTGTGGAGGGTGTGCGCTTCCACACTCCCTCGCTTTGTGACCACAAACTACGAACCAATCATTCAATATATTTCTGCAATTCACTCTTTTCTTCTTTTATCTCTAATCTCTCTTTTAATTTCTCCGCTGTTTTCTGGCCAACCAACTTAACTAAAACATCCATTTTTGCTTTTTGTATGTCCTCCACTCCCTGGATTCCTGCATCAAAAAGTTTGCGCGCCCTAACACGCCCAATATCCCTTATGCGTATCAAAGGCAACAGTTCTTTCTTAACCCCATATTTCAACCGCTTTCTTAAAATAACAACTTTCCCCTCTAATTTTTCCCTTCCAACTATTTTTCCAATTTCTGAAATTCCATACAAAAGCCAGTCTGCAATATCCAATTTAGTCCTCAAAGTTCCAGGCGGCATGTTCCATCGCTCCATTATCTTATCGTCTGTTATCTCACCCATCCAGTCAAAAAATATCTGTGCGTTTTTGAAAGCCATCAATTGTTCTTCCTCAAGCTCAAACTTTTCAAACTGCTCATAAACCTCCGCTTCCTCTGAAACCCTTACTGCCAATAAAGGCCGCATTTCTGCTGTGTCTGAAAGGACAGTGAGCAAAACCATGTCATCAACTTTTTCCCGCTTTAACAATTCAATCATCTCTTTTGCAGTGAGCGGATCAATATACAGCTGCGCAACCCGCATTCCCAGTTTTGTGCAGCCAAACCTTTCTTTCTCGCTGTAATCTATGAACTCCCACTCAAACAGCTGGTCTAAAATTTTGTTAATTAAATTTTCAATCCCCTCTGTGTTCCCATACTGATGTGCATAGAATGTTTTCTCAAAAAACTCATACAAACTATTTTTTGTTCTTGGCATCTGCGCAATTAGTCCAAGAATGTGCATTCTTAAAATTGGCTCAACTCCTAATTTGGAAGTTATGTCTTCCGGCTTCCCGTCTATGTACAAATCCCAGAGCTGTTCAAACTCGCTTTCAGTCTTGGCAATTAAAACCGCCTCACCTTCTTTATCGTATTTCGGACGTCCAGCTCTCCCAAACATCTGATGAATCTCTAAAACAGGAATCGGCTCCTGCCCAAAGGTTGAGAATCGTTTGTAATCCCTGATAACAACTCGTTTCGCAGGCAAATTGACTCCTGCTGCCAGTGTTGGAGTGGCGCAGATAACTTTAATCAGGTTTTCCTTGAAATGCTTCTCAACCAATTCCCTTTGCTTTGCGTGCAATCCTGCATGGTGAAACGCGGTCCCGTTTGAAATGCACCCTGCAAGCCTCTTGCATTGCGAAGTTGGCGTATCCAGAACCTCTAAAATTTTCTCTGCAATCCTGTGCAGTTCTTTTTTCTCTTTTGTGTCTGTTGTCGCATACAGTTTTTCACCGATTCTCTCCGCTTCTGTTTCTGCCCCTTTCCTAGTGTTTGTAAAAACAAGCGACTGCGCCCCGCTTTTGACAACATCCATTGCAATTGAAACAGATGGCTCGGTTTTTGAATTATGCTCGATTTTCAAATCTGATTTCTCCATAAAATCAATCTCTCCCTTGAGAAAAATTCCCCGGCTCAATTTAATCGGCCTAAAATTGCTTTCAACTAATTTTGCCTTTAGCCAGCCTGCAACTGCATCTGAATTCTCAACAGTTGCTGACAACGCTAAAATTTGTATCCCTAAATCCTTCAATTGCGTTGCAACAATTTCCAAAGTCGGCCCCCTATTAACAGAATCAATTAAATGCACCTCATCCAAAATAGCCAACCCAACTTCATTTATCCAGCTCGGAGTGTGGCGCATAATCGAATCCATTTTCTCAATTGTAACAATAATTAAGTCAAAATTCTCCAAACTCGCGCCTGAAGAATCAAAATCACCTGTTGAAATTCCTATTCTAACCAGATCCCCATACTTCAGTTTCCAATCATGATATTTTTCAGACGCAAGCGCCCTCAAAGGGACAACATAAATCGCTTTCTTTTTTCTGGCTAAAATGCAGTTAAGCGCTGCCAATTCAGCAACCAAAGTTTTTCCGCTTGCAGTCGGAATTGAAAGCAGCACATTCTCCCCATCCAAAACGCCTGCTTTTATTGCTTCTGCCTGCGGCGGGTATAATTCAGTTACTTTATCGTGCTCACTAATGCGCTCTACTACTTTGCCAAGCGCCCCATACCTCCCAGAAACTTCAGAAAGATGCATTTTAAGGAAACTATATATCCCGCTTGGAATACTTAATTTTTTGGTATGGCCAAACGAGCAAGTAAAACAAAAACTGGGTTATTACTCATAACAGATGCCGAGTACGCGAGACTCATGTCCAAGGTAGAGAACACGCTTAATTTTAAACTAGTTCTTTCTATGGGCATTCCACAGAAAAAAGCCCAAGACATCATAAAATTGCTAAAAAGCTATATCGCAATTATTCACAAAAAAGTTCCTCAGATGGACATTATTGAGATGAAATATTATCCCTCGTCTAATGAATTTATCATGATGTTAAATCCAATTTCTGCGTTTGCTAAAGAAGGTATAATTGAGAATTACCACTTTTTGTTCGTAAAGCAGGCGATGAGAGAAGAGAAACCATTTGTGGTTATTAATCTATACTTAAATACCCAATCCACATTTGAGGTCGAACAAATGGATACTATTTTTTCTAAATTAGCCCGAGCACTAAAAGCAAGCGGCTTCAAGATTTTTGACGAACAGCTTGTCGGCTTTAACCCGGAAGAAAGGTAATCACCTTATTATATCCGCAGTGCTTGCCCCGATTACTGCCGGCAGACTAACTACCAGAATTAATTTTATAATATCCTCTGTTGGCGTTGTTCCAATCTGTATAATATTAAACAGCACATAAACCGAAAATACAATCCCCATTGCAAGCGCATACAGAAAAACAAACCGCTTGGGCAAAAGCTGCTGGACAATCCATTTCTCCTTTATTTTCCTGTACTGCGAGAAATAAAGCACAGATGTGCCTGCCACCATAGTCAGCAGGACTATCGCTATAACATTTGCAAACGACATTTCAATGGCCGCGTTTCTGACTCCCTCGTGCCACGCCATAATGCTCATTCCAAAAATCGCCCCGACAATTCCGCGCGCGACGTCTTTTGTAGTAAATTTCTCAATTGCGGCCGGCCTTATTTCAGTCCTTAACTTTTCAATGTCCCGCTCGAATTTTTTCAGCTCCCGTTCAATATTTTCTTCCTCAGCTTCTATTTTTTTCAGCTCCCTCATTTCTGCGCTTTTTCTGGAACTTTTTCGCTTTGCCATATTTGAACAGATAATTACTTCCCGCTTATTACCCTTCCCTTTCCAGAGGGAACGTATTTCTGTATATCATCCAGTGGAATTGCTCTTGCTTTCTCCGAAGTTTCCTTTGAAACTTTTTTATACCAAACTACCTTTACCTTCTCAGCAACTTCCTTTGATTTATCATCTCCTGGAACAACAACAGCATAAGCAATTGATTTGTTTTTTACAAAAGTTTCTGCGCCTGCAGCAACCTTTCCTTCTTTGTCAATCCCGATGCAAATCTTTAGCGGGACTTTACGGATTATGTTCTTTTTCCCATAAATCATAAACGCGCCTGTTGCAACAAACTCGCCAGCCGGCGCTTTTTTGCTCACTTGATCAGGAGTAACCCAGTAAACATCCTGCACGCCCAGGCCGCGCTGCCACGCCTTTGAATACGAAGCTGAAAGAACTGCAACCTCCCCTAAATCGTTCTCGCTTACTTTGCGCCCCTCGGTTTTAATTACGCAAAACGGAGCTCCCTGAATGTCTGCGTGAAAAACAATATCTTCTTTTGAAGTGTATTTCTTAATCAGCAAATCATTTGTGCTCGCGTCCTTTCCGCAGACAACCACAAACCCCTGCGTTGTTTCAAAATTCCTGAACTTCTCAAACCACTGCTTCTCCTTCTTTTCTTTTTTGACCGGGAGCCTTTCCTCAAATTTAATTGAGCCTAGTTTTTTCTCTGTGCGCTCGATTGCTTTCTTCATGCCTTCGATTTTTCTCTTATCTTTCTTTAGCTTTTCATAATGCTTTGAAGCATCCTTGAACTGGCCCTCGATTGAAAGCTGTTCTGCTTTTATTTTAAATTCCCCTATTTCCTGCAAAGTATCCCTAAGCCTCCTTTTCTGCCCCTCAAGAATTCTTTCAATTTTGTCTCTTATATTCTGCTCCCTCTCGTTTACCTCAGTCATGCTCTCGCTTATGAAAAACTCATCGCAGGCCGCATTAAAGCTTTCAAACTCTTTTGTCTCTACCTCCCCAAGAACTTTTAGTTTAATAGGAGAAATCTCTGTTCTGCTCCCTTTAATGTAATGAAATCCCTTGTTCAGCTCAGAAAGTTCAGAAAAAATTTCTTTTATACTACTCAAAATCTTTCTGGAATCCACTTTTCCTGAATCCAGCCTCTTGTCTATGCCTGCTCTTGCACAAACCTCTTCGGCATATAGCCCCCCTAAACCAAACCTTCTTGCAAGTATCCTCACAACCTCACCTTTTTCCTTGTGAAGTATTTCCTGTATTTTTCCTTCGCTTATTTCTTTTAAATTAACGCTGGCAGGCGGATGCACATACTCCATATCTCGTTTTATAACTCTGTCTTTCCACTCGCGAAGCTCAAGCGCGCCCATAATTTTTCTCTCGCTATTTAGGAGCAAAACATTTCCAGCCCCAAAAAATTCGGTAATTAAAAAATACTCCTTGTCCTTTCTTGCAAAACGAAATTCAACAATCCTCTCAAACGCATGCTGCCTCACCTCTTTTAAAATTGAGCTGTCCAAATGCTTTCTCAGAAACATTGCAAAATTGCTCGGCTCAGTCGGAAATTTCTCCTTGTAATTTGTAAAATGCAGCCTATTTGGCGCAATAACAAGCGTAAAATCCTTTCCCCTGTGCAGCGCAAGGTAAATCCTGCCGTTCAGGTGGTATATTTTCTTAACAAACGCGTTAGTGATGTCTTTTTCAATCTCATTGACAATTGCATAAATTTCAAGCGCTGCCAGCGCCCTGTTTTGCTGCATCTTCCCGTGCCTTTTTCCTTTTCTCTTTTCTCTCTAATCGCTTCTGTTCCGCAACTCTCCTGTGCTCCAATAATTTCTCCCACTCTTCCAAGCTCAATTCTTTCTTCTGCTGCAGCTGCGTTGCTTCATCTACTTTGTTCTTTTGGTCTGCTGTATCTTCTTTTGCAATTTCTGCCTTCAATCTCTGTTCTATAATATCGGCTTTTGTCTTTCGTATGTGCTCCAAATCCCCTGCGCCGAGATACTCTTCCAATTTTTTAGTTGTTGTGAGCATTCTTGTCCGCTTGTGTCGGACTCTGTTTATTAAAGTGCGTTTTTCCAGCTCGGAATTATACTCATAAATCCTGTTCCCAAACAGCTTTACCATTTTTGACTGTGTTATGGGCTGCTTAAACGCAATATATGAGAGCGTCATTAAAACCGCCTTTCGCATATCCATCTGCGGTGCCAGCCCTTTTACAATATCCAGATACTGCGGCTTTACATCCAGCTTAAATTTTCCATCCTGCTCTGAAAGATCAATCGGGCCGTTTCTTTTCCCATAATCAGCCCTGATTTCCACAATTGCCTTCTGCACCTTGTTCTCATTAACTCCGGCATACCTGCACAAATCTCCTACCCCTATCCATTTGCCGGCTAGGAAAAGCGCCGCTTCCACCAAGTTCTTTACTTCTTTAAAATCCCTTTCAGCCATGGCAACCCATATGTCCAGCAGTAATATTAATTTATAACCCTCTTATGATACTACTTGACAATGGGCGATTCCAGCACAACCTATAAGAAAATCGGCAAAGAGATCGGGTTTTCTTACGGGATAACCATTCTGCAGCTGCTCCTTGCGCCGCTCATAGTCGCAATGCTCACCAGGGTTTTAACACCCGGAAGATACGGCGCTTATGTCCTATTTGCGGCACTCATCTCCTTTGGGGCAATGGTATTACAGATGGGCATGTCCCAGTTTTTCCTTACCAAGCTGCATAGCTACAAGGAGAAAAAATGGCCCATAGTTTTCTTTTCCATCCTGTCCAGCGTTTTTGCAATCCTGGTTTCCTTCAGCGTTGTTTTTTACTTTACCCCGATTGCCGGCTTCTTCCTGCAGCACGCAAAACTGGCCGGCTATTCCACAATTTTGGGCCTTTCCCTGATTGCAATAATTTTTGTCACCTTGGGGCGAATTTATGATTATTACTACAAAGCACGCCAGAAAATAAACATTGCAAACTTCATGGAACTCCTCCGCACACAGGGACTTGCGCTGCCACTTCTTTTTCTTTACATTTTATACGGGCAATTTAACCTAGCCCATGTTTTTATAGCATGGATAGCGTTTTCATTGCTGTCTTTGGTGATTTATGCGTGGCTTGACAAAAAAGACATTTCTGCCTTTCTCGCCAGCGGGATTAACTTTGCGGAAATTCCACCTGCTTACAGATTTTCACTGCCTATCGCTCTCTCTGCTGTTTTCGGCTGGGTTCTTGCGTACTCTGACCGATTTATACTGAGTGCCTATACCTCAACCGCAGCTGTTGGAATTTATTCTGTCGCAGGCTCGATTCTTGGAATTTTGCTCACATTCAGCGTCGCTGTGAGCAATGTCATTGTCCCTTATTTTGCAGAAGCATGGTGGAAAAACAAAAAAGAATACGGAATGTATCTCAACGCATTGCTGAAATATGGGTTTTTCATCCTCATCCCAGGAATTGTCGGTGCAATTGCACTGCGCCACGAGTTGGTTACATTGCTTGCAGGCCCGCAATATTTGGGCGCTGCCCCGATAGTTATCATACTTAGCCCATATCCGATTTTTGCTTTTCTCAATGGCATTTTTGGAGTTTCACTTTTCCTGCAGGACAAGCCGCGGCTTGCACTTTATTTGAGTTTTATCGGAGCAGCAATTGATATCGGGCTTGCACTGCTGCTTGTTCCGGTTTATGGAATGAAAGGCGCTGCAGCTGCCCTTGTGCTGGGCAATCTCTTTATTTTTGCCGCACTTTTCTATTCATCTAAAAGCGCCGGCCTTGTGAATTTAAGATTCATGAAATTGGGGCAGATTTTGTTTTCAGCTTTGGCAATGGGGGCTGTTTTGATGTTCCTGCATCCTGAGAACATTGTTCAAAAACTCCTTACGCTGCTGTTTGGCGGCGGAATTTATTTTGCCCTTATTTTTCTGACAAAAACCTTTGATCAGGGCGAATTAAAGGTCATTAAATCACTTTTTTCAAAATAACGCTTCATTGCTTATATATACTAAAAAAACCAGATATGGCTTGCTTCTTTCAAATATATGGCAAGAAAAGCATTTGTTGACAGGAATACCTGCATCGGCTGCAGCGTCTGCAATCACGAAGCTCCGTCCGTTTTTGTCGAACTCAGGCAGGACCCGGAGCATAATGACGATTTCAAGTCATTTGTTGATGAAAATTCAGACCATGAAGCAGTAGCCGATAAAGTAGGCGAAGCAATTGCAAAATGCCCTGTCCAGTGCATAAGCTGGAAAGGAACTAAAGCAGCAGTAGCACAAAGCGAGGGAAAAGCTTAAATAAGAAAAATCCCAAATTTTATTAAACGCATCAAAACCAGCTAATTTTTTTGAAAAATATATGGGTGAACTAAAACTCGAAATCGTGCAGGAAAGTGGTGGCTGCGGCTCTGGGCACGGAGGCTGCGGATGCGGCTCCGGACACGGAGAACAAGGAGGCTGTGGTGGCCACGATGAAGGGCAGAATGCTGAATATATGCCGCCTGAAAACCAAATTTTAGCAGCAGACCCAAAAGCCAGTGCAGTAAGCTTTGTTTTGTGCACTATTCCGCAGGATGTCGGGATGGACAGGACTTCCGGCCCTTTTCCAGTAATGCCAAAAGTTGCCATCTGCTCAATCTTTAACCATGCTAAAAAAGCAGGCTATACCGGCGGCGATTTCTATGACACGGACAATGTCTTTCCAACAGATGAGGAAATGTTCAATTACTTCAAGGAAAAGCAGCCAAGCGTTGCCGGCATAAGCGCTGTTGTTTCAACTTCATACTATCAGGCAAAGCGCATTGCAGGCATAATCCATCGGGCATCGCCGTCTACGTGGATTGTGCTGGGCGGGTACATGGCCGCATCTTCCAATGTTATCCTGAGAAAAACCGAAGTAGACCTGTGTTTTCTTGGCGATGGCGAAAAAACATTCATTGAATTCCTCAACTATGTAAAGAACCACGGGGAAAAGCGCAATTACAAGGAGCTTGAAAAAATAAAAGGAATTGCTTTCCTGAACGGGAATGACGATTTAATAACAACTGGCTACGGCGAAGCATCAACGAAAAACGAATTTTATTTCCCGGATTATGATATTTTGGCGCTCGGGCTCAGGGACAAATCAGATTTGGTGGAGAAATATTATTTCAGGGATGGCGTAAACAGCCCGTGGTTTAACCACGATTCGCGCGCCTATGATCAAACCCAAAGGCCAAAGCTTGCAATATTCTGGAGCACAAAAGGCTGTGTTGCGCGATGCACTTTCTGCCAGCGATTCTCTGGCGAGTATAATCCAAGCGACCTGGATTCTATGGACCAGCATCTTGCAATGCTGAAGGAAAAATATAATGTTGGATTTATCGCGCTCGGCGACGAGAATTTTGGAAGCGACAAAAAACATGCTTACGAGGTTGCAAAGCTGATGAAAAAGCACGGCATGCTCTGGATATGCGGCGGAATACGATGCACCTCGCTGAAAGCCGAGGATTTAAAATTCATGCGCGACAATAACTGCGCCGCGCTCAAGTTCGGAGTTGAATCCGGAAGCCAGAAGATTCTCAATTCAATGGAAAAGAGATTTACGGTTGAAAATGTGCGCACTGCGCTGAAAAATGCGGAGGATGCAGGCCTTTATTCCCCGCTTGGATTCTGCATAGGGATGCCGGGCGAAACAACACAGACAATTCTTGAAACCGGAAATTTCATGGGTGAAATTGCAAGAATGCAGGGTGTTCCTCCATGTGATTTGGATGTCGGGCTTTTCTACGCTCTCCCTTTGCCAGGAACTCCTTTGTACGAATTCGGCCAGCTAAACGGAGTCATTGGGGCAACTCCTGACGAGGAAGAAAAATACCTGCACTACATGTCTGACAAGGGAACAAGCAAGGACAACTATGTTAATTTGACCGGCCAGCCGCTCAAGGAAGTCGTATTCTGGGATTTTCTTGCAGCATACGAGGCAATGCGCACCTATTACAGCAAGCCACTCGATTCTCCGGACCCAACAAACACACTCAAGCATAACACAAACGTTCCATATCCTTTGCACACTGCAGGAAGCCTGCGCAGGCCATCTCCCGTATTAAGGGCTATCGCAAACATGACCGGAGAAAGATTTTATCATTATATTACCAATCCAATCACTTACCTGAACAAAATATTGATACGAAAGAAATTTGTCACAAAAATACCGCGCCCGATATTTTACGGCATAATGAAAAATCTCACTTATCTTGAGTACATGGCAAGAACCATGTTCGGGGCAATACAGCCATTCAGCAGAAAGCAGGTTCCGGCAGTTGCAGAATCGGAATCGCTCCGCGTAGTTTGCGCAAGGCTGAACCAGCAGCTTCCGCCGCCCCAGACAGTTACGGAAAAAAACCGCAAGGCGCTTCTTTTGGGAGCTTAGTAAAATTACCTAAGCAGTTCCTTATTTTTTCTCAGGAATTTGGCGCCTATTCTTGAAGGAAATCCATAGCAGTAATCGCCCTTTTTGAAAAACGAGCGGAACTTTTTTTGCATAGCCTCGTCCTCTTTTGTGTACTTGAACGTTCCGTCAATCCTGTCGTTCATCTCTTCCACTGCATCCAATATTTCCTGCGGGCTGTTTTCAATTATATCAATTCCTGCCCTCTCATAGTCTGCAGTGTCAACGTAATCAATTATTTTCGAGTTGATTATTTCCCTGAAGGTCAAAAGCCTTTTTTTCTCCCTTGACCAGAGTTTTTTTGGTATGAAAATGTCAGAAGCCCTGCATGGCGGGGTTTTTATTGAAATAAGGTTTGTTATCAGCACTGGCGTGTGGAACAATTCGGGTATTACCCACAATCCTGCTGTCACTCCGATAAAAAATTTGCAGTTTTTCAGCAAGTAGACATCCCCGAAATCGCTTCTGTGCTTGTTTGCATAATCGACAATTTTTGAATTTTTTGCCCCCAGTTTTTTCTCAACCACGTGCCCCATTCTTATTGCAAAACCGCCTTTTGCAGCAGCATATTCAGCTGCCTTTGCGTAATTTTGGATGTTTACGTCCCTGAAGCTGTACTCTGTATCTGTTATCTGCTGGCTTGCAAGGTAGGCAGGATCCCTTCCGTGGAAGCAGATAAACCAGTCATCGATTCCCATCAGTTCAAGCAGCTCTTCCCCCTTCACTTCCTCTGTTTCTGTGAAGGAGATTTGCGGATTTCCATTGCTGAACTCATAATACTCATTGGAGCTGAAATTAACCGGCTGGAAAAACTGCGATTTGCCAAGCCACGACTTTTCGCTGAAAAGGCTCCTGAAAAACACCCTTAATTTCTGCGGCTGCGGTATTCTTATTATTCTGAGCCTGCGGCTGTACATCTTGAGCAGCTGATTGTTTGACGGGGTTGTGCTTGCTATTCCAATAAAAGCAATTCCCTTTGCTGGAATTATTTCCAGCTCCATGCGCCGCAGGAGCATTTCACAATCCCCTGCAAGATGGCCTATGCGCTCGGATTTTATCCTGAAAAGTTTTACAAATTTGAACGGCTTTATCAAATAAAGGGCAGTTACAATAAGTGCTGCGAAAAAATTCACCACAGTCCAGTATAAAGCCCTTACGGCATAAGACCTGTTGTAAAACTCAATGCCGTCATTTTTACCCATTGTTTTTCAA
>Ga0209541_10014544_pt1 | contig 11846 bp, 9 predicted proteins | sample RifCSPlowO2_01_FD_184027 | JGI IMG/M metagenome (GOLD analysis project Ga0209541, IMG submission 184027) | Groundwater microbial communities from Rifle, Colorado - Rifle CSP2_plank lowO2_0.1 (SPAdes) (version 2) | ecosystem: Environmental > Aquatic > Deep subsurface > Groundwater | place: Rifle...
TTTGGTGTATATCCCATTTTTTTGGCGGGGCCGACGGGACTCGAACCCGCAACCTTCTCCGTGACAGGGAGACGCTACTAACCAGTTGAGCTACGGCCCCAATATTAAATAATTCTTAATGCCTTTTGAAATATTTCATGTTTTCTATTCAAATACATATCTGATAATACACCATTATACATAAAATTGCATAGAGCAATCCCCTTTTTCCAAGAAAAGACTAAATCATATCCTTTATTATTTTTATTATATAGATAGCCACCCTTGATACCGTTTTTATTCACTTCCCTCCAAAGACTTTTTAAAAAACCCTGGCTTCCCGAACAAAATCTTATGTTAAATACCCATCTAAGCTTGCCTCGGTCCTTAGCCCAATGTTTTCCCAAATGTGCACAGCCGTCACCATCGAAATACCCCCGGATAAAGTCCTTCATAAATAGTTCGGGGACATTTGGAAATTTAATCGTATTACTTTTATTTGGAGTGAATCCCAGTTTTGTTAAATCCTCAAATAGAACCTTACTGCCAAGTTGCACCCTATAAGAAATTCCTGATATCCTATCTCGTCTAGATATTTTATGATCAAAATTCATCATTTTCTTAATCTTTTTTAAGATCTCGAGATCATTGCTGGTAAGCTCGATATAACATCCCCCATTTTTATGCCTCATCATATTCCCATCCGCGGCGAAAAATCCTAATACATAAGCCATTTCTGACGACCATTTTTTAAAGAAATCTTGGTTTAGTATCCTATGTATCGGCATAAAATTCTTCTAAAATTCTAACACACTTTTGGATAAATTAAAAGTCCGCTATTTGCGGACTTTATCTGTCCCACGACTCTCTTTTAGAAGATTCCGAGAGTTTAATAAGATACTTTACGGGATCAGTAGCAATTTTTCTATGAGCTTTAAGAAGACTGTCCTCACCAGCATAACTTACCGCTGACCTAAGATGATCTTTGATTCTTTTAATCACCTCGATAACGCTTCCGCTATAAGGAACTGACAATGATTGACCTTCTTGAGCTTGCGAGCTTTGCACTAATTCCGTTGGATCATTTTTTATCTTACCTCCATCCAGAACAGCCTCTACAGAGGTCATGCCTCGATATATTTTCATTTTTCTTTTGGCGACAGGGTCATCAATGATTACACCCGGGCTTTCATCAGTTCCCGAAAGCATACTCCCCAGCATAACAGTACTGGCACCGGAAAAAATTGCCAATGCGATATCTTTATCATTCCTAACTCCGCCATCGGCAATAATCGGCAATTTTCCTTCTGTGGCAAGGTAAGCTTCTCTTATCGCCTGAAGTTGCGGTACTCCGGCACCAACCTCGAGTCTGGTTCGGCATCCCCTACCCGGACCAATTCCAACCTTAATCGCATCCACCCCAAGACCTATCAAAAACTTGGCACCCGATCCGGTTCCAACATTTCCACAAACAAGTTCAGTGCTTTTAAATTTTTTCCTAAACTCACCCACAGCATTTTTCATAACCTCAGAATCGCTATGAGCAATATCCATCAATATACAGTCGACACCAACACTAAGAAGAGCCTCCGCCCGATCAATAAAATCACCAGTAGCCCCCACCGTTGCCCCAACCATCAATCTTCCTTTTTGGTCTTTCGTAGAGTGCGGTTTTTGTTTAAATAAATGCAAATCCTTTATAGTAATGAGTCCTTTAATTTTTTTATTTTTATCTATCAACGGCAGTTTCTCAACCCGATGCTCAAGCATTAATTTTTCTGCTTGCCGAATAGATATTTTAGGAGATGCGGTAATAAGTTTTTTGAAAGGAGTCATAAATTCCTCAACTAACCTTTGATCCTCGTTGCCAGCCAGCAGAATATCTCTTTGAGACAGGACGCCGGCCAGAATATTACTTCCAGTAGTTTCCTCAATCAGTAAACCGCTTACATTCTGGGACTTTATTATTGCTTTTGCACTTCCTATAGTATCGGTCCTAGCCAAACGATTTGGATTTTCGATAATAAAAGAGTGCTGACGTTTAACATATTTGACCCGCTCAACCTGTTCTTCAATTGAACAATTCCTGTCCAAAAAACCAAAACACCCCTCCAAAGAGAGGGCCTGCATCATTTTTTCCCGAGTTACAGTATCCATATTAGCCCCAATAATGGGGATCTCTGTATTAATATGGCGCGAGAGAGGCATAGCTAAACTCACGTCTCTTCTGCTCTTAACAATGCTATGCTGAGGTCTTAATAGAAAATCATCAAAAGTCGCTCCATGGAAAATTGTTTCTAGATTTTTGATCATTTTTTAAAGTAGATCATCCCTCCCCGCCAGCCGAGTAGAAATTTATCTTTAGAAATATAATAGTTATTGCCCCGAAAATGATGGTCAGGATCCTGAATATGATAACCGATAACGATCTTTCCGTTTTTTCTGACACCATTCACCACTACCACATGGCCGCCATTCTTCTTATTCATCTTATAATATACCGAGGCCATAACCGGCTTACCCTTCACGATATTTTTCTCCAATTTTTTGAGCCATTTAGATTTTTCTAAAGATGCTTTAGGAAATTTTTTTATAAAACTCAGCTTGTGGCCGTATTTTTTAGCCAGATCAGTAATCGTTTTATGCCTCCAGCCGATACCATCCAAATATCCACCCATCTTTCTAGCCTCCTCTATCAACTTGCCTATATCTATATCCACGTGCCTCTTGTTACCGAATGCCATCATCATTTTAATTGAACAAACGGCACAGGAATATTTCTTCCATTTTTTATCTTTTACATCTTGATGCTGACTTACCAATGGTATTTTTATTACAACATCCTTAATCATTTAGTTCATCGTGCCAATAAATTTTTTCTATTTTACGAGTATCGTTGTAAGTAGAGTGATGTCTGCGAGGAAAACCACTACCTTTTGAATCATTACTTATGGCTTCATCATTACCGATATAAAACCCCATATGTCGATGCTCTGTTTCATATTTTCCTAAAAGTTTCTCGTCAGGATCTTTTGATTCCCATATCAAAATTGAGCCTGGCTTACATTCTTCGACTTGATACCATCCGCTATCTATTAGGTCCTTCTCCGTACCCTCGACTGTCGCATGAGGTCTTTTAACCAATTCTACTCCGAGTAAGATCCAAGATACAAAAGCCGCACAAGAATTTTTACCATTCTCTAAAATATCAGTTTCATTCCCCTTCTCATCTTTAGCATACGCATTCCTAAATAAGTAATTGTCCCCGCCTTTAATAGAATTGGAGATCATCGCCAAGAGAGTTTTTCTTTTCAAAAAGGTAAGGTTTATTATTGGGAGTTCATGCTGTCTAGTCATAAACTAACAATAACAAAACAAAGGGCACCTTTGCAATTGTAAAGATGCCCTTTGTAGACTTTGTAGATTTGTAAACTTTAAATTTTGAACTACCTCGGCGTTTATCCCGAGTTTATCGAGGAGCTACTTCTCTCCACTGCGGAATTGCACCCTGTAAAATCACTTGATGGGTTACTGAACACACACCAACCTCATCCTGAGTAGTAAATACAACTGGATAATTGCCTGTATTAGAATAAACATGGGTTGTGCTAGTCGGACCAAGAGGCGGAGTCGGATCAGATTGATTTACAATGGCTGTTCCATCTCCAAAGTTCCAGCTCCAATTAGCAATGATCGAGTCAGGCGAGAAAGTACCGGCAAGTTCTATAAATGTAACCGGACTATCAACCGCTGGAGCAGGAGGAGAACTACTAAAATCTGGGTTGGGAAAACTATGGGAGGGAGTTGTCCAACTGGTAACCGGAGCACCCGAGGGAACACACTGAACACCGCTGCAAACCCCGCTATTAATATAGGTGTTCATCAATGTCCAGGGCGACCATTCAAGATAACTATTCTGAACTTTTACCCAAGCACGGTAATTGGTGTTCCAGGTCATCGTACATGAACCTGTCGGACTACAAGGAAGCGTACTATTTGCGTTACCGGGACCGAGGATAACACCCGAATCCCATTCTGAAGTGCCTAGCGGCTGGAAAGACCCATCCCAGCTGTCATTAATCTGAACTTGATAAGCGCGCTGAATTGCACCAGAAGGATCAAAATAATTCCAACTTACAGTCGCATGAACACCTGAACTGCAATAAGATCCGTTACTTACACTAACGGTTGTATTTGAGGCTGTAGGCACGGGATTAGCTAAAACAATGTCAGCCGAGCCTTCAGCTGGAACTGCATTACTACGTTCGATTATAGCCTTAGCCCTGTAGTTTCCGCCCAAAGAATATTGATGTATAACCGATGCGAATGGGAATAGCGGTATGTCATTAACGCCTTCGCACTTATAACCAACGGCATTAGTGGCACAATTACCCGGACCCGGAGATGACAAAGCACCACAAGCCGGATCGGCAGATACAACAGAAACATCGTTGCTCGAATTCGGGCAATTCCACCATAAACTATAGTTAGCAGTTCCGATAGCGTTACCTCCAACTACAGCCCGAAGATTAACATTGTTTGGCACAGTACCTGCGCTAGGATTCAAAGTTGCAGTAAAAGATAAAGTCAAAGTAGGTTCCACCTCTACCGTTGTTGTGCACAGAGCGTCCGGCTGAGCACCTGCCCCTAATTCTTGTACTTTAGCAGAAACAGTATGTGTTCCGTTGGTTGAGTAACTACAAATATCATTAAAGCTGTAGGAGGTGACTGGCGTAAAGCCAGTAGATCTTATGTAAGATACTCCATCTGCGCTATTACAATCATAATAATAGTATTTTTGTCTTCCTCTGTCTCCTGACACTATTTCTAAAAGAAGATCGACATTATTAAGCGGAGAAGTACCGGAACTAGGCGTTGCGGTTACACTGCAAGCAAATCCTGCAGGGGCACTAACATTTACGGTTACCTCATCGTTAATTGTTGTTGCTGATGCAGTATTGGTACAACTTAAATTATACGTTGTCATAGAAGTAGGAGTCACTGTTTGAGTACCGCTTGTTCCGATCCAGCTTCCTGTTGGAAAAGTCACCGTGCATGTATCTGCGTTGGCACAAGGACTTCCGCTTGCTCCGCACCAGTCAATAGTAGCGGAACTGCCAGAAGTAATACTGCAGCTTGTAGCCGTATCGTTGCATCGTATATCAGCGGTAGGAGTTACAACACCGACATCAACTAAGACGCTGTCATTGGTTGTTCCACCGGGACCAGTACAGCTTAAATCATAAGTTGTATTGACAAATAATGGGTCGGTAATTTTAGTACCGCTTGTTCCTGGCCAGCTTCCTGTCGGAAAAGTTACGATGCATGTATCTGCGTTGGCACAAACACTTCCGCTTGCTCCACACCAGTCAATAGTGGCAGAACTGCCTGAAGTAATACTGCAGCTTGTAGCCGTATCGTTGCATCGTATATCAACGGTAGGGGAAGTTGCGGCACCAACACTTATAGTTCGGGTATCAGCACGATTTACCGCTCTTCCAATATCGCGAACAATTACCTTAGCTCTCTTTGAGCCAGATGTTGGATAGGTATGTAGCGGAGTTGTCCGGTTTGATGTCGAAACAGCGCTACATCGATATCCATCTCCCTCGGCATCCGACACGCATGATCCAGCCGCAGGAGCAGTCAGTGGAGGATGACATGTTCCCGGAGCTGTACCGGTACAAGAAGTATTCCAATAGAAATAGTAGTCATAATTACCCGAACCGCCCGTTACCGTTGCCGTAAGGCTAGTATCATGGGGTACCGGACCGGAAGGATCGGAGGCTGATAATGATAATCTAAAAGGATCAATCGTTACCGTACAAGTATCAGAAAGTCCTCCACTAGTGACGGTAACTGTCTTAGTGCCTGAAGTTGAATATGTCGTACTAAAATTACTTCCAGAAGGCGTTCCTCTACTCGAAGGCGTACCGCCCGGCGCAGACCAGGTAAAAGATCCGTTGCCACCCATAGGAGTAAAGGTTATTGATTCACTAACTAAACCAGGATCCGGAGATCCATTACAAACCGGGGGAGGAGTATCTATCTCAACAGTAACGCTATCCGTAGTATCAACGTCAGCTGAATTAGTACACCTCAAAGTATATGTCCTAGTCGTACCGACTGCACCGGAGATGGGGCCGGTACGTTCCGAACCTTGTAATCCAGTCCATACGGTACTATTGGCAGTATTAGTTACCTGACAACCATTGGCCGAATTAGCACAAGGGTGTCCCGATGAGCCTGCATCACACCATTCAATACTTACATCCGTACCAGAAGCGATTCTTAGTGTGCTGGGTGAACCGGAATCTCTTCCCCCAGTAGATACATTGACAGCTCTGATGATAGCCTCGGCCGCAGGCGGTGCAGTAACATCAACTGTTACACTATCTGAAAGTAATACGCCATCACTATTAGTACAGGTTAGTGTATATATTGTATCTAGGGTTGGAGATACTGTACGTATTTGGTCGGACCCGGACCAAGTCGTAGAATCTCTGTTATTGCTAACAGAACAACCCCCACTAGAATTAGCACAAGAATGTCTACCGCCATCACTACCACACCATTCTATATCGACTGATTCTCCGGTAAAAATATTGCAGGTACCACCCGAGCCTTCACACCTGATATCAGTCTCGGGAGGGTTAACTGGATTATTTACTGTTAAAGTATAACTATCTAACTCTTGGTCTGTAAAACCTTCACGCAATGAATATCTATATGTACCAGCGCTTAATCCATTGTCAAATCTATCCCCATTACCGCATGGACTGGTCCAAAGCAAGGTACTTCCTCTTCTAATTTCACACTGACTTACATTAGTCGTCCTCCAGTTGATATGCGCATTACATGGAGCAGTACATGAAGAACCAAAAGCATTCCAAATATCACATCCGGTACCAGTACATGGTGTTCTTACTGTTACTGAATCGTTTTCAATTACATTAGTAAGTCCATCATGACCGGGACCATTTGCTTCAAGTTCAAAATTAGCAGTTCCGGTGCTTGTAGCGCGAAATGTTCTAGAACCGCTCAGATTCCCGTTACAACAATCGACTACATCACTCCCAGGGCTTGGCTCACCCTGAAAACTGACACCATTCCAATTCAGATTTACATTGCTACCAGAATTAGTAGTGTCCCAGGACACGGTTATGGTGTCTCCCAGATTAACACTGCTTGGACTTACAAAATTAGAATTATCAATATGAACCCTTCTTCCCCAAATCTCTAATCTACCATTCATGAAAGCGGCATCCCATACCTCTATACGAGAATTTCCAAAGTTATAGTCTTCATTACTTCCAAGATTTATTACTATTTCCTTGTCAATAGATGAACCGAAAGTATACATAAGAGTAACTCCATCACATGCTGAACCGGGAGTTCCCATACCCAGATATACGGAAAGACATAGATCTGCCCTACCAAACTCATCAGCATCGTCAGTATCGTTGTCTAAATAATCGCCCGTCAAACGCGTTCTGTAGGCTTGGTAGTTAGCATTATCTGGAGTAACAACTGATGTCCTACAATCTTTATAAGTATCGTCTATGCAAGTAATATCTTCACTATTAGACCCGTTGAAGGCTGGATACGAATTATTACCATGGCTTGCAATTCCAAAATTATAATAGAGCGTTGAAAACAACACCCAAAATATAACTCTTAAGATAATCAATTTATTGATTTTGAACACTTGGTGGATATATTGGCTCTATATATTCAATTTCAGTTGCTGTAAAAGTATCTTTATTAAAGATATTTTTATTTGATATGGCTGTGATTGCCCAAAAACTTCGATACTTTTCAGTGAGCTCCGCTAGTGAGCCGGAAATTTCTTCTCTTTGAAGATCGTCTACATAATAAAAATCTTTTTCTGGTAGAAATAGCTTAACCTTCTTAAATTTAGTTTTTTCGTTCACCTTAACAATAAATTCTTTTTCCACGCTATTATATTGATCGGCATTCTTTGAAACAACGAATCCTCCTGATATGCTAATGGAGTTTTCTTCAATCTTCATAACAGTACCCGTCAGTTTATTCGCAACAATTCTGTTCCATGGCATAAGCTGTATTATGCTTGACCAAGATAGGATCAAAATTAAAACAACAACTAAAATAGCGTCAATAATTAAAGAGTTCTTCTTAAAACCAAATAACTGCCCTAAATTTTTTAGTTTCATCAATATTTTTAATATTACTTTAATTATAGAACATTTATTACTGAATAACACGGGACTTTATCAACAAAAAAGCAGCACATGCGTGTACTGCTGGGCGACGGTGATACAACCGCCGTCGCCCACCTACTTCATTTTTGGTAGTTGAGAGCAAGCGAGGCCACCCCACTCTCCAAGGTGTACATATACCCGTGAGAGACCTTGACCTTAAGGTCCTTGTATGGCTCGGGAAGAGTCCAGGGCCCCAATACTAAGTCGCTTCCCGCCGAGATCGACCTACTAGCTATTAGGGTAGACTCAGCCTCACCATCGAGGTAAACATTGGTAGTAACCGCACCCTTGACATCGGTAAAGCCGACTCCGATTTTCAGCTGAAAACATCTTCGTTCCCCCTTGCAAGCCTCAGTCTTGATCGAAGATCCCCGCGCCGGCGTCGGTTCGTAGAATGTTACCGATACCTTACTGGTTACGCTTTCGACCACCAACGCTACCGGCGGATCATATGGCTGATCCGGATCCGGAAACGGAGAAGGAGCCAACCCTCTCTTCGAGCAAGCCACAAAGCTTGCCAAAAGCACGACGACTACGACTGCAATGATCCTATTCATGGTATCCTTCCTTCTTCATTTGTAACCATCTGGGGGTATCCCGGATGGGTTTGTGTGCTATGTCTATATTATAGCACGAAATAGCATCAAAAGTCAAGGAGGCAAAATTGACTGTATGGTAAAAAATGTTATGGTTTGACCAGAACATTAACAGGAGGTTGGAAGAATATGAAAACTCGACTGTATTTTACGTGGCTGGCTTTGATTATTTTAGTTTTTTCCTTAGGATGTAATCGCCTGTTTAAAAATTCTCTGTCCCCTAGCGGATTGGGTAGTGGGCAGGTAAAATATAGAATGATCAGGCCGAATGTGGCATCTGAAGATATGTTAAGAATGTTTTCTGAACCGGAATTATGGGAACAAGCCCTCAAAGACGTAAACATGTTCGGATTTTATAATGGGCATGCCAAATACAATTTTCCAATGGGTGGTCCGAATACCCTTTCTAGTTTTCTAAATGTTGTTCCTGGAGGAGCATTTCGCTGGTTAGGTGAAAGAAATATAAAAATAAATCTTGAGGGCGGTTCTGTCAAACCGCATAATTGTGGCCATCCGCCTGATTCTGAAGTAAATGATGCATTAGAATCTATTGGTAATATCCAGGCTAACGGAGGATTTGTCTGGTCTCTATCAATGGATGAGCCGTTTATCTCGGGCCTTCCCTTAAAAGGAGAAGAGGACCCTAAAAACCCCTTCAGGCCCTGTAAATACACAGTTGAGCAAACCGCAAAATACGTTAAGTACTATATAGATAGCGTTCACAAAAGCTATCCCAATATTCATATTGGCTGGATCGAACCTTACGCATATTTTACAGTTGACGAGATAAAGAGCTTCACTCTAGCACTGGAGAAAGAAGGTGTTCGAATTCCATTTTTTCATCTTGACTTTGATCCCGCATATCAAGACAGAAATATAAGTGCTGATATTCAGGAGCTTAAGAATTTTTTTCAGGGCAGGGGAATAGAGTTTGGGATCATAATAATTGGCGGAGGTGGAACAGATAATGAAACTGCCTGGAGTGGTGCGATGACTATGGCAGATAGGCTTCACAGAACAATAGGTCTTGGCAGTCAGGATTATATTATTGTCCAAAGTTGGTTGGATTATCCCCCGACAAGAGATATTGAAGATTTAAGACTGTTCCCGAATAATCTTCCTGAATCCGATCCGACAAGTTTAACTGGATTTTTTAACCATATGATGCAACTATCAAAGTAAAATAAAACCCCCGTTCACGGGGGTTTTTAAAATTTGAATTTAGTTTTAAACGCTATGGAACTGCCGTTGAGTAGACCGAGAGTGTTGTCTGAATATTTTCCGGCCAAAGAAAGGCCGAGGTGTCTGATAGGAAAATATGTGGCTTCACCTTCAAGAACTAGATTGTTCTTAGGAATTAGGTTCTCAAAATTATGTCTGGTAGTTAGGTACCTCATATCTCCATTAAAATTTAATTTCCAAAGAGTGTATCCTGCATTGATATTTGGACCGATTACCATAACCCACTTATCTTGATAGATAATATTGTAATACACACTATTGCCATATGTATTAATGACTTGACCATTAATCGCAAGCTCAACAGTCTCAAGAAAGTCTGCCGCTCCAACCAATAGGGCAACGCGATAATAATTTTTATTAAAGGTTCCCTGTCCGAAATTAAACGTCGCAAAGAGTGACCTTTTTCTTGTTTGATCATTTACCGCCACATTGTTAGAAAGTAATAAGTCATTGTTATTAACTCTTATATGGTATTCTATTCCGAAACTGCCACGAATCAATCCAATTTTGGTCATTTCGACTTTGCCAACTAAGTCTAAATCATCAATACCGCCTTTTTCTCGATCCGATGTTATTTTTCCGTACAAAAAATACCAGTCGCTATTCGCGCCAGATTCAAGGAATAGCTTGTTTGTTATTTTCTGTCTTTTAGAATAGACGTCGACAGAAATGACTTCTTTCTGAATACCGAATCCTATTTCGGTTTTTGTGGGAGAATTTTGTTGGGCAAAAACGTTTACAGGAATATAGAAAATACCCAGGGTTAATATCAATCGGAGTAGCATCGCAATCCCCACCTTGTAAATGTTCGATTTGAAAATAATTTAATATAAAAAATCGGCTTAGTCAAGCCGATTTTTTATATGGGCTGCGATATCCCTCTCATTCACTCTCTCCTGTTTAGCCGTATCTCTATCTCGAATAGTGACAGTGCCGTCTTCAAGAGTTTGAAAATCTACCGTAACACAAAATGGTGTTCCAATCTCATCCTGGGCATAGTATCTCTTACCTATATTTCCCCTGTCATCCCAAACTATATTGAAGTTGAACTTCAATAATTTATAAATTTCTCTGGCCTTCTCGACAAGTTCCGGCTTGTTTTTGAGTAAAGGGAAAACAGCGGCTTTAAATGGTGCTAATTTAGGATGTAGTTTAAGTACGACCCTGTCCCCCTCTTCATGGTAGGCATCCAGCAATAAAAACAAGAAGGTGCGATCAACGCCACCAGAAGTCTCAACAATGTTGGGAATAAATTTTTCATTTGTTTCTACATCTGTATAGCTAAGATCCTGTCCTGAATACTCAGAATGCCTGGACAAATCCCAATCCCCTCGCCAATGAATACCTTCCATCTCTTTTCCTATAGGCGAAGCCTTGTATTCTATGTCAAAAGCTTTTTCTGCATAATGCGCCAGTTTTTCATGCTCATAAAAACCTAGATTATCTGGATTAGTAAAAATACTTTTATACCAATCCATTCTTTCTGTTTTCCAGTAGTCAAACCATTTTTCCATTTCTGAAGGATGGCAGAACCATTGTAGATCCCACTGCTCAAATTCTCTTTGTCTAAATAAAAAATTCCCGGGTGTAACTTCGTTGCGAAAAGCCTTACCTATCTGACATATACCAAAAGGCACCTTTACCCTGGTTGAGTCTAGAACGTTTTTATAATTCAGATAGATAGTCTGGCAGGCTTCGCCCCTTAAATAAGCATCAGTTTTTTCGCCTTCAATAACACCGAGCTCGGTTGGTACTAAAGTATTAAAAAATTTAGGTTCAGTTAGCG
>Ga0209541_10014545_pt1 | contig 11846 bp, 11 predicted proteins | sample RifCSPlowO2_01_FD_184027 | JGI IMG/M metagenome (GOLD analysis project Ga0209541, IMG submission 184027) | Groundwater microbial communities from Rifle, Colorado - Rifle CSP2_plank lowO2_0.1 (SPAdes) (version 2) | ecosystem: Environmental > Aquatic > Deep subsurface > Groundwater | place...
GGGCGGGCATTGAAGCCATGGTTGTTTCCCTGCCTGAAGGAATGGACCCTGATGATTTTTTAAGTGAGCATTCAAATGGGAGAGAAGGCTTTCTTGAGCTTGTCAATAATGCAGAGAGCTTATTGGAATTTAGATTAAAATCATTGGGTTTTGATTATTGTGCGAGAAAATATGATGCTTTGCATTCTTGTTTGCCTATTCTTGCTGGGGTTAATGATGAGATAAAAAGGGGGCAGGATATTAGGTTATTAGCAGAGCTATTGGAATTGCCTAAAGAGCAGATTGTTTGGGGGTTGGAGAGTTATTTGCAAGAGAGGGGGATTACTGCGGATTCATTGCCCTTGCTTTCCTCTCCTCAAGGATTATTGGAATGCGAGGTTCTTGGAATATATTTACGATGGCCTATGCTTAGAAATAAAATCAGGGAAAAATTTCCTGTTGATGTTTTTTCCCATGGTGTGGTTAAAAATATTGCGGGGTGGGTGTATGAAAATGTTAATGGTGGGAATATCATGGGTGGTGGAGATGTTAATGGTGGGAAGAGCAATGGAGCAGGGAGTATTGCAGGAGCAATAAGGGATATTCACTCTATGCAAATTGATATGTTTAATGAAGAAGAATTAAGTGATGTTATTGAAGGTGTTGTTAAAGGTGTTGCAGGGGATAGTGAAAATTTATTATTGATTATGCACAGGATGTTTCATACTCAAAGGTTTGAAAAACCTGATTTTAATACTCTTGAGCATATGAGGGGGGCTATCTTAATGGAGAAAAGGAATGCTGGGCTTAAAGATTTAGAAGATGGGTTATTGATTGCAGATGCTGAAAGGGATGCTGATGCTGTTCTTGAGCTGCTTAGAAAGTATGATAGGAGGTGGGATGAAATTCAGCATAAAGAGGATGCAAAGTTATAAATAGTTGCTCTTCCTGATTTTTATAGGGGTTGTTTGTTTTGAATCGTCTGCAAAAGAGGCTGGAAGAGAAAACTAGAAGAGCTGTAGAAATTTTACAGGAAGTGTATCCAAGGGAGCTTGTTGAAAGGGCTTATTCTGGAGAAGATGTTTCTTTCACCAGGGTTGTTGATTTTTTTAATGCATATCCTGAATTGAGAGATAGGTTTAACAGGAATGGGATGAACCAGAGGGGCGGGAGGGGTTATCAGGGAATGACTTTTCCGCAGGCTGTTAATAATTTATACCCTGAGCTGAGAAGAAATAAAGATGAGCATACCTTGCATGAGTTGATTACAGGAGTGGTTGATTTAAATGGGGGGGGATATTTGCGAAGAATTAAAAAATGGTGCTTAAGTGAAATTAACAAAGGTGAGGAGGTTTCTCCTTATTCTTTGCAAAGGGGGGATTGGAGAGAAAGGATGCTGTTTTATGCTCTCAGAAGGGCTGCCCAAAAATATAATTTAGAGCATGAAACAAGATACACTACGAGAATATTTATGGGGGATGTATTAAATCTTCCAAAACATACTTTTATGCGAGGCAAGTATATGAATGGCGGGAAGAATGATGATGGGGAGAGGGATGGCAAAGATATGAATTATGTTTTGGGTGAGATGGGGGAATTGTTTGTTGCTTTGCTAATGAAATGGACCAGAATCTTGGATCCAAAAGGGGATTTTTTCCAGAATGGGTTTGCAAACCATTTTTCTCCATTAAGAAATGTTTATGTTGGGGGAGCTAAAGAAAGATTACGCACTTACTCATACAATTCAGATGGAAAATTGATAAATGGCAGCGAGTTAAGGCCTGACTTGAGAATTGATACACAAAAAAATTCTATTGCAGGAGAGGTAAAGACAGGAACAAACTATATGTCCAAGACTGCTTTTTTGGAGCTTGCCAGAAACCATGCACATAGAAAAAAGAGGATGGTGTGGTGCGATGGCAAGCCTGCTAATAATCTTGATGAGGTTTTGCATCATGAAATAGTTGATGGAAGCGTTGTTTTTATGTTAAGGGATGAGAAAAGTTATTCGAGAGATGCTGCTGGGATAATAAGAGATAATGGGATAGATTTTATTCCTGGTGGATTGTTTTCGGAGTATCTTGAGAGGCTTGTGGGTGCTTTTAATGGAGAGCTGGCAGGAAAAGTGCTTGGCTTAATGCAGCCTGTTTTGTGTGAGCCTGAAAACTTGTTAAAGATTTATAAAGATATGTTAATGAAACCCCATATGATGCAGCATCCTGGGAAGGGTGAAATGGCTGAATGGGCTTTTGAAGTATTAAATGGAGCTATTGGGCATGCTGATGATATTGTAAGGATTCATGAAGCTGTTAGCAAGAGCAGGAGAGTTGGGTAAGATTTAATTGAATTTCTATGTATAGTGGGAGACATAAGTTTCTCATCATTTTTGTATGTCTTTCCCTAATAAGCAAAGGCGCCTATTGAGGAATAAAAGCGTCCTTTGCTATAGATGTTAAGTTCGCAAACATTATAAATTTACCTTTCATAAGAATGGCATGGGACTTCAGGGGTTATTGAGGAAGATTAAAAGCTATAATAAGAATTTTGATGTTGAGCTGATTAAAAAGGCTTATGAGTTTTCTGCTGCCTTGCATCAAGGGCAAAAAAGGAAATCCAAGGAGGATTATATTGTGCATCCTCTGGAGACTGCCTATATTCTTGCTGGATTGAAATTAGATGATATGGCAATAAGTGCTGGATTATTGCATGATGTTCTTGAAGATACAAATTGTGATTATGAGAAACTGAAAAAGGAATTTGGAAAAGAGATTGCTGACTTGGTGAATGGGGTTAGCAAGATTAAGGAATTAAAAGCTAAGGGAAGGGAAAAATATAATGCTGAGAGCATGAAGAAATTGCTCTTGGCAAGCTCAAAAGATATTAGAGTGGTGATTGTTAAATTGGCTGATAAATTACATAACATGAGGACAATAAGTGCTTTGGAAGAAGATAAAAGAAAGAGGATTTCCAATGAGGTTTTGGAGGTTTATGCTCCTCTTGCCTATAGACTAGGATTAGCAGGGATTAAATGGGAATTAGAGGATTTGGCTTTTAAGGAATTGCATCCTGAGGAGTATAAGGAATTTTCTTTGAAAATTGCCTGGAGCAAGAAGCAAAGAGAGAATGAGATTTTAAAATTGAAAAAGACAATAGCGGGAGCGTTAAGGAAAAATCATGTTAAATTCTTTGAGATTTCCGGGAGGGCTAAAAACTTTTACAGCATTTACAAGAAGATGATTGCGAGGAATAAGAAGTTTGAGGAACTCTATGATTTAATTGGCTTAAGGGTTATTGTTGAAAATGTTAAGGATTGCTATGAATGCTTGGGGGTGATTCATGGATTATGGAAGCCTTTGCCTGGAAGGTTTAAGGATTATATTGCGAGGCCTAAAGAAAATTTGTATAGAAGCCTGCATACTCTTGTTATTGCTGATGATATTGGTGGGGGGTTAAATGTTGAGGTGCAAATAAGGACGAGGTATATGGATGATGTTGCTAATGAAGGTGTGGCTGCGCATTGGAGGTATAAAGATTCTCATGAAAATAAGAAAGAATTGCAGGAAGATAAGAGGTTTGACAGGAAGCTTGGATGGGTTAAGCAGATTCTTGAATTGAAAAATGAGCCAGGAGAGGAATTTTTGAAGAATGTTGTTGTGGATGTTTTTGGGGATAAAGTATATGCGTTTACACCAAAAGGGGATTTGATTGAATTGCCTGATGGAAGCTGCTTAATTGATTTTGCCTATGCTGTTCATTCTGAATTAGGGAATAAATGCGTTGGCGGGAGAGTAAATGATAAGTTTGTCAGCTTAAGGCATTTGCTTCATAATGGGGATGTTGTTGAGGTTATAATTGATAAGAATAGGTTAATGCCTTCCCGTGATTGGCTTAAGTTTGTAAGGAGTGAGAAAGCTCGCGTGAAAATCAGGCATGCTCTGCAGTTAATACAGAAGATTCCTGCTGGCTCTGGGAAGATTCATGATGAAGATGAAAATAAGGAGAAGGGGGGCTTGGTTGATGTTGGCTTGAAAGCTATTGTTTCATTTGGAAGATGCTGCAATCCTTTGCCTGGTGATGAACTTATTGGGTTGATTTCAAGAAGCAATAGAGTAATGGTGCACAGGAAAGATTGCGAGAAGATTAAATTGAAAAGGGAATTTGGGAAACAAAGGGTTAAGGCTTATTGGAGAGAAAAGATTAACAATGAGGTTGGATTGAAGATTATTGCTTATGACAGAATTGGATTATTTGCTGACATTTCAAATACCTTAGCAGGATTAAAGATTAATGTTATAGATGCAAAAGCTTACACTTATGGGAAGAAAGATGCTGCATGCGAATTCAGGATGCATTTTAATGACATTAATGAATTAAAGGATGTTGTTTCAAGGGTGAAGAAAATTGCTGATGTGAGGGAGGTTGGGTTATTGGGTTAGGGATTATTTGCTTAACTTTGCTATGCGTTCAACCTGCTTTACATCAATGTCAAACTTTTTCTCTATGAACACTCCTTTAAAAGAGTCTATGAAGTTCTTATGCTTAACCACCACCCCCAGCTTATCCATGTTTTTTTGCAGGGCTTTCAGGTTGCCAATGAATAAAAATCTTTTAATGGTTTCAAGATTTGTTGATTTTGCCAGAGCTGCAATATCCCTCATGTCTGTTAATCTTCCAGAGTGGAGTTTCATAACAATTAATAATTCTTTTGAGGGGATTCTGGCAATGAGTTCTTTTTCAATCCCTATGAGCTTTCTTTTGGCTGAATTCATAGATAATAAGCTGTAGCTAAAAGATGCATCTGTTGTCCGTGAAGCTAATGCATCTATTAATATATCAATGCCGATTCTGTCTTTTTCATACCTTATAAAACCTGAGGAATAAATATTTTCAAGCTTTTTTTCTATAACCTTAGAAAATCCCTTTTTCTTCAGGATAGATTCAAATTTTTCCAAATCTTTTGCTTGAACTACAATATCGGCATCTATTGAAAATCTGTGCTTAAATGCAGAAACCGCATAGCCTCCCACAATAACAAATTCGATGCCTTCATCTAGAAACCTCTGCAGGATGTCAAATACCAGATTTTCTTTTTCGATTAAATCTTTCATATTATAAGGCGTTTAATTCCCTGTATTTTATCTTTAAGCCTTTTTTGTAGGTTTCATCTATCATTTCCAATGCAGGCTCGAAATTATAGATATTTTTTTTCATAAACTTTATGGTTTCATGCAATGGGATTATAGAATAGCCTCCTTTTTCTATGCACTTAAAATGCTCTGTAAATTCGGGAGAGTAAAAAACTCCTTTTTTGGCACTGATTTTTAAATTTAATTTCCTGCAATACCAATAAAATATTGCTTTGTCTTCCTTCTTGATTCTTACAAATATTGGATAGAATCCCTTATACCTGGCAATATTATATCCTCCCTCTGTCCAGAAGTAAACAGCATCTGTTTTAGTAAAGCAGTATTGTATTCCAAACAAGCTTAATGCTGAGTAGTATAAGCTTGTCTCACTGATGCTGTTTCTGATAAATTTTAATATTTCCTTATATGATTTATTATCTTCCTGCAAGATTACCCCTTTCCATCTTTCCCTTACCATCCCCTCTTTCATTAATGCTGTAACCCATTTATGAGTCCATCCATATGACAATCTGATTCTTTTTGATATAGAGCTGATGCTGTCTTTTTCTCTTACAGAGATTAAAATCTTTATTACATATGGATTTATTGTGTCGATATTCATACTATCATTATAATGATAGGAGTATATAAGTCTTTTGTTTGCTGGATTTATGGGCAGCTATAAAAAAGATGTGAAAGAAAAGATTATATATGCCCCTTATAGCATTAATAATTAACTAATTGGGAAGTTAAAATGTTACCAAAATGGGTGGGGGTCATCTTTCAAAACTCTCTTTGTAAAATCGGATAAGATAAAAAGCAAGACAAATAAATCAGTAGATGGGTTGAGCAGAGAATATGAAAGAGAGAGCATGCTTCATTGATGCTGGTGCTTTTATCAATTTTCATTCATGATTTTACTCTTTTGAGAAATACTTCCGGGATTTATTCCTATGACAGAGATTTTAATTGGCTTGAGATTAAGAGGATTGAGCCGTGATTTTGGGAAGGAATGCCCTATCTTACCTGACTTCCCTTGCTGCTGCAATGTATTCTCTGATTTTTGTTCTGTCTAATGGGTTTCTTGTTTTTTCATCATGTGGGTTGTCTGATTTGAAATATGTTCCTACAATCACTCCTTGAGCATATCTCAATTCCTCTTGGACTGACTCTGGGGTTGAGCCTGCTCCAACAACAAGGGGATGTGATAACCCTATTATTCCCCTAAACTTAGCGATTTTCTCTACAGGTGTTCTTTTGCCTGTTCCTTCTCCTGTAACGACGACTGCTTCTGCTCTTTGCATGCCTTCTTTTATTGCTGCTTCCAATGGTTGTTCTGATGCGTCAATTGGATGATAATATTTTGGCCAGACTCCTCCGAGAATAACAATTTCTGGGAAAGCTTTTTTACACGCATTATATCTTGAGAGGTTTAATCCCCTATCAGAAAGGTATCGACCAGCTATCCTATCTACCTGAATAAAGCCCGCATTATATTCTTTTGCAAGAATAAACGCTTCTTCAAAACCATCTTCTACCCATGTCCCGTCCAAGATGTTTATACCTATAACAAGAGAGGTTCCTCTTTTTGCTATTCTTTCAAGAGTTTCTTTAACATCATCTACTGTGCCATGATAATTTTCAACAATTGCCGCTGTTACGCCTGTTTCTTCAAATAGGGATATTTCTTCAAGAGCTTGCTTTACAGGATTCTCTCCTGCAAGATGGATCATGCCGATAATTGCTTTTTTTGGGAATACCTTACTAAAATTTTCATTAAGCATCATTCTGGGTTGTTAAGAAAAAATATAAAGGCTTCTCTTTTGCTAATTCGTAGTCAATGACCTGCTTAAACGATTGCGGGGTATGGCTTATAGTTTTTTTATCCTATACCTTCCTAACTCGAGAACCGTAATTGCTGTAGATAATTCATTCATGTTTGCTTCTTTTAGGAATTCATCAAATACTTTGTTTATTTTATCTGCTGTAAAGTAATATGGCAATCTTATGAGGATTAACCCAAAGCCTTTATTGTTCATGAATGCTTCGGCAAATCCAATATCTTTTGTAACGATGATACATTTATTCTTTTGAGCATAGACGTATATTTCTTCATCTGTAGCATACTTTAATACATCTCTAACATGAATTGCTTTTAGAGTGTATCTCTCGAACACCCCAATTAACGAATACGGAGAATCTGCATCTATAAGAAATTTCATAGCCTCATTTTTAATGGCCTTACCTCTTCTCCCATTACAAATCTTGCTGCATATTCTATAGCAGCGACAATATCCTCCTGCTTAACCCCGTATTCTTTTCTTATTTCATTGTATGTCATTCCTCCTACGAGGCTCCCCAGGATTACATCTACCGGGACCCGGGTTCCTTTTATTACTGGCTTCCCGTGCATTATCTTTTGGTTGATAACTATTCTTTCCATCTTAAGAGGGTGCATTAATTTCTTTATAAATTTATCTGGGGTGAAAGGCTATTGGTTTAATTCTCCATCAATAACCTGCTTAAATGAGGAGAATGGTTGGGCTCCCACCATAGGGATTCCATTTACAAAGAATGTTGGTGTGCCAGAAACTCCTACTGCTGCTCCATCCTGCAAATCCTGCTGGACTATTGATTGGTATTTTTTATTATCTAAGCAGTCATTGAATTGTTTTGTTTCTAATTTTAAATCTGTTGCGTATTTTTTTAAGCTCGCAATATCTAATGATTGCTGGTTTTGGAATAATTTATCATGGTATTCCCAGAATTTATTCTGCTCCTTGCTGCATTCTGCTGCCAATGCTGCGCTCTCTGCATTTTCGTGGATGCTTAATGGGAAATGCCTGTAAACAAGTTTTGCTTTTCCTGTATCAATGTATTCTTTCTTTAATTGCGGGTAGGTTTCTGTAAAGAATTTCTCGCAGAATGGGCATTGGAAATCTGAAAACTCTATTATTGTTACAGCTGCATTAGCATTTCCAATAACGGCTCCTGATGCTGCTGAAACTCCAATTGGCTGTTGTGGAAGGGATGGTTGGCCTGGTTGTGCTGAATCCAGAGTGTTTGGAAGGTTTAATGGCTGGTCTAATGGCAATGCTGCGGGGAATAATAATTTTCCATCTTGGGATAAATATGAATCTCCTTCTTGTCCATTAACTGATAATGTTATTTTATACACTCCTGAAACTTTTTCTGTTGCTACAACAGATGCTGATGCACCCGGAACATTTTGATTAATGAATAAAGCTGTTTTCTCTCCTGCTGCCTTTTCTGATAATTGTGATGAAGAAGATGAGAACCTAAAGCCGGATGTTAAGATTGAAGCGAGCAAAGCGATTAATAATACTCCTGCAATAATATGAAAGAGATTTATTTTAATCGTGTCTTTTTTATGATGCTCTGGATGATGCTGTTGATGATCCATATTGATTTGAAAACCATGAGGTTTATAAAAGTTTGTTTATTCTCATGTTATGGAGTTATTCTGGGGGGTATATGGGGTTAGATAAATTAATGGAGGGTGTGTCTTCGGAGGATGGGTTAACTGATTTTGAAATGCTTTTAGCAGAACGAAAAGCTGCTATGGAAAAGTGTGCATCCTTAAGTTGCGGGGGGAATGGGGTTGCATTTTTAAGAGATGATTTGGCTGAAAGGGTGTTGTATGAGTATTTTAATGTGGATGAATTAAAATTGCTGGTTGACTTCTATTTTGGCTGTGAAAAGCCTTTTCCCTTGATTATGGGTGGTGCGCCCTTGGTTGATGTTGGTAAAGAGAAGGCTGCGAATGGGGAGAAGCATTATGCAAGGGTGATAAGAAAGATTGGGAGGGTTGCAGATGTGAACAGGTCTCTTTACTTAGATAAAAAAGGTGGGCCTTTTCATAATCTTCTTTATGCTTTTGTTCAGGGATATAATGATTTAACAGGACAGAGGATTAGATTAGATGTAGAAAGCTTTCCAAAAGATGTTCGGGAAGAGGGTTGGAGATTATTCACGGATACAAAAGATTTCGCTAATGAGCTTTTGAGAGAGCTACTCCATAAAGAGGATAGTGGTGTATCTGAAAGAGCAAGAGGGCAGAGGGAAGCTGATAGGGCTCGTGATGAGAAAGAGAGGAATTTTACAAGAGTGCGTAATTATGAAAAAGAAGCCATAAGGAGTGCGGGAAGAGAGAAAGATGCATTGGTTGATGACTGCTTAAGGACGTATCCATTTCTTGGATATTATTATGAGCTTCCTGATTCTGTTCAAACTGCTTTCCTTAATGTGTTAAAAAAAGCGTATATGATGAAGGCTGTTGAAGATAGATTGCCTTTAAGGGATGTGTTTGTTGGATTAGATAATGAGTTGTATAGCTCTCTTGAGCCTTCAACCGGGGTGAGGGGGGAAATTGGAACAATTTATGCTAAACATTTAAACATTCTTAATGCATTATCTGCAGCTGATTTGCATCCTGACAGGGAGCAGTGTGAAGATGCTGTTAATGAATTGCTGCAGGTTCTTATGAAGGGAATTTACGAGCCACGAACAAGGGCTGTTTTTAATTTCAATAATGCTTTTGATAATGGAGATTTTGCAAAAGTGAGGGAGGTTATAAATTTGCTGTATCTTAGTGCTGGCTCGTTAAGAAAAAGAATTAGAGATGGGAGACTGAACGGGATTAAAGTCGGTTATGCGAAATATCTTCCTGAGCCGAAAGCTGGGTATTATGCTGTGGAGAAAGGTTCTGTTGAAGAAATGAGGAGAAGATATGGATTGCAAGGTGTTAGTAAGCCAAGGGTATTAAAAATTGGGAAAGTTGATGATTTATCTTTTATGGGGGAAAATGGGTTTTATCTTCTTAGATTAGATAGAAATCGGGAGCGGCCTTTTAGAGATAGAGTTAGAGAGAGTGTACTAGGACATAAAGGGTATAAAACCATTACCTTGGGAAAGAATGAAATGCTTGCTGTTCCTCCTGAAATTGTGAAGGGAATTCGGAGGGGCGCATAATCATGGCAAGGGCTTATCAACTTTTAAAAGAGAGGGCCAGGGAAATTTTTCCATTGCTTGTAGATGCATATCATCAAAAGAAAGGGATTTTTCAATACGAAGGATTATTTCCTGAGTTGCCTATTCCAAAAGAGATTGCATGGGGTGGAAGAGAACACTTTAATTATTGGTTTTTTGTGACTATGGCAGACCATTCGGTGAGGTCGATGTCGCATTATAGAGAAGCGAGAAAATTATATTCAAAAATATCGCAGGGGGAATTTCCAAATATCTTTCAGCCTGAAATAGCTGTTGCCTTAGAATCTGAGAGGCTTAAAAAAGCTCTTGCAGCAATGTGCAGGGGGGCTAATAATCATCCTGAAGAATTTAAGTTTAATGCTGATAGACTTTTACAGCAGTATGGCGGGAATGCACAAAATGTGGTTGATGTTTCTGATATTAGAGAGGCAAAAGAAAGATTGCAGGAATTCAAAAGATTTGGCCCCGGCATATCGGGGTTGTATCTTTTGTTTTTGGTGAAGCATAATCTGGTTTCTTATGCAAATGAACATCTTTTAGAAGTTAAAATTGACCATCATGATGTCAGAGGGCTGCATGCACTCGGGGTTCTTTCTCTTCCAGAGGGGGAGATTTCTGATGAAGAAATTATTCATCCTATTGCCTCTTTTCTCAGAGATACTTGCAATGAACTTGAGTTAAGAGTCATTGATTTAGACTCTGCTTTATGGGGGCTAGGGGTACATGGGTGCGGGAGAAGAGATGAGATGTGGTGCCAATCAGTTTGCGTGATGTATGACCTGTGCAATAGACGAGGAATGTTGGGGAGTTATTATAAAGATGGGATGTTGCGGGAGGGAATGTTTTGGGCGAGAAAAGGCAAGAGCAACATCGACCAAGCAATTCTTCCGATTTTTCAAGAAAAGAATCTCATTCAGTGGTCAGGGGTGAACCATAATGGGGGAAGGAAAAGATAACCATTATTTTTCTGTTCAGGATGGAAGGCTTTGCTATTTTGGAATTGTTAAACTCTTTGACCATGATTTAAATAAATCCGGGAAACTGGTTTTTGCTTCTTTTTGCCTTTTTGTTATTGCGAAGCTCTTTAGACAATTTTGGGAGCCAAACCTTGCTTCTATTATCGGCTTGTTTTTTATTATAACCTTGAGTTGGGGGATGATTGATTTAAATTTAAGGCTCAAAAATTTTTTTTACAAAATAAATAAGATTAAGAGCAAGGGGAAGAAGAGAAGATAAAAAACCTTAAAAGAGTTTTTTCTTTTGTAAAAGAAAACACAAATCTTCGGAAGAAGATTGCGCCCCATTTGCCAAAGGCAAATTAGGGAATTCTGAAGAAGGAAACATTAAGAAAAGAAAACCTTTAAAGCGCTGATTCTTAATGGGTTTATGGACAAAATTTCAGATGAGAAACTGAAAAAAGATTTTAGCATATCAAAATTTTCTTCTTAATTCTTCATATTGTTCTTTATTGAGCTTTATTTGTCTTAATATTTCCATAAGAAGGCTTATGCCTATCTCTTCATTAGCGTGCACAGGGACGACTGTTCTTCTTCCATCAGGATGCCTGAATCTTACATGACTTCCTTTTCCATATAACCTTCTCAAATCCAAGATGCTCCAGAATTTTGCATAATTTTTTACCAGAAATGGGAACAAGTCTTGTCATCTTTTCATCTTCTGATTTCTATACTCCAAGCAAATAATTATCGAACATTTGTTTGCTTTTCGTAA
>Ga0209541_10014548_pt1 | contig 11845 bp, 21 predicted proteins | sample RifCSPlowO2_01_FD_184027 | JGI IMG/M metagenome (GOLD analysis project Ga0209541, IMG submission 184027) | Groundwater microbial communities from Rifle, Colorado - Rifle CSP2_plank lowO2_0.1 (SPAdes) (version 2) | ecosystem: Environmental > Aquatic > Deep subsurface > Groundwater | place...
TGGTTAAGTCAGAGAAACTGAAGGTAATCGTAGTCACGCATGACGAGGAAAGGCCGATAGATCAGGGAAGATTTAAAGAGGATACCCGAAGGATACTCCTTGCGCATAACATTACAGTCTACACTCATAATTCCCATCGGTCCTTACTCCAAAAGACTTTATCTAGGCTAGTGGCAAAATTTGGTTTTTCATCTTGGCGCAGGCATTTACAAGAGGTTAAAGGCAAATATGGGACAGGGATAAAGGTATGTCATATTATTGCCAAGATGTTAGTTGAAGGCATGGTCTTGAGGGAGGATAGGGTTGTGGCAATTGCTGGAACAAAAAGCGGAGCTGATAGCGCAGGGATTTTTCTAATTAAACCAAAAAATAAATGGCCTATTTTAGAAGAGATTATCATAGGTCGAACTTAATGAGGAAAAAAGATGTGTGAAATTCAGACAAAGTGGAAACAATCTTTCTATGCTGATGTGGAACCCATAAAATTAAAAGACCCTTTAGCGGTATTTTTAGGGGCGATTGATGAAAAAGAAGAGTTCGTTTTTACTTACACTGATGCAGTAAGACTTGCCGGACATTCCTGTCCTGCAATATCTGGTGCTTACAAGATAACCCAAAAGGCTCTTATGACCTTATATGGCAATGAAATACCTATGAGGGGTGAAATCAGCGTAAAGGTTTTAGGCAGTATTGCACACGGTGCCAACGGTCCTATTTCGCAGGTGATTAGCTTGATTACCGGAGCTGCACCAGAAACAGGATTTGCCGGGTTGGGGGAGAGTTTTGTGCGTAAGAACAAATTAATTTTTGACGAAAAGAATGAAGAGCCAAATGCGTTTGTCTTTACGCGCAATGACAATAATAAATCTGTCAAAGTAACCTATCATCCTGAACGTATCCCCCAAAAAGAAGACATGCACGAACTCTTTACAAAATGCATCGTGGGCACAGCCACGCAAAAACAGAAAGAAAGATTTCAGGAACTCTGGCAGGAGAGGGTAAGGATTGTTCTGTTTGAGGAGGCTAAAAATCTATTTTCTGTAGAAAAATTACATTAGATATACGATGAGGTGAAAGAGATGACTGAAAATATGCATACTTTGGATTTAAGGCCAATGCCGCCTTTTGAGCGCCATGAAAAGATATTTCAAATTTGGGATAATTTAAAGAGTGGCGAAGCACTGAAAATTATCAATGACCATGACCCAAAGCCACTCTGGTATCAATTTGAGGTGGAATACAAAGGAAGGTATGAATGGGAATATGAACAAAAGGGACCTCAGGATTGGATTGTGAAGATAAAGAGGATTTAAAAAGGAGAATAAATGCCGAGATTGAATAATTTTATAAAAGATTTTCAGAAAGACCATTCTAAGCTGCTTGGGCTAATCAGTTCTTTTCGTAAGACAATGGAGTCACTTCATCTACCTAAAGCCAGAAAAATTTTAGATGAAATAGATACAATAACAAATGGGCACTTTAATTTTGAAGAAATATATCTTTATCCCCGATTGCGCCGTTTGGTATTAGAAACGACACAGAATCTGCATAAAGAGCAGCAGACAACAAGAGGTTTCATCAGTAAATCCAGAGGCCTTTTGGAAAAGAATAAATTAACTAGATTTGAAATATCAAATATTTTAGATATGGTTTCGCGATTATCTAAGCTTTTTAAGGATTGTGATAATTTAGTTTTTTTAGTGGATAAATTTAATGAAAGGGATAAAAAGGATTTAAATAAAAGATTTAGAGATTGCTGTAAAACTAAAAGATTAGTAACTGCTTAAATAATATGGAGGTATAACCATGAGAGAAAAAGTAGAAAAGGCATTGGAGAGTATCCGTCCTGCCTTACAGGCGGACGGAGGAGATATTCAATTAGTAAGCATAGAGAATGATATCGTTAAGGTGAGGCTTATGGGTGCCTGCGGTGGTTGTCCGATGTCTCAGATGACGATGAGCGCAGGTGTAGAACAGGCAATAAAGAGAGCAGTGCCTCAGATTAAAAAGGTGATTGCAGTTTAAGTATAAATCATTATAATGTAAGTTATGAAAAGAAAAATCATCAAAATAGATGAAGATAAATGTAATGGTTGTGGCCTGTGTCTTCCCAACTGCCCTGAGGGGGCATTACAGATTATAGATGGTAAGGTCAGATTAGTCAGTGACTTATACTGCGATGGCCTGGGTGCCTGCCTGGGTTATTGTCCGCAAGGAGCGATCACTATTGAAGAAAGACAAGCAGAACCTTATGATGAAAAAAAAGTTATGGAAAACATTATCAGGCAAGGGAAAAATGTGATCAAGGCTCATCTTGTGCATCTAAAAAGCCACAATCAAGATGAGTATTTTAAACAGGCATTAGCATATCTTAAAGAAAAAGGCATAGAAAACCCATTAGATGACACAAATGTTGAAGAATTCAAGCCTACTGAATGCCTTGGCACCAAGATAATAGATTTTAGGAATAAGGGGAAGAATTAAATGGTTTTAGATTTTTGTCCGGGCTCGTCAAAGTTTAAACGGCCGGAACCAGAGAATATTAAATGCCCTACCTGCGCGAAAGACGTAGAGATATGGACTGATGAAATTCAGGTAACCTGTCCCCATTGCAAAAATACGATTTTACGCCAGCAGGAAGGGGTAAGTTGTCTGGAATGGTGTAAATATGCCAAAGAATGCGTGGGAGATGCGACTTATAATACATATATGAAAAATAAAGCCATTACCACAAAACAGAAACTGCTTAAAGAATTAGAAGAATATTTTGGTAGTGATACAAAGAGGATAAATCACGCTAAAAAGGTGATGCAATTTGCCGAAGAATTATTAAGACAAGAAAAAGCAGATTGGCATATTGTGATTCCCGCCAGCATATTACATGATGTGGGGATTAAGGTGGCAGAGGAAAAATATGGCTCCTCTGCCGGCCATTACCAGGAAAAGGAGGGCCCGGAGATTGCCAGAAAAATATTACTTAAGATTGGGCTGAAGAAAGAAGATATTGAAGAAATCTGCCAGATTATCGCGCATCACCATAGCCCCGGCAAGATAGATACTTTAAACTTTAAAGTCCTCTACGATGCAGATTGGCTGGTGAACTTAAAAGATGAAGTGGATATGCAAGATAAAGAGAAGTTAAGAAAAGTTATCAATAAGGTATTTACTACCGATACCGGTAAACTTCTTGCCCAAAAATATATCTTGAGCAGCCCACAACTTAAAATATAGATTTTTTCTCTCCCAGTAGTATAATATTACTCCCACCAAAATTTTACTTGACAAGGCTTAAATCTGTGTTAAGATATAATTGATAATAAGAATTATTATCAATAAGATGAAAAGAAATATTTTAAGAAGAGAGACCAAACAGAGAAGCCTAATTCTTGAGGAATTAAAAAGGACAAAGACCCATCCCACTGCGGATTTACTCTTTAGGATGGTAAAAAGAAGAATCCCCGCCGTAAGTTTTGGTACGGTATATCGCAATCTAAATTTATTAAGAGACCAAGGGCAAATCGCAGAATTGGCCTGTGGGAAATATAGCTGTCGATATGATGGCAATATACAAAATCACTATCACTTCTTCTGTGTAAAGTGCAAAAAAATTTTGGATTTAGATAAGCCGGTATTAAAGAATTTAGATGCACAGGTAAGCAAGGAATTAGGGATGAGCGTACAATATCACCGTATAGATTTTTATGGTTACTGTAGGGAATGTAAGACCAAAAATGAAGAAAGGGAGGTGCGAAGATGGAAGAACTGAAAGTTTTAAACATAGGCCAAAAGGTTCTAGATTTTGAATTAGATGCTTATTTTCCGGAAAAAAAAGACTTTGGGAAAATTAAGTTTTCAGAGGTTTTTAAAAAAGGAAAATGGCTGATCCTTTTCTTTTATCCGGCAGACTATACCTTTGTCTGCCCCACAGAATTGGCGGATATCGGAGAAAAATACAGCCAGCTTAAGGAGGAAGGCGCAGAGTTGGTTTCGGTCAGCACAGATACGCATTATGTGCATTACGCCTGGCAGGCGTCAGAGAAGATGCTTTCTGCAATTAAATATCCTATGGCCGCAGACCCCACCCACATTGTTTCTAAGACCTTTGGCGTTTATGATGAGGCATCAGGGCTTGCCTTAAGAGGGACATTTATCATTGACCCGGACGGAAAGCTCCTAGCCTCAGAAGTTAATTATTATCCGGTAGGAAGGAATGCCGAAGAGCTCTTCAGAAAATTTAAGGCCTTTAAATTTGTCCGGGAGCACCCGGCTCAGGTCTGTCCGGCAAAATGGCAGTTTGGAGAAAAAACACTTACGCCCGGTAAAGATTTGGTAGGTAAGGTAGGAGATAATTTACAATGAAAACCATTATTTTCTTATTCACATTTATTTTTGTGTCAGCCGCATTCGCTGCTACGCAACACCAGCATCACCAAACAAGCACAGAAGAATTACAAAAGGATGTCAAAGACTATATACCCTCTGGTGAGTTAAAAGAAGGGGTAAGGGAAGTTAATCTGGAGGCATTCCAATATAGTTTTAAACCTGATCCTATTGTGGTAAAATATAAGGAGAACATAAGGCTCCTGGCTAAATCTACTGATGTTACCCATGGTATAGGGATTGCAGAATTTAAGATAAATGTGGCCTTGCCTAAAGGCAAAGTTAAAAAAATAGAGTTTGTAGCGGATAAAAAAGGTACGTTTATTATCCATTGTAGTGTATATTGTGGCTTTGGCCATGGCAAGATGCATGGCAGGTTAATCGTAAAGTAGGTTATGAAATTATTCAAGTTGGGCGTTAAAACCTATATGATTGTTTTTCTGTCCGTACTGGCTCTGTTTAATATATCACATATGGGTTTTGTAGTTATAAAACAGACTTTAGGCGTAGTATTTTTTGCTTTAATTTTAGATAGTGTAATTATCTGGTTAAAAGAACATAAATTAAAATTTTCCCAGAGCGCCTGCATATCCGGATTAATTATCGCAGAGTTGCTTACTCCTCATCAGTCCTGGCCTATCTACGTATTTGCCCCTCTTTTTGCCATATTTTCTAAACATCTGATAAAAATATCGCAGCGTCACATCTTTAACCCCGCAGCCTTTGGTCTGTTTTTGAGCCAACTTTTTTTTCCTACAGGATTAGCCTGGTGGGCAGCTAATCCAGTTTTTCTTATAATTATCTTCGGCTTATTTATAGTTTATAAAATGAAAAGATGGGAATTAATTTTAGGTTTCTTACTCACAGCTTCCTTGCTTTTTAAAGGGAATCTCTATTTAATTAATCCTTATTTTATGTTTTTTATGCTTACCGAGCCCAAGACCCAGCCATTTACTAAAAAGGGCAGAATAATTTATGCCGGATTAATCGGAATTTTTGCATTTTTAGGATTAGCCCTGATATCAAATCTTGATTATTCTATTTTTGGCTTATTGCTAGGTAATTTAAGCGTGCCTATTTTGAATAAATGGTTAAAATAATATCCTTTCTATTTTTATTTCTATTTCTAGCCGTACCTTCTCTTTATGCTATGCATATTGCCGAAGGAATGCTAGAATTTAAGTGGTCATTTCTTTGGTGGTTAGTGGCTACTCCTTTTTTACTGATGGGTTTATATCATATCAAAAAGTTAAAGCAAAAAAATTCTCTGTATCTGGCACTCATTTCTACTACTGCTGCCTGCGTATTTATATTTTCTATGTTGCCTCTACCTGTACCGATTGCCGGAACAACTTCGCATCCTACGGCTATTGGCTTAAGCAGCCTTCTTTTAGGAGTTTTATCCACCGCAGTAGTCAGTTTTATCTCGCTTTTTATCCAGGCCGTATTTTTAGGCCATGGCGGATTAACCACCTTAGGCGCAAATACTGTTTCTATGGGCATCAGCGGTTCAATAGTAGCGCTATTTACCTTTTATTTCTTTAAAAAAATTAATCTTCCTTTGGCAGTAAGGGTTTTTCTGGTGGCTTTTTTAGCCGACCTTTCTAGTTACCTGGTAACGGCCTTACAACTTTGCCTTTCTCTGGCTGGATTTAAAGCACTGCCTCAACTCTGGATAAAGTTTTTTCTGCTTTTTCTTCCCATACAGTTACCTGTAGCAGTTTTAGAAGGGTTATTAACCGCCGGAATTATAAAATATATCCATACACATAAACCCGAGATTATTGCACATTTGCTAAAATGAACTTAATCGGATTGGATGAAAAAATAGGCCATAGACTTACCCAAGAATACGGCCTGAATATCAAAGAGGCAGTGCTGAATCTACCTTCGGAGATTCTTTTGTTTGCATTTATTTTACTTTCTTGCCTGGCCGGATTTATCCTGGGTTATAATTGGTATAGGATTTTTAAGGCAAAAACAAAATGATCCACCTTTCGCGCATATTATTTGAGCCGGTTTTAAGAAGAGAAAATTTCTTCAGTAGACTTGACGCCCGCGTTAAAGTAATCGCTTGTACAATAGTCTTAGTGGCGAATCTCGTTGTATCCTCCAATATCTTTCAAGTTTCTTGGCTTATGTTTTATATTTTCCTCGCCTTAAGTTGGCAGGTAGAGTTACGTTATATTTTTGGCCGCCTGTCTATTGCGCTTTTAATCAGTATTTTTTTGTTAGTTACCAGATTAGGCAGTTTACATCTGGCTTTGGTGATCTTGGCCGGGGTTTCCTGCGTGAGCCTTTTTTCTTTTTCTACGCCTATGGAGAATATATTTTCTGCTTTAAGCAAACTTAAGATCTCCACCACCCTTTTAGAGGTGACCTTTCTGATGTACAAATATATTTTTATCTTTTTTGAAGAACTAGATTCCATCTATCATGCCCAAGTATTGCGTTTAGGTTATTTAGGCTTTAAAAATTCTTTTCGTTCATTAAGTATATTGGTAGGGATGCTGATGCTGAGAAGTTTTGTCCGGGCGCAAACCTGTTATGAGGCAATTTTAGCCCGGGGCTATAAGGATAAACTATCTAATTTATGGACATAATTAAGGTAGAAAATTTAAGTTTTGTATATCCTGCCCATAAGGAAGCGCTAAAAGATATAAATCTGGTGATTCAGAGAGGTGATTTTGTGGTTGTCTCAGGCGCAAATGGCTGCGGTAAGACTACCTTTTTAAAGTGTTTAAACGGGCTTTTAAAGCCGACCCACGGCAAGGTTTCTTTTAAGGGGCAGGATACACTTTCCGTAAAACCCCAAGAATTATTTTCTAAAATCGGCTATTCTTTTCAGGACCCCAATGACCAACTTTTTGCGGCTACTGTGCGCCAGGATGTTGCTTTTGGGCCAAAGAATTTGGAATTATCCCCAGATGAAGTAGAAAGAAGGGTGGATGAGGCCTTAGCACTTTTAAATATCCAGCCTATTCAGGCAAAATTCATCCACGATTTAAGCCACGGTTCAAAACAAAGGGTGGCCTTAGCCGGGATTTTAGCCATGCAGCCTGAGGTTTTACTTTTAGATGAGCCTACGGCCTCGCTTGACCCGCAGACCGAAGATGAGATATCAATTTTTTTAAGAAAACTGAATCAGGAAAAGGGACTGACTATTGTTATGGCAACACATGAAATGGATTTAATTCCGGAATTTGCCAACCGGGTGGTTATTCTGGCTGATGGCGTTTTAGTGAGAGAAGGGAATTTAGAAGAGATATTCGGTTGCGCTGAGTGTTTGCAAAAAGGAAGGCTGCGCCTGCCTATTGTCACGCAGTTACTGGAAAGCTTAAAACAAGATGGGGTTTTATCTTATCAGAAATTACCTTTAACCTTTAAAGAAGCAAGGCAACTGCTTAAAGAGCAAATAAAAGAAAAATGACTGTTCTGCATGAGGATAATTACAAAACTGAGAAACTCTGGCGATTAAGATTAACCCTGATTTTGACCGGTTTAGGGATGGTCTTAGAATTTATCGGAGGTTTTCTCTCTAACAGCTTAGCCCTGCTTTCAGATGCCGGGCATATGCTCACCCATTTATTCGCTTTAGGCATGAGTTACTTTGCCATAATTTTGTCTTTACGGCCAGTAACCAAAAAAAGGACTTACGGTTTTTTCCGGGCGGAAGTTTTAGCCGCTTTTATAAATGGGATTGTTTTGATATTTATTTCCCTGTGGCTGGTATATGAAGCAGTATTAAGATTTATTTCTCCCCAGGAAATTAAAGTAGGAGAGATGCTTTTAGTGGCAGGGATTGGTTTAGTCATTAATGGCATTGGCACATTCCTTTTGGCTAAGATAAGCCAAAAAGATTTAAATATCCGCAGCGCCTTCATTCATGAGATAGGCGATATGGCCTCAAGTGTTGCAGTAGTGACTGCAGGCGTAATTATTTTTTATACTAAAAATTTTATCCTTGACCCGCTATTATCTTTATTTATCTGTATACTAATTGTCATTTGGGCAGTAAAATTGTTAGTAGAATCCGCCAATATCTTGCTTGAGTCTACGCCAAAACATTTAGATATTGATGATGTAGTTAATACTGTTAAAAAAGAAATTGCAGGCGTATATGAAGTGCATCATGTGCATGCCTGGACCATTGCTTCATCTATGTATGCATTAACTGCCCATATAGTCATCGAAGACTGCCAGGTGAGCAAGGCAAATGAATTGTTAGATAAAATTAATAACTTAGTAAAAGAGAGATTCCATATCGGGCATACCAATATCCAGTTTGAATGCCTTTTAAAGAAATAAGAAGGGGGAAGCGATGCAGGCACTAAAGATATTACCAGATATTTATTGGGTAGGCGCAGTGGACTGGAATATCCGAACCTTTCACGGCCACACCTATTCCACTAAAAGAGGCACTACCTATAATGCCTATCTGATTATGGATGATAAAATTACTTTAGTAGATGCAGTCTATGGCCCTTTTGCCGCAGAGATGATAGAAAAAATAAAAGAGATTATCCCGGAGCAAAAAATAGATTATCTGATTGTGAATCACTTAGAACTAGACCATACCGGAGCGCTGCCTGAGATAATCAAACTTAACCCTAAGGTGAAACTATTTTGCACCCAGAAGTGTAAAGAAGGATTGAGCAGATATTATAATGCCGATTGGGATATTCAGGTAGTGCATAGCGGCGAAAAGTTAAAATTAGGAAAACGCACCCTGACCTTTATTGAGGCGCCGATGATTCACTGGCCGGATAGCATGTTTACTTACTGCCAAGACGAGCAATTACTCCTGCCCAATGACGCCTTTGGCCAACATTACGCTACTTCTGAAAGATTTGATGATCAGGTAGACTTAAGCATACTGATGGAAGAGACCGCAAAATATTATGCCAATATCCTTTGGCCGTTAAGCCAGATAATTTTAAAAAAAATAGAAGAAATACAAAAGTTAAATATTCCTATTAAGATGATTGCCCCCAGCCACGGGATTATCTGGCGCAAGGATCCTCAAAAAGCAATTAAGGCCTATCTTTCCTGGGGGAAAAATGAAACTAAGCCTAAAGTAGTGGTAGTCTATGAGTCAATGTATGGTGCCACTGAAAAAATGGCGCGTAAAATTGTGCAAGGGATAACTGATGCCGGCATAAGCGTAAAACTTTTTGATGCAGCAGTAACTGAGCGCACTGAAATCATCGCAGAAATGCTGGAGGCAGGAGGTTTTATCATTGGCTCATCCAGCCACGATAACGACACCCTTCCTACTATTGCCGGATTTTTACATTTCTTCAAGGGCCTAAAGCCAAAAAATAGGATTGGTTGTGTATTTGGTTCTTACGGCTGGGCAGGCGGAGCCATAAAGTCCATCGAAGAGATTTTTAAACAAACAGGCATAGAGATAGCGCAACCTGCCTTAGGGGTACAATACGGCCTGAATGAAAATGAACTGCGGCGGTGTTACGAATATGGAATGGAGTTTGCCCAGAAGTTAAGAAAGAGGTGAGGATATGGCTAAATACCGTTGCACAGTTTGCGGATACATCTATGACCCGCAAGTTGGGGATTCCACCCAAGGTATCAACGCCGGTACGGCCTTTGAGAGTTTGCCGGATACCTGGGTTTGCCCTGAATGCGGAGTAGGAAAAGATATGTTTGAACCAGTGGCCTAGAAAAGGAGTGGCAATGAAAGCCAGAGTAGACCCCGAACTTTGCATTGGTTGTACTTTATGTGTTTCAACTTGTCCTGAGGTCTTTCGCATGGAAGAGGATAAGGCAGTGAGTATCGTAACTGTGGTGCCTAAGGAATCCGAAGAGAATTGTAAAAAGGCAACGGATGAATGTCCAGTGGTAGCCATAATCATAGAATAAAATGACTGAAATTCCTGATGATATAGGTAAGGAAAATGAATTATCTGCTAAATGTAAGCCCTGTGAGATAGGTGCGCTTCCTTTACCAAAAGAAAAAATAGAGAGATTAATTGCCAAATATCCGGGTTGGCTGTTGTTAGAAGGCAAGAAGATTACCAAGGAATTTAAGTTTAAAGATTTTATCGCGGCTAAACACTTTCTGGACTTAGTTTCTGTGGTGGCTGAAGAACAAGGGCATCATCCTACAATGACTATAATCTACAATAAACTAAAAATTACTTTAACCACGCATGCTGCCGGCGGGTTAACTGAAAACGATTTTATTATGGCCAAAATTATTGATGAATTAGGAAGTTAAGTTAACACCCAAACCTATCGGATGGTTTGGTGTAAGCTTGTGCTTAAGAAAGGAGGAAACTATGGGTTGTGGAACTTGCGGACCGAGGAAACCAAAGAAAAAATCAAAGAAGAGAAAATAAAATAACCTCTTTCTATAAATAAGCAGCAGATTTATAATAAGGACGGAGTGTCTCTTATCCCTATAGGATAATAAGCAGGAGTATAAAAATGGCAGAATTCAAAGATTTATTTCAGGCAGCAGATTGGAAAACGGAAAAACACGTTCCGGTAATTGAAGTGCCAGAGAAAGTAAAAAAAGGAGAATTTTTTAAGGTAGTGGCAACCGTAGGTAAAGAGATTGCGCATCCTAATACTACCGAACATCACATCAGATGGATTGAGCTTTATTTTTTGGCTGAGGGTGATAAGCTTCCTTATGAAATAGGCAAATTTGAGTTTAATGCGCACGGAGAATCTACTCAAGGCCCGAACACCAGCACGGTATTTACCCATCCAGAAGTAGGTTGCCATTTTAAAACTGATAAATCCGGGACGATCTTTGCCTCTTCTTACTGCAATATCCACGGTTTATGGCAGGGTGTTAAGGCATTAAAGGTAGAATAACAGAGATTCACATAATAATATTCTGTATGAAATTAACCAGCCCGGAATTTGCGAATAATAGTTCTATCCCCAGCAGATTTACCTGCAAGGGAGAGAATATCAATCCTGCCTTAGAGATCCACGATGTGCCTACTGGAACTCAAAGCCTGGCTTTGATTATGGATGACCCGGATGCGCCGATGGGAACCTGGGTGCATTGGGTGGTTTTTGATATCCCGGTGATTTCAAAAATTGATGAAAATAGCATTCCCGGAAAACAAGGGAGAAACAATTTTGGCAGAAAGGATTATGGCGGGCCTTGTCCGCCCTCCGGCACCCACCGTTATTTTTTTAAATTATACGCCTTAGATAAAATGTTGGGTTTAGCCGAAGATATAAGTAAAGGGGCTCTAGAAAAAGCCACGCAGGCACATATATTAGAAAAGGCGGAATTAATTGGTTTGTATAAAAAGGAAAGATAAGAAGGTGGGATGATGAAAAAACTATTACATATTATTGCCACTCCAAGAGAAGATGTGTCGCGCACGCTCAAGGTGAGCGCAGTATTTTTAGAAACGCTGAAGAAAAAATATCCGGATTGCCTCATAGATGAACTGAATGTGACCAGAGAACCCTTGCAGTC